>Ga0181529_10002316_pt1 | contig 23049 bp, 23 predicted proteins | sample PEATcosm2014_Bin_36_FD_119763 | JGI IMG/M metagenome (GOLD analysis project Ga0181529, IMG submission 119763) | Peatland microbial communities from MTU Mesocosm Facility, Houghton, MI, USA - PEATcosm2014_Bin10_30_metaG | ecosystem: Environmental > Terrestrial > Soil > Wetlands > Peat | place... | reverse complement strand
GATGCTGGACATGGGTTTCGCGCCCGACGTCGAGGCGATCCTCCGCGAGTGCCCCAAGCAGCGCCAGACACTCCTCTTCAGCGCCACCATGCCGGACTGGGTGCGGCGCATCGCCGGCCGCCACATGCACGATCCGGTCACGATCGAGGTCAGCACCCGGCCCGAGATCCCCGGGGAGGTCCGGCAGCTCTACATCCGGACCAGTTGGGCCGACAAGGTCGACACCCTCTGCCGCATCCTCGACCAGCCCGATGTGACCATGGCGCTCATCTTCGTGGAGACCAAGCGCACCGCGGACCTGCTCCAGGTGCAGATCGAGCGGCGCGGCTACACGATCGGGGTGCTCCACGGTGACCTGAGCCAGAAGGAGCGCGACGACGCGATGCGGCGGTTCGTCGCCACCCACGTGCGGTCTCTGATCGCCACCAACGTGGCTGCGCGCGGGCTCGACATCGACGACATCAGCCACGTCATCAACTACGACGTGCCGGGCACGCCGGACGACTACCTCCACCGGGTGGGGCGCACCGGCCGGGCCGGACGCAGCGGGGTCGCCATCACCCTGATCACCCCCGCCGAGATCCTCAAGCTCCGCGATGTCGAGCGGCACGCCCGCACGCACATCGAGGAGGCGACGCTCGACGTGGACTTCCCCCTCCAACCCATCTCCAACAGCGCCTGAGCCGATGAGGGAGGGCGGCAGTCGCTTGTCCCCAGGGCCCGGGCCGGGCGCGAGCGGAGCTCCTCAGCAGGCGCCCGAGCTCGCCCTCCACGACACCGGCTCGGGCCCGTCCCTCCTCCTCCTCCACGCGTTTCCCCTCGACGCCTCCCAGTGGGACCACCAGGTGGCAGCCCTCTCCGGGGAGTTCCGCTGCCTGCGCCCCGACATGTGGGGCTGCGGCTCGTCGCCGGAGCTGCCCGACCCGCTGCTCGCGACCCTCGACGGGTACGCGGCGGCGGTGCTCCGCAGCCTGGACGCGGCCGGGGTGGGTGAGTTCGTGGCGGTGGGCAGCTCCATGGGCGGGTACACCGCGCTGGCACTGCTGCGCCAAGACCCGGAGCGGGTGAGCGCGCTGGTGCTGGCCTCCTCGCGGGCCACGGCCGACACGCCAGAGCAGGCGAAGAACCGGCGCAAGATGGCCGGGCTGGCCCTCCGTGACGGGGTGGAGACGGTCCTTCCCATGGTCAAGCGGCTGCTGGGCCCCCGGGCGCTCGCCGAGCCGCAGATCGCCGATCCCGTGGTGGGACGGATCCGCCGCTGCCGTCCGGCGGGGATCGCCGCCTGCCAGGCGGCGATGGCGTGCCGACCCGACAGCACGCCGCTGCTCGGCTTGGTGGGTGTGCCGGCCCTGGTGATCCAGGGCGATCAGGACGCGATCCTGAGCGTGGAGGAGGCACGGGACGAGGCCGCCGTGCTGCCGCGGGGAGAGCTGGCCGTGATTGCCGGGGTGGGCCACCTGGCCAACCTCGAGGACCCGCCCGCCTTCACCGAGGTGCTGCGGAGGTTCCTGGGCAGGATCCGCTGAGCCGCCGGGCTGGTCAGCGGGTGGCGAGCGCCGCCGGAGGGGCCGCCGCGGGCCGGGTGAGCGGCACCGCGCAGAAGCCCTCGTAGTCGATCGGCTCCGTGATGGTCGGATTCTCCCCGCAGACCGGGCACTCCGGGTCACGCGGCACGCGGAACTCGCGGAAGCGCATGTCGAGCGCGTCGATGGCGAGCAGGCGACCGGTGAGCGGCTGTCCGATGCCGAGGATCAGCTTGACCACCTCGGCCGCCTGGAGCACGCCGACGATGCCGGGCAGCACCCCGAGCACCCCCGCCTCGGCGCACGAGGGCGCCTCCTCGGGCGGCGGCGGCGCGGGGTAGCGGCAGCGGTAGCACGGCGAGGCAAAGGGCACGATGGTGGAGACCTGACCCTCGAAGCGGAAGACCCCGCCGTCGACGAGCGGCTTGCCTTCGAAGATGGCGACGTCGTTGGCCAGGTAGCGGGTCGGGAAGTTGTCGCAGCCGTTGACGATGACGTCGTACTGGCGGAAGAGCCGGGGGGCGCTCTCGCTGCTCAGCACCTCGTTGTGCTCGACCACATGGACGTCGGGATTGAGGGCGGTGAGGGCGATCCTGGCGGACTGGGTCTTGGCCATCCCGATCCGGTCCTGGGCGTGGAGGATCTGACGCTGGAGGTTGCTCACGTCGACGGTGTCGAAGTCGACCAGCCCGATCGTGCCCACCCCCGCCGCGGCGAGATAGAGCGCGGCGGGCGAGCCCAGCCCGCCGGTGCCGATCATCAGCACCTTGGCGTCCAGGAGCTTGGCCTGGCCCTCCTCGCCGATCTCGGGGATGAGCAGGTGGCGGCTGTAGCGGAGCTTCTGCTCGGCGCTCAGCGCCCGGGGGACGGTGAAGGGAAGGCCGGCGTCCTTCCAGGCGCCGAAGCCTCCGGACATCGAGGCGACGTCCTGGTAGCCCATCTCGCCGAGGGCGCGGGCGGCGAGCAGGGAGCGGACCCCGGCGGCGCAATAGAGGGTGATCGGCGTGGAGCGGTCGGGCACCGCGTCCTCGATGCGCAGCTCGATGTGGCCCTTGCTCAGGTGGAGGGCCCCGGTGACGTAGCCCTGGTCCCATTCGTCCTGCTCGCGCACGTCGATCAGCACCCGCCCGTCCCCCTGGCGCACCTGGTGTGGGGTCAGCTCGGGGACGCTGCGGCGAGCGGCGGCGAGGAGATCGCGCGAGGTCTGGGGCATGGGCGGAAGTCTACCCGGTGGCGGACGAATCTCGACTTGAAGGGTCGGGATTCGCCGTGACGCCCGGCAACCGACGGGTGCTCCCGACGGGCGGGTCGGCCAGACCCGCGACCGCCGCGGCGACGACCGAGGCCACCGCTCGATGGCGCTCCGCGTTGCGCCGGCGCTCGGTGCGAACCTCGACCACCTGAACCCCCCCGGCGGCGCGGGCGGCGGTCAGAGCGGGTACCAGGTCCCGATGCCGCGTCACGACTCGATGACCGGCGCCCGCGGCCACCGTGAGCGCCGCGAGGTCGATGCCGTGCGGGGTGGAGAAGAGCGTCTCCAGCTCCGGGAGCCGCCACTGGTCGAGGAGGTCGAAGATCCCGCCGCCCCGATTGTTGATGACAATCATGACCAGATCACATCCGCGGCCGGCAGCCCAGAACAGGGCCCCGGCGTCGTGGAGGAAGGCGAGATCGCCGATCAGGGCGAAGCTGCGGGTGCCCGGAGCCCGAGCCGGGACAGGCTCCGTGCCCGCGGTGGCGTCCGGGGGACGGGGGTCCGCGACCGGGCCCGGTGGGGCTGAGGCCGCGCCCGCCGCCAATCCCAGCGCCGTCGACACCGACCCGTCGATGCCACTGGCACCACGGTTGCCGAGCACGCGCAGCCCGTGCCGCGGCAGCATGAAGCTGTCCAGGTCGCGGATCGGCATGCTCGATCCGGCGAAGAGGGTGGCTCCGTCCGGCAGGACGGCGGCGAGATCCCGGGCCACGCGGCCCTCGAAGAGCTCGTCGCCCAGCTCCTCCATCCAGGCGGCGACGGCGTCCGCCGCCAGGCGGTCCGCCTCTGCCCAGGCCCGCCACCAGGACTGCTCCGCGCGCGGGGCGAGCCGCTCCACCAGCGCCGCGGCCAGGACGGCCGGGTCGCAGCGCACCGTCATCCATGCGGCCCGTCCCGGGTCCGCCTCCGTCCCCGGGGCGGTGACCACCACCAGGCGCCCCGAGCCGGCGGCCGCGGCGAGCGCCGCCCGGCTGGTGGGAGTGGCGCCGAACTGGATCAGCAGGTCGGGCACGTGGCTCGCGGCGAAGTCCGGGGCACCGAGCAGGAGGGCTCCGACGGCGAGGGCCGCCGGGCCGCCTCGGGCACCGGAGGTCGGCTCGGCGATGAGCGGCCAGGCCGCAGCCTCCGCCAGCCGGCCGATCGCGGACGCGCCGCCCGGCGCTCGGGCGACGGACAGGCCGCCGGCCAGCACCAGACCGCGCTCGGTGGCCTGGATCAGCTCGACAAGCTCATCGACCAGGGCCGGGTCCGGAGAGGACGAGAGGGGGGCTCGCGGCAGGGCTTCCGCGTCCCGCTCCGGTGGCGGCGGCCCGAGGTCCACGGTCACCCCCGTCGGCGTCAGCGGCTCGGTGAACGGGAGGTTGAGGTGGACCGGCCCGGGACGCGGCCCCAGAGACCTCCCCACGGCCTCCGCCGCCAGCGCGCGCCAGCCGCGGGCGGCGCCGGGTCCCCGCTCCGGCAGGGGCGCGTCGAGCGACCACCGCACGTAGCCGCCGAAGATGCCCACCTGCTCGATGGTCTGGTTGGCCCCCGTGCCGCGCAGCGAGGGGGGCCGGTCGGCCGAGAGCAGGAGCAGGGGGATCCCGGACATGGATGCCTCGACCACGGCCGGCAGCCAGTTGGCCACGGCGGTCCCGGAGGTGCAGACCAGGGCGACCGGCCGGTCGGAGGCCCGGGCCACTCCGAGGGCGAAGAAGGCGCTGGAGCGCTCGTCCAGGTGGACATGGATCCGGATGCCCCCGTGCCGGGCGAGGGCCAGGGCGATGGGAGTGGAGCGCGACCCCGGAGAGATGCAGGCGTCCCGGATGCCGAGGCGATGGAGCTCGCCGGCGAATTGAGCCATGCAGGCGAGAGCGAGGTCTCCGTCCCGCGGCGGGATGGGATCGGTCACGACGGCGAGCCGAGCAGGAGGTCGGGCTCGACCCGGCGGGGCACGAGCCGTCCCCGGACGGGCATCAGCGGGTCGGAGGTGACGTCCTGGGCGAGGAGCGAGGCGGTGCCGATGCCGTGCGCGTACAGGGAGGCGGGCAGGGCCGCGGCGACCGCGAGGCAGGCGGCCAGGCCGACCGACGTCTCGAGCGCGCTGGAGACCACCACCGGGATGCCGGCCAGCTCGGCGGCTTGCAGGGCGATGGCGACACCCCCGATGCGCTGGGGCTTGATGACCAGCACGTCGGCCGCGTCCAACCGCCGCATCTCGGCCACGTCCTCTATTGTCCTGATTGACGTCTCGGCGGCCACGGGGATCGAGCACCGGAGCCGGAGTCGGGCCAGCTCGGCGAGGGTGGAGACCGGGTCCTCGACCAGCTGGATGTCGAGGCGGGCCAGTCGGTGAAGGCAGCGGATCGCCTCCTCGACGTCCCAGGAGCCGTTGGCGTCGACCCGGATGTGGACGGTCGGGCCGACGGCCTCCCGCACCGCCCGGACCCGGGCCTCCCCGTCCGGGTCGCCGACCTTGACCTTGACGGTGCGACAGCCGGCGGCGACCGCCATCCGGGCGGCGACCTCGGGCGGCACCCGCGGGATCATGGTGTTGATCTCGACGGAATCGTGGAGGGCCATGGGGAAGGGGTGGTCAGCCGCCTCCAGCGCGCCCCGGTTCGCGGTCTCGCCCTCCGCGCGGCTCCAGCTGGGGAGGGGGGACCACTCCCCCCACCCGGCGTCGCCCTCGATGAGCCAGCCGGAGCGCGCGGTGACGCCGAGCACCGGGTGGCGGAGGCCCACTGAGAAGGGGATGCGGCGCTTGCGGGGCACGGAGGGTCGTATACCACGCCCGGCGCACCGGGGGTCGCTTCCACTGATCGGGCCCCGGCCCACGGCCGGCGTCGTCTTCGACCGGGCCGCCGGATACCCGTCATATCATGTCGAACGATCCACGCGGGCCAATATGATCGATCGCGACCGGGTGCGCCCCACCATCCCGCCCAACCGTTAAGGACTAGATTGTCCTTAACCCGCCCAGGGGAAGACTCCCCCTCCCTTGCCTCTCGACCGCCCGGCCGGGCCGGGCTGTGGGGCTCAACCGGGACCGCCGTCCGTGGTCAAGCGGACCATCAGCACCTCGCCATCCGTCCTGCGCTGGCTGCCCGGCGCACCGCGCCTACCAAAGATGGGCCATCCCCACGTGCTGGGGCAGCAAGGCGGCGGCGAGGAGGGCGGCGGCGAGAAGCCCACCCAGAGCCAGATGGAGCCGGACGGTCAGGGGGAGGAGCGGGACCAGGGCGCGCCCCTCCCGGTCGTGGTCGGCGGCGATGTGCAGCGGGCTGACCAGGAGGGGCACCGCCAGCAGGGCGACGAGGGCCAGCAGGGGCAGCTGCCCGAGCAGCACCCCGAGGCCTGGCGTGATCACCCCGGCGACGAGCAGCGCGGCGTAGAAGGTGCGGGCGCGTCCGTCGCCGAGCCGGACCACCAGGGTGTGACGGCCGGCGTCCCGGTCGGTGGCGAGGTCGCGAAGGTTGTTGGCGACCAGCACCGCCACCGCCAGGAAGCCGATGGCGACGGCCGCCCACCAGGCGGCGGCGGGGACCCCGCGACCCTGGACGGCGGCGGTCGCCAGCGTCGCCATCAGACCAAAGAAGGCGAAGACGGCCAGATCGGCCACCACGCCGGTGGCGGCGTAGGGGCGGGGCCCGCCGGTGTAGAGGAGCGCGGCGGCGAGCGCGATCCCCCCCGCGACGAGCAGCCAGAGCTGGCCGGTCGCCAGCACCAGCCACAGACCGACCACCGCGGCGACCGCCAGGCAGGCGAGGGCAGCGGCCAGGACCGCACCCGGACGGACCAGGCCGCTGGCGGTGAGCCGCCGGGGCCCGACCCGGGCGGCGGTGTCCACCCCGCGGCGACCGTCGAAGTAGTCGTTGGCCAGGTTGGCCCCCACCTGGACGCCCACGGCGACGACCAGGGCACCCGCCGTCGGCAGCGCCTCGGGGTGACCGCTGGCCGCGGCACCGAGCAGGACCGGCACCGCGCCGACGCCGAGGGTGCGCGGCCGTGCCCCCGCCAACCAGAGGCGGGCGGCCTCACCCGGGCCGCGCCGCCCGGCGAGGGTGGTGGAGGTCACCCGGTCACGGCCGGCGGGGGAAGCGGGAGAAGTCGGGGCGGCGCTTCTCCAGGTAGGCGTCGCGGCCCTCCTGGGCCTCCTCGCTCATGTAGTAGAGGAGGGTGGCGTCACCGGCCAGCTGCTGGATCCCGGCCAGGCCGTCAGCGTCGGCGTTGAACCCGGCCTTGAGCAGGCGCAGGGCCAGCGGGCTCATCTCCAGGATGCGCCGGCAGACGGCCACGGTCCGGGCCTCCAGCTCATCCACGGGCACCACCCAGTTGACCAGCCCCCAGCGCTCTGCGGTGGCGGCGTCGTAGCGCTCGCAGAGGAGCCACACCTGCTTGGCCCGCTTGAGGCCGACGGTCTGGGCCAGCAGCCCCGCGCCATAGCCGGCGTCGAAGGAGCCGACCCGGGGACCGGTCTGGCCGAAGACGGCATTGTCGGCGGCGACGGTGAGATCGCAGACCAGGTGGAGGACGTGTCCGCCGCCGATCGCGTACCCGGCGACCATCGCGATGACCGGCTTGGGCAGCCGGCGGATCTGGACCTGGAGGTCGAGCACGTTGAGCCGTCCGATCCCGTGGTCGTCCCGATAGCCGTCGTCGCCCCGGATCCGCTGGTCGCCCCCGGAGCAGAAGGCCTTGGTCCCCTCCCCGGTGAGGATGATCACGCCCACCTCGGGATCGTCGCGGGCCATCTCGAAGGCGTGGGCGAGCTCCGATACGGTGGTGGGACGGAAGGCGTTGCGCACCTCCGGCCGGTTGATGGTCAGCTTGGCGATGCCCTCGGCGGTCTGGTAGCGGATGTCCGTGAACTCGCCGTGGGGGGTCCACTCGGGAAGCTGGGGAACGGCTTCATCTGGGCTCATCGTGCTGTCGGTTAGCGTACTCAACGTGAGGGAAGCTGCGAGCAGGCCGGGATGTCGGCGCCGGCGGACGGTGCCGGCGTGAGCGCGGCCACCACGACTGCGAGGCTGCGGCTCCGGCGCGGCGACGTGGTTGCGGTCGCTCTGCCCCCGGGGGAGGCCTGGCTGGGCGTCGTCTCGACCACGTGGGCCGCCGAGGCCTCCCTGCTGCCGGTGGACCACCGCCTGCCGGGGCCGGCCGAGCGGGACCTCCTGGCGGACGCCCGACCGACGGTGCTCGTCTCCGGCGACGGATGGCGGCGGCTGACCTCGGGACAGCCGGCCGATCCCGCGGTGGCCCTGATCGTCCCGACCTCCGGATCGTCGGGGCGGCCGCGGCTGGTGGAGCTGACCCGGGCCGCGGTGGAGGCGGCGGTGGCGTCCTCGCTCCACGCCCTGGCCGCGGAAGCCGGGGAGGGCTGGGTGAGCTGCCTCCCGTTCGCCCATATCGGCGGGCTCCTGGTGCTGCTGCGGGGACTTCTGGGGGGAGCGCCGCTGCTCTTCCGGGGGCCGGGGGAGCTGGAGCCGGTGGCGGGCTTCCCCTTCGTGTCGGTGGTGCCGACCCAATTGGTCCGGGCGCTCGACGCCGGCGTCGATCTGCGCGGCCACCGGGCCCTGCTGGTGGGGGGCGGGGGGATGGACGCAGCCCTCCGGGGGCGTGCCAGCGCGGCGGGAACACCCTGCGTCGTCACCTACGGCCTCACCCAGAGCTGCGGCGGGGTCGTCTACGACGGGAAGCCTTTGCCGGGCGTGTCGGTGCGGATCGCTGAGGGCGGTGAGATCCAGCTGGGGGGCCCGACCCTGCTGCGCGGGTACCGGGACGGCTCCGGCGCCGGCCTGACCCCGGACGGCTGGCTGCCGACGGGTGACGCCGGCGGTCTGGACGGCGACGGCAGGCTTCAGGTCCACGGACGGCTCGACGACCTCATCGTGACCGGCGGCGAGAACGTCTGGCCGGGGGACGTCGAGACCGCGCTGCGCAGCCACCCCACGGTCGCCGACTGCGCCGTCTTCGGCCGTCCCGACCCCACCTGGGGGCAGCGCGTGGTCGCCGCCGTCGTGCCGCGCGAGGCGAGCACGCCCCCGACCCTGGAGGAGCTGCGGGACCACGTCGGCGCCCTGCTCGGCCGCCACCAGGCTCCACGGGAGCTGGTGCTCGTGGCGTCGCTGCCCCGGACCGCCATCGGCAAGCTGCGACGCGGTGGGATCGCCGGCGCGGAGCGGGAGGCGAGCTCCGGAGGGTGAGCTGGGGCCGCGACCGGCGGGTGCGTCACCGTATGCGGCTGCGCGAGCCGGTCGGACCAGCATCCCCGTGTCCCGCATCCTGAGCGGGACCGCGATCGGGAGCACGGCTCGGCGATGATGGGAGGGTCATGACCATCCCCACCCCCCTTCCGGCCAGCGAGGAGAAGGCGCGGGTCGTCGAGGCGATGTTCGACCGGATCGCCCCCCGCTACGACCTCATGAACCACCTCATGACCGGCGGGCTGGACGTCCTCTGGCGGCGCCGGGCGGTGCGTGAGCTGCGCCTCCCCCGGGGCGCGACCGTGGCGGACCTCGCCTGCGGCCCGGGTGAGCTCTGCCGGGAGCTGCACCGGCAGGGCTACCGCTCCATCGGCGTCGACAGCTCGGCTGGGATGCTCGCCCGAGCGCGCGGCGCCGACGAGCTGGTTCGCGCCGACATCCTGGACCTCCCCTTCGCCGCCGCCAGCGTCGACGGGGTCACCTCCGGCTTCGCCCTGCGCAACGTCGTGGACATCCCACGCAGCGCCGCCGAGATGGCGCGGGTGGTCAGGCCGGGCGGGCGGCTCGCGGTGATCGACCTGGCCGAGCCGCGGGCGGCGACCCGCTGGCTGCAATCCACCTGGGTCGAGCAGGTCGTGCCGCGACTCGGCGCCCTCCTCTCCGACGCCGAGGCCTACCGTTACCTGCCGGCCTCCACCGCGTACCTGCCCGACGGGCCGGCGCTGGTCGGCATCTTCCGCGAGGCGGGCTTCTCCGACACCCGGCGCATCCTGCTCGGGTTCGGGGCCGTGCAGCTCCTGGTGGGAACGAGGACGCCCGCCTCCGGCCGGGATCCAGGATCGCGGGCGGGCCTCGAAGCTCGCGGGAGATGAGCGCCACATTCGGTTCCGGCGCCCCGCCGGAGGCGGCCGTGCGGCCCGGCGCCGCCGTCGACCTGCTCGCCACCTGGCGGACGGGCGGTTTCCTGATGGAGCGGGGGGGCACCGGGATCGTCACCGCCGGCGAGCTGCGCCGGATCGAGGTGCCGGAGGGGCCAGGGCAGGCGACGCGGGCGGCGGAGGTGGCGGACGACGCTCTGGCGGGTCTCGGCATCGAGGGTGCGGTGGTCACCGCGGCGCTCCCCTTCCGGGGGGACGTGGCGGCCCGCCTGGTGATCCCGGAGCGGATCACCGTCACCTCGATCTCGCCCCGCGAGCTGGACCTCGGCACCGGGCGCATCCGCCCGCGCGCGGTCGCGGCGGTCAGGCCGTCTCCCGGCACCGGGCCGGCGGCATGGCCGATGCGATGGGAGGCCGAACCGGCGGCGGCCGCCTACGAGCGGGCGGTGGTCGAGGCCCTGGCGCGGATCCGAGCCGGCGAGCTGGAGAAGGTGGTGCTCACCCGGGCGCTGGCGGCGCCAAACCCGGGTATCGACCTCGCCATGCTGCTCGCCGAGCTGCGCCGGCGCGACCCGGAGTGCCACCTGTTCGCCGCCCCGGCGGGTGAGGAGGGCGCCTTCGTGGGCGCCACCCCGGAGACCCTGCTCCGCCGGGAGGGGGATCGGGTGGTCTCGCTCCCCCTGGCCGGGACCGCGGCTCGATGGCCGGGAGATCCGGGCCGTGACCGGGAGGCGGCCGAGGCACTCGTCCGCTCGGCCAAGGACCAGCACGAGCACGCCGCGGTGGTGGAGGCGGTGGCCGAGACCCTCACCCCGTACTGCACCAAGCTGCGCGTCGACCCGGAGCCCCACCTGGTGGCCACCGCCACCGTCTGGCACCTCGCCACCGCCGTGCGCGGACGCCTCCGCCCATCGGCGCCCAGCGCCCTGGCCCTGGCGGCGGCGCTCCACCCCACCCCGGCCGTCTGCGGGACGCCGGCGGACGTGGCCGGTGCTCTGATCGCCCGCCTGGAGCCCGCGTCGCGGGGGCTCTACGCGGGCCTGGTGGGCTGGGTGGACGGTCGCGGTGACGGCGAGTGGGCGGTGAGCCTGCGCTGCGCTCTGATCACGCCCTCGACGGTGCGCATCCACGCCGGCGCGGGGATCGTCGCCGAGTCCCGCCCCGACCTCGAGGTGGCGGAGACCGAGGTCAAGTTCCACACCATGGTCGACGCGCTCGAGGCGTGCGCGGAGACGGCCGGCCGGGATCCGGCGTAGGGAGGCAGGACCACCGATGCTGCTCTCCGAGCTCCTCCGCCAGTCGGGCATCAGCGCAGCCCTTGCCGGCGACCCGGAGGTCACGGCCGTCGAGTACGACTCCCGCCACTGCCGGCCGGGAACGCTCTTCGTCGCGGTCCCCGGTTTCCACGTCGACGGCCACGATTTCGCGGTGGCGGCGGTCCGGGCCGGAGCCGTCGCGGTGGTCGCCGAGCGCACCCCGGTCCCGGCGATTCCCGAGGCCACACCTCTGCTGCGGGTCGAGAGCGCCCGGCGAGCCCTGAGCGCGCTCGCAGCCACCCTCGCCGGGCATCCCTCCCGGCGGATGACGGTGGCCGGGATCACCGGCACGGACGGCAAGACCACCACCGCCACCATGCTCTGGGCGGCCTGGCAGGCGGCGGGGCAGAAGGCGGCAAGCGTCACCACCGTGGACCTGCGGATCGGCGACGATGTGCGCCCGAGCTCGGGCCGGATCACCACCCTCGAAGCCACCGAGCTGCAGCGCTTCCTGGCCACGGCCGCCGCCGCCGGGTGCACCCGTGCCGCGGTGGAGACCTCGTCCCACGGCCTCCACCTGCACCGGGTCGACGACGTCGACTACGACATCGCCGTCTACACCCGGATCACCTCTGAGCACCTCGACATCCACGGCAGCCGCGCAGAGTACCTGCGCACCAAGCAGCGCCTGCTGGAGATGGTGGGGACGCGGACCGACGGCCTGGCCGTCCTCGACCGCGACGACGACTTCGCCTATCCCCGCCTCGCCGGCATGGCGGTGGCACGCCGGCTCACCTACAGCGCCGGCGGTCGCCCCGATGCCGACCTCGTCGCCGAGGACCTGCGAGTTGATGCCAGAGGTGTCCATTTCATGGCGGGCACGCCCTGGGGCAGGACGGAGGTCCGGCTGCGGCTGGCCGGCGGTTTCAACGCGGCCAACGCGCTGGCGGCGCTGGCGGCGGCCTGCGGGGGCGCCCCTGGCGTCGATGGGCGCGGTGTCACCCTCGAGGCGGCGGTCCGGGGCGTGGCCGCCCTGGAGCGGGTCGACGGGCGGATGGAGCGCGTCGACCTCGGCCAGGACTTCGGCGTGGTGGTCGACTATGCGCACACCACCGCCGCTCTGGAGACGGTGCTCATCGAGCTGCGGCCGGCGACCTCCGGACGGCTGTGGGCGGTCTTCGGGTCGGCGGGGGAGCGCGACCGGGAGAAGCGCGGAGCCATGGGCCGGGTCGCGGCGCGGTTGGCCGACGTGGTCGTCGTCACCGACGAGGATCCCCGCGACGAGGATCGCATGACGATCCTCGAGGAGATCGCGACGGCGGCCGAGGCCGCGGGGGCCACCCGCGGCGCCGCCCTGCACCTCATCCCCGATCGCGCCGAGGCGATCGACTTCGCCATCGGCCACGCCTCTCCCGGGGACATGGTGCTGCTCGCCGGCAAGGGTCACGAGCGAACCATCGAGACCGCGGCCGGACCGGTGCCCTGGGACGAGCGGGCCGAGGCGGAGGCGGCACTGCGGCGGCGGCTCGGCTCCCAGCCTGGCTAGGCGGTGTCGGCGTGGGCCCTCCATCGGAGACGCGCCGGCAGCGGCCGGCCACCAGAGGCGCCTTCGGTGAGCCCCCGTGCAGCGGTCAGCCCCCGTGCAGCGGTCGGCGCGCGGGCATCCCCGGACGCCGGGGGTAGAGCTCCGGGGTCGGGCCAACCTTGGTGATGGAGAGGATGCCGGGGGCGAGCGCGGCCGGGATCCCGCCTCCGCAGGCGGACGCGGCGGGCGCCGCGCTGCGCGCGTCAGCCTCGGCGTCGGCCACCAGCGCGAGCAGGCGCCCCCCGGCGTGGAGGAGCGGCAGAGCCAGCTCGCAGAGCACCGGCGCTGATGCGGTCGCCCGCGACACGGCGAGGTCGTAGGTGTCGCGATGGGCGGGATCCCGTCCCACCTCCTCGGCGCGACGGGGCTCGACCGTGACCCGCGTGCAGCCGCAGAGGGCGGCGGCGTGGACGAGGAATCCCGCCTTGCGCCGGTCCGACTCGATCAGGGTGACCCGGAGGTCGGGGCGCAGGATGGCCATCACCATTCCCGGTACGCCGCCGCCGGCGCCGATGTCGGCGACCCGTGCCCCGGTGGCCGGGGCGGCCTGCACGAGCAGGCGACGTGCCTCGGCGAGGTGACGGCTCTCCGCCTCCACCCGTGGGATGGAGGTGAGATTGATCCGCTCATTCCAGCGGTAGAGCTCATCGAGGTACCGCTCCAGCTTCGGCTCCGCCTCGATGCCGGTCACGGTCGCCGGGCCCACCGCGGGCCCTCGCCGCGGCCGGCGCTCCGAGACTGCCCCGTCAGTGCCGGGCATGCCATCATGTCCCCACTCTCCAGGACGACCTCGGAGGAGCCGATGGCCACGCCCAACCCGTGCCCCCGATGCAGCGCTCCACGTCTCACCGTCATCTATTACGACGGTGACGGTAACCTGATCGGCGGCCGGCTCGAGTGCACCGACTGCGGGCCCCGTCAGGCGGAGGAGCTGGTCCCCGCCGGCAGCGACGACGTTCGCGCTCAGCTCCTCAAGCGCAAGGCGTCCTGACCGCCGTCACGGCGGCTCGGCCCGGCGGCTTTCCAGGGGATCGTCTGCGGCCCCTCGACGCCCGGTCAGGCACGCGCGGAAGTAACCGCGGGTCGGCGTCATCGCACACGTCCGCGACCGCTCGATGACGGAGCCGTGACACCGTCCCTGGCCGTTTCGCGGCTCTCGGCATACTCGTGAGCGATGGGTCGACAGCGTTTTGGGGGTGCCAGGCGCCCGACCCGGCTCGGCGCCGCCATGCTGGCCGCGCTCGCCGGGGTGCTCTGCCTCGCGATCACGCCCGTCCTCGCCGACAGCTCACCGGGGAGCGCTGACGGAGGCGACGTGGCCGCTGCTCAGCAGGCTCTCCAACAGGCCCAGCTCCAGGCCCTGCAGGCGAGAAACCAGGTGGTCGAGGCGACCGCCCAGCTCGACAACTCCCGGGCGCAGCTGGCGGAGGCCCAGGCCCAGCTGACCTCGCTCCAGGGGAAGATCACCTCCCTGGACGCCGAGGTGGCCTCCGACCAGGGCCAGGTCTCCCACCTCGACGGCGAGATCCAGCAGGACAAGCAGCAGCTGACCGCGTTCCTGCGCGCCAGCTACGAGAGCGCGGGCAGCGAGACGACGATCGAGTACGTCGTCGACGCCCAGAGCATCAGCGACCTGGTGGCGAGGGTCAGTGAGGTCAGCCACGTCGCCAACGCGGGCAACGTGCTGGTGGACCAGATCAATGCCGAGGAGCAGCAGGAGCAGCTGGTGCTGACCGCCGCCGTCGCGGCGCGCAGCCAGGCTCAGGCAGCCGAGCAGCAGGAGGCCACCCAGGAGGTGATCATCGCCAACGACGAGGCCAGCGACGCCGAGCTGCTGGCCGAGGATCAGGCCGCGGCGGCGGCAGCGGACGGCGACGCCACCACCGCTCAGAACCAGTACGACCTGATCTCGGAGTACGACAGCGAGTACGCCGATGCGGCCGAGGCCCTGGCCCTGGCCAAGGCCGAGGACACGATCTTCCAACCCATCGCCGGCCCGCTCTTCACCGAGGACACCGATCTCACCCTCCCCTCGAGCGAGAACGTCGAGACGATCGACGGCTTCCTGGCCGGGACCGCCCTCGCCGGGCTCGGCGCGACCTACATGCAGGCGGAGAAGACCTACGGCGTCAGCGCGAGCTACCTGGTCGCCCACTCCATCGAGGAGTCCGGCTGGGGCACCAGCGCCATCGCCCAGACCGATAACAACCTCTTCGGCTACGGGGCCGACGACAGCGACCCGAGCGGTGACGCGTCGAGCTTTCCGAGCTTCTCCGCCTGCATCCTCTACGTCGCACAGCAGGTGAAGGAGAAGTACCTGACCCCGGGAGGTGTGTACTACCACGGACCGACGCTCCGCGGGATGAACGTCGACTACGCCTCCGATCCCCTCTGGGCGTCAAAGATCGCCGCCATCGATCGCACCATCCCGCTGCCCGGTCCTTAGCAGGGCGCTGAAGAACCCGGACGGGCGTTGCCGGGACGGGTGAGGGAGGCGATCAGGGCGCGCCGGGGCCGCGGCGGGCGGGCTGTCATCGACCTGACAGGAAGCGACTGGTAACTCTTGTGAAGGCGATTTCCCCACCTTCGTCAAGAGCTTTCAACCAGACCCGGTCCACAGGCGTATAGGCAGATATGATCTCCCCCCTTCGCGTCACCAACGATGAGATCACCGAGCAGCTCCGTCACCGGATCCGCCGCGATTCGGAGAGACGGCGCATGGAGCGTCCGATCGAGGAGGTCGATCGGATCATCGCCGAGTGCGAGGAGCTGCTCCTGGTCGGGCGCAAGCGCGTCCCCCTCTGCATGGAGGAGAGGTTGCGCCGGCTTCAGTGCACCCTTCCCTTCTGTGCTCCGGAGCTGCACGCGGGCGTGACCATCGTCCACCTGATGGACCAGCTCTTCGACCTCCAGGCGGGACTGCTCGGCCGTCGCATCGACCGCGCCGCGTATCCGGACCCCGACGACTTCGAATGACCCGGCGCCCCGGTGATCGCCCCAGCCGGGGCTAACCCCCGCTGATGCCTTCGCGGACGGGGTTGGCGGCGCAGTAGCCGGAGTCGGCCTCGAGGAGGGGCGCGTGGAAGCCGAGCTCCAAGCCTCGACCCGGGACGACCATGAGGCATTCGAGGCCTTCCTGGCTCAGCCCGCCCCCGCTCAGGAGTGAGGTGAGCGAGAGGCCGCATCGCCGCGCGGGTCGATCGCTGAGCGCATGAACCCGGGGATCGCCTGGTCACCGACGTCGAGCTCCTCCTCGTCGGAAGTGATCTCCCCCCCCGACCGCAGGCCGAGGCTGAGCCGCGCGGTCACCACCACCCCCAGGGGCCCCAGGTGACTGCCGGCGCTGACCCACAGCTGGGCGCCCCGGGCGCGGACCGCGGGGGCGGTGAACAGCTCGGGGTCGGGATTGCCGGCCGCCGCGAGCGTCGAGAGGTCCCGCTCGCTGACCAGGACCGCGGCCCCCGGGGCGCCCGGACGGACCAGCTCCGTGCGAACCTCGGCACCGAGGGCGGCGGCGATGGCCCCGGGGCTCCCGCCGTCGTCGGCGCCGGCCGGCGGCGCTCCGAGATCCGGGGTGCTGGTCATCCGAACCAGCAGGACCAGGGCGAGGGCGACCACGACGACGAGGAGGAGGCCGGCGCAGCAGCCGCGGAAGAGGCCTCGCTCCCCGGCTCGACGGCCCCGGGGTGGCGCGCTCAACGTATCTTGAAGAAGAGGAAGAAGCTGGCCCCCGCGAGGACGGCGAACCCCACGATGGCGAAGAGCATCCAGTCAGCGAAGGCCGAGCCGCCCGCGTGGGGTCGCGGGACGATGGCCTGGTCGGCGTTGGTCGCCGGGATGCTCGCCTGAGTCTGCTGGGGATCGATGGACTCGGAGTACTTGGTCGGCACGGCGGTGGGCGCGGCCGTCGGGGTCGGGGACGGCGCCGGGGTCGGCGGGGGGGTCGCCGTCGGCGTGGGGATCACGAATGTCGGCGGCGGCGTGTTGCAACCGAAGAAGCCCGGGCACCTCGTCGGGGTCGGCGTCGCGGTCGGGGGCGTCGCCGTGGGGGTGGGTGTGGGTGCGTCGGCCGCCACCGGGGTTTCGGCACGTGCCCCGGAGGGCGCGGGGCCGAGCGGCCCGGCGAGGAGCAGCCAGCCGGCCACGACCGCGGTCGCGATCCCGAGAGCCCGGCGCAGGGTGATCCTGCCGTCTCTCGCGAAGCCCCGCCTCTCCGCTCTCCGAGCGTCGCGTCGCACCGCTCAGCGCTCCTCCGGGGGCTGCGGTCGGTTCTCCCGCTGTCACCGAGGGCGTCGGCGAACAGGGCGGGATCCGGTGGCCCCGATTTGGGAGGATAGCGCGGTCCGCCCGTCTCGCGGAGATCTCATCCGGAGACGCCGTGATCCGGAGCGAGGTGGGAGAGCGCGTACCATCGCTGCGGTCAATGGCTGCGAGGACCCCTCTCCACGCCCGCCACCTCTCCGCCCACGCGGTGATGGTCGAGTTTGCCGGGTATGAGATGCCGCTCCGCTACAGCTCGATCCGGGACGAGCACGTGGCGGTCAGGACCCGGGCGGGCATCTTCGACCTCTCCCACATGGGCGAGGTCAGGCTCCGCGGGGAGGGCGCCGAGGCCACCCTTCAGCGGCTCATCGCCAACGACGTCTCGAGGCTGGCCCCCGGCCACGCCCTCTACACCGTGATCTGCAACGACGACGGTGGGATCGTCGACGACTGGATCGTCTACCGGGTGGAGGACGGCTTCCTGCTCGTGGTCAATGCGGCCCGGCGTCAGGCCGACCTCGACTGGATCAGGGCCCACCTGCTCCCGGCCACGGAGGTCATCGACGAGAGCGACGAGACGGCGCTGCTCGCCGTCCAGGGCCCGGAGGCGATCGCAATCGTCCAGACGGCAACCGGCTCCGACCTCTCGACGCTGCGGCCCTTCGCCTCCACCCGGGGCGGGGTGGCGGGGGTGGAGTGCCGGATCTCCAGGACCGGTTACACCGGGGAGGACGGGCTGGAGCTGTACTGCGGGGCCGACCCGGCCGCGGGTCTCTGGGACGCCCTGCTCGAGGCGGGCGCCGGCCGCGGCCTGGTACCGGTGGGGCTGGGTGCGCGGGACACGCTGCGGCTGGAGGCCGGCCTCCGGCTCTACGGGCAGGACATGGACGAGGGCGTCGACCCCTTCAGCTGCGGCCTCGGCTGGACCGTGCGGCTCGGCAAGGGGGACTTCATCGGGGCACTGCGGCTGCGCCGGCTCGATCCCGACGACCCTCCCCGGCGCTTCGTGGGCCTGGCTCTCGGGCCGCGCCAGATCCCCCGCCACGGGATGCCCGTGAGGTCGGGGGGAGAGGCGGTCGGAGAGGTGACCAGCGGAGGCTTCAGCTTCACCCTTGGTCACGGCATCGCGACCGCCTACATCTCACCCCACCTCGCCGAGGCGCCCCTCACCGTCGACCTCCACGGCGAGACGGTGCCCGCGGAGCGCGTCCCCCTCCCCTTCTACCGCCGCAGCCATTAGAGGAGCCAGCCATGCCCGACCTCTCCGGCTACCGCTTCACCTCCACCCACGAATGGGTGCGCCGCGACGGCGACACGGCCACGATCGGGATCTCCGACCACGCCCAGGCCCAGCTCGGCGACGTCATCTTCCTGGACCTGCCCGCCGTCGGAGCCAGGCTCACCGCGGGCGCGCGCTTCGGGGCCATCGAATCGGTCAAGGCGGCGAGTGACCTCTACGCCCCGGTCTCGGGAACCGTGAGCGAGTTCAACGAGACCCTGACCGACACCCCGGAGCGGGTCAACACCTCCCCGTACGAGGAGGGGTGGCTGCTCCGGCTTGGCGACGTGACCGAGGGGGACGTCGAGCTGGTCGACGAGGCGACCTACCTCGCCCGGGCCGAGGAGTAGATAGACTTCGCGTGTCCCGGGGTCAGCTAGCTCAGTTGGTTAGAGCGCGCGGTTCACATCCGCGAGGTCGAGGGTTCGAGTCCCCCGCTGACCACCACTTCCGGTGTCGCCGCCGCGATGGGGTCGCGGGCGAGGGACATCGACCGGCGGGCCTGGGCCGCGTCGCGCCTCTGCCGAGAGCGCTCGGCTGCGCGGACGAGTTCATGGTGACGTTCACGGGCGATCAGCAGGCTGACGTATGGGCTCATCATCAGATGAGCCTAGGGGCTAATGTGGACAGGATCGGTCCTATATAATCGGAGAGTCCGTGGATCTCTCGAAGGAACGCCTCCTGACCCTGCTGGAGCTGCTCCAGGTGCATCGGGAGATGGGCGGCGCGGAGATCGCTCAGCGGCTCGAGGTCACCCCGCGCACCGTCCGCCGCTACATCCGCGGCCTCCAGGAGATGGGCATCCCGATCGAGGCCGAGCGGGGCCGGGCGGGCGGCTACCGGATGCGGCCGGGCTTCAAGCTGCCACCCCTGATGTTCACCAATGAGGAGGCGCTGGCCCTGGTGCTGGGCCTGCTCGCCGCCGAGCGCCTGGGGTTGGCCACCTCGGGGCTGGCGGTCGAGGGCGCCCTGGCCAAGCTCGACCGCGTGCTGCCCGATACCCTGCGCGACCGCCTGCGCGCGGCGCAGGAGACGCTGCAGCTCGGCCTCGGCACTCCCGACCACGAGCGCGGGCACGCCGATGGAGGGACGGTGCTGACCCTGAGCACCGCCGCCAGCAATGGGGCCCGGCTCCGCCTTCGCTACCGCTCCTCCCGCGGCGAGGAGAGCGAGCGGCTGCTGGACCCGTACGGGATCGCGTTCCACAACGGGCGCTGGTACGTCGCCGGCCGGGATCATCTCCGGGAGGCGATCCGCACCTTCCGGCTCGACCGGATCCTGGACATCGAGCCGACCCGGGAGAGCTTCGCGCCCCCGGCGGGATTCGACCTCATGGATGAGATCCATCGCGCCATGGCGAGCGTCCCGTACCGGTGGAGGGCGGAGGTCCGCCTGGACGCCTCGCTGGAGGAGGCGCGCCGGCTGGTCAGCTCGAGCGTGGGCTCCGTCGAGCCGATGGAGGGCGGCATCCGGCTGCGGATCGGCGCCGACGACCTGGAGTGGATCGTGCGCCGGCTTTCCCTGCTCGGCGTCGCCTTCACCGTGATCGACCCGCCCGAGCTGCGGGACGCGGTCCTGAGGGAGGCGGCGCGGCTGGCCGTCTGCGCCCGGGGCTGAGCCGGACGGGTCAGCCGGCGGCGGCGCCCCGGTCGCGGGCCAGGAGGCGGAGGCTCACCACGCAGGCGAGCGCGGCGAGGGTCAGCCCGCCGGCAAGGTCGGCGAGATAGTGCTGGTGGATCAGCACCGTGGAGGCGACGACGAGCAGCGTCCATGCCCCGGCAACGATGCCGATGCGCCGGTCGACCCGCCACCAGTGGATCGCCACGATGGTGGAGAGCGATGTGTGCAGGCTCGGAAAGTCGTTGTAGGGCTGATCCCCGGCGTAGACGGTGCGGATGAGCGCCGACAGTGGATCAGAGCCGGTGACATGCGGTCGAGCGACGTACGACTGGAGGAGGAGGTAGAGGGCATAGCTCACCAGCCAGGCGATGATCATCGCCACCGCGGCGGAGCGGAAGAGCCTGACCCTGGTCAGCAGGAGGAGCGCCATGGTGACGGCGATGTACGGGGTCAGGGAGATGTAGGGGATGACGAAGACGGGCACCACCGGGATCGCCTGATCCAGGGGCGTGCGCAGGAAGATCCGGTTCGGCCCGTGGTTCAGGGGTGTGTAGAGGAGGTTGACCCCGTACCAGGCGGCGAGCAGGACCAGGGTGGCGAGCGCGACCCCCCAGCTCTCGCCGAAGATGCCGCGCCGCAGCTGGCCGCGTGCCCATGTGATCACGGTGCCGGCAATGATGCGGCAGCCCTGCGCCTCCCGGTGGTGGCGCGGGTCAGCGAGGCCGGCGCGGGCCCGGGTCGCGGCCGGCGGTCCGAGGGCCCGAGCCCTTCTGGGCCCGGTTCAGGTACCAGACCTGGAGACCGACGTAAGCCACAGCCAGGAGGAGCAGCACGATGGCGGCGACGGTGAGGGCGATGCGCCCGGTCCCACCGACGATGCCACCGATCAACAGCAGCGCCATCGCCACGATCCAACCGAGGGCCGCGACTGCGACCCGGAGGGGCGACGGCGCCTGTGGGCTGTTCATGGCTGCCGAAGCATAACCCCGGCCGGCCCCTCCCGCCAGCGGATCACAGGGTGTCGGAGGCCGGCTGCGCCCAGGTCACCGGGAAGACCGGCACCGCCGGGGCGAGGGGGGTGTGGAGCAGCTGGATCAGGGCGATCGAGTTGAGGACGAGCGTCACCGGGGTGGCGACGACCGAGACCAGCCCCCACCAGCCGAGGAGGACGGTGTCGCGGGTCATGTACCGCCATGCGACCAGGCCGCACTGGCGGCAGAGCGGTCCGCGGAGCACCACATGCCTCAGGGTCAACCCACGGCCGCGATGCTGGTGGAGAGTGGCCACCGCGGTCGGCCCGCGCTGGCAGAGGCGGCAGACGGCCTGCGGGGCGTTGTGTCGGCTCATGGGCGCGGTGGAGTCTGCCCCGGCGCCGGCAGACGGGATGGATGCATCAGCCGCTTGTGGCTCAAATGCACTCCTTCCGTTACGGCCGGGCGCCCGCTCTCGCAGTCGCGCCGAGGGCCGCCCCGGCTACCCTGCACGGGATGGAACGTGGGCATCCGGGGCCCGAGACCCCGGCCTCCGGCAGTGGCGCGGACCTCGCCCCGGATACGCGAGACGGGGTGACCGCAGAGGCGAGGGCGCGCCCCGCCGTCGAGGGTTCGCCGGCCCACCACCCGCCGACCCCGGCCGCCCTGATCGAGCTGATGTCCCGGGACTGGGAGACGAAGAGCACCCTGCCCGACCATCCCCATCCCGCCGCTCCACGGTACGCATCGCGGCGGCGCGCGCTCTCCGCCCGCTTCCCCGGAGTCCACCTGGTGATCCCGACCGGGGCACCCAAGGTCCGGGCGAATGACACCGAGTACAGGTTCCGGCCGGGCAGCGATCACTACTGGCTGACCGGGCACACGGAGCCGGGCGGGGTGCTGCTTCTCCGCGCCGGCGCCGAAGGCCACCAGGCCACGCTGTACCTGGAGCCCCGGAACGACCGCTCCAGCCCCGCCTTCTTCACCAATTCCCGCAGCGGGGAGCTCTGGGTGGGCCCCCGGCGGGGGGTGCCGGAGACGGCCTTCCTGCTCGGCGTCGAGTGCGCGCCCCTGGACCGCCTGGACGGCGACCTGCGGGAGCTGGACGGGCCTGTCCTGCTGCTGCGCGGGCTCGACCCCGAGGTCGACTCGCTGGCCGGCACGGCCGGCGACCCGGCGGAGGAGCGCCGGCTCGCAGAGGAGCTGAGCGAGCTGCGCCTGGTCAAGGACGACCACGAGATCCGGATGCTCGAACGGGCGGTCGAGGCGACGATCCGCGGCTTCGAGGACGTGGTCCGGGCACTGCCCGAGGCCATGGAGCAGGGGGAGCGGGTGGTGGAGGGTGTCTTCAATCTCCGCGCCCGGGTCGAGGGCAACGACGTCGGCTACGACACCATCGCGGCGAGCGGGGCCCACGCGACCGTCCTGCATTGGACCCGGAACGACGGGCAGGTTCGCGGCGGCGATCTCCTCCTCCTCGATGCCGGGGTCGAGAGCGACGAGCTGTACACCGCCGACGTCACCCGGACGCTGCCGGTGTCGGGCCGCTTCACCCCGGATCAGCGCCGCCTCTACGAGCTGGTGCAGCGGGCCCAGGAGGCCGCGATCGCCGAGGTCCGGCCGGGGGCGGCCTTCCTCGACCCCCACCGGGCCGCGATGCGGGTCCTGGCCGCGGGCCTGGAGGAGCTCGGCATCCTGCCGATCAGCTCCGAGAAGGCACTGGCCGAGGACGTGCAGGCCCACCGCCGCTACACCCTGCATGGCACCTCCCACATGCTCGGCCTCGACGTTCACGACTGCGCCCAGGCGCGGGAGGAGGAATACCGCGGGGGCCGGCTCCAGCCGGGGCACGTGCTCACCGTCGAGCCGGGCCTCTACCTGCAGCCCGACGACCTCACCGTTCCCGAGGAGCTGCGGGGCATCGGGATCCGGATCGAGGACGACGTCCTCGTGACCGAGGACGGCTGCCGGGTGCTGAGCCGGGGCCTGCCCACAGATCCGGATGAGCTGGAGCGCTGGATGGCGGGGCTGCGCGGCCAGGAGATGCAGCTCCGACGCCCCCTGGCCTGATCGGCGGCGCCCAGGCCGGCCGCGCGACCGGCAGCGGCGGGCCTGGTACACTCTCGCTTCCGCAGCTTTCCTGCGTCCGGCGTCACCGCCTTGGCCACCTCGGCGGCGAACCGAAATCTCGCCGGGCGCCGTTCAGCCCATAGGAAAGGAGGTGCGCGCGTGGT
>Ga0181529_10002315_pt1 | contig 23052 bp, 18 predicted proteins | sample PEATcosm2014_Bin_36_FD_119763 | JGI IMG/M metagenome (GOLD analysis project Ga0181529, IMG submission 119763) | Peatland microbial communities from MTU Mesocosm Facility, Houghton, MI, USA - PEATcosm2014_Bin10_30_metaG | ecosystem: Environmental > Terrestrial > Soil > Wetlands > Peat | place... | reverse complement strand
TCGCGCGACGGTGAGAGAATCGTCGTTCGCCACGGGATTGCTCGATGAGCGATCATGTTGATGTGGTGATTCGATGAGATTGGTTTTCTGTGGGACGCCTGAGTTTGCGGTGGGTACGCTGGATGCGGTGATTCGTGCGGGGCATGAGGTGCGGCTTGCGGTGACGCAGCCGGACCGCGCGGCGGGGCGCGGGATGGAGATGCAGGCCCCGCCAGTGAAGCGGGCGGCCGCGGCGCATGGGATTGCAGTGGTGCAGCCGGAGAAGATCAAAAACAATGCAGAGTTTCGCGCGCGGCTGGAGGAGGCGCGGCCGGATGCGATTGTGGTGGTGGCATACGGGCGGATCATTCCGCAGTGGATGCTGGAGCTGCCGCGGCTGGGGAACATCAATCTGCATGGGTCGCTGCTGCCAAAGTATCGCGGAGCCGCGCCGGTGCAGTGGGCGGTGGCCAACGGCGACAGGATGACGGGCGTGACCACGATGCGGCTCGACGAGGGACTGGATACCGGCGAGATCCTGCTGGCGCGCGAGGTGGCGATTGGGGCCGAGGAGACGGCGGCGGATATGTTTCGGTCGCTGGCTGGGGTGGGCGCGGAGTTGATGGTGGAGACGCTGGCGGGGTTGGCGGAGGGGACGTTGGCGGGACGGAAGCAGGATGAGGCGCTGGCGACACTGGCCCCGATCCTGACGCGGGAGGATGGGGCGATTGATTTTGCGCGGACGGCGCGGCAGATCTACGACCGCTGGCGTGGATTTGAGCCGTGGCCGGGAGCGCATACGCGGCTGCGGGGGAAGAAACTGATTGTGCATCGGATGCATGAGGGCGCGGAGGATGGGATTGAGGCTGGAGTGCTGCGCGTGGCGAGGAACGAGATGGCGGCAGGATGCGGCAGCGGCAGCTCCGTGGTCTTCGACGAGGTGCAGATGGAAGGGAAACGGCGGATGAGCGCGGAAGAGTTTCTGCACGGCTTTCAGGTGAAGACGGGCGAGAGGTTGGGGGATTGAGCGATGTGGGGCGTGACAGCGGAGTGAAGCGTGGAGTGCGGGCGCGGCCACGGTCTGCGGGGCCGACGGCTTCGGCGGCAGAGGCGATTGCGAAGATTGCGCCGGCGCGGGCCGCGGCGTTTGAGATTCTGACGCTGGTGGGCGCGGGCAAAGGACACAGCGATGAGTTGCTGCACTCGGCGCGGACGGATGAACTGACGCCGGAGGACCGGAATCTGGCGACGGCGCTGGTGATGGGCGTGCTGCGCTGGCAGATTGCGCTGGACGCGCGCCTGGCGAAGCTGCTCGCGCGGCCCGAGCAGAGGCTGGCGGAGCCGGTGGCGCTGGCGTTGCGCATGGGTGCGTTTCAACTGCTGCATATGGACCGGATTCCGGCGCACGCGGTGCTGAATGAGAGCGTGGAGATGTGTCGCGCGGCTGGACAGCCCCATGCGGCGGGGATGGTGAATGCGGTGCTGCGCAAGCTGGCAGCAGCGCAAAAGCCGGGGACGAGAATCTTCGAGTCGGCGGCGGCGTTCGCGGAGCGGCTGGGGCATCCTCTGTGGCTGGTGGAGCGCTGGGCGGCGGCGTATGGGCGCGATGCGGCGCTGGCAATCTGCGAGTACGGACAGAGCGAGCCTGCGGCGGGAGGGCTCTTCGTCGAGGCTGGCGCGGATGTGCCTACGGCTAGAGATGCGGCACCAAAGATGGACGATGGATCGCGGCTGGTGGCGGAGCTTGCAGCGGCTGCGATGCCGCCGGTTGCGGCGGGGCGCGCGGCACGCGTGTGGGACTGTTGCGCCGCTCCTGGGGGAAAGACGCTGATGCTGGCGATGCGGCTTAATCCACATCTCGACGAACCGGCTGCGGAGATTCTGGCGACGGACGTGAGCGCGAAGCGAATGGCGTTGATGGCGGCCCGGCTGCGGCGTTATGCGTATGCCGGGCGCGTGCAGTGCGCCGTGGCGGATGCTTCGGCTGTATCCGTGAAAGACGAGCGCGATGCAAAGTTCGATCTGATTCTGTGCGATGTGCCGTGCAGCGGGACAGGGACGCTGGCGCGCAATCCTGAGATACGGCATCGGCTGCGCGTGGAGGACCTGGCACGGCAGGCGGCGCGGCAGAATGCGATTCTGCGCGGGGCGATTGCGCGGCTGGCAGTGGGCGGGCGGCTGGTGTACTCCACCTGCTCGCTGGAGCCGGAGGAGAATGAGCAGGTGGTGGAGGCCGTGGCGAAAGATGCTGGAGTGCGGCGGATTCCGGTTGAGACGCTGATGGCAAAGCTGGCGGAGACCGGGGTGCTGAAGCAGGATGCGGCAGATGGGCTGATTGGCGCGGCGGTGAGGGATGGCGCACTGCGCACTCTGCCTGGGGTCCATGGGTGCGACGGATTTTTTGCAATGGTGCTGGAGCGGGAGTAAGAGGCATCGGCAACCTGTCAGATTGCCGATGCCTCGTCCGTTTTCATCTGCCCAGATCTGCGGTGCGGCTTATTTTTTCTTCTTCTGTACCGGAATGAAGTCTTCCATGACGGTTTTGCGCAGCAGGCCGGGCGGAAGCAGTTCCTGGGCCAGCAGGAAGTCGTGGAATTGTTTGGCGTCGAACTTCGGCCCCAACGCCGCCTCGGTGTCCTTGCGTAGCTGGAGCATCTGAGTGTACCCATAAAATCCGCTATAGGCCTGCGCGGGCGAGCTGAAGAGAAAATGCTGCATCTCTTCCTTAGCGAACGCAGGGCTTAGCACCACATCGTTCTCCAGCACCTTGGCCGCATCGTCCTGAGTGATCTTGCCTGACTGCAGTCCGAAGTCAAGAAACACACGCGCCGCGCGCAGCAGCCTCAGTTGCAGCGTGATGAGTTGGCCATCCACGGGCTCGTAGGGTTGCATGATCCACTCCGAGTAGAGTCCCCATGCCTCGATGTTGGTGGAGTTGGATGCATACAGTCCGCGAGCCAGACTCACCCCATGCTGCATCATCGAATTGAACAGCAGCTCCTGACCGGGACGCGCCACATGCGCGGTCATGGGCCAGGCGACCGCGTCGTAGGTGAAGTCGTCGAACTTGTCCGGCGAGCCAACGGGTGCCGTAGGGATATTGAGCGGCAGCACATACTCTCCCTTCTGCCCGGTGTTGAGCAAGGGCACCGGGGCAGGCTGCTGCGCTGTCTCGTCCGCTGTGGTGAGGCGGAGGCTGACTGAATGATCGGGCAGTGTCACCAGGTTTTTTGCGGCAACGATCTCTTCGATCGCCTTGAGCCTCGCCTGGTAAAACGGCTGGATGGCGTCGCCGGTGAGCTGTGTCTTCTTCAACTGGCGAATCACATCGCGATAGCCGGTTGAACTCCATCCGTGCTGCTTGGCGACCTGTGCGGCAAGTGGCGCCATCTCTGCCTGGACCTCGGAGAAGGATGCGCGGGCCTCGGTTGCAAGCTGTTCCGGGGGAAGATCGACGCCAGAGTTTTCGAGGCTGAAGGCGTACTCCTCTGGTGTCATGTGGAGGTTGATCCCGGCCTTGGGCATTATGGTTGCGCGTGCCCAGGTATCGTAGTCGGCCAGCTCCTGCTGCAGCTTGGCGAAAGGCTCCTCCCATCCTGTGAGCTTGTACTTGACGAACAACGTTCTCAGGGCGTCGATGTAGTCTTTGTCGCGTGCTAGTTCAGACTCCATCACATCCGATGAGGGATAGACCATGGCGGGCCTGGCCATCTGCTCCATCGTTCGCTGCTTGAGAACATCGGTAAATGGACTGAATCCCAGTTCCATGCCGGCGTACTTGCGCAGGCGGGCCACGGACGCAGACCTGCGCCCGGCCGGAACCTTGTCGTCCAGCAGAGTGCTCAGCCCGATATACACCGCCTGGCTGGGGTCGATGAACTGGACGTTGTGCTCAAAGAGGTAATCGTCCTCCCGGAATTGCAGGTTGAAGGCCTGCTGGAGAATCTCCAGGTCCTGGCGTACGTCACGGTCCTTCTCCTTCGCTTCGACCTTCTTCAACTCTGCGAGGACGTTCTGGAGTTCCTTGCGCTGGGCGATCTCGCCGGCGCGGGATGCATCTGTTATCAAGGAATCGTACTTCACCAGCCCCTGTTGCGAGGCCCTCTCGGGCGAGTGCTTCATCTGCACATTGAGGAGCATCTGGGTGTACTGGTTGCTGCGGACAATCCATGCAGGTACAGCCGCCGCAGCAGGAGCGGAAGACTTTGCAGCAGAAGCAGAGGAAGAGGATTCCGCGGCAGGAGCGGCAGGTATTGCAGCAGCAGAAGTCTGCGCTCGACTGGCAGAGTCCGCGGCCATGAGGCCAGCGGCGAGAATCATCAACGAAACGGCGGTGCGGTGCATCGGCAGATCTCCAGAGATGGGAATACAACCAGCATACGGCCTAACGGTATTTTGATGTCGTCTAAAACACTTGGGGCAGGGTTGCATCACGACCTCAGCGGCTAAAGCCGAGTGCCAATGCAGCACTTATGGCACGGGTAAACCCGTGCCCTTAAGCAAAACAGGGATATTCATAGCTTCGCGATTGGCGGATGCATGTTGATACCCCTTGCGCCCCTGTATTCTAGAGAAGATACTCTCGCGCACCATGCAGGAACGATTTTACGAACCAACTATGACCACTTCGCCTACATTTCTCGAACTCTTGAAGCAACGCGTGCTGGTCTACGACGGCGCGATGGGAACGTCCATTCAGAACTACGCGCTTACTGTGGAAGGCGACTTCGCGGGGAAGGAAAACTGCTCGGAGATTCTTGTTGTCACGCGGCCTGACGTGATTGGGGAGATCCATGCGAGCTACCTTGAGGCCGGGGCGGACGTGATCGAGACGGACTCGTTCGGCGCGACGTCGCTGGTACTGTCGGAGTTTGGCATTGCGCATCGCGCGCGGGAGCTGAACATCGCGGCGGCGCGGCTGGCGAAGAGCGTTGCGGCGAGGTACTCGACGGAAGAGAAGCCGCGATTTGTGGCGGGGTCGATGGGGCCGACGACCAAACTGCCTTCGCTGGGTCACATCGGGTACGACGCGATGCTGGCGAGCTATGTGGAGCAGGCAGAGGCGCTGATTGAAGGCGGCGTGGACGTGCTGCTGGTGGAGACCTGCCAGGACATTTTGCAGGTGAAGATTGCGGTTGCTGCCTGCTACGACGCGATGAGAAATACCGGCGTGACACTGCCGCTGCAGGTGCAGATCACGATGGAGGCGACCGGGACGATGCTGCTGGGCACGGAGATCGGCGCGGCGCTGGCGGTGATCGAGTGCTTCCGGCCAGACGTGGTTGGGATGAACTGCGCGACCGGACCGGCGGAGATGAACGACGCGGTGCGCTACCTGTGCCAGAACGCGACGATGGCGGTGAGCGTGCTGCCGAATGCCGGGCTGCCGCAGAATGTGGGCGGGCGGGCGGTCTATAAGCTGACGCCGGCGGAGTTTGCGGAGCACCATCGGCGGTTTGTGAGTGAGTACGGCGTAAACATTATTGGCGGATGTTGCGGGACAACGCCGGCGCACATCAAGGCGGCGGCAGAGGCTGTGGCCGGGCTGAGGCCGCTGGAGCGCGCGAACAAACCGCAGTCGGTGGCGGCGAGCGCGTTCTCGGTGGTGCCGCTGGAGGTGGATGGTCAGCCGGCGATTATCGCGGAGGAGATGAACGCGACGACGCGCGTCACGCACTTCAAAGACATGGTGCGCAAGGGCGACTACGACGGCATCTTCACGCTGGCGAAGCGGCTGGTGAACGAGGGGTCGCAACTGCTGGACATCTGCTGTGCGGTGGTGGGCGAGGACGAGGTCGCGTATATGAACGGCGTGATCGAGAAGGTGGCGACGCGCGTGCCCGCGCCGATTCTGATCGATTCGACCGAGGCGAATGTGATTGAGGAGGCGCTGAAGCGGATTCCGGGCAAGCCGATCATAAACTCCATTAATTTGGAGGACGGCGAGAAGCGGACGAGTCAGGTGTTGCCGATGGCGCGGCGATACGGGGCGGCGGTGATCGCGCTGACCATCGACGAGGACGGGATGGCGCTGACGGCGGAGAAGAAGGTCGCCATAGCACATCGCATTCACAAGCTGGCCACGGAGAAGTATGGGCTGCGCTCGCAGGACCTGATCTTCGACGCGCTGACGCTGCCGATCTCGACGGGACAGGAGGACTACCGGACGGCGGGGATGGAGACTCTGGAGGCGGTGCGGCGGATCAAGCTGGAGCTGCCGGAATGCCGCACTACGCTGGGCGTTTCGAACATCAGCTTCGGGCTGAACGCGTACGCGCGGCGTGTGCTGAACAGCGTGTTTCTGGCCGAGGCGGTTGCGCGCGGGTTGGATACTGCGATTGTGAACTACAGCAAGATCTATCCGCTGTTCAAGATTCCCGAGGCGGAGGTGGAGCTGGCGCGGAACCTGATCTTCCGCAATGTGCAGACGGAACAGGACCCGTTGCAGGTCTACATGCAGTACTTTACCGGGCTGACGAAGGGCGCGGGCGCGGAGGAGGAGACGGCTGCTTCGACCGACGATATGTCGGACGAGGAGAAGCTGAAGTACCTGATCATCAACGGAGAGTGCGGGCTGGGACAGGGCGAGAGGAAGCAGTCGCTGGACGAGATTATCGAGTCGGCGCTGGCGCGCTACACGCCGCTGGAGCTGATCAATACGGTGCTGCTGGACGGGATGAAGACGGTGGGCGAGCTGTTTGGCGCGCGCAAGATGCAACTGCCTTCGGTGCTGGACTCGGCGGCGACGATGAAGGCTGCAGTGGCGTATCTGGAGCCGAAGATGGAGAAGTCCGAGAGCAACCAGCGCGGGACGATGGTGCTGGCGACGGTGAAGGGAGACGTACACGACATCGGCAAGAACCTGGTGGATATTATCTTGTCCAACAACGGGTACAAGGTGGTGAACCTGGGGATCAAGCAGCCTTCGGGAGCGATTATCGAGGCGGCGAAGAAGCACAACGCGGACGCGATCGGGCTGTCGGGGTTGCTGGTGAAATCGACGTTGGAGATGAAGTATGTGATCCAGGACCTGCAACTGATTGAGTCGCAGATTCCAGTGATCTGCGGAGGGGCTGCGCTGACGCGGAAGTACGTGGAGGACGACCTGCGCAAGGAGTACAGCTCGGCGGTTTTCTATGCGGAGGACGCATTTGCGGGGCTGCATGTGATGAGCGACCTGACGGACGAGGACGCGAGCGTGCGCGAGAGGCGGCGTAGCGAAGGGGCTACGCGGCGCGAGTTCAACCGTCCGGGCGCGGAGGAACGGTTGGCTGCGCTGGCGCCGGCGACGACCGAGCGGTCGAGCGTGGTGAAGGATGTGGAGGCGATTCCGGTGCCGCCGTTCTTTGGAGTGCGCACGCGGCGCGACTTCGACCTGAATGAGCTGTACAAGTACATCAACGAGACGGCGCTGTTCAAGAACCAGTGGCAACTGAAGACGGCTTCGGCTACGGATTATGTGCGGCTGGTGGAGGAAAAGTTCAGGCCGATTCTGAAGGATCTGGAGCAGGAGGTGATTGCCAACGGGTGGTTCGATCCGAAGACGGTGTACGGGTGGTTTCCCGCGCAGAGCGAGGGCAACGAAGTCATCGTGTACGATCCGGACGCGCAGGGCACGGAACTGCTGCGAATTAATTTTCCGCGGCAGAGGGAGGGACGGCTGCTGTCGATTGCGGACTTCTTCTCGCCGAAGAAATCCGGACGGATGGATGTGATCGGCTTCTCGGTGGTGACGATTGGAAGCAGGGCAAGCGAGGCGACGCAGAGGCTCTTTGAGGCTGGTGACTTCACAAAATATCTCTACCTGCATGGGCTTTCGGTGGAGACGGCGGAGGCGCTGGCGGAGTACATGCACGTTGTAATGCGCAGGGAGCTGGGCATCGACGGCGACGACGCGCCGGACGTGCGCGATCTGTTCCACCAGAAGTACCGCGGGTCGCGCTACTCGTTCGGCTACCCGGCGTGCCCAAACCTGGAGGACCAGGCGAAGATCTTTGCGCTGCTGAAGCCGGAGGAGAAGATCAACGTGCGGCTGACCGAGGGGTATCACATCGAGCCGGAACAGAGCACGAATGCGCTGGTGGTGCATCATCCGCAGGCGAAGTACTTTGTGGTTTAGCGGCGGTTTGTCTGAATGCGAATTCCCGATCCGAAGGACAAATACGGGGTTTCTTCGCTCCGCTCAGAATGACAATTCTTCTGTGTTATCTATCGTGAATAATTCTTAGAGCTTGCTGAGGTAGTCGATGATCTCGGGGCTGGTCCAGTCCTGGGTGGAGACGAACTTGCGGCGGAGAATTCCGCGCGAGTCGATGATGTAGGTTTCGGGGATCTTGACGGTGCCGTAGAGGCGAGGGACGCGGGCGGAGGGGTCGCGCAGGGTGAGCAGGTCGATGTGGTAGTCGAGGAGGAATTGCCGGTAGACGGCAGGGTCTTCGTCCTGGCTGATGGCGAGAACGGTGACCTGCGGGAGGCGGCGCTGGAGAGCCACGAGGCTGGGCATCTCCACCACGCAGGGCGCGCACCAGGTGGCCCAGAAGTGGAGAACAACGATGTGGCCGCGGAGGCGGGCGAGGTCGACGTTCTGCGCGCCGTCGGCGAGGGTGAAGACGGGGGCGGGCGCGCCGATGCGTGCGGGGTGGTCGCCGCGGTCGCAGGAGGTGAGGGAGAGCGCGCAGAGGGCGAGGAGAAGAACTGCGGATCGAAGAGTCGGACTGGTTTTGCGCACGCAAGGCTCCTGCTTCCTATAATACGAATCTGTGAGCGATGCGGGCGAAGGGCCGGGGAAGAGCGGGATGGTTGCGGTGTCTACGGATACGCGGATGCGGCTGTCGGTGGTAGTGCCGGCGCGGAATGAGGCGGCGGCGCTGGGGGAGTGCCTGCGGTCGCTGATGGAGCAGTCGGAGGCGGGGTTTGAACTGGGCGTGGAGTGGGAGCTGATTGTCGTCGATGACGATTCGAGCGATGGGACGCGGGAGATTGCTGAGGCTGCGGCTGCGGGACGCAAGGGAGTGGTAGTGATTGAGGCGCCAGCGCTGGACCAGAGCGAGCGGGGCGGATTTACCGGGAAGACGAATGCGTGCTGGGCGGGGGCGCAGTGTGCCTTGTCGCATGGAGACGGCGAGTGGTTGCTGTTTACCGATGCGGACACGGTGCATGAGGCGGGAGATCTGTCGCGGGCGCTGCATGAGGCGAAGAAGTATGGAGCGGCTCTGCTGAGTTACTCGCCGCGGCAGATTGTGACGGGGTTCTGGCAGCGGGCGGTGATGCCGCTGGTGTTTTCAGAGCTGGCGAGCGTCTATCCGCCGAAGCGGGTGAGCGATCCGGCGAACCGTGTGGCGGCGGCGAATGGACAGTTTTTGCTGGTGGAACGCGAGGCATATTTTGCCGTGGGCGGACATCGCGTGGTGGGGCAGGAGATTCTGGAGGATGTGGCGCTGGCGCGGAAGATCAAGCGGGCGAGGCATGGGATCCGTTTCCGCTATGCGCCGGACGCGCTGGCGTCGCGGATGTATAGCACGCTGCCGGAGATGATTGAGGGCTGGACGAAAAACCTGGCGCTGCTGTTTCCCCGCGCGCTGCTGCAGGCAGGGATGCAGATGCTGCAATTTCTGCTGTTCTTCGGACTGCCGGTGCTGGCGTGGAAGATGCCAATGCTGGCGCCATTGCAGCGAGGCGCGATTGGACTGATTTGGTTGCGTACGACGTGGGGGTTCTACCGGAGGGTGGCGCGGTCGAATTTTCCGGCGGCGGATGTGGCGATCTCGATTGTGGGGGTCCCGATGTTCTGCTGGCTGCTGGTGCGGAGCTATCTTCACCATCGAGTGACTAGATCCGTGGATTGGAAGGGACGGAGATACACGGTTGGGCGGTAAGTTGTAAAGTGCGAATCCGGGGCTGTTGTGCAGCGTCTAATAGCTTGTGCCGTAAAGACGAGCGATTGCTTGTCCTACAGACAAAAGCAAGTGCGAGTTTTGTGGGAGAAAGGTGCGGTCGGAAGTGGTTGTGTTGAGTTCGCCGGGGTCCTTCGACTGCGCGACTCACGATGAAGCTGTGAGTCACTCCGCTCAGGATGACAGCTTGAGCGGCGGGACGGAGAAAACGAGCAACGGCAACAGCGACATGGGGAATCATGATTCTTTTGACACGGAAGGTCGAGTTTTCTTCGGCGCACTACTACTGGAATGACGCGTGGAGCGCAGAGGAGAACCTGCGCGTCTTTGGGCGGTGCGCGAACAAGAACGGGCACGGACACAACTACACGCTGGAAGTGACGGTGGCGGGCGAGGTGGATGCGGTGTCGGGGTTTGTGGTGGACCTGAAGGAGTTGAAGGAGATTCTGGAGCGCGAGGTAGTGAGCGTGTACGACCATCGGCATCTCAATCTGGAGGTGCCTGAGTTTGCGGCGGGTACAGGATTGATTCCGACGACGGAGAACATTGCGATTGCGATCTGGGGGCGGCTGGAGGGGAAGATTTCTCACGCGAAGCTGCACCGGGTTCGCGTGTACGAGATGGCCGACCTGTTCGCGGATTACTACGGGGAGCGCTGAATGGCGGCCGGCGTGGCTACAAGTACGGGGCAGAGGGCGTATCTGTCGCGGCGGTACCGGCTGAGTGCGTCGCACCGGCTGCACTCGGAGGCGTACAGCGCGGAGGAGAACCGCGCGGTCTATGGGAAGTGCAACAACCCGCATGGACACGGGCACAACTATGCGGTGGAGGTGACGGTGGGCGGGACTGTGGATGCGGAGACAGGGATGGTCTGCGATCTGGGCGAACTGGATGAGTTTGCGCGGACGCAACTGATCGAACGGTTCGAGGGGATGAACCTGAATACGCTGGATGAGTTTCGCGAACTTGTGCCGACAACGGAGAACTTTACGCGTGTGGTCCACAGGATCTTTCAGGGATTTCGCGGAGCGCGGGTTACGCGAGTAAGGATTGAAGAGACGGGGAACAATTCGTTTGAGATTGCGGGGTAGGTTGGCGCAGCACGAAAGACAAATGCGGGGGGCCCTCCACTCCGCAACGGACGATGAAGCCGTCCGTTGCGCCGGTCGGGATGACGGCAGCATGTGGCACACCGGTCGGGCTGACGGCAGGTTATGGGATTGATAGAGAGAGGCTGAATCGATATGAGTACACGGAAAGGTTTGAAGTTGAATAAGACAGCAGTTACGAAAACGGGAACAGCGGCGGGGCTGACGACTCAGGAACTTTATAGGGAGCTGCTGTCGCGGCTGGTGGAGGATGCGACGCGGGACGGGCTGGCGGGGACGCCGGAGCGCGTGGAGAAGGCGATGGCGTTCCTGACGCAGGGATACGCGATGGACGTCCGAACGGTGCTGAACGGGGCGCTGTTCGAGGTGGAGTACGACGAGATGGTGATGGTGCGGGACGTCGAGTTCTATTCGATGTGCGAGCACCACTTGCTGCCGTTCTTCGGCAAGGTGCATGTGGCGTATGTGCCGAGCGGACGTGTGATCGGGCTGTCGAAGATTCCGCGTCTGGTGGAGATGTTCTCGCGGCGGCTGCAGGTGCAGGAGCGGCTGACGACCGAGATTGCAGACGCGATTGTGGAGGCGATTGCGCCACAGGGCGTGGGCGTGATCGTGGAGGCGCAGCACCTGTGCATGATGATGCGAGGCGTGGAAAAGCAGCACTCGGCGACGGTGACCTCGGCGATGCGCGGCGTTTTCAAGACGCAGACGCAGACGCGCAATGAGTTTCTGTCGCTGGTGCGGCGGGGCGGCGGCGAGCTGTAGATGAGAGAAAGGCTTAACGCCGATCAACTTCGATGGACCGATTGAGACGATGCGTTTGTCCAAGACCGCGTAGTCTGAAGAGACGATGAATGGATTGCTGGTAGTGGACAAGCCCGCGGGGATGACCTCGCATGACGTGGTGGATATTGTGCGCAGGGCCACCGGCGAGCGCTCGGTGGGGCACCTGGGAACGCTGGACCCGATGGCGACCGGAGTGCTGCCGCTGCTGCTTGGCAAGTACACGCGGCTGGCGCAGTTCTTCGGGGCGGCGGAGAAGGCGTACGAGGGAACAATCCGGTTTGGGTTTGCGACGGACACCTTTGACGCGGAGGGAACGGCGGCGGGCGAGGTTCGACCGTTGGAGAAAAATCTGGCTGAGCTGCGCGGGCTGGCTGCGCGCTTCCACGGCGAGATGGAGCAGATGCCGCCGGTGTTCTCCGCGAAGAAGATTGGCGGGGTTCCGGCGCACAAGCTGGCGCGTGCGGGCAAGCCGGTGGAGATGAAACTGGCGCGGATTGTGATCCATCGGTTTGAGCTGCTGTCGCTGGAGGGCGATCTGGCACGCTTTGAGATGAGAGTGTCGGCCGGGGGGTATGTGCGGTCGGTGGCGCACGAGCTGGGCGCGCTGGCAGGATGTGGGGCGCACCTGTCCTCGCTGCGGAGGACGCAGGCTGGGGCATTTTCGCTGGCACAGGCGATTGGGCTGGACGAGCTGAAGGCGCTGGCGGGCGAGCCGGAGGAGATTGAACGGCGGATGCCGCATCCGCGGACGTTGCTGCCGGAGATGCCTTCGGTGACGGTGGACGAGCAGACGGCGGGGCGGCTGCGCAACGGAATGCAGGTGAACCTGCCGGAGTACTCGGGCGCGACGCTGGTGAAGGTGTTTACCGGCCCGGCGGAGTTGCTGGGGATTGCGAAGAGAATTGCTGGAACGCTGATGCAGCCGATTGTGGTGCTGGCGTAGAACGGCCCCACCTTAGCGACGATGAATCCGTCGCGAAGATGGGGCACCCGTTTCGTTGTGAGCTGCGCAGCCTAGCGGCGGTCGCGGCTGTAGTCGTGGTGGTTGTCGTGGTCTTCGTGGTCCCAGTGGCCCTCGTGCATCTGCCAGCCCTGCTGGTAGTGGTCGTAGTGGGGATGGCTCCAATAGGCGCCGGCGTAGGGTGGACGCTGCCAGACACCAACGTGCCAGACGTAGCGGCCTCCATCGTCTCCCCAGTAGCCTTCAGTCCAGACAAAACCCTCACCTGGCATGGCGGGACGGACTTCGTAGCGAAGGGGTGGCGGGGTGCGGCCGATGTAGACGTGGATCTGGGCGACGGCGGAGGCGGTGAAGGCGGCAAGGACAAGGCCGCCGGCGATGAGGTTCAACTTCCAGTTTGAGCGATTCAGCAAGAGATGTCTCCATTTCGGGGTACAGACCGTTAGATGCAAACGCGGAGTCGGTGGAGATTTGCGGGAGAAAGGGACTTGTGGTTGAGGCGGTGCGAGCTTCGTCGGGGTCCTTCGACTGCGGTGCTCTCAAAGTGCGCGAACTTCTCCTCTCAGATGACAGCGAAAAACAAACAACGGCTAGGAACAAGCAACGACGAAATGCGGGGGTCCCTCCACTGCGGCGGCAAAAGCGCCGCCTCCGGTCGAGATGACGGCGGTTGTGGGGCGGGCCGGTCGAGATGACGGCGGTTGGGTTGTTCGGGGCTACTTTTTGAGGAGGGGGAGGAGGAGGGGGAGGAGATTGCGGGCGACGACCTGGTTTCCGGCGGCGGTGGCGTGCGTACGGTCGGACTGCATCATTCCGGGGACGCCGTAGACGTTCTGGAGCAGGAAGGGAAGCAGGGGAACGCGGTACTTCCGGGCGAGGATGGTGTAGGTCTGGTTGAACTGGCGGATGTAGTCGGGGCCGTAGTCGGGCGGGAGGGTGATGCCGGCGAGGGCGACCTTGATGCGGGCGCGCTGGAGCGTGGCGACGATGAGGTCGAGGTTGGCGCGAGTGTCTGCGATGGGCAGGCCGCGCAGGCCGTCGTTGCCGCCGAACTCGACGAGGACGACGGCGGGGTGCAGGGCGAGAATGCCGGGGAGACGCTGGAGGGCGTCCTTGGTGGTGTTGCCGCTGATGCCCTGGTTGTCGACGCGGTAGTGGATGTGGCGCTGGTCGAGGGCGGATTGGAGGTAGTCGGGGTAGCTCTCGCCAGGGCCGGTGCCAGCTCCGGCGGTGAGCGAGTCGCCGAAACAGACGAGGAGGGGGCGATGGTCCGCGGGGGCGGCTTTGGGTTGCGCGGGGGCGGAGAAAGTGAGCAGGAAGCACGCAAAGAGCAAGACAGGGTAAACTTTCCGCATTGATCCAACGTATCAAAGATGCTAGTGCATGAGGGGAATGCCTGCGTACTGCAGCAAAGGTTTGAACCGGCTCTGGAGATTCCCTCAGGGGCTAAAGCCCGGTTGATTTTTCGGCCCTGCGGCGGGACTGAAGTCCCGCCCTTTCAAAACGGATATGTAGAGTGGCTTGTTCTCAACACTTGATTACGCAATGTAGAGAGGGAGTTTGGCTGTGAGTGAAGACGCAGGCAGAGGGCAGTGGATGATTGCGGTGGAGGGGTTGCGGAAGTCGATCCGCAACGGGGCGCGGACGGTGGAGATACTGCGCGGGCTGGACTTCAATGTGCCGAAGGGCGAGTTTGTGGCGATTATGGGGGCGTCGGGGAGTGGGAAATCGACTCTGCTGGGTCTGCTGGCGGGACTGGACACGCCAAGCGCGGGCGAGGTGAGGCTGAATGGAGTGGCTATCAGCTATCTGCCGGAGGACCGGCTGGCGCAGGAGCGTGGGCGGACGGTGGGGTTTGTGTTTCAGTCGTACCAACTGATTCCGACGTTGACGGCGCTGGAGAATGTGCTGCTGCCATACGAGCTGAATGCGGAGGGCGATGGGTTGGCGCGGGCCCGGCAACTGATGACGAGCGTTGGACTGGGCGACCGGATGGACCACTATCCGGTGCAGCTATCGGGTGGCGAGCAGCAACGAGTGGCGCTGGCACGGGCATTCGTGATGCAGCCGCCGATTGTGCTGGCGGACGAGCCGACGGGGAACCTGGACACGACCAACGGCGCGCTTGTGCTGAAGCTGCTGCTGGAGCTGAATCGCAAGGAGGGAACGACGCTGGTGCTGGTGACGCACGATGCGACTCTGGCAGCGTGCGCAGACCGCAGGATCGTGTTGCGCGATGGGGCGATTATTTCGGATGAGATGAATTTGGACCGGCAGACGCCGGTTGGAATCCCGGTGGGCGTTTAGATGGCGAACGGGCTGGCATGGGGAACGGCGGCGAAGATTGCGGCGCGGGAGATGCGGCACACGCGCGGGAAGTTTCTATTTGTAATACTTTCGGTTGCAATTGGAGTGGCGGCGCTGACCGGGGTGCGGGGATTTTCGGCGTCGTTCCGCGCAACGCTGCTGGACCGCGCGCGGTCGATCATGGCGGCGGACCTGGCGGCGAAGACTGGCGAGCAGCCGACGCCAAATGAGATGAAGGGGCTGGACGAGATTCGCGCGGGCGGCGTCCAGATGACGACGGTGACGGAGATGATGTCGATGGCGGCGTCACCGAGCGCGATGAATCCGCTGCTGGTGAGTTTGAAGGCGGTCGATCCGGCGCTGTATCCGTTCTACGGGGAGATTACGCTCGAGCCGGCGATGAGCCTGAAGACGGCGCTGGGACCGGGATCGGTTGCGGTGGGAGACGATCTGCTGCTGCGGACCGGGCTGCATGTGGGCGACGACGTGCGCGTGGGCGGCGAGACGTTTCGCATTGCGGCGACGGTGGTGGATGAGCCGGACCGTCTGTCGGGGAACTTCGAAGCGGGGCCGCGGGTGCTGATCTCGCGCGCGGCGCTTGATGCGACCGGGCTGCTGGGGCCGGGGAACCATGCGATCGAGCGAGTGCTGTTCAAGCTGCCGCAGCCGAGCGATGGCAGGCCGGTGTCGGATGCGACGGTCGCGGCGCTGAAGGCGAAGATTGCGGCGCTGCTGCCAGAGGCACAGATTACGGACTATCGCGAGACCAACCCGTCGCTGACGGAAGGGCTGGACCGAGCGACGAGCCTGCTGTCGCTGATGAGCCTGGTGGCGCTGGTGCTGGGCGCGGTGGGCGTGGCGATGGCGATGCGCGCACATCTACAGCAGAGGCTGGATACGATTGCGATTATGAAGTCGCTGGGGGCGCGGAGCGGGCAGGTCATGAAGATCTACCTGTTGCAGACGCTGCTGCTGGGGCTTGCCGGGGGATTGCTGGGCGTGCTGCTGGGAGTTGCGGTGCAGCTTGCGTTTCCGCTGGTGCTGGGCAAGCTGATTAATGTTCCGGCCCAATTGCACCTGCAGCCGAGGGCGATCCTTGTGGGGCTGGGCGCGGGCTTGCTGACTACACTGCTGTTCACGCTGCCGCCGCTGCTGGACATTCGCGGCGTGAGGCCGAGTTTGATTCTGCGGCGCGATACGGAGCCGGACTTTGGCGACGACGGCGGCGTGAGCTTTGCGCGGCGCGTGCTGGCGCGGCTGCCGTGGGTGGCGCTGGCGCTGGTGGTGACGGTGGTGAGCGTGGTGGTGGTACGCAGGCACTGGCCGGGGCACTCGCTGGAGCTATTGTTGGAGGGGATCTGCCTGTTTGCGGCGGCGGGATTCGGGCCGACGATCTGGAACTGGGTGCGAATTAAGCCGATGCAGGCGGTGTCTTTTCTGCTGATACTTGCTGGGATTGCTGTGATTGCGACGACGCTGTCTGACTCGGCCGAGGTGGGGCGGGTGTTTTCGGTGGGGCTGGTGATTGTGTTGCTGGTGCTGCTGGCGGCATCGGCGGCGGTGCTGTGGGGGCTGAAGTTCTTTTTGAATCGCACACGGCTGCATCTGCCGTCTGCACTGCGGCATGGGCTGGCGAATTTGTATCGGCCTGGGAACCCTTCGGCGGCGCTGCTGGCGGCGCTGGGCATGGGCGTGATGCAGATCATGACGGTGTATCTGGTGCAGCGGGCGGTGGTGAATGAGTTGCACATTGCGTCCGCGCCGAAACTGCCCAATGTGTTTCTGGTGGACATTGCGAACACGGAGATCGATGGGATTCGCGCGGTGCTGAAGGCGCAGCCGGGAGTGACGACGGAGCCGGAACTGCTGCCGCTGGTGTCGGCGCGAGTAGAGGCCGTCGATGGCGTGTCTGCGGCAGAGGCGAGAGCGAAGGCGGATGAAGAGAGGGCGCAGGAGCAGGCGCAGGGGACGCCGAGGAACGGACGGCGGCGAGGGATGCCGCGCTCGGTGAGCCTGACCTGGGCTGAGGCTGCGCCGCCAGGGACGACGGTGGTGGCGGGTGAGTGGTGGAAGACAGGCGAACGGAGGCCGGAGCTTGCGATCTCGCAGCAGCAGGCGGACCGGATGGGCGTGAAGCTGGGGTCGACGATTACGTTCGCGGCCGAGGACCAGCAGATTGCGGCGACCGTGGCGGCGTTGACAAAGGCCGATGGGCGACACGCGTTTTCGCGCGCGGAGTTTACGCTACCGAAGGCCGCGCTGGACGGGCTTCCGGTGGTGTGGTCGGGCGGCGTGCATGTGACGCCGGAGCGCGTGGGCGAGTTGCAGCGCGCGCTGTACGCGGCGTATCCCACGGTGACGGTGATCAACGTGGCGCAGGCGATGGAGACGGTGCGCGCGGTGGTGATCCAGATTACATATGTGATCCAGTTCCTGGCGGCGTTCTCGATCTTCGCGGGAGTGGTGATTCTGGCGTCGTCGATTGCTGGGACGAAGTACCGGCGCATCCGCGAGGTGGTGGTGTTGAAGACGCTGGGCGCGACGCGGGGACGGATTGCGACGATTTTTTCGATTGAGTTTGCGGTGCTGGGGCTGGTGGCGGGCGTGGTGGGGATCGGGTTCGCCAACCTGATTGTGAGGACGCTGCTGCTCCAGATGAATGTGGCGTACAAGGCACAATTGCTGCTGAACTTCAGCGCGCTGGCGGGAGTGGCGGCGCTGACGGTTGCGACGGGCTGGATGGCGAGCCACCGGATTCTGGAGAAGAAGCCGCTGGAGGTGCTGCGCGAAGAGTAGGGAGAGCCGTTTTTTGGGGGGGTGATGAGGGGTTGCGATGCAGGTAAGACAAATACGGAGATTCTGGCTGCGCCAGAATGACGATTTTTCGAGCAATATCAACATTGGTGTACCCGGCGCAGAAAAACAGACAAGAGCAAAAGCGAAATGCGGGGGTCCCTCCACTGCGGCGGCAAAAGCGCCGCCTCCGGTCGGGATGACGGCAATTGTTATTTGTGCGCTGCGGTTGGGATGACGGTTTCATATTATCTCCGGCCGGAATGACGGCGAATGGATTGGTACCATCAATCCTGGTTCCGCTGTAGGGGCTGCGCCAGAATGACGACAGTGAATTGGTTTGAGTATCATTCTCCATGCTGGATGCAAGGGTGGTTTGTGTGCGGCGTTTATTGGTGTCAATCATGATTCGGGTTAAAGAGCGAGGTTGTGCGATGGTTGTTGGGCGGAATCTGAGGCTGCTTGCCATTGCGGCAGGTGTTTGTTTATTGGGGACGGTTCAGCAGGGCGCATGGGCGCAGCAGGCAGCGACGCCGCAGACGCCGCCAACGGCTTCGCCGCAGGCTGCTGCGCCAACTAAGCCGGCGGCTGCGCAACAATTTCCGTCGCAGTTGACGGACACGCCGGTGGCCCCGCCCAACACGGAGGCGATGCGGCTGGCGGGGATTGCGAAGGACAACTCGCGCGGGTTCGGCTCGTCGCCGGACGATGGCGGGCCGCTGGCCAGGGACCTGTCGCCGGCGATTACGCCCGAGGCGGTGGGCGCGGCAATGCGCAAGGTGGCGGACTCGGAGCTTGCCGGGTCGCAGCAGTACTTCACGGTGGTGGATCGTGCGCGGAATTTGGACGGGCGGATATGGACCTGGAGCGTGCTGTACGCGGGGTATATGGCGGCGGCGGACGCGCTGAACGAGGCGAGATACCGCGACGCGATGGAGCAGGTGGGCAAGAGCTATAACTGGGGGCTGCGGACGACTCAGATGCCCAGCGGCGACGACCAGAGCATCGCGCAGATGTACCTGGAACTTTACTTAAAGGACAAGAGGCCGGAGCAGATTGCGACGATCCAGGCGGCGCTGGACGGGATTCTGGCTGCTCCGCGCCCGGAGGTGGGGTCGCAGCGAAGAATTACATGGTGGTGGTGCGACGCGCTGTTTATGGGGCCGCCGGTGTGGTCGCGGATGTATGCGGCGACCGGGGACAGGAAGTACATCACGTATCTGGACGAGGAATGGGCCAAGACATCGCAGTTGCTGTACGACCCGCAGGCGCACCTCTATTCGCGTGACGCGACGTACATTGCGAAGACGGAGAAGAACGGGCAGAAGATGTTCTGGTCGCGCGGCGAGGGCTGGGTGATGGGCGGACTGGCGCGGACACTGGAGTATCTTCCGAAGGACGATCCGGCGCGCGCGAAGTATGAGACGCAGTTGAAGGAGATGGCGGCGGCGCTGGCGAAGATACAGGGGCCAGACGGGCTGTGGCGCGCGGGGCTGCTGGACCCGGCGGCGTACGACCAGCCGGAGATCTCGGGGTCGTCGTTGATTACATTCGGCATGGCGTGGGGGATCAACAACGGGATCCTCGACCGCGCAGTGTATGGGCCGGTGGTGACGAAGGCGTGGGCGGGAATGCTGCAGCACATCTACGCGGACGGGCGGCTGGGCGACATTCAGCAGACCGGCGCGGAGCCGGCGGCGTTCAAGGCTTCGGCGAGTTACAACTATGGGGTTGGCGGATTCCTGATGGCGGGCAGCGAGATGCTGAAGATGGCGGCGCCCGTGCCGCAGACAGGGCAGACGGCTTCGCCGCAGAGGAACGGTGCGGGGAGTGCGCCGATGGACGCAGCAGGGCGGCGTCAGGGAGCGATTACTGGCGGGATTACGCGGAAGTTTGGCAGCGTGCCGGACGATCCGGGGCCGCTGGCGACGGACCTTTCGCCGCAACTGAAGCCGAAGGCTGTCGCCTCGGCGATGAGGAAGGTGGCGGACTGGCAGCTCGCCCAGTCGCAGGAGTACTTTGCTGTGTTCGACCGGACACGCCAACTCGATGGGCGAATATGGACGTGGGGCGCGCTGTACAGCGGACTGATGGCTGCGTCGGAGTCGCTGGGCGATCCCAAGTACAGCGGCGTGATGCGGGATATGGGCAAGACGTACAACTGGGAGTTGAGCAAAACGGAGGTGGACGCGAACCAGCACAGCCTGGCGCAGACTTATCTGGAGCTGTATCTGATGGACAAGAAGCCGGAGGAACTGGCCCCGACGCAGGCCATCTTCGACGGGATACTGGCGAAGCCGCGGGTGGAACTGGGGACGGGGCGAAGGATCGAGTGGTGGTGGTGCGATGCGCTGTTCATGGCGCCGCCGGCCTGGGCCCGGCTGTATGCGGCGACGGGAGACAAGAAGTACATCGTGTATCTGGATGAGGAGTGGGCGAAGACATCGCAGCAGCTTTACGATACGCAGGCGCACCTGTACGCGAGGGACGCGACCTTCATACCGAAGACGGAGAAGAATGGGCAGAAAATATTCTGGTCGCGCGGCGAGGGATGGGTGATGGCGGGGCTGGCACGGACGCTGGAGTATCTGCCTAAGGACGATCCGGCGCGCGCGATGTACGAGACGCAACTGAAGGAGATGTCTGCCGCGGTGGCGAAGATCCAGGGGCCGGACGGACTGTGGCGGTCGGGAATGCTGGACCCGGCGGCGTACGACCAGCCGGAGATTTCGGGGTCGGCGCTGATGACGTTCGGCATTGCGTGGGGGATCAATAACGGGCTGCTCGACCGCAAGGTGTATACACCGGTGGTGACGAAGGCATGGGCTGGAATGCTGCAGCATATCTACGCGGACGGGCGGCTGGGCGACATCCAGCAGACCGGATCGGCACCGGACCTGTTCAAGCCATCGTCGAGCTTCAACTATGGGGTTGGGGGATATTTGCTGGCTGGGAGCGAGGTTTACAAGATGGCGGGGGGCAAGCCGGCGAAGAAGTAGTTGCTGGTTGCTGGTTGTTGGAGACTTTCTATGGTTCATGCGGCGCAACGTGTGTTGGCGGGCTTGTCTGTTGGAGTGCTTGCGCTGGGAGCTTGCCGCGGGCCTGCGCGGACGACGCTGACGATTTCGGTTGCGGCGAGCCTGACGGAGACGATCGGCGAGATTGAGACGCAGTACCGGCAGACCCATGCGAGCGTCGACTTTCGCAATAATTTTGGCGGATCGGGCGTGCTGGCGCGGGAGATAGAGCAGGGCGCGCCGGTGGATGTGTTTCTGGCGGCGGCGGCTGGGCCAATGGACGAGTTGCAAGCGAAGGGGCTGATCGATGCGGGGACGCGGCACGATCTGTTAAGCAACAAGTTGGTGCTGATTGCTCCGCAGGACTCTCGGCTGCAGGGGTTTGCGGGGCTGACAGACAAGGCGGTTCGGCAGATTGCGCTGGGCGATCCGGGAAGCGTTCCGGCCGGGCAGTACGGCGAGGAGACGCTGACGGAGCTGAAGCTCTACGAGCGGGTGAAGGGGAAGATTGTGCTGGCGAAGGACGTGCGCCAGGTGCTGACGTATGTGGAGACGGGCAACGCCGACGCGGGGTTGGTGTATGCGACGGACGCGCAGAACGATGCGCGGGTGCGAGTCGTCGAAACGGCAGCCGAGGGGACGCATGAGCCGATTGTCTATCCGGTGGCAGTGGTGGGAGCGGGGCGCGAGAGCGGGGCTGCGCAGCGGTTTGTCGAGTACCTGAGGAGTCCTGAGGCGGCGGCGATCTTCGGGAAGCATGGATTTACCATGTCTTCATGGTGAGATTGCCAATCGACGCGTCGCCTCTGGTGATTTCGATTGCGACGACGTGCGCGGCAACGGTGGCGACGTTTTTTCTGGGGCTTCTGGCGGCGTGGTGGATGTATCGGGCGCAGGCGCAGGACGGGTCGCGCATATGGGGATGGGGTTGGCGGGCATTCAGTTTGAGGGGATGGATTGACGGGCTGTTGACGTTGCCATTGGTGCTGCCGCCTACGGTGGTGGGGTTCTTTCTGCTGCTTCTGTTTGGACGGCGCAGCCTGCTGGGCCATGCTCTGGAACGGGTTGGGATCACGATTGTGTTTTCGTGGCCAGCGACGGTGATTGCGGCGACGGTGGTTGCGTTTCCGCTGATGTACCGGACGGCGCTGGGCGCGTTCGAGCAGGTGAACCCGACGCTGCTACAGGCGGCGCGGACGCTGGGGGCGTCGGAGTGGAGAGTGTTTCGGCGGGTTCTTTTTCCGCTGGCTGGGCCGGGAGTGGTAGCGGGAACGGTGCTGGCGTTTGCGCGCGCGATGGGCGAGTTTGGCGCGACGTTGATGCTGGCGGGAAACATCCCCGGGCGCACGCAGACGATGCCAATTGCGATTTTTTCGGCGGTGGAGGACGGCGAACCGCGGCTGGCAGCGGTGTGGGTCGCGCTGATTGTGGCGATCTCGCTGGGGATGATCCGGCTGCTAAACCGGGAGAGCAAGGTGGTGCGCAAGCGGGTGCAGGCGGAGGTGGTGCCGTCGGCGCAGGCCGAGATTGGGGCGCTTCCGGTTGTGCCTCGCGTGGTCGGGTTGCGGGATGAGGAGGACGAAACTTCTTCCGCGCTGGAGGTTGACCTGGAGAAACGGCTGGAGCGGTTCACACTGAAGGTGCGGCTCGGCGCGGGGCTGGTTTCGGGCAGGGGCGCGGTGGGGATTCTGGGGGCGTCGGGTGCGGGAAAGACGATGACGCTGCGTCTGATCGCCGGGGTGGTTGCGCCGGATATCGGGCGGATTGTGCTGAATGGTCGGGTGCTGTTCGACAGCAAGACGGGAGAGAATGTGCGCTGCGCGCGGCGCGGGATAGGGATTGTGTTTCAGGATTACGCGCTGTTTCCGCATATGACGGTGGAAGAGAATGTGGGCTTCGGGCTGAACGCGCTGGGAGCGGAGGAACGGAGGTGCGTGGTGGCGCGGCATCTGGAACGGATGCATATTGCGGAGTTGGCGGGACTCATGCCGGGTGAGATTTCGGGAGGGCAGAGGCAGCGCGTGGCGATTGCGCGGTGCATGGCGATCCGGCCGGATGCGCTGCTGCTGGATGAGCCGTTCGCGGCGCTGGACCCGCACCTGCGGCGCAGGACCGAGGAGCAGTTGCGCGAGACGCTGGCGGAGTACAAGGGAGCGGTGCTGTTTGTGACGCACGACATGGAGGAGGCGTTCCGGTTCTGCAGCGAG
>Ga0181529_10002314_pt1 | contig 23055 bp, 15 predicted proteins | sample PEATcosm2014_Bin_36_FD_119763 | JGI IMG/M metagenome (GOLD analysis project Ga0181529, IMG submission 119763) | Peatland microbial communities from MTU Mesocosm Facility, Houghton, MI, USA - PEATcosm2014_Bin10_30_metaG | ecosystem: Environmental > Terrestrial > Soil > Wetlands > Peat | place... | reverse complement strand
GTACCTGGGCGTAACCAGTCTCTGATCCACGGTGAAGACGCTGCTGGGTGTGTAGCCGCCAAAGATCGGTGTTCCGGCGGAAATCGTCGAGACTACCGGCGACGCGAAGCCGATTCCGTTGAATGCCGGCCCGGCTTCACCGGCGTTGGTGTTGTAAGCCTGGTTGCCAACGAAAAAGTCCTGCGAGGCGCCGTCGTAGTAGATTCCGCCGCCGATCCGGATCACCACCTTGCCATCCCCCAACAGATCGTCGGCCACGCTGATCCGCGGCGCAAAGTTGGTCAAGTCCCGCGGATAAAGCGACGAGGGCGCGCCCGTGGCGCCCACCGTCTCCAGCCCGTCCGTTTTGACATTGAAGAGGCTGAAGGCACTGTTTTCGGCGCCGATTACCCCGAAGTAGTCCCAGCGGATGCCGTAGTTGGCCGTAATTTTGCTGCTCACGTGCCAGGAATCCGTGAAGTAGGCGCCCATCCCGTTCTGATAGGAGTAGCGCGTGCCGTTCCCTGCGGCGGATGCTCCGCCGTCGATCTGACCTGCCAGGAAGTCGTTGAGGCTGTTGAAGACCAGTTTGCCGCGATGTCCCGAATCGATGAAGCTGTTGATGAACGTGCGCCGCCACTCATAGCCGGCCTTGAAGCTGTGCCGGCCTTCGGTGAGCGAGACATTGCCGAAGAGCTGGTAGTTGGTGTCGACGCGTCCGCGCGCGTCGCTGGCAGTAGCGCCGATGGGGCTGAAGCTGCTTGTGCCGGCCGGGTTGGAGATGGCGATCGTCGGCAATCCCAGGTCGTGCGTCGAGTAGCCCGGCGACAGAGTATCCAGGCCATAGGCGGTATCCGGATTGAGGCCGATGTCCTGCGGCAGGAACTGCTGCAGGAAGCGGTTGTAGCCGCCGCGAATCTCGAAGATCAGATTCGACTTGGGAATCGAGGTATAGGAAAGCGAAACGATGTTCACGTGGGTCGGCGTCGAGGTGTTGAATCCGGGTGCGCTGCTGCCCGTATAGAGCATGCCCAGCGGGAAGCTCTGCATGCCGTGTGCGTAGAAGTAGCGCGCGGTCAGCAGGTCGCCGGGACTGAACAGCTTCATATGCTGATCCACCTTGGCGATGACGTTATCGCTGTTGTTGCTGAAAGGCGTGGTAAAGGTCTCGCTCTCGTTGGTTGCCGGCAGGGCTCCCCACGGATTGCTTTTCAGCAAGTTCGCGATCACCTGGTTGATTCCACCCGCCGGAGTATCGGCAAGGATGTCGGCTTGCGTGGGCACCGTGCCCAACTGGGGCAGTCCGCCGACTTCTCTCTGCCCTTCGTAGGCCAACGTATAAAAAGTTTTGTCCTTCACGATGGGCCCGTCGACCCGGCCGCCAAACTGATGGTTGGTGAACGAATTCTTGGGCTGATCGACCGTGTTGAAGTAGTTGCGCGCGGTCATCGCTGCGTTCCGATAGTACTCGAACGCGCTGCCGTGAACCTGGTTGGAGCCGCTCTTGGTCACGATGTTGACCGTGGCGCCGGCGCTCCGGCCGAACTCGGCCTCGGGGCTGCCGGTCACGGGAATCTCGGCCAGCGCGTCCACCGGAAGAATGGTCGAGGGACAGCCCCACACACCCGCCTGGTTGACCGACGGCAGATTGCGATAGCCATCGTTCATGTCCGTGCCGTCCAGCAAGTAGTTATTCGAGCGGCCACGGTTGCCGTTCAAACTGAACAGTCCATAGGAGCCGGCCGATTCGGTCGATCCCACCGGGTCGCTCGTTGCGCCCGGAACCAGTTCCAGCAGCTTGGTATAGTCGCGTCCGTTCACCGGCAGTTCGGCGGCCTCGGAGGCCTCGATGGTGCCGCCCGTGGTGTTGGTAGCCGTCTCCACCAGCGGTACGTTGGCGTTCACTTCGATCATTTCCTGCACCATGCCGGTGGCCAGCTTCACGTCGGCGCGCGCCGGCGAGCCAACGCCAACGGGGATGTTGGTCAGCGTAGTGCTACGGAAGCCATCCTTCTCGACAGAGACGCTATAGCTGCCCAGCGGCAACTCCGAGGCGACATACCCGCCCAGGTCGTTGGTGGACACCGTACGGGTGAGCCCGGTGCCAGGGCTGATGATCTTGACCTGTGCTCCGGGAATGGCCGCTCCGGTACTGTCGGTGATCGTGCCTTGGATGCTTCCGCGGAATGTCTGGGCAAAACTGGCGCAAGGCAGCGCAATCAGCACGGCGATCGCCAGTAAAAAGACGTTGAATACACTTCGAACGGTTCGATATTCCAAGGCGCCAATCCTCCAGAAAATGCAGGTAGAGCTGTGGTTTAGGCGCCCGGCTGGAGCGGAAAATGAATGCAAATGAGCGGGCGCTCGCCAATGCAAAAATGCTTAGGCTTTCTTGTGTTCTCTAAATGGGTGAGAGGTAAGCGGACGATCCGCTATTTTTCAACTATATGAGGTAGACCCATAAAGATCCCATGAGAATTTGAAAGAAAGAGGCCCGGAAACCCAAAAAAACGCGAACAGACCCTCAAGTTGGGGGAAAACGTGCTTTCAAGCAGCCCCCGATTGCTGCCCGAGGGTGCCTGGCCGCTCCGCAAATCCAAGCAACCGTCTGCCCGGCAAGGGAAACGCCGGGCGGCGGTCGGGAGTGGCGGCCGACATGCCGCCCCTGCCTCAATAGGTCGTTTCCCCCTTGGCGGATTAGAATACTCCTGTTCCTCATCACCCTGGGCCGTGCGCCATGGCACATCCGGCGGCCTCCGGTGGTGACAAACTCGTCAGACCCGAGGTGTGCGCCATGCCGGAGACCGGAAGAGATTGCTGGAGCCAGCCCAAGGTGATCCTGGTCGCCACCGACCTCACCGACTTGGACCGGCTGATGCCTTTTGCCCTCGAACAGGCCAGAGAGAGCGGCGGGCGGCTGCTGATGCTGCACGTGCTGGCCGCCGGCGTGGGCATCTCGATGGACGCTGCAGGCATGCCGTATTACGACCCCTCCGGCGCTTTGGAGTCCGCACAGGAAGCGTTGACGCCCTGCTGCGAAGCGGCCCGCCGCGAGGGCGTGGCCTGCGACGCGCTGGTGCGCGAGGGCCATGCCGCCCAGGAGATTGAAGCCGCCGCCAACCAATTTCACGCAGACCTGATCCTTCTGGGAACCCGCAGCCGAAGCAAGCTGGAAAAGTTGTTCCTGGGCTCGGTGGCGGAACAGGTGCTGCGCTCGGTCAACCTGCCGGTGATGACCGTAGGACCGGAGGCCCATCTCCCCGCGGAAAACGAAGAGGCGGAACGCGTGGTTCTGTACGCCACAACGCTCAAAGACACCTGCCGCCCGAGCGCCGCGCTTGCCTGCCAGATCGCCGCCAGCCAGAAGGCAAATCTGGTGCTGCTGCATGTGCTGCCGCCCGTCGAGGAGATGCAGCGCAAGGGCCTGCCCACCGGCCTGGATTCGACAGCTTTGCATGAACTGCGCCAACTGGCCAGCGAGACCGACGCCGGCTGCTGCACCACGGTGGATGCACACGTGGTGCATGGCAACCCCAGCATCGAAATCCTGGCTGAAGCCTCGGAGCGCAAAGCCAGCCTGATCGTGTTGGGAGCCACGCAGCGCCTGACGCTTGAAAAACTGGCGCGCAACCGCACCATCTATCGCATTCTGGCCCACGCCCGCTGCCCGGTCCTCACCCTGCGCGAATGCGCCGCCAAGCCCGCCGAAGGCCAGGCGGTCGGCTTGGCCGCGCACAACTGAGCAAAAGCCTCCAGGAAACTCTGTGTAAGTCGCCATTTTGAAAAGGCACGGCTTCACAGGCTGCCGAAAGACTCCTTTGCCGTGGCAAGAAGCGTCAGCGCACGGCTTTTGAGTTTATCCGTAAATTGCGTCCTCGTAGCGCCGCTCTCCTCAGCGGCTGTCGTGCGGGTCTCCAGACCCGCACATAACCCGTCTGGCGGCTTGGAAGCCGCCAGTTCAGCTGTTCCACCACCGAACCGAGCAGAATCACTCGTTGGAACCCAGGGCAAACGCATCATGCAATGGAAAGCGTAGGGACATGATTTTTGAAAGGGCACGGCTTTAGAAGCCTGCCCTGAGCGAAGCCGAAGGGTGCCGCCCAAAGCCGCATCGAATGGCGGCCTTTAGGCCCTGAGGGACGGTTTTCTCCGGGATCAATCTTCCCTCGGGGGATGAAGCCCATCCGATTGAACCCATTTCCATTGGCACGGCTGAAGCCGTGCCCTTTCAAAGCCGTTCCTTTGAGATGGTGCGTTTGCCCTGCGTTGGAACCCCGGTCTGGAGACCGGCGATCCAATTTGCGGATAAGCTCTTAGTCGTGCCGTACGTTGCACAAAATGAAGGCACGGCGTCACAGGCTACCGAAAAACTCCTTTGCTGTGGCAAGAAGTGTCAGGGCACGACTTCAGTCGTGCCGTACCTAGCACAAAATCAAGGCGGGCTTTAGCCCCTGCCGGGACGTGATTCGGAAATCAAACACTTGATCGGAGGTTCCCTCGGCAAAGAGCGGCCACGATCAAGCGCCCGCCCGCTACTTTCCGAATAGCCCGCACCTCCACCGAAACTCCGCCCACCCCCGCGAAAGACCTCGTCATTTGGCGACTTTCCGTTACTAAACCTCTGTTCTATGGAGGCGTCAGGCCAGAGTATGTGCTACTTTTGCACAGCGCCGGATACCGAACGATGATATATCTCTTTACCTATGGCAGAGAGCACGTCGGAAGGAAAGAATCTGATTCCATCTGCGACCGGACCGGCTGGTCCGATCCCGCATCTAGACTTTTGCACGCGTCGATGCTACTCGAACGAAATGCATCGGCCGTCGGGGCATTGTCAATGTAAGGGGTGTGGCGGCCACGCGCATGGCCTCGGGTGGAAATATGCGTTTGAGCACGGCTATCTCAAGGACTCACCACCTGGTTCCCGAAAGCCCCCACTTGACCAGGAGTGGCTTTTTCCTGAGGAGCCTCCCGCTCTAATTCGGGTTGCAGATCAACGTTAATCGAAAAGCTGACTTCGTCAAACGATGCCTGTCCTTCAGGCTGCCCTGGAAAAGGCAATTGAACCTGCTTTCTGAAGAGGACTGCAATCCCGGATTCCGGGCGAAGTGGCGACATTCGAGGAGTAAATGAGGGTAGAACCGGCCCATTCTGTCGGGCAAACGCGCTTCCTAAAGAAATTGGATTTCAATATTTGAAGAAGGCGGACGGATGACCGAGCAAGAGAAAGCCTGGCGGGAGCAGTATCGAGCGAATCGCTATCTTGAGCATGAGCCCATCACGAAGGTGTTTGATCGCGCGATGGACATCACCAAGAACGCCTTCATGATCGACCGCTTGGGAAAATATTCCTTGAGATCCGGAGGCAGGTGGGTAGAGATGTTCGCCCATGTCTCCGAGGAATTCAGATTTCGCAAGATCGTGCTCCCAGCGCCCGAAATGCCTCGGTACTTGCGAACGGCCCGCGCAGCGGAGCTTTGGGACAAGTTGAATCCACCTTCCGGGAGCTATCTCTTAAAGTTCAGCCACAAGGAGCACATCTCGGACATGATCGAGAAAGGGCGGTTTCGCATCAAGCCCGCCGAGAGCTATGACGATCCCTCGCTCAATCCGGCCATCGCCGACCTGGAATGCGAGTTCATTGAGGAGACCGTTGGAGGTTCGGTGCAATTCCCACCGAACCGCGATTACAGCCTTCCCCGCGAACAGTGGGTCTCGGCACCCATTCTCGGTACGCTAAAGCAGGTACGCACTTACACGGGTCGGGCCTACATTGCATGCTTCAGCATGCAATACGAGTACCGCCTCTTCGAAGACTTCGAATACGACGCATGCGCCGTGATCCGCGACCCCAGCCGTTTCCTGGAGACGCTTCAAGCGGCAGGAGAGAAACTCTTTCCGGGATGGCAGTTCGCATACGGCCCTGTGGTCTACCGAGACCCATTCCATCCGATTAAGGAGGACGACGTCCTCTATTCCAAGCACTTCAGGTATGCCTATCAGTGCGAGTTCAGAGTCACGTGGGAGCACGATCCTTCATTGGTCGGCCCGCTCTCACCCGTATTTCTTGAACTCGGTTCGCACCCAGATTATTACGACTTTCTCGCGCTGTAGCGAGGTTGCATTATCCGCTGGCGGTCTTCGAAGATCGGTTTCGATTCGAGAACCCAAGTGAGTCTTCACTGATCATTCAGCCATAGGGGAAACTTGGTCCTGTCATGCGTTTCGGACGCGACTGACAGTCAACAGGGCGGCGCGCTCACTGAGTGCCAGTTGCGTACAACCTCAGGATTGCTCCCCTGAAACGCCGCAGGTCCGGGATTGCAACTGCGCCTTCGCCCCGTTTTTCGAAAGTTATCCGGCATTTGCAGAGAAATACAATCCCTTGCCGCACAATGGTTCTAAGCGCAGTTCAGGCTGAATCCTGGGCGGCGGGCATCAAGAAATTTGCGTCCAAGCCCCAAAGCGCCGCCCGACCGCCCGTAACCCCTTTGCTGAGAGGAATCTGCGGATAACTTCAATCACAAGAGGAATTTAGCGCGAAGCACCTGCCGCATCCCATTGAAAACAAGTAATTTGCTCCCAGAATACGGGTGGGGGGGTAGGTACTGACCGGGCAGATCCCTGATACTGTGATCCGGGGAGACGCCTGACACCGTAAGAGCCGCACGGGCAAAGCTCCTGGCGCGCGACAACAGCGCGGCGAATAAGGAAACGATGGTTCGAGAGGTTGGCCGGAGGTGCTTCTATTGGAAGGGCTTACGCGGTCAGCCGTTCCAGTTGGTCGGGCTTGACGATGGTCAGGCTGGCGCCTTTGATGGTGATCCACTGGTCGCGGCGGAACTGGTTGAGCAGCCGCGTAACCGTCTCGCGCGAGGTGCCCGCCATGTTGGCGATCTCCTCGTGGGTCAGGGCCATGGTGAAGCGAATCTCGGCCTTGCCGTTGCCGTTGCCGGAGGCGCGTCCCCAGTCGAGCAGCAGCCGGGCCAAACGCCCTGCCGCGGAACCGGAAAGAGCCAGCCGCTTGGCGTCGTGGAAGACGGTCAGGTATTCGCCGGAGAGGGATTGCGCGGCGTGCATGGATGCGATGCCGTGGCGGCCCAGAAAGTCGACGAAATCCTGCTTGCGGACGGTCTTGACCTGACAGGGTTCAATGGCTTCGGCAGTCACTTCGTGGGGGACATTGGCCAGCACGGCGCTGAGGCCCATTACATCGCCGGGGCCGGCAATCTTCAAGATCATGGTCTTGCCGTCGCGGGAAGTGGAGGAGATTTTGACCTGGCCAAAACAGATGACAAATACGTTGCGCGCCGGATCGCCCTCGGAGAACAGTTTTGCACCCCGCGCATGGCTCATCATGATGCCGATGCCATCGTAGTCCTGAAGAGCTTCCGGTGTGAGATTGCAGAACATTCGCAGATGGCGATGCTCGCAATTAATACAATCTTCCGGGGGGTGATGGGAATGGAATGAGGACATACGTTTACCGCGGGTCAGATTGCAGTATAGCGCACTTTCCCAGGGCGCAAGGCAGGGATTTTCCCCTCGTTTGCGCTGGGCTGCAAGGAAGCCCCGTGGCTAGATTTTGTCAATACAAAAACAATGTCCTATTCTGGCTGCTCTCCGCTGCCCCGGCGGCGCGTTCTGGTCGTGCGGGTGAGGCAGCAACTGTTATAGGCGCGGGAAACCTCGCGCGCCAGTTCCTCCAACAACTGCATCCGCAGCGGCGGATAATTTTGAAATGCCTGGCTGAGGGCCTCCATGGGCAACAAGAGAACAGACCCGGAGGAAAGCGCGGTGAGCGTGTACGTGTGGTGGCCGTCCCCCAGTGCCGCGGCCAGCTCCACCAGGTCCCCGGCGCGTGCCGGCCCCAGCGTGAGCCGCGACTCCAGGCGCTCCGCTTTGCGCAGAAACTGCCCCGCCACCACCACATAGAGGCCCTTGCAGATTCCATGCTGCCGGAAAACGGTCTCCCCGGCATCGAAATCGATGCTCAGGGCCGAGCCGTTGAGCAGGCTCCCGATCGTCGGAGGGCACTCCAACAACTCCGCCAACGGATGAGCAGCCACCGCATCCATACGCTCGGATATTGCCTCAGCTTGCATGGTTCCATCTCCCTTTGACTCGGCCCGGCGTCCGGTCCCGCGGCGAGTCAGGCTTTCAACTCTCCTGCCGGCCGGTCCTTGGCGAGCGCGTTTGCTACTGCGGACGTGCGATGAACCAAACTTCATGTGCTGCGACTCGCTCCAAATGCAACAGATTGCGCAAATACGGGTCAATAAAATGGGCTTGCGGGATTCCTCCCTTCCTGGCCTCATTTCCTGTTCTGGAAGAAGCTTCAATCCCCGCGTCAACCGAAAGCTATTTGGCTTCCATGGTGGTACAAGCCTCAAATTCCGCGCGGGCGGATTCCGGCTCCGGCGGAACGCACAAAACGGGCACCCGCGAGCGGGCAAGCAGGGCGAAAACCGTGCCATGCGGCCCTGGAGTCCCGCTGGTGCGCTTGACCCCGGCCACCAACATGCTGGGGTGGTTTTGCGCAATGGCATCGACAATCACATCCACCGAATTGCCGTTCCTCACCTCAAAACGAAGCGGACATTTTCCGCTGGGTCGAACGCCCCATTCTTCCAAGGTCGCGGCCTCTGGGCTGGAAGACTCCGCCGCTTCGCGCGCATGAACCACCACCAGAGGGCGGTCGAAGACCTCGGCCAGCGACTGGGCGGTAGCAAACGCACTTTGCGCGGCCTCGTTGCGCTCGATGGCCAGCAACACCAGTCCGCCGGGAACGGGGCGGTTTGGACCGGCGTTCCAATCGGCCGCCACGGCCAGCACCGGGCACGGCGACAGCCTGACCAGTTGCTCGGCAATGGCGCCAACAATCACCGGCCCCGCGCCTTCCATTCCCTTGGTGCCAATCACGATCAGCCCAGCCCCGTATTGCCGGGCCACATCGACCAGCATTTGCGCCACCGCGCCCTGGCGAATCTCCGAGTGGCTGTGAATCCCCTCGCGCAACAGATCGCTGGCCAATTTGTCCAGCGCGGCGCGCGCCTCTTCGCTGAGTCCCTTGCGCACACCGCCGGGAACTGCATCGACGGCCGCATAGTCCAATGGATCAAGCCCATGAGCGAGCACAATGCGCGCGCCATAGGCAGTAGCCAACTTGCGGACATACTCCAGGGCAGCATCCGACCGGCCGTCAAGGTCCGTAGCCACGACGATCGTCTTGAGACCGGTTGCGAAGCTCATGAATGCCTCCTGGCGCACAGCGGTGCCCCTGCTTTGTTGCCCATTGGACTCCGAGTCTGCGCTCCCGCTAGACTCAAAGGCAGTGACCCCATTCACCCCGCGCTGTGATTCGTGTCACAAGCCCAAGTTTGCGGCAGCCCATTTAGATCGGGCGCCTCGCCTCTGCAAACCGATCTATCTGCCGCATTGTCGGCGTACCAGGTGGACCCATAACTCCCATCGACAGGCGATCCAAGCCCGCTTCATGAGGAGAGCCGTCACAAGGAAGCGGTGTACATGGGGAGGGCAAATGCGGTAGCCTTTCCGAGCCATGAAAAACGCAAAGAACCCCCCGAATCAAACGATTATCCGTGCTGCCATAGCCTGTCTGCTCCCGCTTCTGCTGGCTTGCTCCCTGGCCTATGCGCAAGCTCCCGCCGCCGACTCTCCTGCCATCGAGGCCAAGGCCCAGGCTCTGGTGGCCAAGCTCACTCTTGAACAGAAGATCGAATTGCTGGGCGGCGTGGACGGCATGTTCACGCACGCCATCCCCGCCATCGATTTGCCCCGCTTCAAGATGTCCGACGCCTCGCTTGGCGTGCGCACCTGGGGACCGACCACCGCCTATGCCGGCGGAGTTGCCCTGGCCGCTAGCTGGGATCCGGCCTTGGCCCGCAAGATCGGCGAAGCGCTGGGCAAAGACGCCCGCGCCCGCAGCGTTCACTTCCTGCTCGGCCCCGGCGTCAACATTGCCCGCTCCCCGCTGGATGGACGCAACTTCGAGTACCTCTCGGAGGATCCCTTCCTCAATTCCGCCCTGGCCGTGCCTTTCATCGAGGGGGTTCAATCCCAGGGCGTCATCGCCACGGTCAAGCACTACGCAGTCAACAATCAGGAGTACAACCGGCACAACGTGAGTTCGGATGTTGACGAGCGGACCATGCGCGAAATCTACTTCCCGGCCTTCGAGGCTGCTGTCACCCAGGCTCATGTGGATGCGGTGATGAACTCTTACAACCTGGTCAACGGCGTGCATGCCACCCAGAACGAATTCCTCAATTTGAAGGTGCTCAAGGGCGAGTGGGGATTCCGCGGCATTCTTATGTCGGACTGGGACGCCACCTACGACGCAGTGGGCGCGGCCAACAATGGCCTGGACTTCGAGATGCCCAGCCCCAAGTTCATGAATGCCAAGAACCTGCTGGCGGCGATCAAGGACGGCTCGGTCAAGGAAGCGACCCTCGACGACAAGGTGCGGCGCCTGTTCCGCGCCGCGCTGCGCTATGGTTTTCTCGACCGCCCGCAGTTCGATCCGGCGAACTCCACCTATTCTGTTGCGGACCGCGCCATTGCCCTGGACGGTGCGCGGGAGAGCCTGACGCTGCTCAAGAACGAAGGACAAATCCTGCCGCTCGATGCCGCCAAGGTGAAAACCATCGCCGTGATCGGCCCTGACGCCTGGCCGGCGGTCACCGGTGGAGGAGGCTCCTCCGAGGCCCAGGCGTTCGAGCCGGTCAGCATCGTCACTGGCATCGCCAACCAAGCCGGTCCCGGCGTGCGCGTGCTCTATTCGCGCGGCCTGCCCGGCGAAAACGACATCTTTGGAAACACGCCCTGGCAGGGCAGTGTGAAAGTAGCCACCTACCCCAGCGCCGACTTCACCGGCGCAGCCGAAATGACCTCACAGAACAATATCGCCGACTGGAAGCCCTCGCCCTGGGATGTCCCGAATCTGCATCCGCGCAGCATGCGCTACACCGCCGCGTTCAAGGCCGACAAGAAGGGTAAGTATCTGATCCTGGGCGCGGCCGCCGGCGAAGACGCCTTCAAAGTCATGGTGGACGGCAACCAGATCCTCGAACAGATCCACGCCGAGGGCCAGGTTCCGCAATCGGCCACGCTGGAACTGGCCGCCGGTCAGACAATCAACGTGGTGGCCGACTATGTGCCCCACGCTCCCGGCGTCCGCTTGGGTCTGGGGCTGGCCTATGAGGCTGACCTGGTCTCGGAAGAAGCCAAGAGATTTGCCGCTGCCGCGGATGTAACTGTAGTCGCCGCGGGCTTCAACGACCTTTCCGAAAGCGAAGGCCAGGACCGCACCTTCGAGCTGCCCTGGGGCCAGGATGCGCTGATCGAGGCCGCAGTTGCCGCCAATCCCCGCACCATCGTCACCCTGACCGCCGGCGGCGGCGCGGATACCCGGCGCTGGCTGAGCAAGGTTCCCGCACTCTTGCACACCTGGTATCCCGGCCAGGAGGGCGGCACCGCAATCGCCGAGGTGCTCTTTGGCAAGCGCAGCCCCGAAGGCAAACTGCCGGTGAGCTTCGACACCAGTTGGGCCGACAACCCCTCGGCTCCCTACTACTACCCAGTCAAGGGCGGCGACACCGCTCTCCATGTGGCCGAGACCGACGGCCGCAAGGAGGACTACGTCATTCCCCATGTGAAGTACGACGACGGACTGATGGTGGGCTACCGCTACTGGACCACCACCGGCAAGCACCCGCTCTTCCCCTTCGGCTTCGGGCTGAGCTACACCACCTTCGGCTTCTCCAAGCTCACGGTTCCGGCCACAGCCGCATCCGGCTCAACGATTCCGGTCAGCTTCGACGTAACCAACACTGGCAGCGTGGCGGGAGCAGAAGTGGCCCAGCTCTACGTCTCCGATCCCTCGGCCAAGGCCAAGCGCCCGGAGCGCGAACTGAAGGGCTTCGAGAAGGTCCGCCTGGCCCCCGGCGAGACCAGGCACGTCACCCTCAACCTGGACGCCCGCGCCTTCAGCTACTGGGACTCGTCCGCCCACAAGTGGACCATCGATCCCGGCAAGTTCGTGGTCCGCGTAGGCGACTCCAGCGAAAACACCCCGCTCAGCGCGGATTTGACGATCAAGTAAGACGGATTGCATTCCTTGGATTCGGCCTGCCGCCAAGTCGGGGCAGGCCGTTCCGTTTGGCACGGAATCCATACAGGAGCCTACCCGCAAACTGTAGCGCCGTGTCTCCAGACCGGCTGTACTGGCGGCTTCCAAGCCGCCAGGTGCGATGTGCGCGGGTCTGGAGACCCGCACTACAGCCGCTCAGGAGAGCGGCGCTACAAGAACGGAACTCGCGGATAGGCTCTCAGTATTGACATTTGTACGTACATGAGACAGGCTCGACTCCATGAAGAAGCTCGCAGCCGCGCAGAAGCGGGAGATCGCCGCCATCGCCGCCAAGACCGACGCTACGATTGACTTTTCCGACATGCCGGAGGTCCTCGACTGGAGCGGAGATTGGACGGTTCTACCGGCCGTCCAAGCGTTCCGTCACCATCCGGCTCGACGACGATGTCATTGACTGGCTGAAGAGTTACGGGCGCGGCTACCAGGCCAAGGCCAACCTGCTGCTCCGCCACGCCATGGAATCCAGCCGGGGACGACCGCAAAGGCCCGAGAAGCCATGTAATGGAGCCGATAGTTGGTCAGTTCTTGTGTGCGTCGTCATCTTCGGCGAGTGACCGATCCGCATCCTTCTTCAATTTCGTGCAGATCCCTGACAAACCGGCTGGGCAATGCCGGAGTGCATTGTTTTTGATCTTTGCCACGTCTTTCATATCCATCGTCGCGTCCAGCCCGACGAAGTTTCCAAAGCCTCTATCTTTCGTGATTAGCTGCGCGAGGCGCGGGAGAGTCTCCCAATGGTCGGCCAGGATGCGTGCAATCGACTCGCTGTAGCCTTCGTCTGCGTCGACATCGTCCGCGTGATCCCAACAGTGCCTGTATTGCCGATAGGACTTGTAGAGCGCGTCCCATGTGCGTAGGGTCACTGCCTCATCTTCAACCTGTCGATACTCGGCTGGGGTGCATGGCGGCTTGTGCTGCGCATGAGCTGCTTCGCAGACCAAGAAGCGGATGGCAAAAATCAGATACACGAACTTGCGCATGGCTGATTCTAGCTCTGTTCATCGTTTCCAGAGTTATCTGATTTCTCAGATTCCAGAGCCCCTAACTCCCATGCCGCTCCCAAAAGGCGGCTGGAGTCACAATCGGATACCGCCCGGCCAGCGCCAGAAGGTCTTTGTCTCCGGTAATCAGGTAGTCGGCCTGCGAGGCCCGCAGCGTTCCCAGCACAGGCTGGTCGGTCTTATCGCGCAGGTCTGCTTCCAATTCAGCGCACGGCTCGACAATCTCCGCCTTTAAGAGGTAGCTGTCGGCAAGGGCGCGAATCTCCGCCTCGTTCCGCCGGTTGTGGGAGAGTTTCGGAAGAACCCGAACCATCTCATCGAGAATGTGCCGCGACATCACAACGCCCAGCGCGTCTTGTCTCCAAGCGTCGAGGATGCGCCCCGGAACGCTGCCCGGATAAGCCAGCCCCGACACAAGAACATTGGTATCCAGAACCACGCGCAGCCCAGCCATCAGCGGCGCCGTTCGGCCGCCACGGCGGCATCGATCTCCGCCATGCCCACTTCCTCCGGCACGTCCGCCCAGTCTTCGGCGATGCGTTTGCTCAGCTCGTCGAAGCGGTCGCCCATGCGCCGAATCCGGGCAAACAGCTCGGCATCCACCAGCGCCGCCACCGGCTTGCCGTCCTTGTTGATCACGATGCTGTTGTTTCGGTACTGCACCTGGTTGAGCATCTCGCCCAGATTCTGCCGGAAGTTGACCGCGCTGACCTCAATGACCATCGAGACCTCCAATCATAACGACCAATATGGTCATTATGATCTTGGTGATCAACTCTGTCCAGCTGGGTGCCGGGTGCCCCCGGTCCCTCCTTCGGGACCGGGGAGGCCACGAACCTCACTTTGCCGCGATCGCTGGAACTGCCGGCAACCCCACCTCCGCCGCCGGCGCCAGCGTGTGCGTGTCCCACCAATTCTGGAGCACCTGCTTCCACCGGTCGCTGCGGCCGAGCCAGAGTTGCGCGGCCAGGTCGTAGTGCGCCATGTTGTTGCCCAGCCAGTAGGGCCGGTTGTCGCGCAGCCAGGCCTGCTTATAGAGTTCGCCCAGTTGTGTGTAGCCGTCGCGCATATCTTCCAGCTTCCCGTTGTTCGAGCCGATGGTCCACAGCATCTCGGAGACCTCGTCCCAGCGGCTCTTGTCGGCGGCCAGCGCCTGCGCCTGGCTGTAGAGCGCCGTGCACTCGTCGGCGGTCTGGAACTTGAAGCCCACAAAGTCGATGCCCCGCGCGCCCAGCTCCATCGCGTCCAGCGCCTCGGGATTTTCGAGCTTGCCCGCGGCCTTGGCTTCGGCAATCAACGTGACGGCGCGCTCGGCGTGCCGCCGCAGCTCGCTCACCGCGGGCCGAATCTTCGCGGCCACGCGCTGCCCCTCGGCCGAGAACGGATCGAGCCAGAAGTATTCGTCCTCGCCATCGCCCAGGCCGGCCTTCTTCAGCACGGCGTGCGCGGCCATCAGCTCGCGCTGCGCTTCGTCGATCTTTCCTGTCGAGTCCCGATGAAATGCCAGGCCATAGGACGCAGTGAAGTTGCTTTCGGAGCTTTCGCCCGGCTGCCACGCCGCCGCCGCGCCAAACAGCACGCCAAACCAGTTCTGGTCGAAGAGGCCTTCGCCGTCGTCGTTCCACACGGTATTCAACATGCCCTTCGCGCCCAGCGCCTGCCCGTCGCGCACAAAGGCGCGAATGTTGCCCAGAGCCTCGTTGCTGTTGGGATACATGCGATTCCAGTTGTTCACACCGGGAGCGACCCAGGTTTCCAGGCCGGCCTTGGTAAAGGGCTCGATGATCGGCTTGAAGTCCGGCTTAGCGTCGTACTCCCAGGGCACGGCGATCATGTCCTTGGGCAGCGTGCCCACCAAATTCGGCGACTTGACCGCGATGTCGCCCCAGAAAAGAAGCTGCTTCTTGTTGGGCGCGAGCTGCGCGTGAATCCTGCTGAGGAAGTCGAGGTAGACCTTGTCCAGCCCCTGCTGCTTGACCGCGTCGCGCGTGCGGCCCAGGCCCAGCTCGAAAGTCTCGTCCGCGCCGATATGCGCCCAAGGGCCGGGAAACACCTTGGCCAGCTCGCCGAACCAGCCGCCGATCAGCGGCAGGGTGGCCGGGTCGCCCGGCGCCAGCACCGAGCCGTGCGCCGTCTCGCCCAGCGGCGAATACTGCTCGAACTTGAGCACATGATGCAGATGCCCGAACGACTCCTGCTCGGGAATGATGGTGATGTGGTATTTGGCCGCATAAGCCACCAGTTCGCGCGCCTCATCCGGCGTCATGGCCCCGCCGGGAAAGGCCGCCACAGGCGAGGAGTCATAAGCAAACGTGTGCTCGAAGTAGGGCGAGAAGATGTTGTACTTATAAGCCGCCAGGGTGCGAATCTCGCGTTTGAGAAAGTCCATGGTGGGCAAGGGGCCACGCGACCAATCGTCGGAGAGCCCGCGATGCGCCATCGCCGGCCAGTCGCGAATGGTGGGTATGTAGAGTCGCGGGAACGGCCCTTCCCCTCGCAGTAACTGCTTTAGTGTCTGCGCGCCATGGAAAAGGCCTGCTGAAGTCTCGGCAATGACGGCGACGCCCAGGAGCGAGCTAGTGGGAGCGATGACATAACCCTCGTCGTGCATCGCGGCATCGAATTTGAGATGATGCAGCGCCAGCGTCTCAATTGCTACCTTGTCACTGGCAAATAGAAAGAGGACGTGCGTCGCATCCAGATGAAATCGGACCCTGCCTTTAAGAGAATCATAGTAATCGTCGCGGACGAATTCGACTTCAGGATCTTTGCTCGGAGCAAACTGGCGCTGCCCAAAGCCTGTAAGATCCTGGTCCCCGCCAGGCAGCCAATTCCCTGCATCGCTGCACTCCCGCGGCGCGGGCACCAGATGCAAATCGGCGCATGTCGGCGCAGCCGGCGCCGTTTGCGCAACCGCGCCCGCTGCGGCGCACAACAAAACCAACGAAGGCAAAGAAAAACGGAGATACATAAGCCCTTTCTCGTTCATCCCAATCCGCATGAAAGGCTAACGCATCTCCGCTCGTGCTGTACACCTCAAGAAATCGAGGCCTCATCCGAAATGATCCTCTGCCTCCATGTTGTGACGGTTACAGCCCGAGAAACCCACGCAAAGCCTCATCGACGCCTTGCAGGGTGGCGGCATCGACACGCCCGATCCGCGCCCCCAGTTTGATGCGAGGCACGGCCGTTGCCTTGTCCACCATGATCTGGGAGGGTTTCTGCAATCCCGTCTCTGCATTGGCCTCCACCGTCACGCGAAAGAGCGGCGCGTCGTGCATCTCGCTGGTCAGCGGCAGCACGATCACCGACGGGTGCCGGTCGAAAGCGTCCGCCTGCACCACCAGGGCCGGGCGCGGCTTGCCGTAGTCGCCGGAAACCGCCACAGTGAACAGATCGCCGCGCTTCATTGTTCGCCTGCGGGGGAATCGTTTTCCAGGCCGCTTACGTCTTGAATCCAGCGCATGACTTCCGCCTCATCCTCCGAGGCGGCGATCAGCTCAGACTGACGGCGCGCCTCGGCTTCAAAGTGGCGCTGCCGAGCCCCCTCCACGTAACCGCACATCAGCGCGCGCAGCACTTCGGCGGCAGGACGGTTCTCGGCCTCCACTGCGGCGGCAAACTCCGCTTTGAGTGCGGCGTCGACGCGGAGATTCAACGTCGAACCCCGTGAATGTGAAACTTCATTTGCCACGTTACATTACCTCTATACGTATTGTAATCCTACTCTGCATACACACCGAGCAGACGCAAAAAAGAGCCTGCTTCTACCCTCGCAGAGTGAAGCAGGCTCAAAACGGAAGCTCTCTTGTGGCCCTTGATCGCCGATTGCTACCGCAAACTCTTGAGCGCCGGGTACAGCTTGCGCCACTGCGCGTAGCCGGCCTTGTAGGCAGCCATCTCCTCCACATCCGGCTCGATGCGCTGCGCCACCTCGATGCCCGCGGCGCAGGCTTCGTCCAGGTTGGCCCAGTGACCCGCGCCCACGCCGGCCATCATGGCGCAACCAAAGGCTCCGCCCTCCTCGGCGACCAGCACCTCGACGGCCTGGCCGTAGATTCCGGCCTGAATTTTGCGCCACAGCGGGCCGCGCGCGCCGCCGCCGCCCAGGCGGATGGCGCTGACCGGAATCCCCAGTTCGGCGAAGAGCGTGAAGGTGTCTTCGAGCGAGTACGCCACGCCCTCCAGCACGGCGCGGACAAAGTGCGCCGCGGTGTGATTGCTGGCGATGCCGGCAAAGGCAGCGCGCACCAGCGGGTCGAGATGCGGGGTGCGCTCACCCAGCAGATACGGCGCCCACTCCAGGCCCTCGCTGCACGCGGGAATCTTGGCGGCCGCGGCGGTCAGCGAGTCGTAATCCTGCCCGGCAAAAAAGGTCTCCTTGAGCCAGCGGAAGCTCTGCCCCGCCGATTGCGTCACGCCCATCACATGCCACAGGCCGGGGACGGCGTGGCAGAAGGTGTGCATCCGTCCCTTGGGGTCCTTGGTCGGCGCGGCGGTCGCGGCAAAGACCACACCCGAGGTGCCGATGGTGGCCGAGACCGCTCCCGGCTTCAGGATGCCCATGCCCACCGCGCCCGCGCCCTGATCGCCCGCGCCGGCCACAACCGGCGTTCCAGCCGCCAGGCCGGTCAGTCCGGCGGCAGCGCCGCTGATGCGCGCGCAGACCTCGGGCGATTCGTAGACCTTGGGCAGCCAGCTCTCGGGAATCCCCGCCGCCTCGGCCACTTCTTTTGACCACCTCCGGTGGGTTACATCCAAGAGGAGCGTACCGGAGGCTTCTTGCACATCGATGGCGAACTCGCCGGTGAGCCGGTAGCGGACGTAGTCCTTGGGGCACATGATGTGCCGCGTCTTGGCGAAGATCTCCGGCTCGTGCGTCTTGACCCACAGCAGTTTGGTCAGGGTGAAGTTAGGCAGCGCCGGGTTGCAAGTCAGCTCGATCATGCGCTCGTAGCCGATGCGCTCATGCAGCCAGTCGCACTCCGGCTGGGTGCGGGTGTCGCACCAGATCAGCGAGGGGCGCAGCACCGCGCCGTTTTCGTCGAGCAGGACGGCGCCGTGCATCTGGCCGGTAAGGCCAATGGCGGCAATGGGTTGGCGTGGCTCCGGCGCGGCGGCCAGAGCGCCGCGAATGGCCTCCTGCGCGGCCCGCCACCAATCCTCGGGGTCCTGTTCCGCCCAGCCCGGATGGGGCGTGCGAAACGGAGCATGTTCGCTCGATGCGCTGCTCACAATCTTTCCCGCCGCATCCACCACTACGGCACGAGTCCCGCCCGTGCCCACGTCCATTCCAAGGAACCACATATCCGCAGTCTCTCTTTCAGTAAATCGCTTTTCCCGGTGGAAGAAGCATAACAGCACAAGGCCTTTCGGGGAAAGGGAAAAGGCAGGGGCAGAATTCGAAGGGCAGGGTCCAGTGGAGATCCGGCATCCGGGCAGGCCGGCAAAAGCGGGAAACTGCGTGGAATTGCCGGAGAGCCATTCTCTGGTACCGCTATACGGCATTTCGCCTCAGAGTGTGATCCAAAACACATGCCCAATTGCCCCGCTGGAGGAAAATCAGGTAACGAGATTAGCCAGCCATGCGCTGCGCTGGCCGGGAGAACAAATCAATGAGCGATCTTGCCCCTTTGGCTGAAGCCGTAGCCGTTGACCCGCTGGTCGGCCATCCCGCCGACTACCATGTCTTTCAAAAGTTCATCGAACGCTGCAAGGATCTGCCCGCCCTCTCGACCGCGGTGGTCTGGCCGCTTTCCGATGTGGCCCTGCGCGGCGCCGTAGAAGCCGCCATCGAGGGCCTCATCGAGCCCACGCTGATTGGCGACGAAGCAGCCATGAAGGCGCTGGCCGGCAAAATTGGCCTCGACATTGGCCCTTATCCAATCATCGATGCCGACAGCGAACGCAAGGCCGCCGAAGCGGGCGTGTCCAAGTGCCGCGCCGGCGAATTCCAGGCGATCATGAAGGGCAGCCTGCACACCGACGAGCTGATGAAGGTGGCCATGAAGAGCGATACGGGGCTGCGCACCTCGCGGCGCATCTCCCATGTCTTCGTCATGGATACTCCAGCTTATCCACGCACCATTCTGATCACCGATGCGGCCATCAACATTGTTCCCGAGCTTGAGGACAAGGTCGACATCATTCAAAACGCCATCGATCTCGCCCATGCGCTGGGCATCCCCGAGCCCAAGGTAGCGCTGCTCTCCGCCATCGAGACGGTGAATCCCAAAATCAAGTCCACGCTGGACGCGGCGGCGCTGTGCAAGATGGCCGACCGCGGCCAGATCACCGGCGGCATTCTCGACGGTCCCTTGGCCTTCGATACCGCGATTAGCGCCAAGGCCTCCGAGATCAAGGGCCTGATCTCGCCGGTTACCGGACAGGCCGACATTCTGGTCGTGCCCGATTTGGAAAGCGGGAACATGCTGGCCAAGCAGCTCGAATACCTGGGCGGCGCACAACTGGCAGGCATTGTTCTGGGCGCGCGCGTACCCGCCATCCTCACCAGCCGGGCAGACTCGGCTGAGACCCGGCTGACCAGTTGCGCCGTAGCCGTGCTGCTGCACTACGCCAACAACCCGCTGAAGAATGCGTAGCCGCCTTCCCAGAATTACGATTTCACTGGGCGTCCGTGCAGCACGAAACGGGCGCCCAAGCTGTCTCTAACAGCCCGGAAGGACAGTCACGGAGCGCAATCCATTGGTCTCGATGTTCCATATCTCCCTCGCGCTCTGAATTTCAACCTGGCTTTTACCGATGGAAGATGCATACTGGTCTGTTCGAGGGAAGGACCGCCCCTTGATGTTCGCCACCTGAAACTGTACGATTTTTACCTCCAACTACTTTCCCTTTCAGGGACCCGCTCTTTGTTGTGAACTGGGGATTCACCGATTTGAGGGAAGGCCGAAATGCGGAATCAAGCGAAAGCGAATCTCTCGGCCTTGATCGAAAGCACGGAAGACCTTATCTGGTCGGTGGATCTCGATTACCGGAAGGTGGTCTTCAACCGGGCCTTGAAGGAGAATATCGAAGGCAACTTTGGCACCCGCGTCGAAGTGGGAACGAACGCCTCCGACGACCTCCCTCCGGAGCGAGCAACGCTCTGGGCTCCCCTCTATGACCGGGCACTCGCGGAAGGCCCATACAGGACCGAGTATTCTCTTGCCGACGGCCGTACCCTGGAGTTGTCTTTCAATCCGATCCTCGTGGATGGAAAAGCCACGGGGATTTCCGTCTTCGGCAAAGACATTACCGACCGGAAAAAGGCCGAAAAGGCGCTCCAGGAGGCCGAGAGCAGGTACCGAAACATCTTCGATGGGGCGCTGGAAGGAATGTTCCAGACCTCTCCTGAAGCAAAAGCCCTGATCGTCAATCCCGCATTGGCCAAGATGCTGGGCTACGACTCCCCAGACGATCTGCTGGCCACGGTAACCAATGCGATCGACGACGTTTGGGCCGACCCCGAGGAGCATGCAAGATTCACGCGGCAGATCATGGCAGACGGAACCGTTCGCGGTTTCGAGGCCAAGTTCAAGCGAAAAGACGGCGCCATCGTGTGGGGCTCGCTTAGCTGCCGCAAAGTCTGCGCTCTCGATGGCCAACTCCTCTACATTGAGGGCTTCATCGAAGAAATCACCGAACGAAAGGCGGCAGAGAGCGCTCTGCAGGAGGCCGAGAAGAGATACCGCAACATCTTCGACGGGGCGCTGGAAGGGATGTTCCAAACCTCCGCCGAAGGCAAGCCTCTGGCCGTCAATCCGGCCCTGGCGAAGATGCTGGGCTACGCCTCGCCTGAGGAGTTTCTTTCCTCGGTCGAAAATGTGAGCAAGAGTATCTGGGCAAACCCCGGCGATCGCGCCGAACTTCTGCGGCGGGTTGAAGCGACCGGGGCCACACTGGGGTTCGAGTGTCAGCTCAAGCGGAAGGATGGATCTGAATTCTGGGTTTCGGTCAGTTGCCGCAAAGTGTGCGGGCCCGATGGACGGGTGCTGAACCTGGAAGGCTTCATGGAGGACATCACCGAGCGCAGGAAGGCTACCCTGGCGCTGGCCCGCTTCCGGACCTTCTTCGAGGAAAGCGGCTCAGTGATGCTCATGGTTGAACCGTCAACCGGCGAAATCCTGGCTGCCAATAGAAAGGCAGCCGAGTTCTACGGGTATCCCAAGGAACAGCTGATCGGCATGTTCACCTATCAGGTCAGCCTCAGTTCGCCTGAGGAGATCTCCCTCGACCGCCAGCGGGCACTGCACCAGGAATGCACCTGTTTCCATTATTCCCACCGGCTGGCGAGCGGTGAAGTACGCGACATCGAGCTGTATTCCTCGCCCTTCGAGGTGGACGGCCGGCAGATTCTGTATGCCATTTTGCATGACGTCACCGATCGCAACCGGGCCACGCAGGCGCTGGCCGAGAGCGAGGCCCGTTTCCGCAGGTTCTTCGAGGAAAGCGGCTCGGTGATGCTGATTATCGACCCGCTCCGCGGACAGATCGCTGGCGCCAACCGGGCCGCGGCGGATTACTACGGCTATACACAAGAACAGCTGATCGGCATGCCCTTGGACAGCATCAACACCATGCCGGCGGAGTTACTCACCCTCTCGCTTCGGCAGGTGTCGAGCCAGGAACACACCCACCTCTACCGTCGCCACCGGGTCGCCAGCGGAGAAGTGCGCGATGTCGAAATCTATACCGCGCCCATGAAAGTGAACGGCAGACAACTGCTACTCTCCGTCGTTCACGACGTAAGCGAACGCATGCACGTGGAGAAAGCGCTGCGCGAGAGCCTGGAATTGCTGGAAGAGGCGCAGAAGATCGGCGGCCTCGGCAGCTACACGCTGGATATTCCGTCGGGGGTCTGGACCAGCTCGAATGTACTCGACGAGTTGTTTGGCATCGGCAAGGACTACGACCACACTGTGGTGGGATGGGCGGACCTCATTGATCCCCAAGACCGCCAGATGATGGCCAACTACTATCAAGACGAGGTCGTCGGTAAAGGACAAGCCTTCGACAAGGAGTACCGCATCGTCCGCCATTCCGACCGGGCCGAACGCTGGTTGCATGGACTGGGCAAGCTCGAGTTCGACTCCCAGGGACGGCCCATCCGGATGCACGGCGTGATCAAGGACATCACCGAGCAAAAGCAGACGGAGATCGAACTTCGCAACAGCGAGGAGCGCTTTCGCGCGACCTTCGAGCAGGCTGCTGTCGGCATACTGCACACCTCGCTTGACGGCCATATTCTGCGCTGCAACGAGCGTTTTGCCGAGATTATCGGTTATCCCCTGGACGAGATCCCCGGTATGGCTTTCCAGCAGATCACTCTTCCGAGCGACCGGGACGAAAGTACCGGGATGGCCACGGTGATGCTGGATGGAAGGACCAACAGCACCAGTTGGGAGAAGCGCTATGTGCGCAAGGATGGCAGCCTCACGTGGGTAAGGCTCACAGCATCCATCCAACACGACGACGACGGCCGTCCCCTTCACTTCATCACGGTGGTGGAGGACATCAACGACCGCAAGGCCGCGGAGGAGCGCCTTGAGGCAGCCCAGAAGGCCCTGCAAGCCAGTGAGAAGCGCTATCGTACCGCCTTCCAGGCGAATCTCGACGCCAGCGCCATCACCCGCTTCGACGACGGGACGATTCTCGAAGTCAACAAGGCGTTCACCGAGGTCCACGGATTCGAGCATGAAGAAGCCGTGGGCCGAACGACCTGCGAACTCGGACTCTGGGTAGATCCGGCGCAACGGCATGAATTCGTCGGAACACTGCGGAAAGACGGAGCCTGCCGCGATTTCGAGGTCAAGTTTAGAGCATTTTCCAAAATAGTGTAGACTTGCTTTGGCGAGACTCTGCGGCGGACAAAGACATGGGAAAACCCCTTGGCGATGATCT
>Ga0181529_10002311_pt1 | contig 23060 bp, 15 predicted proteins | sample PEATcosm2014_Bin_36_FD_119763 | JGI IMG/M metagenome (GOLD analysis project Ga0181529, IMG submission 119763) | Peatland microbial communities from MTU Mesocosm Facility, Houghton, MI, USA - PEATcosm2014_Bin10_30_metaG | ecosystem: Environmental > Terrestrial > Soil > Wetlands > Peat | place... | reverse complement strand
TCAGCGTCGTCGAGCCGCTGTACACGTCGGTGCCGTAGAGGTAGTCGCCGCTCGGCCCCGCGCCGTGTACCGTCGTTCCCGTGATCGCAGGCGTCTCGAAACTCGCGTTCGTGAGGGCGATGTTCGTCTGAATGTTGTCGATGAATGCCGTGTAGTCGTTGCCGGACGGATCGTAGCCCTGGAAATTCACCGCATACACGCCGGACGTGGGGACCGTGAACGTTCCCGTCGTTACGGGCGTATACGTATTGCCGGGCTGGTACTGGGAAAGGATGGTGTCGGAGCCGACCGACACGTTCAGCATCTGAGCCGACGAATCGTTCACTCGCTGGCATGCGTCAAACGTGAACGAGTAGGCCTGGCCCGCCGCAAAATAGGCCGACTGAGAGATGCTGCTGTTGTTGCCCTGGAGTAGTCCGACCTGGCTTCCCTCCGGGGCGTTCGGCGCTCCCGAGGTGAAACCGCTGCTGTTGTTCGAGATGCCCGCGCTGGCAAAGGTCCACGGAGTTCCGGCCGGGCTATACGCGAAATTACCGGCGCCGAGATTCGGGGTTTCGAATCCGGTGTCCGCCAGTTGACAACTGGCGCGACCCACCGGCAGGAGGAGCAGCGCTAATACTGCAGCCGTCCTCCACATAGGGTGGAACTGCTGAAACATCGATCTCTCCTTTTTACAACACAAACAGAAAAACAAAAATACAGGCAGAATCGCGACCGAACGAGAGGGAACTGCGGAGTCCGGCGAGGCTGCGGACTTCTCCTTGCCGGGCGACCATACGCATCTCGATGATCTATGGGATTTATAACACTCCGAGGAGCCCGAGTCAAGTATTTTTACCGGGTTTTTGCACGGATTTCAGGCTTTTTTGAAGCGTTTTTCGATATGCCGAATTGGCCGGCGAAACCGCCGGCCCGAACGGCTGCCGACCGCAGCCGGCTCGCACGCGGCCGCCTCCTTGACGCCTGGCCCGGCGCGCCGCTATAATGTCCGTATGGCGTACAGATGTACGCTTAATCTGCGTGGATGTACGCTTAATCTGCGCGCAGGAACACGATAGACGTGTCGCATCGTCACTCATGGTCGCCTCCCAAAAGACCGCCCGCCCATCTCGTCCTCGGGCCCTCCGGCTCCGGCAAGACGGAATGGGCATTCGACCGCTTTCTTCAGGCGCCCGACCGGTCGCTGCTTATCGTCTCCTCGCCCGATCAGGTCAAAACCCGAAAGGGCCAGCTTGCCGCGCGTCTCGGGTGCGATCCCGGCGCCATCCCGAACGCCGTCCAGTCGCTTCGAGATTTCGCCCAGACCATCGGACGACAGTCGCAGCGCGGCGAGCTGCGCCCCATCACGCGGCCCTTGCAGCGGCTGATCGTCGGAGAGATACTTCCTTCGGCGATCCGGTCCGGCGACTACTTCGGCCGCATGCTCGACGGACCCGGATTCGCTCCGGCGCTCGTCGAGCGGATCCGCGAGTGGAAGCTGGCCGATATCGCTCCGGACGATCTGGAAGGGAGCGCGGAGGCCGTGGCGGCCGCCCTCGGAGATCCCTCCTACGTGCGCAAGGCGGCCGAGATCGCGCGGATCTACCGCACCTATCAGGATTTTCTCGACAGGAACGGTCTGCTCGACGAAGAGGACGCGCTGTGGCGGAACATCGTCGACGTGGCCGACGGACGGAAGACGCCGTCGAACCACGCCCGGCAGCTCATCGTCGACGGCTTCTACAGGTTTAATCGCGCCCAGCGGCTGCTGCTTGCGGCCGTCGCGACCGCCAGGCCCGGCGGACGGCAAGGCGGGGCGACGCTCGCCGTCACGCTTCCCTACGACCCCGGCCGGCCGCTCCTCTTCGCCGCCTCCGAGCGGACGCTCCAGACCCTGCGCGCCGAGTTCCACACGACCGAAGAGAGCTGCTCCGGCGAATCGCCGCATCGGGCGGCCTCGCTTGCCCGCCTGGAACGGCGCCTCTTCTCATTCGCGCCCGTCCCGGATCAGCCGTCCGCGACGGATCCGGCAATGTCCTGCGCAGAGCCGGCGGACGCGCCTGTGCTGCTCATGGATGCGCCCAATCCCTACGCCGAAGTGGAGATGGTGGCGCGAGAGATCTGCACGCTGCATGCCGCCGCCGGATACGCGTGGAGCGACTTCACCATCATACTGCGGAGCGCAGGCGACTACGCCGCTATTCTCGCAGCCGTCTTCGAGCGGTACGGCATTCCGCTCTGCGGCTCCTCGCCGGAGCCGCTCTCCGGCAATCCGCTGCTCGAAACTGCGCTCAGGCTGCTGGTCGTCTACCGCGATGGCTGGCAGCGCGAAGACGTGGTCGCCTTCCTGAAATCCAGCTATACTCCGTGCGGCAAAGTCCAGGCGGAGCTGCTCGGGCGCAGAGCGCGACGAGAGCGGATAAGGGAGGGCCGCGAGCGCTGGCTCGCGCTCACGGCGCAAGACGAGGGGCCGGTCGGCGCCGCGATACGGCTGATGGCCGCGCAGGAGGATGAGCTTCTGGGCCGGATCGCGCGTACGGGCGACTGCGTAACGGCGCTGAGCCGCATAGTGGCCGCATTCGGGATGACGGAGGCGGCGCAGACGGGAGATCCCGGGATCGCGCGGAGAGACCGGGCGGCCTGGAGCGAGGCGGTTCGCGTGCTTCAGTATGCGGTCCAGGTCGAGGAGTTTGCCGTCCGGCCTCCGCTCGATCTGGCGGGATTCCACAGGCTGGCGGAAACGGCCTGGAAGACGGCATCCATCTCGCCGGGAACCGATCCGGACGCGGTCCGCGTCGCGGAGCCGTACGACTCGCGCGAGCGGCCGATCCGCGTCGCCGTCGTGATGGGTCTCACCGAACGCGTTTTTCCTCGGCGCGTCTCCGAAGATCCCTTCTTCCGGGACGACGAGAGGGCCGCGCTGCGCAGCGCGGCCGGCCTGGATCTCGATCCGCAGCTCGCCCGGGTGGACGACGAGCGCTTCTTCTTCTATCTTGCCGTCACGGCCCCGTCGGAGCGGCTGATCCTCTCCTTTCCGCGCTCGGCCCGCGAAGCCGACACGCTGCCCTCCTTCTACCTGGACGAGGTGCGCGCCGTGCTGGCCTCCGATCCGGGCAGCCTGGAGACCCGGACGCGCACGCTCGCCGACGTCGCCCCAACCGCCGCGGAATCCGTCTCCTCCGGCGATCGGATTCTCGCCGCGTGCGCGCTCGTGAACGTGCGCGGCGCAGCCGACCCCGGATCTCCGTTCGCGGCCGATCCGGAACCGAAAGGGCACGCCGGCCTGCCGACCCACCTGCCTTCCGATCCGCACGCCGAACTGCCGACCCTCCTGCCTTCAGACCCGCACGCCTCCAGCGAGGCCGCCGATCTGGCCGCCGTGCTGGAATCGCGCCTCCTGCCCAGGCTGCCGGCGCTGAGATCGCCGGATCTTCTGAGCGCGTTCGGGCGCCAGCGCTCCATCTTCAGCGTGTCCGAGCTCGAGACGTATCGCAGATGCCCGTTCCAGTATCTGCTGCGGCACGTGCTGCGGCTCCATCCGGACGAGGAGGGCGCCGGTCCGCGCGTCCAGGGCAGCCTGCTGCATGCCGTGCTGCGAGAGTATTTCCGGGAGGCGCGCGATTCGGCAGCGCCGGCCGGCGACGTCGATGCGCTGAAGAAGGGGCTGCGCAGCGCGCTCGAGCGCGTAATGGCACCGGACGCCATCGACGACCGCCCTCACCGCGTGGAGATGTCGAAGCGTCTGCTCCAGGACTCGCTGGACGGCTTTGCAGACAGGGAGCATACGTTCCGGCGGCTGTTCGGGCTGACGCCTTCGCATTTCGAGCTCGGATTCGGCGTCGGGCATCCGGGCGCGAACTGGCGGGACGACGAGGAGCAGACCGCCGACGTCACTCCGGGGGAGCCGCACGATCCCGCGTCCACGAGCCGGCCCCTCCGGATCGAAAGCGCGGACGGAAGCCAGAGCATCTCCGTTTGCGGAACCATCGACCGCGTGGACCTGGACGAGTCGGGATCGCGCGCGATGGTGCTGGACTATAAGATGACGCGCTCCGTGGAGTACAGCGCGATGCAGCGTGGCGATAGCCTGCAGATGCCGCTCTACCTGATGGCGGCTGAGCGATTGTTCGGCTGGGCAGCCGGCGCCGCCTGCTACGATGCGATGAAGGAGGCGGGCCGGCGGCGCGTCTTCCGCTCCGAGCACTTCAACACGCGCTGCTTCGGGCCGGCAGCGCCTCGGGAGAGCGGGACGATGGTGAAGCCGCTGAGCCGCGACGAATACGCCAGCCTGATCCGGACGGCCGAATCTACGGTCTTGGCGGCCGCGAGCGCGATCCGGTCTGGCCGCGTGGATGCGACGCCGGGCGACCATTGCGGATGGTGTCCCTATTCGGACGTTTGCCGAACGACGCTGGCGGGCGGCCACGATGGGGAATGACGATCTCGCCCTTAGCTATGCGCCGGCAGGAAGAGGTCTGCGACGACCGGGCAGTGCGCCGATCCCACGCTGTTTCCGGCGCGGCATGAGAGCACGCTCCAGCCCTGATTGACCATGATGTGGTCGATGCGGACGTATGGCCGGCCGATGCGCGTGGTCTGGCCGTAGGTGTAGCCGTAACCCCGGCCGGCCTGGGAGAAGGCGTCGCGCAGGCCGACCGCGAAGAGCCGGCGGCAGGCGAGCGACTGAACCGGCGAGTTGAGATCGCCGGCCAGGATAATGGGACCTGTCTCGCGTCTCACGTGGTCGGCCAGCGCCCCTGCCTGCTCGAGTCTCTCCTCCACGTTGGCGTTGAGGGCCGCAACGCCGGCCGAACGGGGATGGCGGAGCGCGCCGAGCCCCCAGCGCGGCGTCAGCAGGTGGCAGTCGTAGAGCGTCACCTTCCGGTCGCCCATGAGCGCAGTGCACCTGAGCACACGGTGCCACTCCGTTCCGACGGTGATCCACCGGATCTCCGGCGCCAGGATCGGATAGCGGCTGGCGACGATATACTGATCCACCGAAAGCACGTACCAGCCAGTGAAGCACGGGCGCAGCTTCCCATCCAGCGCTCCCGCGGCATCCTGCATCATGACTATATCCGGATGGTCCTGCTGAATCTCGTCGGCGATGGCGTCGACGTTCATTCCGGCCCACTTCACGTTATAGGTAAGGAGCCGAAGACGAATGCCGGGTCCGCTGGAGGGTTGACCGCCGGGCCAGGGCCAGCAGAAGCCCATGAGCGGCCCGAGCACGATGAGGAGCATGGCGGCCGGCACGAACGACCAGCGTGGAGCGGTGATAAGATAAGCCGGGACGAGCAGGATGGCGGGAATCGCCCAGATCCACTGCGGTAGGTAGAGGTTGAGACTGCCGAACCACCAGCGCTCCGGCCCCATCACGTCGCCGGCGGCGACGGCGAGCAGGACCACAAGATAGCCTGTGCTGCATATGGTGAGGATCAGGCCCGGCTTGCGCCGCCGGGCGCTCCCGGCATTCGGGGCTTCCTGTTCCTTTAGGTCCGTCGTGGATTCCGCCATGCGGTGTCGTTCTCTTCCGGCACTCGATATCCCTCCGCGCCCGGAGCCAATACGACCCGTTCGCGCTCGCCGTCGACCTCGTCGAGCCGCCGGCCCTTTTGGTCGGCGCGCCTGTCGTGCGCAGCCTTCCAGGTGAGACGCGGATCAGGCCGCAACGCCCGGAGTGGGTTCGCCCTTGTGAACAGCAAAAGTGACCGTGCCCAGCCGATCCGAATGCCGGGGTCGCTTGTGGCTGCCTTCCTGCCGCACCTCGCGCCAGCCCTCCGGCTCCAGTCTCCGGATCGCTTCGTTCGTCGTCTTGTGCCGTCTCCTCGCTCGCGAAGGCGGAATCCGACGCCGCAAATACCTAAGCTGCCACCGCGACGGTGCTGACCTGCGAGGTTGGCTCGGGCACCGGAAGGCCTTCGGCAGCCAGCCCCTCGAGGTGAAGCTCTATCGCCTCCCGGATGTTCGCCTTGAGCTCTTCCAGCGTGTCTCCGACCGAAACGCAACCCGGCAGGTCTGGGACTGTCGCGCCCCAGGCGATTTGTCCAGGTTCGCCGCGGTGTATAACGATCGCGTATTCCTTCATCCTACCAGCCCGCCTTTCGCTTGATATCCGCCACAATGCCCGTAGGGAGGTCGCCCTTGTGGACGGGAACGGTGATCAGTTCGACGCGTCCGCGGTGCTTGAACTGCTTGTGGCTGCCGCGCTGCCGCACCTCAACCCAGCCCTCCCGGGTCAATCTGTCGATCGCTTCCTTCGCCGTCATGGCCCCGTCCCTCTCTGTCTGCACTGACGTTGTAATACTCCGCTAACGTTTGAGATGTCAAGCAGATTCGGAGGGATTCCGCTCGCCCTTTTCGGCCCGGATGCGCGCAGTCGTGCCGTCGAACTCGCTGAGGTCCGGTTGTCTCCGCTCGTCTCGCGCCGGAGCTGCCGGACGGGGCAAGATCCCCGCGTGGAGACGGCCCCCGAGTTGCGCGTTGCGCTCCGCGCAAGCCGTCCCGGAATCGGTAGGAGTCGAGATGCAGAACCCGGCAAATCTGCCGATACTCTGAGCAGCTATGCCTGGCTGCCTGCGCGCACGCGTGTTTCGGCGGCCTTCGCATTCGTCGGTGCAGGGCACGTCCCTTCGCCCGTGAGGCAGCAGTGCAGGTCGCGAATCGGGCGAACCCATTATGGACACGCCCCTTGCCTATGAGGAAGCAGTGATACGTTCCAGGAGCATACTGTTCGTCATACCGATCCTTGCAGCGGGCGCAGCCATCGTCTCCTGGCGCGCCCTGTGCCTCGATCAGGCCCGTGCGATCCGCCAGTCTACCGATCTGGCAGCCGCAAGCCTCCGCGATGAAGCCGGCGCGTGCGTCAGTTCCGATAAGATGATCATCAAGCGGATAGCCGCCCGCTGGGCTCTGGAGGGCCCGCCCCAGCGCAACAATTGGGAGGCAAACGCAAAGCACGTAGTTGCAGACAGTTCGACGTTCCAGGCGATTTCATGGATTTCGCCCGATCTCCATATTCGATGGATCGTGCCCTATAAGGGCAACGAGGCCGTAGTGAATCTCGACCTCGGCAAGGATCGCTTGCGGGGCGCGTCGACGCGGAAAGCGGTCAGGGACCGCTCCCCGGCCGTATCGCAGCCGATGCGCCTGACGAAGGGCGAATACGGATTCGTCATTCATGCTCCCATCTACAGGTCCGGTAGGTTCGGCGGGCTGATAGCGGGGGCGGTCAGATTCGACAAGCTGGTCAAGGCGCTGCAATTCTCCGTCACAGGAAAATACGCCGTCCGGCTGACCGTTCTCGGCAATACGATCTACAGCTCCTCGCCCGGTGTTCTCCAGGGCGATGAACAATGGAGCCGTACGACGTATCTGACGGAAGACGGCGTCAGGTGGGTGTTCACCGTTACGCCTACGCAAGCCACACTGGGCGATTTCCTCTCGCCGCTGCCGGCGGTCTCTCTGGGGCTGGGCCTGCTTGCGGCGATCCTTCTGGGCGGCGTCATCTACTTCGGGTGCGCCGCTCATGAGCAGGCGGCCAGGGCGCTGAAGGAGAGCGCTCAGCGCGCCGCCAGCGAAGCGCGCTTCAGAGCGATGTCCGAAGCTTCGCCGCTTGGAGTCTTCGTGGCGGATGGGGACGGCAATCTGACCTACCTCAACGCCCGGCTTCTGACCGTCTCCGGATACTCGGAGAAGGATGTCATCGGCCGACACCTGTTCTTTGCGGTCGTTGAAGAGGAGCTGTCCGATGCTCTGGCGGCCTGGGATCGGGCCATCAGGGACCACGTGATGTTCCAATCGACGCTTCGCGTGCACACGGCGGACGGTACATGCGTGTGGGCCGATGTGCGTGCGGCCGCAATGAGGGACGGCGACCAGTTTCTGGGCTATGTCGGCACGATCATGGACGTCACCAAGAAGCTTGAGGCCGAAAGGGCGCTGCATGACAGCGAGGCCAGATTCCGCGCGGCCATCGGCGCGATACGGGATGGCTTCGTGCTGCGGAACAGCCAGGGCGAGATCATCCTGTGCAACGCGAGCGCGGAGCGCATCTTCGGCCAGAGCGCGGAGCGCTTTGTGGGAAGGCTGGTGCCGGTCGACGAAGAACTGTTGATTCACGAGGACGGTTCGCCGTTCCCGTATGAGGACAATCCCGCCGTCAAGGCGCTGCGCGAGGGCAAGGAGCAGACCGACGTCGTCGTCGGGATCAAGCGAGACCACGGAGAAACGACCTGGGTCTCCCTCAGCGCCGCGCCGCTGTTCCGGTCGGGCGAGTCCCGCCCATCGTCCGTCGTTACGACATTCGCAGACATCACGGAGCGCATGTGGTTCGAAAAGCTGATAGCCGGCCAGATCGCAAGCCTCAACGACGCTCATCAGCAGCTTCAGATCCATCAGCAGGAGCTCGCCGAGGCGAACCGCCGCCTGGAATCGCTGGCCATTACGGACGGGCTCACGGGCCTGAAGAACCACCGCACTTTCCACGAGAGGCTGGCGGAGGAGTACGAGCGCGCAAAACGCAACGGGACGCCGCTGTCGGTACTCCTGCTGGACGTGGATAACTTCAAGCTCTTCAACGATACACACGGGCATCCGGAAGGCGATAAAGCGCTGCAGCGCCTGGCCGAGGTCCTGAAGTCGATCTCGAGATCGACCGATCTCACGGCGCGCTACGGCGGTGAGGAGTTCGCGGTGATCCTGCCTGGCGCGAGCGCGGAGGGCGCCGTCGAGTGCGCCGAGCGGATGCGGGCCGCCATCGACCGGCAGGCCCGGCAGGAGGGAGGCGTTACGGCGAGCTTCGGAGCGGCGACGCTTCAGCCCGGCCTTACTGCGTCTGCCCTCGTCGCGCAGGCAGACGCGGCACTCTACGTCTCTAAGGCCGCCGGCCGGAACCGCGTTACCCATCACGACGACGTAGACGAAGCAAAAGCGGCGTAGTTACAGGCAGCGGACGTACGTGTTGCCGGGAAGGCGACGGACGAGGCCCGCCAGCTCGAGGAGCGTTATCTCCACGCCGGCCTCGGCAGCGGAGATCCCGGCCTGTTGTGCGACGGAATCAAGGTGTGTGGGCATGAGCGAGAGGCAGGCCAGCAGCTTCTGCTGCGCGGGCGTGACGCCGGGAACGGGCGCGGAATGCGGCTTCGGCTCGCCGGCTCCAGTCTGTTCGCCTTCGTCGTCGAGAGGCAGGGCCGGCTGCGCGCTCGTCTGCGTGGAGGGCAGGATGATGCCGAGGGCCGCGAGGATGTCCTGTGTCTCCAGGATCGGATAGGCCCCGTCCCGCAGCAGCTCGTTCGTTCCTCGCGAGGTCTCGCGGTCGATGTTGCCCGGGACCGACATTAGCGTCCTGCCGTGCTCCAGCGTGTAGCGCGCGGTGTTCAGCGCGCCGCTGTGCTGGGGCGCCTCTACGACGACGACTCCCATCGACAGGCCGGAGATAAGGCGGTTGCGCTGCGGGAAGCGCCACGCCTCCGGCTGCGCGCCAAGCGGATACTCCGTAACGAGCGCGCCGTTCTCCAGGATCTGCTCGAACAGGCGACGGTTTTCCCGCGGATAATCGACGTCCAGCCCGCATCCCAGGACTGCGATCGTACAACCGCCTGCCGCAACCGTTGCGCGGTGTGCCGCCGTGTCGATGCCGACTGCGCCGCCGCTGACTATCGTGAGGCCTCGCTCGCACAGCTCGCGCGCAAGCCTCTCCGCTATGGCTCGCCCGTAGGGCGTCGCTCGCCGCGATCCCACCATCCCGACGGCAAAGCGCTGCTCCTCGCGCCAGTTCCCTCTCACGAAGATCACCGGCGGCGCGTCGGGTATCTCGGCAAGCGGCAGCGGATACTCCGGCAGCGAGCGCGGCACCACAATGAGTCCGGCCGCGTCAGCCCACTCCATCTGACGGGGCGTGGGGGCCAGCGACTCATCCCTTATGCGGAGAATATGGCGAGCCTGGATGCCGGGCGCTGCCTCCAGCTCCCGGTCGGCAGCGGCGAAGAGCGCGCGAGGATCGCCCCCAAACCGGCGCAGCAATCCTGAGGTGAGGCGCGCCGCGAACTGGAGGTTGGCGAGTCGCAGCCAGGCCTCCCGCAGCTCGCCGGTGGGATATTGAGCGGCCTCGGCGGCGCCGCCGGTGGAATTGGCGGAATCTCTCATAGTGTTAAGGATTCGATCCGTAGCGCGAGATCGGGCGCCGGGCCGGCGGCGCAGCGCCGACGACCGCATAACAGAAGCGGCCCGGCCGATCGGAAGGCAGCCGGGCCGCGAAGACTCGCATGGACGAAGCCGCGCTCAGCGCGGGGACAGGCCGCCTCCACGTCCGCCGGCTCTACCTCCCAGACCGCCGCGGCCCCGTCGCCCCGGCTTGCTGGTCACTTTCTTGATGGAGTCGTCTACGGTGAATGTCCAGCTCTTGGAGCCGACGTTGCCCATCCAGTCCCTCGCCGACACCGTGACGGTATGGTGACCGTCCGGGAACGCGTTGGACCTGCCGGTCTCGGTGTCCACGGTGTAGTATTCCAGCGTGTTGTCGGCGGTGAAGAAGTCGAAGCCGGGCTTGTCGTCGTTCTCGTCGCCGGGCGGCCGGCGCGGAACGAGCTGGTCGTCGATCTTGAGCGTCACGCTGCCCGGATCCAGGCCGCAGCCATCGTCCGTGATTCTGGCGGCGAACTTCACCGGCGGCCTGCCGTTTATGTAGGCGCCGAGCTTCGGCTCGATATCGCTGATGACCGGAGGCATCTTATCCGTCAGATCGTGCCGGAACGCCGTGAGCGATCCGTCGTCGGTGAGGACCAGAAGCGTGCCTCCCACCAGAACGGGGCTGCTGCCGACGTTCGTGAACTCCGGTATGGCGCTCGCGGACGCTGCGGAGGGCTGGAACTGATAGATCCATCGCGTCGCGCCGGTGGCCGTGTCGAATGCATACAGCTTGCCCTGGCTCGTGCCGACGAGAAGTACGCCGTTAGCCACGATGGGCTGAGCGATGGGCTCGTCGTCGACTTCCGCGGCCTTACGCCATAGCCCGCGTCCGCTGCGGTCCAGCGCGTAGACTTTGAGATCTGCAGTGATGATGTAGATGTTGCCGCGACCGTCTACGGCCGGCGGCGTGCAGGCGTCGGTCGGCAGCGGAACGTACAGACGCTGCTCGCCGTGGTTGGTGCGGAAGCCGACGAGAGTGTTGCCGGCAGCCACAAGGACGAGGTCGCCGTCCAGAACGGGTAGCGCGTTGTCGTGCGTCGTAGAGGGGAGCCGCACGGTCCAGCGGGGCAAGCCGGTGCGGGAGTTCATTGCGTGCAGGTCCATGAAGCCCGAGATGTAGTAGAAGGTGTCGGCGCTGAGGACGATGTCGCAACTGAAATCGGTTCCGGCGGCGGCGCCTCTGCCGTATATGCCGTTGACCGGGTTTCCTGTGGCCGTGTCGAGCCCGTAGATACGGCCCTCGTCGCTTCCGAAGTAGATCGTCTTGTCGATGATAAACGGCGCCGTAACGATTCCGGACCTGGTGCGGTATGCGGGCCAACGCGGCTTGCCGTCGGCGGCGTTCAGCGCGTAGAGGGCGTCTCCGGCCACAAAGTAGACGACGCTGTCGGACACGGCGGGCGTTGTCTGGATCTCGGAGTCGAGCTTCACGTCCGGCGGGTACTGCCACTTCGTCGCGCCGGTCGCGAGGTCTGCGGCATACAGCTTCGTGCCGGCAGCGAAGAAGACGGTATCTCCTGCGACGACGGGCTGCGTGGCGTTGTTGGCGTAGAACTGCGTTGTGTTCTTCCACGACGCCACCATGGGCACGTCGAACTGCGCTTCTCCCGGGCCGGCGGCCGAGGCAGGGGCGGCCGCGAAGCCGCAGAGAAGCGCGAGCATAGCGGAGACCGCTGCGCGCACGAGGATGTCATTACGGAACCGCCGCGCGTCCGCTCGGTGGCAAGGAAGGCTCATGAGACGACTCCCGGGTCGGGCGCAGGTCGTGTGCGAAGCGTATCGCCTGCACTGCTGCGCGCCGGAAAGGGCGCAATGCGCCACTCGACCGCCCGGAGCAGGGCTCCGGTACGGCTATAATTTTTTGGGGCAGGGCCAATCCACCGGGCGTGGGGGCGGCCCGGTGGGCCGATGCAATTATAGTGCGCGGCAAGGCGCAGTGTCAAGCAGGCATTGGACGGCATTGGGCCGGGTGGGGCGAGCGGCCGGACAGCAGCCCCCATCTCTGGAAGCGGGCGCACTATCGCCGGTTTGCAAATGCGCACTGCAAGATGTATACTATCAACCGGCGCCGGCCGGTCGCCGCCGTTCGGCCGGGTTTGCGGTGCGGTGCGAGCGCGAGTAGCTCAGCGGTAGAGCGTCACCTTTACACGGTGGGGGTTGGGGGTTCGAATCCCTCCTCGCGCATTGCCGTATGGTTAGCGAAAGTCGGCTTCGATCGAATCCGCCGGACTCGACCGGGCAGGCGCCCGCAGAGCGCACGCGCGTAAGCAGGCCATCCGTCAGGATGGCGGCAGGATCTCCGATACGCGAATCGGCGAGGATGGTCGCGCGACCGGCGCGATCTCGTCGGACTCTGCGTATGCGACGACGTCGGCGTACGCTCCCTTCGCCGGACCACGATGCGCGAATACCTGCCTGCCCTCAATGTCCACCACCCAGTATTCGGCAATCCCTGCCCGCGCGTAGATCCCCGCTTTCGTGGTCCGATCGAACCTCAGGGTCGTGTCCGCCACCTCGATGACAAGCAACACGGCCGACGAGTTCGGCGATTCGTCGAGGAAGTCCGTCGCCGGGCGGCTGAGGACAACGGCGTCCGGTTCGGGTTCGCTGGTGTCGGCATCGGGTCCGGTGAGGAGGACGGGCAACTGGAACTGGACGAACTCCGGGCCGAACAGGGCGACTAGCCACGCTGTCAGGCGGATGATGACGATGGCATGGGCCCGCTTCTGTCCCATCTTAGATATGATCTCCCCGTCGATCAATTCGAATCGCTCGGTCAGAATGCCCTGGTCCACCATCGCGCGGCATTTCTGCCGGGTCCATCTGACGGGGTGAGGGGTCGCGCGGCCTTCCGACGCTATGGGTTCCGCTATACGTGGCATTGAGTTATCCTCGGTTTCCGCGCAGCCGCCGCCAGGCAACCGAACCCGGCGCGGCGTTGGTCGCAACCGATCTAAGTCTACCCGAAACGAAAACTCGCAGTGGCGCGAGGACGGACCCGGAATGCATCTGGCTGTCAGCCTTTCCGCCCGGCTCGTCGCTCCTCCAGATCCGCCAGCGTGCGCGGCCAGTCGCCTTTCAGCAGCCTCGACAGCGATCTGTCCGCAAGCAGCTTGCCTCCCGTCTGGCAAGTGGCGCAGTAGTTCGACTCGTTCTCCGCGTAGACGATCCGCTGGATCGGTGAGCCGCACGCCGGGCAGGGCTCTCCGTAGCGCCCATGCGCCGCCATGCCGGGTCGGAACGCCGTCACCTTCTCCGGAAAGCCGTCTCCCGCCTCGGCGATCAAACGCTCCGTCCACTCCGTCAGCACGCTGCGCACCGCAGAGTAGAGCCGCTCGCTCTCCTCACCCGTCAGCCGCGTCGACCATTTTGCCGGAGAAAGGCGCGTCCGGTGCAGGATCTCGTCCGAATAGGCGTTGCCGATCCCCGAGAACAGCCGCGGATCGGTAAGAGCGCGCTTCAGCGTGTGGTTCTCGCTCTCCAGCCTTTGCCGGAACTCGGCAAGGCTCGCGTCCAGAGGCTCCAGCCCGCCGCGATCCAGGTCCGCGAGCGATTCTTCGCCGCGAACGATGGCCAGCGACGCCCGCTTCTTCGTCGAGGCCTCCGTAAGCGTCAGCGATCCGGCGTCGAAGTCGAACGCCGCAAGGGCCACCTTGCCCGCCAGCTTCGCGCCCGCCGGCCTCCAGTGCAGCCTGCCCGCGATCATCAGGTGAACCGCAACGAATAGCTCGTCCTCCAACTCGAAGACGATCCGCTTGCCCAGCCGCCGCAGCCCCAAGACCCGTTTGCCGGCCGCGTCCGAGGGTGCCGGCGAGACGGTCCGAAGCAGAAACGGACTGGCGATGCGTATCGCCAGCAGCTCGCGCCCCACCACTCGTCGCTCCAGCGCATGAATATACGTTGCAATATCCGGAAGCTCCGGCATTCCCAGCCTCCGCCGGCCTGCGTGCACTCGCCCGGTATAATCACACAAATCCAACGCCTATTCATCCTATTCATCCTGTTCCATCCTGTTGCATCCTGTCCTGCCTTATCCGGATTTCCACGCAGGATAGCGCGCGCCGATGGGGGAACGACACGACCATGAGAATCACACAGGTAGCGATACGTCCCACCGAGGCGTCCGAGGCCGCCGGCCGGCCGGCGCTCACGCCCGAGTTGCTGGCCGCGACCGGCGCGCGCTACTCCCGCAGCGGCGACGGCCTCGACGCCATCCTGGAGAAGATCGACCCGGCCAACCTCGATCGATCCGTCGATTCCATCTTCAAGATGATCGATTACGGCCATCAGTCCATCGCCGACATGGCGCCGGTCGCCCTCTTCATCGACGGCATCTCGATCTGGCTCGCCTATCACATCTGGGCGCTCTGCCCGACGGCCGGAGGCCAGGAGTCCTCCACGCGTTACATCCGTTTCGAGCCGCAAACGCTTCTCCCGGCGGACCCGCTCGGAATACCGGAATCGGACGTCGCGCATTGGCGGGATCTCATGGCGCAATGCCTCGCCGCGTTCGATACGGCCTATGCGGCCTGGCTCAAGCTGGGCGAAACCTATCCCGAGCTGACCCGGATTCCGGAAGATCTCAGGAGCGACCCCTCCGGCAGGGCGCAGAAGCGGCTGGAGCGCATGGAGCGCAACTACGCATTCGATCGCGCGCGCTATCTTCTCCCGGCGGCTCTGGCCACGAATCTCATGCTGGTGATGTCCGCGCGAGGATGGACGCAGCTCTGCCAGCAGCTCCTCTCGCATCCGCTTCCGGAGGCGAAGACCGTGGGCGCCGCGATCCGCGCGGAGCTGGGGCTGGCTGCGCCGCGTCTGCTCCGGCATGCGACGGAGACGGAATCGATCGCGCGCGGCATTCAAGCCGAGCTGGAGGCCCGCGCCGCCATCGCAGCCGCCGAGAGCGAATCCCTGCTCGCGCCGGGCGCTGCCCTCTTCGAGCGCTCCCCGACGCCCATCCTGGACATCCGGCTTCCGTCCGGCGCGTCTCCCTCCGATCTCGCGGCAGACCTGCGCTTCCACGACAACCGCTACGCATGGATCGGCGCGACCATGCAGCGAACGATGGTGCGCTTCGGGTGGGAGGCGGTGGCGCTCGCGGAGCTGAGGGATCTCAACCGACACCGCTCCGGATCGAAATACTCGCCTCTTGTGCCGCGCGGATTCTACGCGGCCGCGGATCAGCTTCCCGCCGGATCGGCTCTCGAGCCGGACCTGCGGCGCTGGAGCGAGCCCGGACGAGCGGCCTCCTATGAGGCGCTTGTCCGCCTGCGCCGCGCGGATCCGACCTCCGTCTACTGGATGGCGCTCGGCACGCAGGTGGCGTTCGAGCACTGCACGGCGGCGGACAGGTTCATCTACGAGGCCGAGCTGCGCACGGGGCTGGGAGCCCACTTCCGCTACGCCCGCCATCTTCACGACGCGCTGGCTCTCTGGTTCGAGCGTTTCCCGGAGACGCGAGGCCTGGTGATCGAGGGCGCAGCCGAACCCGAGTAGCCCCCAACCCGGAAGAGGCGGAGATTCTGTCGGAGGCGCGCACCGTCCGATACCTGCATGATGTAGCCTAGACGTGCTGTCATCCGTACAACCTACCGGCCGGTCCCCCTCCCCTGTTCTTGGGGGCGGGGGAATTCGCGGAGCGAAGGGGGCCGGACCCCGGGGTCGGGGGTGGGGGCGGGCGCTGAGGTAAACTGTAGCGTTGCCGCGGCAATCCTCACTCCAGGCCGCGCGACGTAATACAGGAGCGTTGCGCATGCCCTACAATCCGGATAATCCGCTTATCGTCCAGTCCGATAGCACTGCCCTGCTCGAAGTCGACAATCCCCGCTACGCCGAATGCCGCGACCGGCTCGCCGGATTCTGCGAGCTGATCAAAAGTCCCGAACACATCCACACCTACCGGCTCACGCCGCTCTCGCTCTGGAACGCTCGCGCCGCCGGCATCGGCGCCGAAGAGATGCTCCAGGTGCTGACGGAGTACAGCAAGTACGACGTGCCGGGAAACATCCAGCACGATATCCGGGATTACGTCGGCCGCTATGGACGGCTGAGGCTTTTCAAACAGGATGGCCGGCTCCTGCTGCAGGCGGACGATAACTTGCTGATGACGGAGGTGCGTCATACCAAATCCGTCCAGAAGTTCCTGTCGCGGCCCGTGGATGCCCGGACCGTCGAGGTTCCCCTTCTCGAACGCGGCCGGCTGAAGCAGGTTCTGCTCAAGGTCGGGCTGCCGGTCGAGGACCTGGCCGGGTATACCGACGGCGACCAACTGCAGGTACGGCTGCGCGAGGTAACGCGATCGGGCCTAGCCTTCAGGCCCCGGCCATACCAGGAGGATGCTGCGGCGGCCTATTGGGCCGGAGGGTCTGCCTCGGGCGGCAGCGGCGTCCTGGTGCTGCCCTGCGGCGCCGGCAAGACGATCATCGGAATGCAGGCCATCGTTCTGGCGCAGATGCAGACTCTCATCATCGTGACCGGCATCACGGCGGCCAGGCAGTGGCGCGACGAGCTCCTCGAAAGGACCACCCTCACCGAGGACCAGATCGGCGAATACAGCGGCGAGTGCAAGGAGATCCGGCCGATAACCATCGCGACGTATCAGGTACTGACGACGCGCCGCAGCGCGAAGGCGGCCGCCCGCAAGGCGAAGAAAGACGATTCCCTGCGGACCGTCTCCCTGGACCAGTGGAACAGCGCCGAGGACCACAGCGACGACGATTCGGACGATCCGATGGGCGGCTACGCCAACCTGGACCTTTTCAGCAGGCAGAACTGGGGCCTGATCATCTACGACGAGGTGCATCTGCTGCCCGCGCCCGTCTTTCGGATCACCGCGGAGATTCAGGCCAAACGCCGGCTTGGTCTCACCGCGACGCTCGTCCGCGAGGACGGACGCGAGGACGACGTCTTCTCGCTGATTGGTCCGAAGAAGGCGGACGTTCCCTGGAAGGACCTGGAGAAGCAGGGATGGATCGCGACGGCGGTCTGCACGGAAGTGCGCATTCCCATGGATGGCAGCCACAGGCTGGAGTATGCCATCTCAGACCCGCGCGAGAAGTTCCGGCTCGCCTCTGTGAATCCGCGCAAAGAGGAGGTGATAGAGGCCCTCCTGCGCCGTCACCGCGGGGAAAACGTGCTGATCATCGGCCAGTTTCTGGAGCAGCTCGATCTCATCCTGCAGAGGTTCAAGGCGCCGATCATCACCGGCAAGACTCCGCAGCGCGAGCGCGAGCTGACCTACGCTGCCTTCAAGCGCAGCGAGATCAAGGTGCTGATCGTCTCGAAGGTGGCCAACTTTTCGGTGGATCTGCCGGACGCGAACGTCGCCATTCAGGTGAGCGGCACGTTCGGGTCAAGGCAGGAGGAGGCGCAACGGCTGGGACGGATCCTGCGGCCGAAATCCGACGGAAGCGTGGCGCACTTCTACTCGCTGGTGACGCGTGAGACGCGCGACCAGGAGTTTTCGACGCATCGACAGCTATTCCTGACTGAGCAGGGATACCGATACGAGATCGTGGACGCGGAGGCGCTGCTGGCGGAGCCGTAGCGGGGCATTGGATCCCCGTCAGCTCACGCAGCGCCTTCGATCGGCTGCTCTTCGTCTCCTATAGGCGCGATTTCGGAGTGAAGGGGCAGTAGATGCTGGACCGATTGTCGCGAATAGAACGAGAAGCGCACTGCCGACTTATTGTCGCGGCGCGGAATGAGCGCCGATAGGCGCCGCATTGCGCGTGAGACAATCCCGTGAGACGAGCTGCCGTTGCAGACGTTGCCGATTCCTGTTCTGCTGGATGGTGCAGGCAACACGATACGAGTCCTTCCAAGAAAGTATGCGAATTTGGCAGGGTCGAGTGCCTTTCCGTCGTACCGGCAAGATACATGCCAACGATCGAGACGTGCCGCAATTTTGCCTGCCGGTTCCATAAAACCGGCAATTTTACGGGCGCGATCCGGACGGCTCGACGCTTGAAGGTGCGGACGAGCGGGTATTCCAGCTCGTCCGCACCGAAATGGCCGGCGCCCTGGCGCCCGCTCTACAGTGCCGTGCAAACGGACTTAACTTCGGTATAGAGGTTGAGCGCCTCCTTGCCCATCTCGCGTCCCCATCCCGACTGCTTGTATCCGCCGAACGGCAACGCGGCGTCGAGCACGTTGTAGCAGTTGATCCAGACCGTTCCGGCGCGCAGCCGGGAAGCCAGGAGATTCGCCTTTCCTATGTCCTTCGTCCAGATCCCCGCGGCCAGCCCGTAGACCGTGTCGTTTGCAACGGCAGCTATCTCGTCCACGCTCTCGAACGGGATCGCGGTGACGACGGGACCGAAGATCTCCTCCTGCACGACCTTCATGTCCGGACGCGTGTCGACGAGGACCGTCGGCTCGACGAAGTATCCCGGGGAGTCCATCTTGTGGCCGCCCGCAACGGCCTTCGCGCCCTGCGATAGGCCCGATTCGAGATAGCCGCAGACGCGCGTGAGCTGCTCGCTCGATACCAGCGGACCCATGTCCGTCTGCAGGTCCATGCCGGGTCCCAGCCTGAGCTGCTTCGCATAATCGGCGACGCCCTCGACGACTCGGTCGAAGACGCGCTTCTCGGCGTAAAGCCGGGAGCCGGCGCAGCAGCACTGGCCGTGGTTGAAAAAGATCGCGCTCGCAGCGCCGGGAATGGCCGCGTCCAGGTCGGCATCGGCGAGGACGATGTTGGGCGACTTGCCTCCCAGCTCCAGCGTTACCTTCTTCAAGTTGCCCGTGGCCGCCTTGACGATGAGCCTGCCGACCTCCGTTGATCCTGTGAAGGCAACCTTGTCCACGCCCGGATGGGCGGCGAGCGCCGCGCCCGCCGTCTCGCCGAATCCGGGCACGATGTTGACCACGCCGTCCGGGAAGCCGACCTCCTGAATGAGCTCGCCGAGCCGAAGCGCCGAGAGCGGCGTCTGCTCGGCCGGTTTGAGCACTACGGTGCAGCCGGCGGCAAGCGCAGGCGCAAGCTTCCAGGAGGCCATGAGCAGCGGGAAGTTCCAGGGGATGATCTGTCCGGCCACGCCGACCGGCTCGCGCAGAGTGTAGGCCAGGTACTTGGCGCCGGGCGTGTAGGGCACGGAGATGGGGATGGTCGATCCCTCGATCTTGGTGGCCCAGCCGGCCATGTAGCGGAACATGTCCACGGCGAGCACGACGTCGCCGTAGCGGGCGGTGAGATAGGGCTTGCCGTTGTCCAGCGCCTCAAGCTGCGCGAACTCGTCCGCATGCTCTTCGAGCAGGTCGGCCAGCCTCCAGATCATCTTGCCGCGCTCGGAGGCCGACATCTCGCGCCACATCCCGCCCTCGAAGGCTGTGCGCGCGGCCTTGACGGCGCGGTCGACGTCCTCGCGGTCGCCCTCCGCCACCCGTGCCAGGATCTCGCCTGTGGACGGGTCGTACGTGGGGAAGGTCTTGCCGGACGCCGCCTCGACCCACTTGCCGCCGATGAGCATCCTCCTGGCGGCGCCGAGGAACTCCCTGACTTCGGGATTGATCTCCGCAGCGGTCGTCGGTGTCGCTGCGGGCATCGTAGCAGTCGTCATATGTGCCCTCCTTGAGGCTCGCGGACGCGTCGTCGGGTGCGCCCGCATTGACGATATATTACAATAACATTGGGAAAACGTAAAGGAGGCGCGGCGGCATGGCCTCCGGCCATGCCGCCGCGCCCGCTCGCTCTGCAGGGGCAAGGGTCCGTTAAGGAACAAAGGCGGATTCTGAGCGCCTGGGCGTAGGAGCCTCGTGCTTCCGCCTCGGGGATTGGGGCCGCCCGCTTCAGCGGGCAAGTTTCGATAGCGCCGGGCTTTCAGCCCGGCGGCGCCAGCTCGCTCTTCAGGGGTTCCCTGCGAAGTCAGTCGCCGCTGTCGACGAGGTTAAACAGCTTGGCCGCTGTGTCGTGGAGGATGCGGCGCCGATCGTTCACCGAGATGTCGGAATCGTCCAGCAAGCCGAGCGCAGCCGCAGGATCGAGGTGCGGCATCCCGCTGCCGAATAGCACGCGATGAGCGCCCAGAACCTCGATTGCCGCCGGCACTTTTGCGCGATCCAGCACGCCGGACGTCTCGAGCACGATATTGGGCGCCTGGTGCGCCGCAGCGATTCCGGTGCGCCAGTCCGGCCCGCCCATTCCGATCAGCACGAACTTGTGCATGTTGTACGTGCGAGCCAGATGCAGCGCAGACTCGACGCAGGCGGCGTTCGGCGTCTTGATCATGATCGGCTTCTGGAACCTGCGGCAGGCATTCAGCACCTCGTCGGCCAGAATCGGATGCAGCGGCTCGTTGGGGTGCGTCGAGGTGAGGAGCACGGAAAGGAAGCGCTTGCCGCTCATCAACTCGCGGATGGCCTGAAGCGACGCGTCGACCCGGTTGAGGTGCGCCGTCAGGCCTGCATAGAGACCCTCCTGCTGCTCGATCAGCTTCTTCAGGATGTGGTTTCCGGAGAGAGGGTCGGCCCGCGCCGCCCGCGCCGAAAACACGAGGCCGCCCTCGATGCCGCGTGCGCGCAGCAGTTGCGCTATCTGGCTGCCGTCCTGGTTTATTCCCGGTATCGGGTTGCCTTCTATTGAAATGTGCGAGTCGAAAATCGGCATGCGTTGCTCCGGCGGTTTGGCCGCTCTCTCTGGAACCGGCGGCGTGGCCGGTCCGGCGGGTGCCTGTAGATCGATCATGGCGCGCGCTCGCGGCCCCTATCGCCGCGTTGCGGGCGGAATTGTCAGACGCTCAGGATCCTGCGGGCGTTTGTCGAGAGCGCCATGCGGCGCGCGTCGTCGTTCAACCCGGCGTGCTTCAGCGTGTTGAGCGCGCTCGCTATCGGGTGGTTCGGCGCGCCCGAACCGAAAAGCAGTCTCTCCGGGCCGATGGAATCGACAACGCATCGCAGCGCACCCGGCGCGAGTAGTCCCGAAGTCTCGATATTCCAGCTCGGCCTGGCGCGCATGACGCAGATGGCTTCCGCGAGCAGGTCCACGTCCACGCCCATCAGAATGATCGGCGCGGGATATTCGTCGAGGATCCGGGAGAGCGCAGTGATCTCGCCAGGCGCGAGCACGTTGATTGCCAGCGGCAGAGCGGCCGGCGCGAGCGCCTTGACCAGGGCGCTGAACGGCGCGTAGTCCACCGGCCAATCCTGCATCTCCGGCCAGAACCGCACCATGCGGAAGCCCTCCGCCTCGATCTGGCGAACGGCTGCGTCATCGCCGAAATAGGCGCAGGGGTTCAGGGTCGCTACGGGAATCAGCGAGGAGTGCTGCTGACAGGCGCCTCGGGTCGCGTTGTTGCCGACGGCGGGATCCAGCAGCAGGCCGAGCGTGGAGAGAGCGCATGCGGAGGCGACCGAATGCTTCTCCATGAGCGCAAGCAGCACGTCGACGGTAAGATCGTTGCTGGCGCTCGGCAGCGGACCGAACAGCGCGTTCACATCTAGAATGTCGTCCAAATCGTACTCCGGCCACAATAGAATCGCGGCTTATTTCTCCTGCTTCGTGCGGAATCCTCTTTGCAGACGAACAGTCCGCGCTGTTTGGCCCGGCGCGCGGATGAGGCCGGCCCTTGCAACGCGTCCGGCAAGAAGGACTCCTCTGGAAGAGGTCCCGGCTTCGAGCCGCTGGAATCATATGACAACCGGCGGCTGCCGCAGCCGGACGGGCTCGCGGCACAGGAGAGACGCGAAATGAGGATCGACCCACGCAGATCGGGCGATAAGGCGCCCCGCGCCAGGCGCGGACGGTCAGGCGCGAGCGACGCGGCTGCCCGCGCGGACCTGCTGCACCTTATTACGGGCACGGTCGCTGCACGCGCGATCTGCGCGGCTGCGCGCCTCGGCCTGGCGGACGCAGCCGGCTCGCGCGCCGTCGCCGTGAGCGAGCTTGCGAGCGAGATCGGCGCCGACGAGGGCCGGCTGGACAGGCTGGTCCGCGCGCTGGCGAGCGTCGGCATCTGCTCGCGCAGTGCAGCCGGCATCGTCAGGTTTTCGCGCATGGGCCTCGCGCTCCGCGCGGATGCGCCAATGTCCGCAAGGCAATTTGCCATCGACTGGGAGCAGCGCACGGAATCGGGGATGTGGGGGAACCTGTCCGAGGCCATACTGACCGCAGGCGAATCCGGCTCCGAGGCGAGGCGGCGCTTCTTCGAACATCTTGCCGATCGGCCGGCGGAGCTGGCGGCCTTCCACGCGGGCATGGATAGGGCGACGCGCAGCGTGGCGCCCTCCATAATCTCCGCTTACGATTTCGGGCGGCACAGGGTGGTCGCCGACGTTGGAGGCGGCTCCGGCGAGCTGGCGCGCACGATCGTCCGGGCCGTGCCGTGCGCGCGCGCAATATCGATCGATCTGCCGTCCGCCTGCAGACTCTCCGTTCCGCCCTCCGACGCGGAAGCGCGCAGCCGCTACGCCGCTCTGGGCGCCGATTTCACCCGGTGCGTTCCGGTGAGCGCGGACTGCATCGTGATCAAGGGCGTGCTTCACGATTGGGACGACGAGACTGCGGAGCGCATCCTTCGCAACTGCCGGGCGGCGCTTGACGGCCCGGAGGCCGTCCTGCTCGCCATCGAGCTTGTCGTTCCGCGCGACAACAGCCCTCACGTGAGCAAGTTCATCGACCTGGACATCATGGCGACCACGCAGCGCGGGCGCGAGCGGACGCTCGCCGAGTTTCGCACTCTCGTCGCGCGCTCTGGCTTGAAGCTGGCAGCCGTCCTTCCCACTGCAAGTCCGCTGTCGATCGTACAGGCCGTTGCTGCGCGGCGATGAGCGCGCAGGTCTCACCGGGTCTCGGAAGGCGACGCAGCCGTAAACGTCGTCGTAACGCCATAGGTCCTCGAAAGCCACAGCGCGTGACCATCGCAAGCGAAATCGACCGCGTATGCCTGCTTGCGCAC
>Ga0181529_10002310_pt1 | contig 23063 bp, 22 predicted proteins | sample PEATcosm2014_Bin_36_FD_119763 | JGI IMG/M metagenome (GOLD analysis project Ga0181529, IMG submission 119763) | Peatland microbial communities from MTU Mesocosm Facility, Houghton, MI, USA - PEATcosm2014_Bin10_30_metaG | ecosystem: Environmental > Terrestrial > Soil > Wetlands > Peat | place... | reverse complement strand
GCGCCATCTGCTGCGACACGATGACGCCGGGCAGCGATCCTTCCGTCAGCACGAAGATCAGCGCCGCCAGGACGAGGACGAAACCGACGGGCAGTCCGCCGAACAGCGTCACCACGAGGCCAATCAGCATCAGCGGGCCCGGCGACGGAACTGCGCCGGGCAACACCGTGACCCAGGCCATGTACGCGCCGATGATGACGGCCAGGACGGCCACACTCTCGACGATCCGCCGCACGGGCAGCCGCACCATGGTCTCGGCGGCGAAGGCGGTCATGCAGATCATGCCGCCGCCCATCGGGTAGAAGGTCCATTCCAGCGGCAGGCCCGACCCGGTCGTCTGGCCCGTGGTCATCAGGCTCAGATCGATCGTGAAGAAGGCAACGTAGGCCGATAGCCCCAGGATCAGCAGCCAGGTGACGGCATCAACCAGTTCGCGCAGGCGCGGGGGAAGGCGGGCGGCGAAAAAGTCGATGCCGAGGCTTTCGTGCCGCGCGGTCGCGCTGGCGGCACCGAAGAAGGTGGAGCCGACCATCAGGCCGCGCGCCACGTCGTCGGCCCATTCGACCGGAGCGTCGAAGGTCGTGCGCGCCACGACGGAACCGATCACCACCAGCACGTCCGCCGCAAGCATGACGGCGGCGAGCCAATCGGAGACTACCAGCAGCGGCCGGGTTATCGGGTGCGGAACGAACGCGACCGAGGCTTTGGCTTCAGCCGGCGGCGACGCGGTGGACACGCGCGGGGAAGACTCGGTCGTCTTTGCGCCGTCGATGACGAGGTCGGTCACGGATTAAGCCTCACACCAGGTTGCACGGATAACGTCGATAATCGGATTGGAGTCGGGGGGCGTGCCGATGATGTTGCCGGTCCGCGCCGCGACCGAGCCGCAGCCGCGGGTATCGGCGGCGGCCTGACGGCATGGACGGCGAAAGACGGGACGCACCATTGGCTCGTTTCCTCTTGGCAGCCGGCCGCCCTTTGCCTTCCGGCGGCCGACCCGTTTGCAGATACCGGCACGTTGTACGCCGTCCGGCTCTTGTATGACAAGACGCCTTCAAACCCCATTCCACAGGGCAGTCCTGCCCGGCGCGCCGGGCCCATCATCACTGCCGGCTCGGCGCTCCGCCGTTCGGTCGCGGGCTGCGCCGGCGGCAGCGGCCAACGGCCCGACGCAGGGATGGTCCGGCGATCCCTGCGCCGTCGTTAACAAGATCGCTCGGGCGTCCGTTTCAAGCCGGGGTGGCCTGGATCGTGTCGATGAAGGCCTTGGATTCGGGGTGCGCGTTCTCGAAATTCACGACCTGCACGGCAACACGCTTGCGGAACGCATCCCGGTCGCAGTCGGCGACGATGGTCACGCCACGGCTCTGAAGGATGGACATTGCCTCGGTCTCCACGGCCAGGCCGTGCGCGCGCGTGTCGATGGCGGCGGCATGGGCGGCGGCGAGAAAGCCCTCGCGCAACTTGACATCCATGCGGTTGAAAACGAGGTCGCTCATGTAGATGGCAAGCGGCGAGTAATTATGCTCGGTGAGCGAGTAAAACTTCGCCGTCTCGTAGAACTTGGCAGCCAGGATGTTTGGCGCGGTTTGCTCCAGCCCGTCCAGGACTCCGGCCTGCAAGGCGGTGTAGATCTCGCCGAAGGCGAGCGGGGTGGCCTCGGCGCCCATCAGGCGCAGGCATTCGGTGATGATCGGGTTCGGCAGCGTGCGAATCTTCAGCCCGGTAAGGTCCACGGGCTCGTGCACCGGCTTTCTCGCCAGCACACTGCGGCAGCCGAAATTGTAGGCCCACTCGATGATGCGGATGTTGCCGGCCTTCAGTAGGGCTGCCTCGGCCGGCTTCGCGGCGCCGGCGTCGAACGCGCGGGTCTGCTGCGGGAAGCTCCTGAACAGGTAGCCGATATCGAAGGCACCGACCAGCGGGGCGACGTTGGCCGAGATCGACGAGCCCGACACCATCAGATCGATGACGCCGAGCTTGACGGAGTTGATGACGTCGATTTCCTGGCCAAGCTGGTTGTTCGGGAAGAAAGCAATGTCAAACTGCTCGCCGAGGCCATCCTGCTTCAGGTGCTTGACCAGATTGTCATAGTAGACACGCCCGCTGGCGAATTTCGGGTCGTCGGGCTCCGAGTTGGACAGCTTGAGCTTCATGGTGGCGGCCTGGGCGCGGCCGACGATGGCAGGCGCGGCAACAAGGCCCAGGCACACGGTGGCGGCGGCCTCGAGGAACGGTCGGCGGGAGATTGGGTGCGACATTGGTTTGTTTCCTCGTCAAACCGGCTCCGGTTTGTTTTTGGCGGTGGCCGGGCGGGCTTAAGTACAAAGTACTATAGGGTACTATAGGCCGCCTGCTCCGGCGTGACAAGGCAACCCGTGTTGCGGTTCATGGACAGTATGGTCGTCGCGGACTAGCTTGGTCGCAGCGCTATACGCGGGAGGAAAGCGGCAATGAATATCTGCATGGTCGGTTACGGCATGATGGGGCTGTCGCACAGCGAGTCCTTGCTGCGCCCCGAAGCTGGCAACGACGTCGTGCTGCACACGGCTGTCGGCCGGCGGGCCGAGGCCGTCGAGGCATTCGCGAAACGCCTCGGCTATCGGCACTGGACCACCTCGCTCGATGACGCCCTCGCCGACCCGGCGATCGACGCGGTCATCCTGGCCACCCCGAGCGAGCAGCATGAAGCCCAGGCGCTGGCCTGCTTCGCCGCCGGCAAGCATGTATTGATCGAGATCCCGATCGCCATGTCGCTGGCAGGTGCCGAACGGGTCGTGGCGGCAGGCGAGAAAGCCGGCGTAGTGTGGGGCCTGTGCCACCCGATGCGCTTCCGCCACGAGCGGGTGGCGCTGCGCGAACGGGTAGCCGCCGGCGAGGAGCATATCCGCCACATCGCCGGGCGATTCTGCTTCAAGCGCCTGACCAATATGGGCGCCACCGGATATATGCGGTCCTGGACCGATAATCTTTTGTGGCATCATTTCTGCCATATCGTCGATCTCGGCATGTTCCTGTTCGAGTTCGACCCTATCCGCCGGGTGCAGGGATATCTGGGGCCGTTGCACCCGGTCACCGGCGTGCCGATGGAGGCGGTGGTGCTGGCCGAGACCGAGGACGGCCGCACCGTGCTGGTGAACGGCTCCTATCACGCCCAGTACCGCTATCAGGACAAGCTGATCGTCACCGACCGCGAGACCTATTTCTTCGACAGCGTGACCGCCACGCTGCGTACCTCCGAGGGGGTGGTGCCGATGGCGTCGGAGCAGGTGCAGTTCGGCCGGGTGACCTGCGACTTCCTCGCCGCGGTACGCGAGCGGCGGCCGCCGCTGGCCGCCGGCCCCACCGTGCTGCCGGCGATGCGGGTGCTGCAGGCCGTGCAGGACGATTGGGATGCGCGCTGGGGCGCGCAGTCGATCCCGGGGCGGCCGCTGATGTGACGCCGGGGGAAAGGGCGGTGGCCGCAGCGGCCTGACGGTCCGGCGACCGGCGCGGGGACGGTTTGGCCATCCCCGCGCCGGCCGTCACGTTACACCGCGGTGGCGCGGATCGCCTCGATGATCGGCTTGGACTCCGGCATCGTCTTCATGAAGTTCTCGCTCTGCACGGCGACGCGCTTTTCGAACGCCTCACGGTCGCAGTCGCCGACGGTGACGCCGGCATTCTTCAGGACCACCAGTGCCTCCTGCTCCACGGCCAGGCCGTGCGCGCGGGTGTCGATGGCAGCGCCCTGGGCCGCGGCGAGGAAGCCGTCGCGCAGCTTGGGCTCCATGCGGGTGAGGTTGGCGTTGCTCATGTAGATGGCGAGCGGCGAGAAGTTGTGCTTCGTCAGCGAGTAGAATTTCGCCGTCTCGTAGAACTTGCTGGCCACGATGGTCGGCGGGTCATGCTCCAGCCCGTCCAGCACGCCGGCCTGCAGCGCCGTGTAGATCTCGCCCATGGCGAGCGGCGTGGCGGCGGCGCCCATCAGGCGCAGGCATTCGGTGATCACCGGATTCGGCAGCGTGCGGATCTTCAGACCCGCGAGGTCCGCGGGCTCGTGCACCGGCTTGCGCGCCAGCACGCTGCGCGAGCCGAAATTGTAGGCCCAGGCGATGATGCGGATGTTCGACCCCTTGAGCAGGGCGTCTTCGATCGGCTTGGCGGCGCCGGCGTCGAAGGCGCGAGTCTGCTGCGGGAAGCTGCCGAACAGGTAGCCCAGATCGAAGGTGCCGACGAGCGGCACGAGATTGGCCGAGATCGACGATCCCGACACCATCAGGTCGATGACGCCGAGCTTGACCGAGTTGATGATGTCGATTTCCTGGCCGAGCTGATTGTCCGGGAAGAAGGCCACCTCGATCTGCTCGTCGAGGCCGCCCTGCTTCAGGTGCTTGACCAGGTTGTCGTAGTAGACCCGCCCGTTGGCGAACTTCGCGTCGTTGGCCTGCGAGCTGGACAGTTTCAGCTTCACGGTCGCGGCCTGGGCGCGCCCGATGATGGCGGGCGCGGCGGCAAGTCCCAGACCGACCGCGGCGGCGGCCTGGAGGAATGGACGGCGGGAGACGGGACGCGCCATTGCTTGGTTTCCTCGTATGCGCCGGCGTCCTTGCTTCTTTTCGCGGCGCCCGGCGATCTTTCGACGGCCGTTGTCTTTAGACCTTCCGAACTAGTATGACAAGATGACGTGGCCCGGCGGTTGCCCGCCCGGCGGACGTCATATACATATTCTATATGACGAAGCCCGCCGTTCCGCCGCGGACCTTCCGCACCGAAGCGCTGCTCGCCTTCCGCGGCGCCGGCCGGCTGCCGGTCGGGGCCGACCGCATCGCCATGCTGGAGGCGGTGGCCGCCCACGGCAGCATCACCGCCGCGGCGAAGGCGCTCGGCCACAGCTACAAGGCGGTGTGGGACGGGCTGAACGCGGTCAACAACCTGCTGCCGGCGCCGGCCCTGCTGACCCAGTCCGGCGGGCGCGGCGGCGGCGGGGCCACCCTCACCGAGAGTGGCCGCCGCCTGATCGCCGCCTTCCGCCGCCTGGAGGCCAGGCTCACCGAGATTTCCGCGCACCTCGGCAGCGACGACGCCGACGCGCCGATCGACCTGCTGTTCTGGAACGTGGCCATGAAAACCAGTGCCCGCAACGCGCTCCATTGCCAGGTCACCGGCATCACGCGCGACCCGGTCAACGCCGAGATCGCGCTCAGCGTTTCGCCGACCTGTACCATCGTCGCGGTGATCACCGGCCACAGCGCCGACGACCTTGGCCTCGCCCCCGGGCGCGACGTGATCGCACTGATCAAGGCGACTTTTGTCTTCCTCGCCCGCAGCGAGGACGCGCCGCCGCTGTCGGTCGCCAACCGGATCGCCGGCACCGTGCTCGACCGGGTGGACGGCGGCGTGAATACCGAGATCACCGTCGACATCGGCGGCGGCAAGACGCTCACCTCGGTGATCACCCGCCGCAGCGCCGAGGCGCTGGACCTGCGCCAGGGCACCTCCGTCACCGCGCTGTTCGACGCCGCCCATGTGATCCTCGCCGTCGGCTGATCCCCGCCAGAAGGAGCCCGCCCATGCGTCGCCTGCTGCTTGCCGTCCTGGTGTTGTTTCCGCTCACCGCGCGGGCCCAGGACCTGACCGTCTTCGCCGCCGCCAGCCTGACCGATGCGATGCGGGACGTCGCCGCCCTCTGGCAGCAGGGCGGCCATCCGGCGCTGCACCAGTCGTTCGGCGCCAGTTCGACGCTGGCGCGCCAGATCGAACAGGGCGCGCCGGCCAATCTGTTCGCCTCCGCCGACGAGCGGTGGATGGACTACCTGGCCGAACGCAACCTGATCGCCGCCGGCACGCGCCGCCAGTTGCTGGGCAACGACCTCGTCCTGATCGTGCCGGCCGACCATCCGATCAAGCTCGACATCGGTTCTGGCCTCGATCTGCTGTCCCTGCTCGGCCCGGCCGGACGCATCGCCACCGGCGACCCGGAGCACGTGCCGGTCGGCCTCTATGCCCAGCAGGCCCTGCGCAAGCTCGGCCTGTGGGACGCGGTGGCGCCCCGGCTGGCGCGCACCGAGGACGTGCGCGGCGCGTTGCTGCTGGTCGAGCGCGGCGAGGCGCCGGCAGGCATCGTCTATTCCACCGACGTGGGGGTGAGCAGCGGCGTGGCGATCGCCGGGGTCTTCCCCGACTATACCCACGAGCCGATCACCTATCCCTTCGCGGTCACCAGGGCGGGCGATACGCCGGAAGCGCGCGCGCTGATGGACTTCCTCGCCGGCCCGCAGGCCCGCGCCGTCTTCCTCCGCCGTGGCTTCAGGCTGGAGTAGCCCGGCATTCTCTCTCCCGATGAATGGCAGGCGGTCCGGCTGACCCTCGCGGTGGCGTTGCGCGCCGTCGGCTACGGCCTGCCGTTGGCGGTGCTGATGGCCTGGGTGCTGGCGCGCTGCCGATTCCCGGGCCGGTCGGTGCTGAACGCCCTCGTCCATTTGCCGTTGGTGCTGCCGCCCGTGGTGACGGGCTGGCTGCTGCTGATCCTGTTCGGCGTGCGCGGGCCGGTGGGGGCACTGCTCTACGACTGGTTCGGCGTCCGGCTGGTGTTCACCACCGCCGGCGCCGCGCTGGCCTGCGGGGTGATGGTGTTCCCGGTCATGGTGCGCTCCGTGCGGCTGTCGCTGGAAGCCGCCGATCCGGGGCTGGAACAGGCCGCGCGCACGCTTGGCGCCGGACGGATCGACCGGTTCTTCAACGTCACCCTGCCGCTGGCCTCGCCCGGCGTCCTGGTCGGCGCGATCGTCGCCTACGCTACCGCGCTCGGCGAGTTCGGCGCCGTCATCACCTTCGCCGCCAACATCCCGGGCCAGACCCAGACGCTGCCACTGGCGATCTACGCCGCGCTGCAGGCGCCGGGCGGCGAATCCCGCGCCGCCGAACTTTCTCTCGTCGCCTTCGCGCTGGCGTTGGTCGGGCTGCTGGCCGGCGAATGGGCGAGCCGGCGCCTCAATGCCTGGTTCGGGCGATGAGCTTTTCCGTCGACCTCCGGCACCGCTTTCCCGGCTTTGCCCTCGACGTCGCCTTCGACGTGCCGAGCCCTGGGGTCACGGTGCTGTTCGGCCCCTCCGGGGCGGGCAAGTCGACCGTGATCGCCGCCGTCGCGGGGCTGCTGGCGGCGACGGATTGCCGCATCGCCGTCGGCGACGCGGTGCTGGCAAACACCGGCGCGGGCATCTGGCTGCCGCCGGAGCGGCGGCGGGTCGGCCTGGTGTTCCAGGACGCGCGACTGTTCCCGCACATGTCGGTCACCGGCAACCTGATGTTCGGCTTCCGGCGCACCGCGGCGCGGCGGATCGGCTTCGACGAGGTGGTGGATCTGCTGGGCATCCGGCCCCTGCTGGCGCGCCGGCCGCACACGCTGTCGGGCGGCGAGCGCCAGCGCGTGGCGATCGGCCGGGCGCTGCTGGCGCAGCCCCGACTGCTGCTGATGGACGAACCGCTGGCCAGCCTGGACGCGGCGCTCAAGGCGGAAATCCTGCCCTATCTCGCGCGCCTCAAGGCGACGCTGGACCTGCCGGTGCTCTACGTGACCCATTCGCTGGACGAGATGTTGCAGCTCGCCGACTCGGTCGTGCTGCTGGAGGCGGGCGCGGTCCGGGCGGCGGGGCCGGTCACCGAGATCGCGGCGCGCGCCGACCTGCCGCTGGCCGCCCGCGAGGACGCCGCCGCGGTGCTGTCCTGCACGGTCGCGGCGCACGAGCCGGCCCGTCAGCTGACCCGGCTGGCCTGGGGGCCGGCCACGTTATGGGTGGCGCAGGCCGATTTGCCCATCGGCAGCGCGGTGCGCCTGCGCATTCCGGCGCGCGAGGTCATCCTGGCGCGCACCGATGTCGGCGCCTTCGCCGGCGCGCTCAGCCTGCACAACGTCCTGCCCGGCACGGTCAAGGGCATCGCCGGCCATCCCGCCCGCCGGGCGGCGCTGGTGGAGGTGGCGGTCGGTGGCGCGAGCCTGCTGTCGCGGGTGACGCCGGACGCGGTGGCGCGGCTCGGCCTGGCGCCCGGCGCCCCGGTTGCCGCCCTGATCAAGTCGATGTCGATCGAGATTCTGGACGGCGCGCCGCTCCGGGCGAGGTGAATCCGGGCGCGGCGAGGCGGCTTACGGCGCCCCGTTCAGCCGTTCAACGTTGAGGGTGACGCAGGGGTGTTCCTTGGTGGCGACGCCAAGCTTGACCAGCCGCGCGCGGATTTCCTCCTGGTTGGAACCGGTCACCTCGACCTTCTGCTGATCCGCCACCGAGACGACGCCATAGCCGGAGTCGTAGGCCCGGTTCCCGGCACCGGATTGGAGGGTGCAAGTGGCTTTCAGCACGGGCCGCTCGACCATGGCCGGGCCGGAGGCGGCGTCGTTGCTGCTGCAGGCGGCCAGGCCAAGGGTGAATGAGATGGCCGCCAGGATGGCGAAGCTGCGCATTGTCGGTTCTTCTCTCAACAGGAAATGACACGCCGTCGTGTACTGCCGGACGGCGCGCACGAGGGGGCGCGATTACGCCGGCGTGGTTTGCGCAGGGATCGGGTTGCCCCGGGGACAGAGTATTATCGCGCGAGAAGAAACCGGCTGGTCCAGGCAAAGTATTAGGAGTCCGCCAACCCACCTGCGACCCCGGCCTGCTCACGACGTTTTCATTGCGGTTTCATTGGAACGTCGGTGGTTTTAACAGTTTTTTTACATATGCCTACTGCCGTATTCAAGCAGCCCATTCCAACTCATTGATATCGCGGTAAATTGTTTATTTGGCACGCGTTATGCATGAATACCCCCAACATACCATTTCTGGTCGGGGTTCATGGCACTCCGCTCGCCAACCGGCTGCCTTCTGGTCCGGTTCAAACAGGCGTTTCTCGCGGCGGCCGTGGCCGGCGGCGGCGGCTTCGCGGGGCCGGCGTTCGCCAGCAGTATCTATGTGGACAACGTCCAGTTACCCTACTCGGAGACCGTCAGTATCAGCGGCACCGTCGACGGATCGACCGTCAGCAGCAGCAACACGCTCGCCGGCCAGCTCGTGCTGACCGTCAACAACGGCACCACCGCCAGCAGCAACCAGTATATCTTGCCGGTGTGGTGCGTGGACCTCTTCCACGACATATCGCTGGGAAGCAGTGGCATAATCTACAGCCTGGGCGGGTTGGCGACCGACAACAGCAACAGCCCGAGCGACCTCACCGCGCAGCAGATCAAGGAAATCACGGCGTTGGCCAATTACGGCAACCAACAGATGGCGGCCAACCCATCCAACCTGCTCGCCGCCGAGGTCGCGGCGGCGATCTGGACCGTCGAGTACAACAACGGCAGCGGCAACAGCCTCACTGTCACCGGCAGTAACTTCACGTCAACGAACATCAACAACCTGATCGCCACGGCCGCCAACACGAACGGCATCGCCTACCAGCTGTCGGCCAGCGGCTACCAGGCCTTTGTCGATCCCGTCCCGGAGCCGGCATCCGCCGCCCTGATGGTCGCGGGCCTGTTCGGCATCGGCTTCGCGCGGCGCCGCAAACGCGTCCAATAAATAGCGAATGACGGGATTCTTTACATCGATGGCCCAGCCCATCGATGGCATAGCGAGACGGTGCGCTTTTTGCCCCCTGCCTCCCCGGGGCGGATATCGGTTTTGCCGTTGGCAAAACACCGCAGTCCGTTGATTTTGCTGGCCAGCCCGTCCGATAGAGCCGGGCACCGGGATTTGACCGTGCCCCGGCAAGGCAAACGCGCCACCGGGTTGGACCGGTCCAGGCGAAAAGCTGTATTCTCGGGCTGCCCTCGACGCGGGAGATGATGCCATGGAAGGTCTGGCACGGCGGCAACTCGGTGTGGCCTGCGCGGTTGTGGCTCTCTCCGGGGTTAGTGCCGCGGCACAGCCACGAGCCCCGACCGTGGAACTGCCCCAGGCCGGCAGCGCCCCTGCCCTCGGCCAAGGGTCCTGGCACCTGGCGCAGGGCCGCCACCCGGCCTCGGAGGAGGAGGAGGCGCTGCGTACCGGCATCTCGCTGGGGATGACGCTCATCGACACGGCGGAAGTGTACGGGCAGGGCCGCGCCGAGGAGATGGTCGGCCGCGTCATCGCCGGTCAGCGGGACAAGGTGTTCCTGGTCTCGAAAGTGGCCCCCTCCCACGCCACGGCGAACGGCATCCGTGAGGCCTGCGCGGCGAGCCTGGGCCGCCTCGGCACCGACCATCTGGATCTCTACCTCCTGCATTGGCGTGGCGGGGTGGCGGACCTCGGCGTCGTGGTGGACTCCTTCGACGCCCTGCGGGCAGCGGGACGCATCCGGCGCTGGGGCGTGTCGAACTTCCGCGTGGCTGACATGGAGGACCTGTTCCGCGTCCGCGGCGGCGATGCCTGTGCCGCCAACCAGGTGCGATACAGCCTGACCGATCGGAGCATCGAGCCGGGTCTGCTGCCCTGGTGCGAGCGGCATGGCGTGGCGATCATGGCCTACTCGCCGCTCGGCAGCGGCAACGACATGCTGCGGAGCCCGGCGCTGGCGCGCGTCGCCGAGCGGCGTGAAAGCAACCCCGCCGCGGTCGCCCTGGCCTGGACCATGCGAAGCGGACACGCCATCTCCATCCCGGAATCCGGCTCCGCCGCGCACGTGCGGCAGAACGCCGCCGCCCTGTCGCTGCGCCTGACCGCCGAGGATCTGGCGGATCTGGACCGGGCCTTCCCGGGCTAGGTCACTGGCTCATTTTGGCGCAACCAAATGCGGATCGAGCAGGCCGGCGTCGTTGTTCCTCGGCGCGTTGACGCGGAGGCTGACAGGCCACGCCCGCAGCACGTCTTCGGCCGGCGGATGAAGCAGGGTGGCCGGGTCGCCAGCGGTTTCGCCGAGCCAGGCCGGCCAATCGTCCGGTTCCAGGATTACCGGCATGCGGTTGTGGATCGGCCGCATCAGTTCGTTGGCGTCGGTGGTGATGATGGCGAAGGTCCGGCTGACCTCGCCGGAAGGCCAGCGGAAACCCTCCCACAGCCCGGCAAACGCCATCGGCTGTCCGTCCGTCCGGGCCAACGCGTACGGCATCTTCGGGCCGCCGGTCTTGATCCATTCGTAAAAGGCGCCGGCGGGCACGAGGCAGCGGCGTCGCGCGAATGCCTCGCGGAACATGCCGGAACTGGCCACGGTTTCCGCCCGGGCGTTGATCGGACACCGCGCCTTGGCCGGGTCCTTCGTCCAGTTGGGCAGCAAGCCCCACTTCAAAAGGTCAAGCTGCCGCTCGCCGGTCTCCGGATGCCGGCGGATCACCATCGCTTCCTGCGACGGCGCCAGGTTCCAGGTCGCCATGGCGTTCGGCAGCGCGTTCACCGTCCGGAAAAGCCGGGCGATGAACTCGGGCGGCAGGTAGCTGGCGTATCTCCCACACACGCCGGACAGATAGGCCGCCGGATGCGGCAGACCAGTCCTTGGCAGGATTGAATGTGAATCAGCCCGTCGGGCAGGGCGCCATCGGGACGCCACCCCAAATATGGGGTAACCGTTTGAAACTTTTTGGGAAATGGATGTGCGGCCGGGGTCCTGCCCGGCGCCGATCGAGACCCCGCCCAGGAGCAGATTTCCGCTTCAACATCAACGCGGAAGAGCCAGTTTCGATGGCGTCCCGCTTGGCCACCGCTTGACACCCGGCGGCCGCCGCCACGGAGGCATGCGAACACTGATCAGTATGGCCGGCGCCGATAACCTGTATAAAAGGGGCTCCGTCGAATGATGAGGTCACCATGTCTGGATCATCACCGCTTACGATCGCTTATGGCCGAGGCCAGATGCCGGTCTCCCTGCCCGCGGGCGCCTTGGCGCAGGTGATCCGCAAGCCGGGCCTGGCCAAGCTCGCGGACCCCGTGGCCGCCATCCAGGCGGCGTTCGCCTCCCCGGTGAATGCGCCGCCACTGGCCGAGCTGGCGCGGGGGAAGCAGAGCGCCTGCATCCTGATCTGCGACATCACCCGCCCCGTGCCGAACCGCCTGTTCCTGCGGCCGATGATCGATATTCTGACGGCCGCCGGCATTCCGCTGGCCCGCATCTCCATCGTGGTCGCGACCGGCCTGCACCGGCCCAACGAGGGCAAGGAGCTAGACGAACTGGTCGGCGATCCCTGGGTGATGGCGAACGTCTCGGTCGCCAACCACTTCGCCGACAACGACGCCGATCACGTCGACCTCGGCGTGACGGCGACGCGCGGCACGCCGGTCACCATCGACCGGCGCTTCCTGGAAGCCGATCTGAGGATCGCGACCGGCCTGATCGAGCCGCATTTCATGGCGGGCTGGTCGGGCGGGCGGAAGGTGGTGGCGCCGGGGGTAGCGGGTTGGCGCACCATCCGGACGTTCCATACCGCCCGGTTCATGGAAGATCCGCTGGCCGTGCAGTGCAACCTGGTCGGCAACCCGCTGCACGAGGAGCAGTTGGAAATCGTCCGCCGGATCGGCGACGTCTACGCCGTGAACACGGTGGTGGATGAGGAGCGCGACCTGGTGTTCGTCAACTTCGGCGAGATCATCGCCAGCCACCTGGTGGGCGTGGATTTCATCGCCGACGCGGCGCAGGTGAAAGTGCCGCGACGCTTCAAGACCATCGTCACCTCCTCGGCAGGCTATCCGCTGGACAAGACGTACTACCAGACCGTGAAGGGGATGGTGACCCCGATGGACATTCTGGAGCCGGGCGGCACGCTGATCGTCGCCTCGGAGTGTTCGGAAGGCTTCGGGTCCCCGCAATTCCGCGACGCCCAGCGCCGGCTGGTGGAACTGGGACCCGAGCGGTTCCTGGCGACGCTGACGGCGAAGTCGCTCGCCGACATGGACGAGTGGCAGACCGAAATGCAGCTCAAGCCGATGCGGATGGCGCGGGTGCAGCTCTACACCACCGGGCTGGATGCCGAGGAGCGGCGCCTGACCGCGGTGGAGATGGTGCCCTCGCTTGACGCGGCGATCGCGGAAAGCATCGCGCGGCACGGCGATTCCACGATCGCGGTGATCCCGGAGGGACCCTATCTCGTGCCGGTCTACGCCGCGGCTTGACGATGCGCCTGATCCATCTGGACGCCGTCGGCGGGCTCGCCGGCGACATGTTTGTCGCTGCGTTGCTGGATGCCTTGCCGCAGTTGCGCGCGCGGGTTCTGGCGGACGTGCGGGCGGTGCTGCCGGCGGCGGTCGGGACGGTGGATCTGGCGGAGGGGATGAGCGGCGCGGTCCGGGCGCTGCGCTTCAAGGTGAGCCTGGACCATCCGCACGATCATGCCGCCCACGCCCTGGCCGGATACCCCGACATCATGGCGCGCATCGCCGCGGCGGGATTGGCCGACGGCACCGCGCACCATGCCGGGGCGATCCTGACGATCCTCGGCCAGGCCGAGGCGCGGATTCACGATGTTCCGCTGGACCGCGTGCATTTTCATGAAATCGCGGATTGGGATTCGCTCGCCGACGTGGTTGCCGCCGGCAGCATCGTCGCCGCCCTCGGCGAGGCCCTCTGGACGGTCTCGGAGCTGCCGCGCGGCGGCGGGCTGGTGCGTACGCAGCACGGCATGCTGCCGGTTCCGGCGCCAGCCACCGCCGCCATCCTGACCGGCTACGCCTGGCGCGACGACGGCGTGCCCGGCGAACGCGTGACGCCGACGGGGGCGGCCATCCTGCGCCATGTCGGCGCCGTTCTGCGGGTTCCCGGCGCGCGCCTGCTGGCCGCCAGCGGAACCGGCGCGGGAACGCGCGACCTGCCGGGCCTGCCGAACATCCTGCGGGCGCTGATCTTCGAGGAAAACACGAGAGAAAGCCCGCGCGACCGGGTGGCCGTGGTGTCCTTCGACATCGACGACATGACCGGCGAGGAACTCGCCGACGCGGCCGAGCGCATTCGCCAGTGCCCCGGCGTGCTGGATGTGTCGATGAGCGCGGCGGTCGGCAAGAAGGGCCGGCCGCTGACCTGGTTTCGCGTCATGGCGCACGAGGATGCACTGGACGCGGTTCGGCTCGCCTGCCTGCGCCAGACATCGACCCTCGGCCTGCGCTGGCGGATCGAGGAGCGTGTCGTGCTGGCCCGCGAGGAACGCGACAGCGGCGCCGGCCCGCGCGTCAAAGCGGCGACGCGGCCGGACGGCAACGTCACGGTGAAAGCGGAGAGCGACGACCTGCGCGACGCACGCGACCTGGCCGACCGACGCAAGCGTCAACGCGACGCCGAACAGGGCGCCGGGTCATGAGCGATTTTTCCGCTCTGCGGGCCGGGCTGCGCCAGGCCATCGAACGGCACGCGACGCTGGCGGTCGCGGTGAGCGGCGGGGTGGACAGCATGACGCTGGCGCATTTCGCGCACACCGCGACGGCGAGCCGGACGGTGATGGTGCATGCGGCCTCGCCCGCCGTTCCCGCCCACGCAACCGCGCGGGTGCGCGATCACGCGGCGCGCTTCGGTTGGGATCTGATCGTGACGGACGCTGGCGAATTCGCCGATCCGCGCTATCGCGCCAATCCGGTGGACCGTTGCTATTTCTGCAAATCCAATCTCTACGACCGCATTCGGCAATTGACCGGGGCGCCGATCGCCTCCGGCGCCAATCTGGACGATCTCGACGATTACCGGCCGGGGTTGATCGCGGCCCGGGAGCGCGATGTGGTGCATCCGTTCATCGAGGCCCGCTTTCCCAAATCCGCGGTGCGCGCGCTGGCGCGGTTCATGGCGCTGAAGGACCTGGCCGAGCTGCCGGCGCAACCCTGCCTGTCCAGCCGGATCCAGACGGCGATCGCGGTGCGCGAAACGGACCTCGCCTTTGTCGATGCGGTCGAGCAGGCCGCGGGAGAGTCGCTGCCACCAGCAACGACAATCCGCTGCCGCATCACGCGCGAGGGCGTCGTGCTGGAGCTCGGGCCGACCGACGCGGCGGCGAAGGATGCGCTGGAACGGCGCATCGCCGCCATGTGCCGGGACGCCGCCATGCCTTTCGTCGGCATCAAGGACTATGTCCGGGGCTCGGCTTTCGTGCGGGCGCTGGCGTGACGGAGTTTCGCCTCGATCACGACCGGGCCGCGCGGACGGGCATTCCGGAAGCCGTGTTCTGCGAGCACAAGAGCGCCGCCCAGATCGCGGCGATCGGAAGCGCGGTGACCAAGGCGGGGCAACGGATGTTGTTCACGCGGCTGCGAGAAGAAATGTTGGCCGCCTTGCCGGCCGGGTTGCGCGCAAAACTCGACTACGATCCGGATTCGGGCACGGCGTTTCTCGGCGCGGCGCCGCCGGATCAGGCGCTGATCGCGGGAATCGGCATCGTCGCGGCGGGCACCTCCGACCTGCCGGTCGCCCGAGAGGCCGCGCGAACCCTGGCATTTCATGGCTATGCGGCGCCGCTGACCGCGGATGTGGGGGTGACCGGGCTGTGGCGGCTGACCGGACAGTTGGAGGCGCTGCGCCGGCACCGGATCATCATCGCCGTCGCCGGCATGGAAGGCGCGCTGTTCACCGTGCTGGCGGGACTGGTCGAGGCGCCCGTCATCGCGGTGGCCAGCTCGGTGGGATATGGCGTGGCCAGCGGCGGCCGCGTGGCACTGAACGTGGCGCTGGCGTCGTGCGCGCCCGGCGTGGTGGCGGTGAATATCGACAACGGATTCGGGGCGGCTACGGCCGCAATTAAGATGCTTCGGAGCGCGACTCGGTAAGGAAGCGCGTTCTTTTTTGAAAAAAAGAACCAAAAAACTTTTGTTGCCCGGTTAGGCGGCTGCCGACGAACGCGGCCGCGCACCAAGCGTTCCAAGAAGAATGACCAACACCGGCGTCCACCAGAGTGCGTAATTGTCGTGGTCGGAGGAAGCCGCCAGGATAACGCCGAGGGTGATCACGAAGAAGGCATAAAGTCGTGCCCTCAAGCCCACGCGCGCCACAAAGCACCAGAGGCAGACGCTCACCCACGTCAGGACCGACGCCATCATGGCAACGCGTCCGGCCCAGACTGGCGCGTGGTAACGCCAGGTGGTGGAATCGGGGGGCCGGATCAGGTTGAAGAAGACCACGTTATTGAGGAAACTCCGAGGCGACCAGGCAAGATACGGCAGAACAGGCAACGCGCCGAGAACGATGCCCGCGATGTAGTGCCCCCATTCCTCTTTTTCCGACGGGACGAGCAGCATTGCCGCGAAGAGGGCCGGAACGGGTTTCATCGAGAGGCTGAGCCCAATCAGCACACCCGCGAGGAACGACGAGCGCCCCCACTGCAAAAACGCCACGAGGACGAGAAGAATGGGCGCGGCGTCGGTCGCTCCCTCGGCGAGGGCTTGTACCGAGACGATGGGGGTGCTCAGGAAGAGCAGGATGGGAAAATACCTGGCTTCACCAGCCAACTTACGAGACAGGCAGAAAACGGCGGCCGCTGTCGCGGTGCACAGAACGGCGTTGGTGAGCAAAACGCTTCTGGCGCCTGTCAAAATTATCAATGGTCCATAGAGGATTGGCATGCCCGGCAGGTATTTGTAACCACCATACGCCGCGTCATGAACGATAGTGGCGCCATAATAGTCGAGCCGTACGTCATAGGGATTGAGTCCTGCCCACATCGCTCTCGCCGCCTCGGCGGTAGTCCCCGCGACCAGATCAAGTTTGTAGACCGCCAAGCCGCTCACGATATTGGCCAAAGGAATGAGCAGCGCGCCGAGCAATACGAGTATGGCCGCGTTCCGGAATGCCGGCCGGTCTCGCAGACGCGGCACGCAGGTCAACAGGAAGACAGCCATGATCACGCAACCAACGATCAGACTGTCCAGCGCACGCACGCGGTGGCCGGCGTAGAGGCTTCGCCAGGCGTCACGAAACGGCACGAGGCTGACGGCAAGCATGCAGCCCGGCAGGACGGTCCTTATCCAGCGCACGACAGCAAGGTTCGGCCGCCACGACATGAAAGTGGCCGTCAGGACCAGCAGCAGCATGGCCATCAGAGCCAATGATCTGTAGGCACCGAAGCTCCAGCCGGTAAGCTCGAAAACCATGATCGCAACCAGGTAGAACGATCCGAAATATCTGGCTTCGAGGCTGGTCTTCTCGAGTTCCGTGCTGAGAAAATTCAGGATCCGGCGTGCCCGGTGTGGCTGCCCTCGGGGGCTGCAAGTCAGCGTTCGGTCCGGCATCGGGTCCTCAGGTTCGGTGGAACTGGTCGAAAACGAAGTGCCTTGTTTCGACCGGCATGCCCCATGTTGCCGGCTGAGCCGGCCCGACCGGAAGCGAGCGTAGCCAGTGCCGGGCATAGCCGCAACGAGTTTGGCGCTGATGACAACGATCCTGGCGGCGGAATGCCGCCGCTGCTCCGCCCGGCGCGGTCATCAGCATCGGGCCGGCGAACGGCTGCAAAAATCACATACCACCCATGAGTTCTCCCTCATCTTGCGATGGTAGCGCTACCTCCTACGTTGAGCGGCATAACAGGCGGAAGCGTCCTTTGGATCACCAGACCGGGACACCGGTGCAACCGAAAGGACAAGACCATGAAGACCTTTAGCAAGATGGGCGAAGCCATGCTCCTCGCCGAAGAGGGCCAGCAGCTGATCGCCCGTGCGATCCTCGAAGCCCTGGGCCGCAAGCTCCTCGCCTTCGCGCAGTACGAGCCCCGGTAACCTCCCGGCTCGTCGTTTCGACTGAACTGAACGAGCTTCCTGCCCAGGCCGCAGCCGCGGCCTGGGCTGGGGAGATCGGAAACCTAGCGCCAGAGCGCCCCCGCGCGTTCGTTGCGGGGCTGCGGCTGGAACTTCAGCCCGGACAGGAAATCCAGGTCTGGCTCGATGCCCAGCCCCGGCGCGGTCGGCAGCACGAAATGCCCGGCCTCGAAACGTACCGCCGGCAGGCTCGCGCGGTCCCGTGTCGCGCGCTGCGGTTCCATCTGCTCCAGGATGAAGAAATTCGGAATTGCCGCCGCCAGGTGCATGGCGGCCATGGTGCAGATGGGTCCGCCCGGATTGTGCGGCGCCACCGGCACATACCAGGTGTCGGCCAGCGCGGCGATGCGGCGCACCTCGGTCAGCCCGCCCGCATGCATCAGGTCGGGCTGGATGATGCGGCAGCCGCCCCCCTCGAGCAGCTCGCGGAATTCGTAGCGCGACAACAGCCGCTCGCCGGTCGCGATCGGCGTGCGCAGCTCTCGCTGCAACAACACCATGGCGCGCGCGTTCTCGAACGGAATCGGCTCCTCGAACCAGGCCGGCCGCGACGCCGCCAGGGCGTCGTCCAGCCGGATGGCCAGGCGCGGCGACAGCAGCTCGCTGCATTCGATGAAAATTTCCGCCTCCGGCCCCGCCCCCTCGCGCGCCGCCGCCACGACGTCCGCTGCCCGGCTGATCGCGCCGGCCTCGCTGGCGCGCAGGCCGTCGAAGGTGAGCGGGCTGCACTTGAAGCCGGTGAAGCCGCGCCGGATCGCCTCCTGCGCGGCGGCGAAGGCCTGTTCGGGCGTATCGGTCCCGCCGATCCAGTGGCTGGCATAGACGCGCAGCCGATCCCGGTGCGCCCCGCCCAGCAGCCGGTAGACCGGCACGCCGAGCCGCTTGCCCTCGATGTCCCACAGCGCCACGTCGAGCGCGGCCAGCGCGCTCATGAACACGGCGCCGCCGCGCCACCGCCAGGCATTGTAAAGCCGGTGCCAGTGCCGCTCCGGCCCCGCGGGGTCTTCGCCGATCAGTTGCGGCGCGAATTCCGCAATCGCCGTCTCGACACTTTCGATGGCGCCGTGCAGCGACGCCTCGCCCCAGCCGACGATGCCCGCGTCGGTGCTGATCCTGACCAGCAGCCAGTTGCACCAGTCCACCCAGAACTTGAACGTCTCAACCCGTGTAATCTTCATTTTGCCGCCCCTAAAACCCCTGGCTGGCGCCGCCGTCCACCGGCAGCAACGTTCCTGTCACGAAGCGGGCCGCCGGAGAGCACAGATAAACCGCCGCCCAGCCAATATCGTCGGGCTCGCCGAAACGGCTCATCGGCGTGCGCGACAGAATCTTGGCCGTGCGCTTTTCGTCGCCCGACAGAGCCTTGCGCAGCATCGGTGATTCGATCCAACCGGGCGCGATGGCATTGACACGCACACCGTGCTCGGCGACCTCCGCCGACAATCCCCGCATCATGCCGACATAGGCGGACTTCACCGCCGAATAGGCGACGACCAGGGGTATGCCGATCATCGCGGTCATCGAAGCGATGAAAAGGATGCTGCCATGCCGGGCACCGATCATCGCGGGCAGCACATGCCGGTTCATATTGTGAGAAGCCAGCACGTGGGTGTCGATCAACGCGCCGAATTCCTCGACCGTGGTATCCACGGCCGCTTTCTTCAGATGAATGCCGGCATTGTTGACCAGGATGGAGACCGGCCCCACCCGTTCGGCAATCCGATCGACGAGCGCCCCGACCCTGGCGAATTCGGTGATGTCGGCGACTTCGTACAGGGCCCGTTCGCCGAGTTCGGCACAGGCCGCCCGCAACGGCGCTTCGCGTCGGCCGACGATGACCACGGTCGCGCCGGCGCGAACCATGCACCGCGCCATGCCCAGTCCCAATCCGCTGCCGCCCCCGGTGATGAGGGCGACCTCCCCGTCGAGGCTGAAGGCCTTGCTGGCGGCATCGTCGGTCATTCTCTGCAATCCCGTCCCTGTGTCGGTTCGTCCGGGGGATTATACATGACCCGGCCCGCGCGGCAGCCCCGAGCCGCGCGGCCGGCATGACATGGCGGGATCGTCCGATGCGGGGTGCGATTTACCGCTTGCCCGCCCCTGGGGCGGCTCTTAGTATTCTAGCATACTGAATGACGTTCAAGTTGCTGTATGGAGGAGCGACCAATGAAAAGACGCGCCGTTCTTGCTGGTGGTGCAGGACTTGTGCTGGCAGGACTGGGATCCGCCAGAGCAGCCGCCCCCGATCCGGTCTCCGGGAAACTGTCGATCTGGCTTGGCTACGGCGAGACGGCGCCGGCATACCGGTTGGCGGAACCCGCCTTCAAACAAATGTATCCCAACATCCAGATCGAGTTGCTGTCGTTCGATCTGCATGAATACGAGGCCAAACTGGCGGTCGCGGTGCCCACCGGCAACGGCCCCGATATCCTCACGCTGCACGATTATATCTTCCCGCATTACTACGACAGCGATTCGCTGGACACCGTGCCCGCCGACCTGGTGGCCGACATCAACAACCCGAAGATCGTCGATCCGGTGTTCACCCGGATCCTCACGCGCGAGGGCAAGCCGTGGGGCATGCCCTGGTGGAAGGGAAGCCGCGCGCTGTTCTACAACCTCGATCATTTCAAGGAAGCCGGACTCGCCGGCCCGCCCAAGACGATGAAGGAGATGTGGGAATTCAGCGAAAAGCTGGTGAAGAAGGCCCCGGACGGCACCCTCACCAGGGCGGGCATCACCCTTCGCCTTACCGAAGGCTCCGGCGGGCTGCAGAAATTCAGCGATATGTACTACGAGATGACCGGCGTGCAGATTCTCGAGACCGGCCCCAAGCCCGGCACGGTGCGGGTGACGCTGAAGGACAACCTCGACGCCGCGGCGCAGTTGCTGCTCGATTACGTCGAACACCTGCACGGCCCCAAGAAGGTCGACGACTGGGCGCTGAAGCATGACGCCCAGGGCTTCGCCAACGGCGCGGCCTCGATGCTGATGCGCGAGGACTGGGTGGTCGCCTTCGTCCGCAAGAACGGACCGGACATCCGCTTCGGCACCGCCCCGGTGCCGCGCGGAAAAGCCTGGGGCAATTTCAACTTCATCGAAATCCTGTCGGTGAACAAGGATTCCAAGCTGAAGAAGCCGGCCTGGGACCTGATCCGCCTGCTCCAGGAACAGAAATATCTCGACAACGTCCTGACCGAGAGCGGCTGGGTGCCGCTGCGCATGGATCGCGACTTCTCGGGCTTCCTGAGCAAGAACCCCGAGTACAAGGCATTCCTCGAGCCGATCGAAGGCTATGTGCCATGGATCGAGGCGCCCGATACCGCCTATGTCGAAGCGACGAGCCGGACCGGAGACGTCATCCTGGCGGCGTTCCGCGACGCCTCGCTGCTGAACAACCCCGACGGCGCGCGCAAGGTGATTCTCAAGGCGCAGGACGTCGCCGTCGACATCCTGAAGAACTCCGACATCTACGCTCCGTGATGCGCCTTCCGGCCGGAGTACTGCCATGAGCGGGGCGACGCAGCACCTTGCTGCGGCGCCCTTCGCCCGCCGGTCGCAATTGCGCCGCTCGTGGGCGCAGATGCGGCGCAACCACATCGGCTTCGTGGTCTGCGCCCTCGGGCCGATCCTGGCGCTGTTCGTGCTCATCCGGATCTACCCGATCCTCGAGACGATCCGGCTGTCGTTCTATAACTATAACATCACCCAGCGCCGCAACCCGTTCGTCGGCCTCTCCAACTACATCCGCCTGTTCGACGACGACCCGTTCCGCACCGCGCTGCTGAACACCATCGGCTTCTCGGTGCTGTCGGTCATCGTCACGCTCGCGCTGGCCCTCACCATCGCCATCCTGCTGCGCAGCATCGAACACACCGCCGCCACCTTCGAGCTGCTGTTCTACATTCCGGTGGTCATCCCCTGGGTTCCGGCGGCGGTCATCTGGAAATGGATCTACGACCCGGCCTACGGCGCGCTGAACTATGTGCTGTCGGGCTTCGGCGTCGCGCGGCTCGGCTGGCTGCAGGAACCGACGCTGATCCTGTACGCGATCGTCCTCGTTTCCGTCTGGAAACTCGTCGGCTATTTCATCGTGATCTACGGCGTGGGGCTGCGCAGCATCCCCGAGGAACTGCTCGAGGCGGCCAGCCTCGACGGGGCGACGGCGTGGCAGAAGGTGGTCCATATCGTGCTGCCGCTGATGCGTCCCATCATCCTGTTCACCGTCGTCACCTGCACCATCATCTGCTTCAATGTCTTCGCGCCGGTCTACGTGCTGACCGCCTCCTCGCAGGGCGCGCCCGCCTACGACTTCAAGGTCGTCGTCGGCGAAATCTATCAGAACGGCTTCGTCTTCTACCACATGGGCTACGCCGGCGCGCAGTGCGTGGTGGTGCTGCTGTTCGTGATGTCGCTGCTTGCCGTGCAATTCCTGGCGTTCCGGGAGAAGTGAGCGGCAATGTTCGAAGAACGCTCGATCCGTATCGCGGCTTGGGCGGCCTGCTCCGCGCTGGCCCTGTTCACGGTGCTGCCGTTCGTCTGGATCGTCGCCACCGCGTTCAAGACAGCGAACGAGATCAACATGTGGCCGCCGACTTTCCTGCCGCATGCGCCGACGATGGAGAATTTTCACCAGCTCCTGCACGAAACCCCGTTCCTGCGCTACATCTTCAATTCGCTGCTGATCGCCGTCGGCTCGACCGCATCGATCATGCTGACCTCGAGCCTGGGCGGATTCGTCTTCGCCAAGTACCGCTTTCCGCTCCGCGGCCCGCTGTTCATGATGATCCTGGCCAGCGCGATCATTCCGCTGGAAGCCTACATGGTGCCGCTCTACATCATGGTGTTCAAGGTCCATATGCTGAACACCTACGCGGCGCTGATCTTCCCGTTGATGATCATGACCTTCGGCGTCTTCTTCATGCGCCAGGTCATCATGTCCATCCCCGACGACCTGCTCGAGGCGGCGCGGATCGACGGGGCGAGCGAGCTTTGGATCTACCTGCGGATCGTCGTCTATCTGAGCAACTCCGGCCTGATGGCCATCGGCGTGTTCGCCTTCACGCAAGCCTGGGCGAACTTCATCTGGCCGCTGGTCGTGGTCTCCTCCGGCGACATGTACACGACCGAACTCGGTCTCGCCGAATATCAGCGGGCCTTCTTCACCGAATACGGACCGATCGCCGCCGGAGCGGTCATCAGCATCGTCCCCATGCTGATCGTCTTCGCCCTGCTGCGCCGCCATATCATGCAGGGCATCGCTACGAGTGGCATGAAGGGGTGAAGGAAGACCAGGGCTCTGCCCTGGACCCGCCAGGGGCCGTGAGGCCCCTGGACCCCGATACCAAGTAAGTTGTTGAGAGAGAGGGGGGCAAGGAGATGTTTCGGCATTACCTCGCCCCCCTCTCTCTCAACAACCTC
>Ga0181529_10002308_pt1 | contig 23102 bp, 20 predicted proteins | sample PEATcosm2014_Bin_36_FD_119763 | JGI IMG/M metagenome (GOLD analysis project Ga0181529, IMG submission 119763) | Peatland microbial communities from MTU Mesocosm Facility, Houghton, MI, USA - PEATcosm2014_Bin10_30_metaG | ecosystem: Environmental > Terrestrial > Soil > Wetlands > Peat | place... | reverse complement strand
CTTTTGTGGGGCAGGTTGGCAACCTGCGGCCGAGTGGCACTCGGCCTGCCGACCAGCGTGCAAATGCCGACCAGGCCGAGTACCACTCGGCCGCAGGATACCATCCTGCCCCACAAATTCTGCGGCATTCCCAATACTGGGAAAAGTATGCGCCATTGGGCTGTCAGCCTGCGGCGGGTTGTCAACCCACCTGGGCGGCATTGGCATACTGATCGGCAGGCAGGTTGACAACCTGCTTCACATGGGACCGCGCGCGAGACTCAATCAATGCCGGTGTCCGGTTGTGGGATGGCTAAGTGGCATTGCGCAAGAGTGCTTGCGCCACGTCGTCAGCCAGAAGTTATAATCTGCTGTCGAAAGGAGATTGTCGGATGAAGTTGCGATTGGCCGTGCTGTTGGTAGTTGCGCAATTTGGATTCTTTGCCGTAGCCGAGGCCCAGCAGAAGAGTTCCGATCATTGGGTGGCCACCTGGGCCACGGCGGAGCTATTGGTTCGCACGCCGCCGGCCGCGACCGCCCCGAAGGGATTCGGCAATCAGACCGTGCGCATGGCGGCGCGCGTCAGTATCGGCGGACAAAGGGTGCGCGTGAAGATCGCCAATGCCTTCGGCAGCGCGCCGCTGGTGGTGGGGAAGGCGCACATCGCCCTGCGCTCGAAGGAGTCGGAAATCGTCGCGGCGTCGGACCACGCGCTTTCGTTCGCCGGCAAGCCCGGGTGCACCATCGGACCGGGAATCGTGATGATCAGCGATCCCGTGGATATGACCGTGGCGCCGCTGGCCGACCTGTCCGTCAGCCTCTACTTCCCGGAGGACACGGGGGCGCCGACAGGTCATGGCACGGGGCTGCATTACACCTACATCAAGGATGGCGATGCGACCGCCGACGCTTCCCTGCCCGATGCGAAAAAGACCGAGCAGTATTACTGGCTGGCGGGCATCGACGTGGCAGCCCCCGCCGCCGCGGCGGCCGTTGTCGCGTTTGGCGACTCCATCACCGACGGCGCGCGATCCGTCACCGAGACCGATCACAGTTGGCCGGCACTGCTTGCGGCGCGGCTGGTTGCCAACAAGGCGACGGCCAATATCGGCGTGGCCAACCTGGGCATCGGTGGAAATCGGGTGCTGCGGGATATCACCGGAGCGAGCGCGCTGGCGCGTTTCGACCGCGACGTGTTGAGCCAATCCGGCGTCAAATGGGTGATGTTCCTGGAAGGCATCAACGACATCGGGCATGGCGCGGTCGCACCGGCCGAGGCGGTGACGGCCGAAGACTTGATCGCCGGCCACAAGCTGATCGTCGAGATGGCGCACGCCCATGGCATCAAAGCGATCGGTTGCACGCTAACGCCGTACGAAGGGGCCAGCTATGCGCGCGAGACCGGAGAGGCCATCCGCGAAGCGCTGAATACCTGGATTCGTACCAGTGGCGTGTACGACGCGGTGGTGGATTTCGACGCGGCCACGCGCGATGCCGCCAACCCCAAACGCATTCGCGCCGAGTTCGATCCCGGCGACCATCTGCATCCCAACAATGCGGGCTACGAGGCCATGGCCAACGCCGTCGATCTTACGATCTTCGGGGTTCAGGCGGGCAAGCCTGCGAGCGCCAAGAAGAAGAAGTAGAGGCCGATTTTGTGCCGAGGGCACAAGATTCAGGCGAAATAAAGGAGTTAGGCGTCATTTTTGTGCCGAGCGCACAAAAACCACTCCTCCGCGGTGATTTCCCAGATCTCGGCGGGCATGCGTCCGGCGACATATTCGCCTTCGAATGTCGCTACCAACCGCATGCCCTGCTTCTCCGAGATGCGCCGCGACGCCACATTTGCGGCGGCTTTTCGAACCCGCAGTAACGGCTCGCGCAGCACCTTGAACCAGTAGTCCGTCACGGCGTCGCAGGCTTCGGTCATGAGGCCTTGACCGTGCCAGGGCAGCCCCAGCCAGAATCCGCGATGGTGCTCCGGGTTCCGCATCAGGGAGATCAGGCCGATCATCCGGGCGGGCTCGCTTTTCAGGCGCAAGGTCCAGTGGAATTCCTCGCCACGCTCGATGGCCGGCAGGGCGATGTCGCGATAAAAGGTCAGCGCTCCATCGGGGGGATAGGGCCACGGAACGCGGGCCAACAGGTAGCGCACGATCTCCCACTGCGGAAAAAGGAGCTGCGTCGGTTCCGCGTCGGCCAATTCGGCGGGGCGCAGGAGCAGGCGCGCGGTCTCCAGTTGGGGGATCATCTGCAGACGATTATAGAGCGCACCGGTATCGTGCGCCGGCTCGGGCGGCAAGCGTCAGAAGCCGTGAGATGATTGACGCGCCGACGTGGCGCACGCACTCATGCTCAATGCCACTTAGTTTTGCCCCTAACGGGAAATACTGCGGAATCTGTGGGGCAGGCTGACAGCCTGCGGCGGGTTGTCAACCCGCCTGGCCGGCTTGGGCAGACTGGTCGGCAGGCGGGTTGACAACCCGCCGCAGGTTGCCAACCTGCCCCACATAAGACAGCCTGCGAGACTCAATCAATACCGGTGTCCGGTTGTGAGAATAGTGAGTGGTATTGCGCACTCGACGAACTGCGGTCTCGCCCTTGTGCGGGAGTTCTTTCACGGCTTATGAACGAGCGGTCCACAGATGCGGTCCGTGGCGCCCGTCCTGCACTACAATCGACAAATGATCCGTTCCTTGGGACTGAGCCTCCTCCTTTTTGCCGCCGGCCTGATCGCGCAGGACCCCATCGCTCCGCACTCGGCCTTCGAGCCGCCCGCCGCCAAGGCCGCTGCGTCGCTGGCCGCCAGCACCAAAGATTCGCCTCCCGATCTGCTCACTACCGGCGAGAAGAGCAATTGGGAAGAGACCGGCCCCTACTCCGAAGCAGTGGAGATTTCGCGCCGCCTGGAGCGCGCCTCCCGCGCCGTCAAAGTGCTGGAGATCGGCTCCACGCCCGAAGGCCGTACCATGGTCGCCCTGGTGGTTTCGAAGGACCGCGCGTTCACGCCCGAAGCGGCGGCCCGGACCAACAAGGTGGTTGTCATGATCCAGAGCGGCATCCACGCGGGCGAGATCGAGGGCAAGGACACGGTGCTCATGCTGGTGCGCGACATGACCGTGGGCAAGCGCTTTCCCAACTGGCTGGAACACGCCATTTTCATCGTCATCCCGGTGTTCAACGTGGACGGGCATGAGGCCGTCGGCTTGTGGAACCGGCCGCAACAGAACGGGCCGCGCTCCACCGGCCTGCGCGCCAATGCGCAGCGGCTCAACCTGAATCGCGATTACATCAAGGCCGACACGCCCGAGATGCGCGCCTGGCTGCGCGTCTTCACCGCCTGGAACCCCGACTTCCTGATCGACAACCACGTCACCGACGGCAGCGACATGCAGTACGACGTCACCTGGGACATGGCGCGCAATCAGGATCTCGCCGACCCGGCAGGCGCCTGGGTGCGCCAGAAATTCGTGCCCGAGCTCGACCGGCGCATGGCCGCCGATGGACACCTGGTCGCACCCTACGGCGCGCTGCGCAACGTCAACGGCAAGCGCGAGTTCTTCATGGAAGTCTTCTCGCCGCGCTATTCGCACCTGTACGCAGCGGCGGCGAACCGCCCCGCGCTGTTGGTGGAGACGCACAGTCTGAAGGCCGCGCGCACCCGCGCCTGGGCCGATTACGATATCATGCGCCACGCTTTCGACACCATCCTGCTCGATCCCGAAGGTCTGCGCAGCGCGGTTCGCGAGGCCGACCGCGAGATGGCGTCGCGCGCAGGCGACCGGTCGGCGCCGCCGGTGTACCTGGCGGGCAAAGTGAGCGACAAGAGCCGTCCGCTGGTGTATCGAGCCCTCAAGGCCGACCGCATTCCGAGCCCCGTGACCGGCGGCAATGTGACCCACTACACCGGCGAGCCCGACGACCTGGACACGGTGATCCACGACCAGATCGATACCACCGTGGAGGCGCGGATGCCGCTGGGCTACCTGGTGCCCGCGGTGTGGAAGAGCGTGGCCGATTTGCTGGCGCTGCACGGGGTGGAGATGGCTCGCCTTGCCAAGCCGCTCGACCGGGAATTCGAGACGTATCGCTTCGGCAATGTGACGTTCGCCGGCCGGCAGGACGAGGGCCACGTGGCGGTGAATTTCGAGCCGCGCCTAGTGACGGAGAAGATCGCGATTCCCGCGGGGTCGTACTGGGTTCCCATGAGGCAGCGGCGGGCCAGACTGATTCTGTCGATGCTGGAACCGCAGGCGCCCGATTCGCTGGCGCGCTGGGGGCTGATGAATGCGGTCTTCGGCGGCGGCCGGGGCGGTGGGGTGGGCGAATACCTGTCCGAACCCATTGCGCGGCGGATGATGGTGGATTTTCCAGCACTACGCCAGCAGTTCGAGGAAAAGCTGAAATCCGATCCGAATTTCGCCGCCGATGCCAACGCGAGGCTGCAGTGGTGGTTTCGCCAGTCCAAGTATGAACCGGAGGAAAACGGGAGATACCCCATCGTCCGCGTGTGGGAGATGCCCGCTGGCCTGGCCACCACGCCTCGGTGAGGGTACTTCTGACCGCATTTGAAGCCGACGTTCCAGGCCGTACAGTACTTTAGGCTGGGCAAATCAGCACAGATGGACGCGGGGGTACACCAAGAAAATATAATTAGCTGAAAAAACGTCAACTTCGGTTACAGTAAATAGTAGATCAACAATGTATAAGGCTCCAATGCCGCAGATTGGCGGCGGGGATCGCCGGGCCCTGGATTTGGCCCGCGTGCTCCTGGTGCATGGCGAATTGGCGCCCCGCTTAGCCCTACAAACGATCTTGCAGGCCGGTGGATATTCGGTGGATGTAGCCGCTACCGCATCCGAGGCCTTTGCCAAGCTCGATGAGGGTCAGTATGAGCTCGTTTTGAGCGATGAAGCGGTGGGTGCGCGCCATGGCCGGACCGTTTTGGCGTATGCCCGCGTCAAGCAATACCACCCGGCCACCGCCGTGGTGACCTCCTATGAGCCCAGTCGTGCCCCGCGCCGGACGAAACAGCTCCGGCACAAGGTGGCGATTTACACCGAAAACCTGCCAAGCCTGCTGGGAGAGGTAGCGGAGCTGATTGGCGTTCGCGCCAGCCGCCGCTATCGCCCGCTGCGACAAGCTGCAGTGTAGCGCAAGCCACTGAATTTAAAAACGTTACTTCATGCCTGCGGCTTGCTGGATGGGTGCAAATGCCGTCCAGCCGCGATTTCTCACAGAGGAACGGACGGAGCCCCCCGGACGGGGCGAAAACCCAGGTTTTCGCAGCTTTCCGCAGATGGCGGGTTTTAACCCGCCTGGGCGGCATTTGCACGCAACCGACGAGGCCGAGTGCCACTCGGCCGCAGGTTGCCAACCTGCCCCACATAAGGGCGGGCTACTGGACGGCGATATATAGGGTCTGCGTGCCGGCTTTTCCACCCAGGCTGAAGGTGACGGGCACTTTGTCGCTGGACGCTACCGACGGCACTACCACGTTGAACTGATACAGGCCTACGTAGCTGGCCGCCAGACCGTCGTACGTCACCATCGCAGGCGTACCGCCGACGGAGATCTGGAGCGGCAATGCCAGTGTATTGCTCTGTTGCACGATCTGGCCGGCCGCGGAGTTCGGCGTCACGTTGCCGAATCCGACGCCGTAGAGGGTGATCGTGTCCCCGACCTTGGCGCGTACCGAGGTGACGCCCGAGATGGCACCGGGCGGCGCCACGTAGGTCTTGCCGTCGGGGAAAAGGGCCGTCAGATATTGCGTACCGTTCACCTTGAACTGCGGCGGGGCGAGCAGGCCGGGTTGGGTAGCCACGACATTGACCGTGTACGTGTTGCTGGCGCCCGCGGCGGTGGTCACAATGAGCGGTTGCGGACCGGTGCCGACGGTCGAAGGCACCTGCACGTTGATCTGGCCACCACTGATATAGTCGATGAACGCCGGTTGTCCGCCGATGGTGACGGAGGTTCCGTCAAGCGACGTGGGGGCTGCATTGCCCTTGAAATCGGCGGTTGCCCACTGGCGGCGATCCACGGAGAGGTTGGTGCCGTAGATTTCGATCCACGAGCCGGGGGCGACGGACGAGAACCCGCCGAACGCGCCAGCGCTCACCACGCCATTGGCACTGATGGTGGGCGGGTTGGGAGTCAGCAGCCGGATCACGTTGTTGCTCGAATCGGCGATATAGACGTAGCCGTTCGAGGAATCGACCGCCACACCGCTGGGAAAATTCAACTGCGCGTTGGTGGCGATGAAACCGTCGCCGGTGTATCCCACGCCGGTCCCGCCGGCGATGGTTTGGATGATTCCATCGGGCGTCACCACGCGGATGCGGCTGTTGCCGTAGTCGGCGATGAAGAGATCTCCGGACGTATCGAAAGTGATGGTCCAGGGAAGCGCGAGTTGCGCGTTGACGGCCGGTCCGCCATCGCCCCCGGAGCCGGATACGCCGGTTCCCGCGAAGGTGGTGATGATGCCTGTAGTGTCCACGCGCCGGATGCGATTGTAACCGGAGTCCGCGATATAAACGTTGCCGGCGGAATCCACCGCCAGGCCGGTGGGCCGGGTAATCGCGGCCTTGATGGCCGGCCCGCCGTCGCCGAGATTGACATCGCCGGTGAGGCCGTTGCCGGCAAAGGTGGTCATGATGCCGTTGGGAGTCACTTTGCGGACGCGGTTGTTGTAGGTGTCCGAAACGTAGAGATTGCCGGCGGAATCCACCGCCGCGCCGAACGGCTCGCTGAGTTGGGCGTTGACGGCCGATCCACCGTCGCCTGAGAAGCCGTTGGTGTTATTGCCGGCCACGGTGTTGACCACGTTGCCGGAGACCACGCGGATCACTTGATTCAAGGTGTCGCCCACATACATGTTGCCGGAATTGTCGAGAAACAATCCGAACGGGCAATAGAACAGGGCGTTGAGGGCGGGTCCGAGGTCGCCAGTGTAGCCGGAACTGATTTTCCCCGCCCAGGTGGAAATGATGTTGCCGGTGATCTTGCGAATCTTGTTGTTATTGCTATCGGAGATATAGATGTTGTGCGCCGAATCGACCACCACGGAGATAGGACCGTTGAGGTAGGCTTTAAGCGCCGAGCCTCCGTCTCCGGCGGACCCGGCGGTGGTCTGATACGCCGTGCCGCCGGTACCGGCAATGGTAGTGATGGTGTAAGAACTCGGCTGCGCCAGGGCGATGGCCGGAAGGAGCAGACTCGCGACGCCGCCCAGGAAACTAAGTACGTTTCGATAAAAGCGAATTCGACACACTTCGTCCGGTTCGACGGAATTCCGAGACACTGCTGACCTCCATGGTCGTGTGCGACCGCAACATGCCGCAATACGGTCCGTTGCGAGCACACTCAAATCGTAGCAGACACGCCAGATCCGCGTCTATCGCTTCACTGCGGGCGTGCGCGAGCGTATCCACGTGTGCTGCACAGGCACACCGATAGCATCGATTCCGCAGTCTTATGTGGGGCGGGTTTTCAACCCAATGCCGCATACTTTTCCCAGTATTGGGAATGCTGCAGAATTTGTGGGGCAGGATGGTATCCTGCGGCCGAGCGGTACTCGGCCTGGTCGGCATTTGCATGCTGGTCGGCAGGCCGAGTGCGGGGTGCCCACTTGGGGCCGGGCCGCAGGTTGCCAACCTGCCCCACATAAAGTCAGTGGTGGGCGCCGCCGCCGGACGAGCCGTGTCCGGCCGAAGACGAAGCCGCCGAGGACGATGAAGTGGAGCCCATGGAACTGGACGGCGCCGAACTCACGGTCGGCGCGGCACTCACTACGCTTGAATTACCCATGGCGGACGGCGACGCGGCGCTATAGGGCGTCGATCCATAGCCATTGTTCCCGCCGCCACCGCCGCCGTTCTGCCACGGGTTGCGGGGCGGAACGTAAAAGGCCTGGCCCACGGTGTAGGGGCTCCAATACCGGTAGCCGTACGGACTGTATATCGAACCGTTGCAGGGCACGTAGGTATATACGCCATACCACGGGTTCCACACCCATCCGCAATACCCCATTCCCATGCCCATTCCCATTCCGACACTGAAGGTGGGCCGCGAAGCAGCCGACTTGGCGGCCGATGGATTGGCCATCGCCAGAACCATGCCGCGCTTGCTGCTCCAGCGATCCAGCGAGTCGGTATCTTCGATATCGAACTTCTCCGCGGTGGCCGTGTTGCCTGCCAGGCTGATCATTTTGCCGCCGGGCACCATGATGGCTTCCACGGTTTCCGCGCCCAGTTTCACATCGGCCATACCTTTGAATACGCGGAGGCGCCCCGGTTCGGCGTCGAAGCGGTAAATGCCGATTTTGGAAAGCCCCACGGTACCGGATTTGCAAACCACGGTGACGGCAGTGTCCTTCTCGACGGTGTCGGCTTCCACCACGGCGGAACCGGTGAGCACTTCGAGGCGGGTATCGATCAACCGGTTGGTGATCATCTTGAGCGAGCTGTTCTCGCCCAGGCGCAGCACCACTCCGGGCGTCAATAAGACCTCGGCGCGTCCATCCTCGGTGCGCAACGTGGCGTTTTCCTTGATCTGCGGAAAGTGGACGGTGGAGAACTCCAGCCGTTCGTTCTCCAGGAAGACCTTACCCTCGAGATAAGCCACCACACCGGATTTTGCCGAGGTCACAGGCTGCGCCACGGCCGGTACGATTCCGGGAACCAGAACGGCGGCAACCAGCGCGAGCGTTCGAACGGGCTTCATAACCACCTCGCTATCTCTAGATTGAGCGGGAATGCATGGGATGTCAATGCCTCTTCGGATGGCTCTTTGGAGCCTGTGGTCATATTTGACAAGAGTTTACAGTGGGTCTCAGAGCCGAACGATACGTTCCGAGCGAAATCCCTTGAGCGCATTGCGCGTATCGACGATCAGCGGCGCACGGTCCACCAGGGCGGCGTAGTCGAAAGAGCTGTGGTCCGTGATAATCACTACACAATCCGCGGCGGCCGCCGATTCCTCTGGCGCCGCCTTCAATTCGAACCCATCGAGTTTCAGCCGCGGCACGTGCGGATCGCTGTAGCTCACCACCGCGCCGCGGCGCCGCAGCAACAACATCACATCGAGAGCGGGCGACTCGCGCAGGTCGTCGATATCCTTCTTATAGGCCACACCCATGATGTGGATGCGCATGCCTTTGACGGGCTTGCCCTGGTTGTTGAGCGCGTTCTGCACCTTATCGACCACGAACTGCGGCATCTGGCCATTGATGTAGCCGGCCAGTTCGATGAAGCGGGCTTCGATACCGGCCTGCTTGGTCTTCCACGAGAGATAGAACGGGTCGATGGGAATGCAGTGGCCGCCCAGCCCCGGGCCGGGATAAAACGGCATGAAGCCGAACGGTTTGGTGGCCGCGGCATCGATCACTTCCCAGACGTTGATGCCGATGCGGTCGCACATCAGGGCGATTTCGTTCGCCAGGCCGATGTTGATCATGCGGAACGTATTTTCCAGCAATTTGACCATCTCGGCCACCTGCGTGGAACTGACCGGAATCACCTTTTCCAGCGCCTGCGAGTAGAATAGGCGGCCCATTTCGGTACACGCCGCGGTCACGCCGCCGACCACCTTGGGGATATTGGCCGTCTGGAAGTGCGGATTGCCCGGGTCCACGCGCTCGGGCGAAAAGCACAGGAAGAAATCGCGGCCCGCCGACAGGCCCGACCGTGTGAGCATGGGGAGCACGACTTCATCGGTGGTGCCGGGATAGGTGGTGGACTCCAGAATCACCAGCATGCCCGGGTGAAAATAGCGGGCAATCTCCTGGCAGGACGAGACGATGAAGCTCATGTCCGGGTCCTTGGTCTTGCGCAGGGGCGTGGGCACGCAGATATTGATGGTGTCCAGGTCGCTCACCACGGCGAAATCGGTAGTGGCGCGCAGTTTGCCCGATTCCACCAGCGGAGCCAGCGTGGCGCTGGGGATATCGCCGACGTAGGAATCGCCGGCATTTACGCGGCGGACTTTCTCCTCGCTGATATCGATGCCGGTGACCTGGAAGCCGGCCTTGGCATACTCCACGGCCAGCGGGAGTCCGACGTATCCCAACCCTACGACGCCGACACGGGCGGTATGGGTCTCGATCTTCTGGGCGAGAGTCTTCGCGGCAATCGACAATTCAGGCATGAAACGTCATTTTCTCACACGGCCAGTTCCGCCGCTCCACTTAGAGCGCGCAGGGGTGCCGCACCCCGACTCATCGGGATGCCAAGCAATTCCAAACACATAGCGGCGCGTGAAGTCGCGGTCTATCGACCACAAGACGTCGCGAAGAGTTGGGACGCGGGTCGCCGGGTGCATTCGCGAAAACCTGGGGACTGACGAAACTGTCCCAAGGCGCGCAGCCAAGTTCGAAAAAACAGTGTGTTGCCCTACGCCGGGCGGACAGTTCCGTCTGTCCCCGTGGTTTTCCGTCCGGGGAACTCCGTCCGTTCCCCTGTGAGGAATCGCGGCTGGAGAAATGAAGAACGCCGTCCTGTTGACCGCTGCTCTGGCATTGGCGCCGCGGCTTGCTATCTGCGATGTGGTGGACTCTGGCGATGCCCGGCGAAAAGCTGGTGCTGTCGGGCGGCCTGGGACCGCTGCAAGCCGTGGCAGCCACCGGCAGCATGACCTTTCTCTTATCGGCAGTGCCGGGCGGCGCCAAACTGGAAGTCACGTATACCGTTGGCGGTTACCTGCCGGCCGGTCTGAACACCTGGGCTAAACCCATCGATGGCGTGCTGGCAGAACAGCTTACACGCCTGAAGAATTTTGTAGAACGCGGCAGTCCCGATCCCCGGTGAGATTCATCCCCGCCGCCATCGGTTTGGCCCGCGGACCGGCTGCGGCGGTCGTGCGCGCAGGGAGTGGCGGCTCGGCTGTTCCCCATCCAACCCATTGACGCCATTACCTGTAGCGAGTTGTCCCTGGCGCCCGGCGCCGCCCCGCCAGCGCCGTCGAACCGGCGATGCACGCCGAGCCCGGTGGGCTCCCGTATACTTCCACAACGAATGTGTTGAGAGAATTCCCGACTACAACGTACTACCAGAGTGATATCTGGCAGGTTGCGGAAGTAAGGTTACGGTCTACGTAGCGGCAGGCCCCCAGAGCCCGACGATTTGGGCTCTGGGACTGCATGGAACGGCCCGGGGCCTAACGTTATTCCGACTCTCTGTCGATGACTAGTTCGGCACTAGGAGCTTCTGATGTTCCGACGACTATTCCAATCCTCCGACGAAGTGGATGACAGGGCAAAAGACGGCGGCGCGCACAGCGGCGCGGCCCAACTCGCCGTAGCGGTGGCGGGGTTTTCCGACCACCATTCCGGAGCCGGCGGCGCGATCGTCGATTGCAAAACCGTCTCATTCGAACAGATTTACGACAGTGCCGCGGCCAAACCGACGCGCTCCGAGTACGGCATTCTCAAAGTCGCCGAGATGCTAAGCAGCCAACACTTGTCCGGGATGTCGTCGGAGAGCAAGCGCGCATCGTTGCTCATGGCGCTGGAAGCGGCCGCGGTGGAAGTCGAAGACCTTCTGCAGGACGCCGTGGTACGGCAGCGGGCCCTGAACGATTACGATGAGGCGCAGCAGATCTGGCTCGCCGGATTCGAGACGTCCAAGCTGGAAGAAAACCGGCGCATTCAGGCGGAATTGGATCGGGCGACCAGCCAGTTTCTAAGCCGCATTCAAAACAACCTGGACGAGGTGGCGCGCGCTCAGGACGATCTCCACAACTGGCAAAAGCAAAAGCAGCAGGAAGTCCAGCGCATCACCGAAGCGGCCACCTACTGCGTTCCGCAAAGCGGCCCGGCGACCAATAACGGCAACCTCGCGACCGTCCTCGAACGCGCATCCGTCATCCGCAGGTAGGAGGTTCGCGGTGTTTTTCGCCAGTACGTCATTAGTGGTGCTGTTCGTTACGGTTTCGGTTTACTTGCGAACCGGTAAACTGCGGCCTTTGGACCGGAAGGATATCGACCGGGTGAGACTCCTCTCGGATCGGGTTCGCCGGGAAGATGTCTTCCCCCACGAGTAATTTAGGAGATAGGCTCATGAGTAACGTGGAACAAGAATATGCGCAACCGGTCGGACTGGACGTAGGGACCAGCCGTATCGTAGTGGCGCGAACCGGAGACAAGCGTCCAGATTGCGAGTCTCAGCTCAACGCTTTTCTGACGCTGCCATACTCCAAGCTGACCGAGAGTCTGCTGCAGCGCGAGAACGTATTCCACGAGGTTCGGGACACCGAGCTCGTGGTGGCGGGCAACGACGCACAGAAGTTCGCGGAAGTCTTTCACGTGGAGTTGCGGCGCCCCATGTTGAATGGAGTACTCAATGCTCGGGAACCGCACAGCCTGCTGGTTCTAACGATGATCATCGGCAAGCTGGTGGGAAGGGCGGCGCGGCAGGGCCAGAAGGTCTTCTTCAGCGTGCCGGCTCCGGGCGCCGGTGGCGAGGGCGGCATCCACTACCACCAGGCCTCCATCCGTCAGATTCTGACCGATCTGGGGTACCTGGCAACTCCCATCGAGGAGGGCTTGGCCGTGGTGTTCGGTGAATTGGGCGGCTCCAACTATACCGGCATCGGAGTTTCCTGCGGCAGCGGCCTGCACAATATCTGTCTGGCGGTGCTCTCGGTACCGGTAATCAGCTTCAGCGTGCCGAAGGCCGGCGATTTCATCGATGCGCAGGCCTCGCTGGTGACCGGTGAGCTTTCTACCCGGCTGCGGGTCGTCAAGGAACAGTCGTTCCATCTCAACGGGCTGACCGGCGACCGCGTGCAGAATGCCCTCAACGTTTACTACCAGGAGGTGATTGAACACCTCTCCGAGTGTCTGCGGTCCCACATCTCCAATTCGCAGCGCTTGCCTAAGCTGGAACAGTCGATCCCCCTGGTTCTCAGCGGCGGCACGGCCATGCCCGACGGCTTCATCGAGCACTTCAATGAAGTTCTGCAAGCCAGCGAGTTCCCGGTTCGGCTGTCGGAAGTGCGTCTCGCCGCCGACCCTCTCAATTCCACCGCGCGTGGCGCCTTAATGGCTGCCCTTTGTTAAGTTAGGCGACTGACGGCGGCCCCAGCCGGCGCGGGACCGCCGCCCGATATTTCCCTCCGCACTACAGTTTTCCCCAATTCAGCCGATCAGATACCTGGGAGAGTGTGCTATGAATAGCGCCAAATTCTTGGTATCGATGGTACTGTCGGCTTGGTGTGTTTATGGGAGCGGCCCTTCGGCAACGCCCAGCTCACTGAGTTTCAGCTATCAAGTCAACAGTTCCACGTTGCCCTCGGCGGTCAAAGTCACGGCGACGCTACCGGCGTCTATCGTGACTCTGCCGATGGCGGTGACCTACACTTCGACGCCGGTTGGCTGGCTGACGGTAACACCGGATTCCGGTCACTCGCCATTGGCTCTGTCGGTAGTAGTGAATCCCACCGGCATGACGCCTGGAAGCTACGTGGGCACCATCACTATCGACACCGTGCCGGCCAGCAGCAACCCGGCCGTGGTGTCGGCAAATCTGTTGATTTCCAATCCGCCGTCCACGCTTCTGGTGACGTCGCCGTCCGCCAATTACACCGCGGCGACATCCGGCTCGGCCTCTCCGACCCTGACGTTCACCTTTACTACCGGCACCACGGCGGCCTCACCGGTTTCGTCGGAGCTGGACGTATCGTCCAACGGCGGGATCATCCCGTTCAACGTAACCGCCGCGAACATATCTTCGAAGTCGTCGGTGTGGCTACGCGTAAATGGCTCCGGCCAGTTGGCGGCGCTCCAGACCAGCGGTGTCGCGCTCTCGGGGTCCTACGTGCCGATCGTCGTAACGCTGGACCTGGCGACGCTGCAGGCCCTCGATCCGGGCAGCTACGGCGGTACGGTCACCGTGGCCGCGACCAACACTGCCAACGGCAGCGCCGTAGTTTCGGTCAATCTGGTGGTATCGGCGGGACCTCCGCTGCTGAACTCCATCTTTCCCGCCAGCGTGGTTGCCGGACCGGTCGTGAACCCCGTCATCACGATCTACGGCGACAATTTCTTCAGTACATCGGTGGTCACATTGCAGTCCGGCAGCGATCCGCCTATCACCCTGACGTCCACTTTGCTCAGCCGGAAGGTTCTCCAGGCAACGGTGAATGTCGGCTATCTCGCCTCTCCCGGATTGTGGACCCTGGCGGTCACCAACCCGGCTCCGCCCAATAATCCGGCGCAGGCGCCGGTGGCCACAATGTTCACGGTGTCCGATCCAACCGTTCCTCTGATTACCTCCGTCGTCAATGCCGCCAGCTACTTATCCACTTCCGTCTGGACCGGAGCGACCGGTTTGAATCCTGTGGCCAGCGGCACTACCACGCTTTCTCCGCAAGAGATTATTTCGATCTTCGGCCAGAACCTCGGAACCAGCAGCGTCAGCACAGCTACACCCTCGGGCTCGCCGCAGTCGTTCCCCAATATCCTGAACGGCATCCAGGTGGCGTTCACCATCGGCACCAATACCATTTACGCACCCATCATCATGACATCGAGCAATCAGATCAATGCGGTTGTACCGATCGAGGTGGCTACGGTCCTCGGCACCACAAACCCCACGGTTTCCGTCCAGATTGTCAACTCGAACGTCACCCCGGCAGCCATCACGGCGGCATTCAATCTGATGGTGATCCTGGAAGATCCCGGCGCCTTCACCTTCGGCGGGCTGGGCCAAGGGCAGGCTGCCGTACTCAACTACAACAGTTCGTCCGGTACGTACTCCATCAACTCCGCGAAAAACGGCGCCGCACGAGGGTCCACCATTCTGATCTATTCGACCGGAATGGGGGCTTTGGCAACATCGATTGGCGATGGCGTGGTCGCCACTGAGGCGGGCACGCTGGCGGATGGCACCGTCCGCGTGGATATCGCCGGCCAGCCGGCGGTGGTCAGTTACGCCGGAGCGGCACCCGGAGCCGTGGCGGGGCTCGTCCAAATCAATGCCATCGTACCGCCCACGGTGGCGGTCGGCACGGCCGTCTCGCTGACTGTTTCAGTGGGCGCCGCCACTACTTCGCGGCGCAGCCAGCCAAGTGTGACGATTGCCGTGCAGTGATCGAAGAGGGTGCAGTGATCGAAAAGGGTTCAGTGATCGAGAAAGGGGGGGGCTGTGGCGCTATCCGCCATCGCCCTCTACTGATGCTTGGAGGCCATTTTCCGCTCGAGCGCCTGCATTAGCCGCTCTTCCACGTCGCTCGGAATCGGATACGGCTCCATACCCTTGTAAATTTTAATGGTCTTGCGCGTGGTGTCGGCAATCACCCAGCAATTGGGGCACTCGGTGATGTGCTGTTCCAGATTCGCCCGGATTTCCGCATCGAGGTTTTCGTCCAGGAAGTCGCTCAATTCGCGCAGAAAGTCCTTACAGGTAAGCAAAGAGGTCGTCTCCCTTACGCTTGAAATAGCGGGTCAACTTCTCGCGCAATTGCAGGCGCGCCCGCAATAACCGGCTCTTCACCGCAGGTACGGAGAGGTCCAAGGCTTCCGCCGTCTCCTCGGTAGATAGGTCTTCGATGTCGCGCAACACAAAAACCGACCGGTAGAGCGGCTCCAGGCTCTGGACCGCCGAATCCAATATCCCGCCCAACTCTTCCCTGGAAAACCGCTGCTCCGGGTCCTCGTCCCATGCGGCAATCTCGCGCACAATGTTGTCTTCGCCCGTATCGATGGTTTCATCGAGCGAAACCGCCTTGTCGCTTTTCCGGCGGCGGAGTTTCATGAGCGCCTGGTTGACCGCGATACGCACAATCCAGGTGTAGAATTTCGAATCGCCCCGAAACTGGTCCAGATGCTCGTACGCCTTGAGGAAGGTTTCCTGCAGCACGTCCTCGGCATCCTCGCGGTTCTGGGTGACGTGTTGGGCCAGGCGGAAAACCTTGCCCTCGTAACGCCTCACCAGTTCGCTGAACGGGCGCGCATCGCCCTCGCGTGTCTGCGCCACCAGGGTGGCGTCGTCAATCCCGGCCTGGCTGGATACAAGCATGAAGGCTAATTTCTATGATAACAATCGCGCACCGACTCTGCCCGAGCGTCCGACTGCAGCGCGTAATGGGCCGCACACCATATAGGGAATCGCCGGCGCATTCCGGCTAACGCCTCCAAGACTTAGCGCCGCGCGCCGACTTGGCAGGACGGACGAGCAGCCAAGCCAGGCGCTCCAGCCTCCACTCCTCTCGCACCCACGCCACCACGCCACCACGCCACCGGTCCGCAAGCCATGCGAAATCGAGAAATGTTACGCTGAAGTTTCCCTATGAGTGAAATTCAGATCACACTGCCCGACGGCAGCCAGAAGCCCGTTCCGGCCGGCTCCAGCCCCTTGGACGTCGCCCGCGCCATCAGCCCGCGGCTCGCCGATGCCGCCATCGTCGCCCGGGTCAACGGTGAACTCTACGACCTCACGCGCCCCCTCGATGCCGACGCCCAGGTCGAGATCCTCACCGCCAAGAATCCCGAGGCACTCGGCGTATACCGGCACTCCACCGCGCACCTCCTGGCCGCGGCGGTGCTGGAACTGTACCCCGAAACCAAGCTCGGCATCGGACCGCCCATCGAGTCCGGTTTCTATTACGATTTCGACCGCGCCACGCCGTTCACCCCCGACGATCTGGAAAAGATCGAGAAGAAAATGTGGGAGATGCAGGCGCGCAACCTTCCCTACGAGCGCATCTACACCGCCAAAGACGAAGGCCTCAAGAAATATTCCGATGCCTGGATGAAGTGTGAGTTGATCGCCGAACGCGCCGGGGACGTCTTCTCGGAATACACGCTGGGCCCCCATTTCATCGATTTCTGCCGCGGCCCGCACGTCCCCAGCACCTCGCGGATCAAAGCCTTCAAACTGCTCTCCATCGCCGGCGCCTATTGGAAGGGCAGCGAGCACAATAAGCAGTTGCAGCGCATCTACGGCACGGCGTTCTTTTCCAAGAAAGAACTGGACGAGTACCTCGAGCGGCTGGAGGAGGCCAAGCGCCGCGACCATCGCCGCCTCGGCAGAGATCTCGAGCTGTTCACGGTAAGCGAAACCGTGGGCGCGGGCCTGCCGCTATGGCTCCCGAAGGGCGCGACTATCCGCCGCCTCCTGGAAGACTACATCCTGGAGCGCGAACGCGCGTTAGGATACCAGCACGTCTACACGCCCGACATCGCCAAAGTGGACCTGTACAAGCGGTCGGGTCACTGGGAACACTACCACGAAGATATGTTCCCGGTCATGGAACTGGAAAACGAGCAGATGGTGCTGCGGCCCATGAACTGCCCGCACCACATTCTGGTCTTCGAGTCGAAGCAGCGCAGCTATCGCGACCTGCCCGTGAAGATCGCCGAGCTGGGCACTATGTACCGCTATGAGCGGTCGGGCGCGCTGAGCGGCTTGAGCCGCGTGCGCTGCATGACGCTCAACGACGCGCACATTTTCTGCACCGCGGAGCAGATCAAGGAAGAATTCATCAAGGTGATGAACCTGGTGGAAACCGCCTACCGCGACCTGGGCATCACCAAGTACAGCTACCGTTTGTCGCTGGGCGACAGGACGAACAAGGAGAAGTACGTCGATAACGACGAGATGTGGGAGCTCGGCGAGCGGGTGTTGCGGGAGGCCATGGATTCGCTCGGCCTGCCCTACAAGGAAGCCCGCGGCGAGGCGGCGTTCTACGGGCCGAAGCTTGATATCCAGCTTGCTGACGTGATGGGACACGAGGAAACCTACTCCACCATCCAGGTGGATTTCCACCTGCCGAACCAGTTCGCGCTGACCTATGTGGGCGCCGACGGCAAGGAGCATCGTCCGGTGATGATCCATCGCGCCATCGTAAGCACCATGGAGCGCATGATCGCCTACCTCATCGAGCTCTATGCCGGCGCGTTTCCGTTGTGGCTCGCGCCGGTCCAGGCCACCGTCCTGCCGATCACCGACCGGCAGACGGAATATGCCCGCGGCGTTCGCGACCGGCTCGAAGCGGCGGGGATCCGCGTGACCATCGATGAGCGCAACGAGAAGGTCAACCTCAAAATCCGCGAAGCCCAGTTGCAGAAGATCCCCTTCATGCTGGTGATCGGCGACCGCGAGCAGCAGAACGGACAGGTGGCCGTGCGCAACCGCAAACACGGCGATCAGGGCGTCAAGACGCTCGACGAATTCCTCGACGGAGTCCGCGCGCTGGTCGCGTCCAAAGCCGTTTCGGAGTAGCATGCACGCGCCCCCCGACGGCGCCGCGCGCGGCGGCGGAAGGCATCCGGGGTCCGGCGCCGCCGGGGTAGCGCCGCTGGGGCTCGCCCCGTACTTGCGGATCTGCGAGGGGCTGGGACGATGACGGTCATCGACGTTTCCGAAGACCTCGCCCAACTCGACGCGGCCATCGAGGCCGTGCCGAACCAGCCCGCGGTCTTCGCGCTGTGGCCCAAGGAAGGCGAACCTTATCTCTCGAAGACGGTCTTTCTGCGGCGGCGGCTGCTGCGCCTCTTGCGCGAGCGCGAAAAGCCGTCGCGCCTGCTGAATCTGCGGCATGCCGTGCAGCGCGTCGAGTACCAGTTGACCGGATCGGCCTTCGAATCGAACGTTGTGCACTATGAGGAGGCGCGCCGGCTGTTTCCGGAGAAGTATCTGGAGATCGTCCGCCTCCGCATGCCGCCGTACGTTCGCATCGTGCTGTCCAACGAGTTCCCGCGCAGCCACATCACCACCCACCTGACGCGTTCCGCCGGACTGCATTTCGGTCCGTTTCGTTCGCGCGCCTCGGCCGAACGCTTCGAAGGGCAATTCCTGGACCTGTTCCAGGTGCGGCGCTGCCAGGAGGATCTGGCGCCTTCGTCTGAACACCCCGGCTGCATCTACGGCGAAATGGGGATGTGCCTGCGGCCTTGCCAGGAGGTGGTGGGCGCGGCCGAGTATCGCCACGAAGCGGAACGCGCGGCGGAATTCCTGCGCACCGGCGGCCGGTCGCTGCTCGATTCGATCGAGCGTTCGCGCGACCGTCTCAGTGAAGAGATGATGTTCGAAGAAGCCGCCCGCCAGCACAAGCGCCTCGAAAAAGTTCAGGATGTTCTGAAACTGCGCGATGAACTGGCCTGCGATGTGGACCGCCTCAACGGCGCCGCGATCACCCGGTCGCTGGCCCCCGAAGCGGTGGAATTGTGGCTGGTACGCGAGGGAAACTGGCTGGGGCCGCAGCGTTTGAGTTTCGAAGTCCGCGAGGGCAAACCGGCTCCGCTCGACCACGCCCTGCGCGAGATCTTTGCCGCCGCCGCCCCGCGCCGGCACACCGTCCGCGCGCGCCAGGAATACCTGGCGCTCCTCTCGCGCTGGTGGTACTCGAGCTGGCGCGACGGCGAATGGCTGGACTTCGAAAATTACCGGGACATTCCCTACCGCAAGCTGGTCAACGCCGTGTCCCGTGTGGCCCGCCGCACGTTATGATGTAGGGCATGACCGAGTGGAGCTTCGCCCAGACTCATCCATCGCAAGAACTGGCGCAGATACACTATTTTTCCGTGAAGAAACCGCAGGCCAAGGCTGAGATCGAGTTCCTGATTACGGTAAAGGAGTACGTCACTCCCAAGGAGCCCACCATGCACTTCTTCGCTCAGGCGGACAAGGAAACCAATCAGAAAACCGCGCCCTTCAAACCCGTGGGATGGGGTTCGACCCTGTTGGACGCGCTCTCGGAGTGCATTCGCGCCATCAACCGCTTTCCTTACGAAGGATGACCGCGCGCGGGCGTTACTACCGCTTGTGGAAGATGCCCTTGAAGTCGGGCCAGTATTCTTTGAGCAGGTTGGTTCCGGCCGTGACTCCCATCCCCGCCGTTCCCCATTCCAGAATGGAGCCGGCCGTGCGGTATTCGCGCGGGCTCCACAGCGTGGCGATGGCCCAACTACCGTAGGCGTTGGCCGGTAGCGACCAGGCCATCGTGCGGGCCCCGTCGGGCCGGCGCGCCGTCACCGTTCCGGCGATCACATATCCGGTTCGCTTGAAGAAATTGCCCTTGCCCAGCCGGCGATAGCGGGTATCTTCCGCGTGGATGGCTTTCACGCCGTCTTCGATCAGAACGCCGACGGCAAATTGGCCGTACAGCGAGCCCACGCGCTTTTCGAATCCCAACCGCTTCTTTCCCCATTCGTCGGGCCAGTCGTGTACCTGCTGGAGCAGTGCCCCGGGCACGGTGGCGCCCAACGCCTCCAGGCTGAACCAGCGTTTGAAGAACGGCTTGTGGACATAGGCTGGGGCCGCCGCCGGTTTGGGCTCCACTTTTTCGGCGGCCCGCTTTGGTTCGGAAGTTCCCGGCGCCGCCGCCGATCCCGGGTCCTGCGCCCGGCACACTAGAGTCATGGCAAGGGCCAGCGCACAAGTCGCGAGCAAGTTTCGATGCAGCGGATTCAGCTTCAAACGCGTTCCTCGGCCGGGAATTCAGTCGGCGTCACACTATCCAGACGCCAGGCGCGGCACTTCAGCCGAGGTATGACCTCGCGTAGGAGAGAGATCTCAATTGTACAATACGTCACCTATCAGGCGGATGCCGAAGCCGAATAGGTGCGGATGGCGGTCTCCTCGTCGCTGAAAGTGGCAAACACGGTGTAGAGTTTGGTCACCTGCAACAGGTCCTTCACCTTCCCTTGGACGTTCAGCAGTTTGATGGCGCCGCCCTGGTTGGCGACCGTGGCGTATGAGCCGACGATCTCGCCCAGCCCGGCGCTGTCGATGTAGCCGACGTCCTTGAGATTCAACAGGATATTCTTGGAACCGGCGGCGAGCAAATCCTTGATGGTATTGCGCACCAACCCGCTGCCTTCTCCCAGGGTAATCTTCCCCGATAAATCGACGACGGCCACATTCCCTGCGTGACGCACGGTAGCTTTCGGTGTCATGACGACCTCCCGTGCAATATTATGTCACGTCGCGGGGCCGCAAGTTCCCCTCCGCGTGCCGCATGGAGCTTAGCGATCCGGGGACGGAAGCCCGTGGCGTGCGCACTCGTGCGCGCCGCATCCCGACTCGTCGGGATGCTCGGCGGATACCCGCGAGTTCGCGGCTCCGATCGGAGCCACGACCGTAAGGGAGTGGGCAGCGGCGGAGCGAATTTGCCCGCTACGGTGCGGGCGCCATCTCTCCGGCGCTCTCGCCCAGCAGATGCAGCACCACGCTCCGACGATGCGGCGCCGACCGGTGCTCGAAAACGTAAATCCCCTGCCACGTTCCCAACACCATCCGGCCGTTCTCGACCGGTATGGAAAGCTGCGTCAGCGTCAGTGCGGCGCGAATGTGCGCCGGCATGTCGTCCTCGCCTTCCACCGTGTGCCGGTAGAGACGGTTGTCCTCGGGAGCCAGACGGTTGAAGAACGCGTTCAGGTCGTGGAGCACGTCGGGGTCGGCGTTTTCCTGAATGGTCAGCGACGCCGAAGTGTGCTGCACGAAGAGCGTCAGCAGACCCTGGCTCACGGCTTGCCGCCCCAGCCACTGGGCCACTTCGCGCGTGATTTCGTACAGCCCCTTGCCGCGCGTCTGCAGGGACAGCCGGTGAGAGAATTGCCGCAAAGGCCCGTCCTTCCCTACTCCACGGTGACGCTCTTCGCCAGGTTGCGCGGTTGATCCACGTCGCACCCGCGGCGTACCGCAATGTGATAGGCCAGCAATTGCAGCGGCACGATCTCGAGAATCGGCGTCAACAGGTCGTGCGATTGCGGTATTTCGATCACGTGGTCGGCCGACTTCCTCACCAACTCGTCGCCCTCGGTCACCACGGCGATGACGATTCCTTCGCGCGCCTTCACTTCCTGGATATTCGAGAGCGTCTTCTCGTACAGCACCCGGCTCTCCGCGCTCGATGGATCGTGCGCCGCCAGCACCACCACCGGCAGCTTGTCATCGATCAACGCGTTGGGGCCGTGCTTCATTTCGCCCGCCGGATATCCCTCGGCGTGGATGTAGGAAATCTCCTTCAGCTTGAGCGCGCCTTCGAGCGCCATCGGAAAGTGTACGCCACGGCCCAGATAGAGCGCGTCGGAAGCGTGGTAGAGGTCGCGGGCCAGAGTTTCGTAGATGGCGTCGTTCGACAACACCGTTTCCAGCTTGCCGGGGATGCGCAGCAACTCCTGCATCAGACTGCGCGACAGGTTCTCGTCGAGCACTTTGCGCGCCTGGCCCAGGTACATCGCCAGGATGAATAGCGCCGTCAACTGGCAGGTGAAGGCCTTGGTGGAAGCCACGCCGATCTCCGGCCCGGCATGCGTGTAGATGCTGCCGGCGGCCTCGCGCGTCACCATGGAGCCCACCACGTTGCAGATGGCCAGCGTCTTCGAACCCTTCTGCTTGGCCTCGCGCTGCGCCGCCAGGGTATCGGCGGTTTCGCCCGATTGCGAGATCACCACGGTCAGCGATTCCGGCATCACGATGGGGTCGCGATAACGGAACTCGCTGCCGTAGTCCACTTCCACGGGGATGCCCGCCAGCTTCTCGATCATGAATTTGCCGGTCAACGCAGCGTGCCAACTGGTGCCGCAGGCGATGATGCGCACCTGGCGGAAGCGCGCGAATTCGGCCGGCGTGATGTCCATTTCATCCAGGAAGATCCGGCCGTCATCGAGGCCCACGCGGCCCAGCGTGGTGTCGCGGACGGCGCGCGGCTGCTCGTAAATCTCCTTGAGCATGAAGTGCTTGAACCCGCCCTTTTCGGCGAGGATGGGGTCCCACAGCACGTGCGTCACCTGGCGGTTCACCGGGCGTCCCTCGAAATCGCTGAGGTTGACGCCATCCATGGTCAGCACCGCCATGTCGCCGTCGGCCAGGAAAAACATGTCGCGCGTGTGGCTGAGGATGGCCGGCACGTCGGACGCCACGAAGTACTCGTTGTCCCCGATGCCGATCACCACCGGCGGCCCCGACCGCGCGGCCACGATCTTGTACGGATCGGAGCCCGAGATCACGGCCATCGCAAATACGCCGGTGAGTTCCTTGACCGCCGCGCGCACGGCGTTTTCCAGGTTCCCTTCGAAGTGCTTCTCCACCAGGTGCGCGATCACCTCGGTGTCGGTTTCGGTTTTGAAAACGTGGCCCTGCGCCGTAAGCTCCTGCTTGAGGGCCACATAGTTTTCCACG
>Ga0181529_10002306_pt1 | contig 23138 bp, 19 predicted proteins | sample PEATcosm2014_Bin_36_FD_119763 | JGI IMG/M metagenome (GOLD analysis project Ga0181529, IMG submission 119763) | Peatland microbial communities from MTU Mesocosm Facility, Houghton, MI, USA - PEATcosm2014_Bin10_30_metaG | ecosystem: Environmental > Terrestrial > Soil > Wetlands > Peat | place... | reverse complement strand
TGATCTCGGCCATCTCGAAAACTCCTGTCTGAGGGATGGGCTTCAGCACCCACATCCTCTCAGGCAGGAGACCCCTCACACCAACGCGTCGCTCCCGCCGCGATAGCGGCTTCGTTCAATCCCGCCGCGATTCAAATTAGATGCTGGATGCTCTAGCGCGTTGAAATCGCCCGATCGTCGAACGGACTTGTCGCCGCCCGGCGTCGCCGCCTCAGCCGGCCTGGGCGACGCGCTTGTGCAAGCGAACCATCAGCGTCGTGGCGAACAGCGGCGTCAGCAGGTTGACCAGCGGGATGGCGACAAAGACGGCGATCATCGCGCCGTAGACAAAGACGAAGCCGGCGTGGCGGCGGCGCAGCGCGCGCGCCTGCACGGCGGAATGAAAACGCATCGCCGCCAGCTCGAAATATTCGCGCCCGAGAAGATAGGCGTTGGCGGCGAGCCAGGCGACGAGGCCGACGCCCGGCACGAACAGCAGGATCAGCGAGACGATCCCGACCGCGAGCGACAGGGCGAAGAAGCGCAGCGCCGCCAGCGTCGCCTCGGCGAACGGCGCGGCGCGGCCTGGCTGCCCGAACGGGTCGATCTCGGCTTCGACATGGGCGGCGATCTCGTCGAGGAACAGGCTGGCGACCAGCGAGGCGATCGGCGCAGCGAGGACAACCGCGCCGACCAGCAGGCTGAGGCCGATCAGCCAGGCGATCAGCGTCGCCAGCCACGACGGCTGCACGGCGACAAAATGCAGCGCCAGCCGGTCGAGCCCGAACCAGGCGACGAGCAGCGCCGCCGCGGTCAGCGCCAGCGACTTGGTCACCACCTTGCGGAACGGCGGCGAGGCGATGTCGTTGAGCGAATCGAAGGCGTCCTTGAACACAGGGGATCGCCCTTTCTCAGCCGACGCGCCGCCGCCGCCAAACGAAGGTCGCGCTGGCCGCGTAGTTCCACACCACGCTGACCAGCGCGCCGGCAAGCCCAGCGACCCACCAAACGCTGCGGCCGCGCAGCAGCCAGCCGGCGACGTCGAGGTTGGCGATCGCGCCGACGCTGCACAGCAGCGCAAACAGCAGGAAGCCGCTGACCATGCCGAGGCCGCGGTAGCGGTAGGCGCGATAGGTGATCTCGTTGTTGAGCAGGAAATTGCTGCCCATGGCGACGATCGTCGCGGCGATCTGGGCGGCGGTGAAATCCGGCAGGCCGAGCGCCTCGACGAGGACGGTCAGCACCAGCAGGTGGACGACCAGGCCGATCGCGCCGATCGAGGCGAACAGCACGAAGCGGATCGGCAGCAGCCCGCCGGTCGCGTGATGGGCGACGAGGCCGAGGAAGTCGAGCCCGACCAGCGGCGACAGCTTCGACTCGCCGGCTTGGCGCGGCCGGAACACGTAGGGGACTTCGACAATCTTCAGCCGCCCGCTGGCCGACAGCACGACATCGACGAGGATCTTGAATCCGTCCGGCGACAAGTGCGGCGCCAGCCGCGCGACGATCTCGCGCCGGATCATGAAGAAGCCGCTCATCGGATCGCTGACCGTCATTCCCGCCAGCAGGCGGAAGAACCACGCGCCGAGTTCGCTGAGCTTCTGGCGCGCCGGCGACAGGCCGCCCGGCGCCGTCTCGTCGGCGACGCGTGTGCCAATCGCCAGCTCGCCCTCGCCTGAGACCAGCGCCGCGTACATCTTCGGCAGGATCTTTTCGTCGTGCTGCAAGTCGCCGTCGATCACCGCGACGTAATCGGCGCTCGACGACAGCCAGCCCTCGATCACCGCCCCCGCCAGACCGAGCCGGTTGACGCGGCGGATACAGCGCATGCGCGGGTCGCGGCGTGCGATGGCGAAGGCGACGTCGGCGGTGCCGTCGGGCGAATTGTCGTCGACGACCACCATCTCCCACGGCAGGCCATCGAGAACTGTCTTCAGCCGCTCGAACAGCACCGGCACATTGGCGGCTTCGCGGTAAGTCGGAACGACGACGGAGAGGGTCGGTCGAACTTCAGGCGCCGCCGGATCGGATGTCATCTCGCGCTCGCTCGATGGCGCGCGCGATTCGCGCGTGCGGCCTCAACGCCGATACGGCAGGGGAAAGGCGCGCGTCAAGCCGCGGGCCGGGATCGCCGCCAGTGCGATTTCGTCGCGCCCGCCGCGTTGTAACGTCACCAGCTGCGGCGGATCGAAGCCAGCGAAATAGGGGGCAAGCCGCGCCTCGGTCGCCTCGCGCCGGTCCCAGGCGACGATGATCGCCGCGTCGCGGCCGACGAAATCGGCGCTGTCGGCGAGAAAGGCGATTCCGCGCGGGTCGTCGGAAAAGACGAAGATCGGCTTGTCCGGCCCGAGCGCCAGGCCGGCCTTGCCGCCGTCCATCCACTTGGTCGCGACGACGAAGGCGGCGCTCTGGACGGCAGGCGCCGCGCGCAGCGCGCCCCAGTCGAGCGTTTCGAGCGTCGGATCGACTGCGGCCGATCCGAGCGGAATGAGGCGCGTCGCGAAGCCGGTCGCCGCCTGGCCGGCGACGACGACGGCGACCGCAGCGAGCAGCGCGGCGGAGGCGATCGCCCATTTCCGCAAGCTTAGCGCCGCCGCGCGCGCTTGGGCGAGCCGAGCGCCGAGCAGCGGATAGACGAACAGCCAGCCGGGCATCGACCAGTGCGGCAGCCCCTTCGCCCCCCACAGCGGCGTCAGGGTGAAAACGACGATCGTCGGCAGGGCGAGGCAAACGAGGAAGAGGCGCCTTTCATCGCGCGCCGCGCGCCGCGCGCCGTCGATCAGCGCGGCGAGGAGCGGCGCCGCGAGCCAGGGCGACAGGAACGCAATCTCGCCAATCGCCATCGCCGCGACCTGCGCCGGCCGCCAATGGCCCGCCGCCTCGGCGCGCGCGCCCTGGAACGCGAACGAGACCCAGCCGTGACGCGCGTTCCACACCAGCGCCGGCGCGACGACGACAAGCGCGACCAGCGCCGCCAGGTAGGGCGCCGGACGGGCGAGCCAGGCGCGCTGGCGCGGCGCCAGCGCGACGAAGGCGACGATTCCGAGCGCCGGCAGGATGGCGTTGTATTTCGACAGGCCGGCGAGCCCGAGCCACAGGCCGGCGGCGAGCCACAGGCCGAAGGCGGCGCGTGGCGGCGGCGCGCCGAAGAACAGCTGCGCCAGCGTCGCCGCCGCGCCGACGAGGGCAAAGTCGAGCGCGCCGTCGGGCACCACCCACGTCCCGGCCGAAGCGAAGAAGAACGGCGTCAGGTTCAGTGCGACGAGCGCGATCAGGCCGGCCCGAGCGCCAAACAGACGCCGCGTCAGCGTGAACGTCAGCCAGCCGGTCGCAGCGAACAAAACGACGAACGGCAGCCGCGTCGCCACGCCTTCGCCGAGCGCCAGCGCGGCGAAATGGGCGATCCATTGGTGCAGCGGCGGATGATCGAAATAGGAGAGATCGAGCCGCCGGGCGACGACAATGGTGTAGGACTCATCGTTGCCCGGCCCGAGCGCCGCGGCGAAGGCGAGCCGCGCCAGCGCGAAGACGCCGATGAGCGCGAGCGCGCGGCGCCCCTCGTTGTCCTCGACGCCCGGCCTCGCATTGGCGAAATTCACGAAACGGCTCGCGCTGCTCTCACGCCCTCGACGCCGGGAACGAACGCGTCGAAGGCGGCGAAGAACTGATCGCGGAAGACGTCGCGCTCAACCATCAGCTCGTGCTGGGCGCCTTCGACAATGACCATCCGGCCGGCGCGCAGGCGCGCGGCGAACCGCTCGGCGGCGCGCGCGTCGGTGACCTGGTCGGCGCCGGCGGCGATGACCAACGTCGGCGTCAGCGTCCGGCGCGGGAAGTCGGGGTCCTCGAATTCGCGCATCAACCGGAAGGCGGCGTCGAGCCAGCCGATGGTCGGATAGCCGAGGCCGAGTTCGGGGTTAGCGGCGACGACGCTCGCCGTGCGGGCGTAGCGCACCGGATCGGACGTGAGCTTGTTGCCGTCGAACGGCAGCGTGGCGACGATCTTCGCGCCGCCACGGCGCGAGAACGCCCCGCCCAGTCCGACCGCGTCGAGCGCCTCGACGAAACCGCGCGCGGCGCGCGGCCACTTCACGGCGGCGAGTCCGATCATCGGCGAGGACAGCACCAGTCGGTCGAGCGGGCAACGCCCGGCGCGCGCGATCGCCAGCGCGATCGCCGCGCCCATCGAATGGGCGAGGCCAAACCAAGGCCTCGGACAGGAGGTCTCGAGCACCTCGGTGACGAAGGCGGAAAAGTCGCGCTCATAAAGCGAGAAATCGTCGATGTGCCCTTTGCGCGGATTCTTGAGCTGGCGCGCTGAGCCGCCCTGGCCGCGCCAATCGAAGATCGCCACCGATAGACCGCGGTCGAGCAGGTTGCGGATCGTCTCGTAATATTTCTCGATGAACTCGGCGCGGCCGGCGAGGATCACCACCGTGCCGCGGGCGCCGTGCGGCGGCGTCCAGCGCGCCGTGCGCAAATTCACGCCGTCGCCGGTGCGCACGGGGTGAAGAATCGCGCCGGGCGGGGTCGGGTTAAACGGCGTGGAAACCAGGCGCATGATCTTAAGCTCGCGCGGCGCGGACGCCGTCTTATACGGCCGCGCCCGCGCGCCGGCAAAGGCGGGCCTGAGGGACAAAACCTTAGGTTTTGCGTTCGGCGCCGACGGCGGTGTTTAGACGGCGGCGGATGCGCCTGCCGCCGTACCTGCGTCAAGATCGGCGCGCCGTGGTCCGGCGAAATCTTCAACCGCGCTTCAGGCCCACGAAATCGACCGCAGGAGTTTGCGCGTGACGCTCGCGGCGAAATGCCCGGCGACGAAACCCAGCGCCATGCTGCCAGCGAACTGAAGGTTGTCGAGCCATTCGAGTCGCGACTGCGGCAGCATGGGATCGCCAGTCGCCAGGCTTTCCGATACCGTCATGCCGGCCGCCGCGACGAGTCCGAGCGCGATGGCGAAACCGCAGGCGGCGCCCGCGCCGCGACGGCTGAACCAGGAAAACGTCGCCCCGAAGATCAGCGGCGCGATCACCGCGGCCAGCCGCAGATAGGCGATGTTCCAATCGAGCGCGACGACCACCAGGAAGTGCGCCACCAGCAACACGACCAGCGGCGCGACGAAATAGCGGGCGGCGTCGATCAGGAACTTGCGTCGCGCCGTCGCCTTCGAGATGGCGTATATCGACGCCGCCTCGTCGATCCCGGCCGCGGCGGCTCGGTCGATCGCCGCAATCAGCCGGTCGATCTGGCCATCGAAATCGCGTCCGGTCGCCACCTCCGCCGCGTTGAGGAAGGCGAACGCGCCGAAACTTTGCGGCAGCGCGGCGGCGTTGGGCATCTTGGCGCCGTCGACCAGCACCGGAATGACGGGCGCGCCTCGCGCGAGGGCGGTTTCGATCTCAACCCGAACCGGGTCGCGCTCCTCCTGGATTCTCGCTTCGCCGCCATCCTGCGCGCCAAGCCATTTGGCGCCGATGACCGCCAGGACGACATCGGTGCGTCGCAGCGTTTCACCGATATGGGCGCGAAAATCGATTCCGATCGGGATGTTGTCGACGTCCATGAACACGCAGTGCTTGCCGTAATGGGCGGCAAGGCGATCGAAGATGCGCCCCGACATCGCTGACGTGTCCGAACGACGATAGGAGATGGCGATCTTCGGCATCGGCGCTACTTGGCGACTTGAAAGCTGAACTCGACCGCGCCGATGTGGCCGCTCTTGTCTTTCACTTCGATCCAGAACTGATGCGCGCCGGGAGGCACGTCGACTTTGTCGATCTCGATGCCCTCGGCGGTGATGAACGACGTGATCCGCTGGGTTATGTCGATGGCGGGACGTTTGAGATACGTCACCACCACAGAATCAGGATCGATCTCAGCGCCGCCAAAGGCGTGAAAGCGCAATTTCAGGTCGATCGGCGAATGCATCAATCCCGCTTCGGGGGGAGGAGAAACGACGAGAATGTTCGGCCGTCGCAGCGGGCTGCCGCGCATGACCAGCGAAGGCGCCTCCCCAGCAGGCAAAGCCGCTTCGTCCGGCGTGACAAGCTCGAATGCTTGCGCGGCCGGGACGCGCGCCAGAAGCAATGCGAATCCGAGAGCCGACAACCAAAACAAAACGGGCCGATTGCAAGCGGCGTTTCGTCGTCGGTTCGCGCCAATCGATTTAAGCCGCCATTTCATCGTCCGCAGGCCCCCGAGGCCCCTGTTCAATTCCCTCCGCCGTCGCCGATCACCGTAAAGGGCGCCCAAAACAGCGGATGCGCATAGGTGTAGCCGGCGCGGCCATCGGCGTCGACGAATCCCGGGCCGTCAAGCAGCGCCATCATCGACTGGCGCAGCGCTTCGCCGCGCGAAAGGCTGGGATCGGCGCTCTGGCGCCGGAACAGATCGCTCGTCAATTCACGCGCCGACGCGGAGTGGACCGACCAGTTGGTCACCAGCAGCGCGCGCGTGCCGGCGTAGAAGAACGCGCTGCCGAGGCCCGAGGCGGCTTCGGCGCCGGCGCCGGCGCTCGCGCCCGTGTTGCAGGCCGACAGAACCACCCAATCGGCGTCGAGCTTGAGCGCCAGAATCTTGTCCGTGGTCAGGAGCCCGTCGCCCTCGACCCCCGCCACCTCGGGCGCGGTCAGAGCCAGCGCCGGTTGAGTCAGTCCGTCGAGGTCGCCTGGGATCAGCCCGTGAGTCGCGAAGGCGACGACGCGGTAGCGCGTGAGGTCAAGGGTCTCGACATTGCGTTCGTTGGCGTCCTTGCCGAGGTAGAGCGACTTGACCGGGTCGACGCCAAGCGCGCGCGCCATCGCCGTCAGTTCCTGCCGCGTATCGGCAAGGCGCGGCAGCATCGCCAGCTCCGCCTTGTCGACGTTTTCAGTGTGTGGGACGGCGCGCAACTTCAGCGGCCGACCGCGCGTTACGTCGGCGTCGGCAACGGCGACGTCGGAGGTCTTCAAAGCCTCGCCGTCGGTTTCCGCGGCTTCTTCCGGACTGAAATAGGGGTCGCCAAAGCCGATCAGGTTTTCGCGGCGCGGCGAACCGGTTGGCAGAGATCGCAGCGTCAGGAACGCCGAGGCTGAGGGAACCACGGTCACGCTATGCTCGCGCGCCAGCCAGGGAACGGCGCGATAACCGGCGAACAGGGGTTGGGCCTGTGCGTCCACTTCGACGTTCGCGGTCGGCAGCAGGCCGAGGGGCAGCTCTCCCAACGCGCCGTTCGTCGCCACGACGAGGCTCTTGGCGTCCTTCCAGCCGCTTTCGACCGGCGCCAATATCGCAGCGTAAAGCGAGTAAGCCTTGCCGACGTCGAAGGGCGGGATCTCTTCGACTCGCGTCACCTCAGGCTCCAAGGCCTTGCGCAAGTCGCTCACCGCGGCGTTGAGATCGCGCGCCTTCATCGGAATCCGCGCGAACGCGACCGCGCCCTCTTTCGGCGCCGCCCACACGAAGCTGGCGGTGCTGCCGAAATAGAACGACAGCATCGCTTCGCCCGGCCGCAGCGCAGCCCTGACGTCGGCGAGCGACGGAGGTTTGGGGTTGATCAGCGACGCGTAAGCGGGAAATCGCTTGGCGATGTCGCGAACGGCGGCGTCGTGCTTGGCCCGCAATTCAGCGAGCAACGCCGAGGCCGCGTTGACGTCTTGGTCGCGCTGCCCGTCCGGCGGCAGCGACAGGAGATTGTTGACGGCGCCTAGCGAGGCTTCAATCTGTTTGGATAGATCCTGCTCGCCGCGAACGAGTTCGGCGAGCGCGGGATCCTTGGCCAATAGCCGAGCGCTGGCGTCGGCGAGCGAATGGCCGACCGCGTGGCCCCGTATCGCATCAGAAAGCGCAAATGTTTCGTCCGCGACGTCGTTCGGGTCTTTGGCCTGATCCACCAGCGCGTTGAAATAAGCTTCGACGATCCGTTGCAGGCGCGCTTGCTTGGCCGCCACGACGGTCGGATCGTCGTCGTCGGCGTTTTCGCGCGCCGCCGTCACCATCACCGGAATAGCGGTCTTGAACTCGCGCAGCGCATCGGTCCCGCGGTTGGATCGGGAATAGCCGACCGCCAGCAGGCCGCGAGCGAGCGCGGCGTCGAAACTGTTCGCCCCCTTGCGCGCCGTCTCGCGCTTGACCAAATCCTCGGCCGCAGCGACGCCGGCGTCGACTTTTCCAGCTGCATACAACATGGCGACCCGCGACCCATTCAGCTGGAAGATTTCTCGGCGCGCTGGCGGCCATTTCTCGATCGCCTGATCCAGTTGCGCGTAGACGGTTTGGGCCTCCTTCGCCTTGCCCTGCAAAACGAGGATGTTGCCGAGATTGGAGAGAACGGTCGCGGTTTCCGGCGAATCGTCGGCAATGCCCAACGTGCGCTGCGTATCGAGCGCCGATCGTGCGAGGTTCTCAGCTTCCTTGTAACGGCCTTCTTCGACGACGATGCCGGCGAGCCCGACGATGAAGGCCGGCGTCGCCGGACTGTACCGGCCCTGTTGGTCGAGGATGTCGAGCAGGGCCTTTCGGGCAAGCGACTCGGCCTCGCTCAGCCGTCCCTGCTTGGCTACCGTTCGCGCTACCGACAGCAGGCTGGCCTCCGCGGCCTGGAGAATCTGCTCGCGCGGCACGGGATAATCGTATTTCGGCAACGCGTTCACCGAGGCGCGGCGAAACGCTTCGGCGCGCCGATAGCCGGCTTCGGCTTGGGCGTACTGGCCGTGCGCCTCCAACGCCAGCGCCGACACGCCGGCCCCGTCCGACTCCCAGGACTGGCCGTAGACATCGTAGGCCTTACGCCAGTTGGGATTGGGACTGCCGCGCGCCTCTTGGACCAGCGCTTCGACGCGGCCCACATAGGCCTCGCCTTGGCTGATCTCGCCCATGGAAAGCGTGGTTCTGGCCAGTTGGGCGAGCGGGTTGATCATTGCGCCGCGCTTGTTCTGCGTCGAGGCGAGGCTGACAATCGCCGCGAAGGTCTCCGTTTCCTTCTGCGGATCGCCGAGCGCGCGATAGCGCAGCCCGACCGATTGCATCACGCGGGTTATCCTGCCGAACTCGCCGCTGCTCTTAGCCAAGTCGAGAGATTTCAGGGCGTCGGCGAGCGCGTCCTGGTTGCGGCCGAGCAGCGCCCTGGCGGCGGCGCGATCGTAATAGAACTGGGAGAGCGCGGCGGGCGCCGCGCCGGCGGGAAGGGTCGCGTCGGCTTCGGCCTTGCGCGCGGCGATTTTCTCGGCTTCAGGTTTTTCCTGATCGAGGATGGCGGTGATGTCGGCGGTGGTGCGCGGCGGCGCCACGAAGGTCGGCTGCACGGAGAAGCTGTCGCTCAGCGGCGGCGGCGCCGCAGCAGCCGGCGCCGCCGGCGCTGGCTTGCTCGCGGCTTCCTTCCGTTCTTCGCGCGTTACGCAGGCGACTACGATGGGACGGCCGACCGTTTGGCGGCATTGTTCGAGCAACGCGTCGTGGTCGCCTTGACCGCGCTTGCTCTGCATGCACGCAACCACGGAGGGGCGCGCGGCCTCGCGGCAAGCGTCGACGATCTGCTCGTGGGTCGCAGCCGAACCCGAACCGCCGGCGCTGCACAGGATGGCTGCGCCCGCCGTCACAAGGAACCCGCCACGTCGAGCCCACAGCCCGAACATGCCTATCCCCCCGCCCCTGGCCGCTCCCGCGACGGTCGAGCGTAGCGACGCGACCTTGGGTGCGCAAGGACGCCAGGGCGCTCGCGTTGCCGTAAGCGGATGTTGCGGCGGAGGGCCCGGGGCCGGCTTTCGCGCGATCGCTGGAAGACGGACGGTCCGGTTCGCGTCCGTTCCCGCCGGCCAGGGCGGGAACTCCGCTTCTGCTTCCGCCCGCTACCTGAGATAGGTCGCGCGAATCCACCAGCTGGGATAGGCGGCATGGAGCGCGCGCGCAGCGCGAGCGGCGGCGTGACGGTCGTCGAACAGCGCAAAGCAGGTCGCGCCGGACCCCGACATGCGCGCCAGCCGCGCGCCGTCGAGCCGCGCCAACGCCGCCAGCGCGTCGCCGATCGCCGGCGCAATGTGGATCGCGCTCGCCTGCAGGTCGTTGCGCCCGGCCGCAAGCGCGTCAACCACGCGCGCCGCGTCGCAGCCAGCCTCGAGCCGCGGGGCAGGCGGCGCGTCGAGCGAAGCGCTGGGCGCGAGCCCGAGCGTCGCGAACACCGCGGGCGTCGCGACGGCGACGCCGGGGTTGGCGAGCACGGCGGGCAGCGGCGGCCATCCGAGCGCCGGGCCGAGTCGCTCGCCGCGGCCGCCCATCGGACGCGCGCTTGGACAAAGGCAAACTGGCGCGTCGGAACTCACTGCGGCGGCGGCGGCGAACAGTCGCTCGTCATCGGGCTTAAGCCCATTGGCGTCGGCGAGCGCGCGCAACGCGGCGGCCGCGTCGCTCGAACCGCCGCCGAGACCGGCGGCGACCGGCAAGACTTTGCGCAAATGGAAGCGCCCGAGCTTGAGGCGCGGAACCCGCTCGGCGAGCGCGCGGGCCGCGCGCAACACGAGGTTGTCGTCAGTCGGCCCGGCGGCCGCGGCGGTCGGACCGGCGATCGTCAGGCTCAGTGCTGCGGCCGGCTCATACGCCAGCCAATCGCCGCAGCCGGCAAAGGCGACGACGCTGTCGAGTTCGTGCCAACCGTCGGCGCGACGGCCGAGCACGGCGAGCGTCAGGTTGACCTTGGCCGGGGCGCGCCAGAGCCGCGGCGAACCCTTCGTCAAGTCTAGCCGCCGCCGTTCTGCGACGAACTTGGGTCGGCGGCGGGGGCCGGCGCCGCCGCGCTCGGCGCGTCGGGCAAGCCGTGCTCGATCTTGTCAAGGATCTTCGGCAGGTCTTCGGCGTCCGGCTTCATGTCGCGCGCGTGATTCCACTGGAAATGCGCTTCAATGCGACGGTTGACGCGCCAATAGGCGTCGCCGAGGTGGTCGTTGACGACCGGGTCGGCCGGCTTGAGGTCGATCGCCTTTTCCAGCGCCTCAGTCGCCTCCTGGTAATGGCCGAGCTTGTAGTTCGCCCAGCCGAGGCTGTCGACGATGTAGCCGTCGTTCGGCCGCAGATCGACCGCACGGCGCAGCATCTTGAACGCCTCGTCGAGATTGACGCCCTGGTCGACCCACGAATAGCCGAGATAATTCAGCACTTGCGGCTGGTCGGGATAGAGGTCCAACGCCTTCTTGAAATCGGCTTCCGCCTTCGGCCATTGCTTCGCCCGCTCGAAACAGATGCCGCGGAAATAGAACAGCGTCCAGTTGCTGCGGTCGGGCGACGGGACGAGGGCGATCGCCTTGTCGTAGGAGGCGGCGGCTTCTTCGTAAGTCTTCGCCGAGCGCTGCAGGCCCCCGAGCGCGCTCCACGCGTCGACGTCGTTGGGGTGGGCGGCGACGATGTCGCGCATCTTCGCCGTCGCGTCAGCGTTGCGGCCGAGCGCGTCGAGCTCGAGCGCCGCCTGGATCTCGGCGCTCTCGCGCATCGGCGAGTTGGCGGGGACCAGCCCATAGGCCTGGATCGCCTCGTCGCTGCGCTTGAGGTCTTCGAACAAGTTGGCGACGGTGACGGCCGCCAGATCGTGGCCGGGCTCGAGGAATAGCGCCAGACGCAGATAGATCAGCGCCGCCAGCTCGTCGCCCTGGGTCGTGCCGGCGCCGCCGAGACCGTAGAGCGCTTCCGCCGCGCCGTCGCGGGCGTTGTGGATCACCGCCGCCGGCGTCTTGCCGGCGGCGAGGTCGGCGAGTTCGCTGACGATCAGCGGATGGTTGGGAACCAGCTTGCTGAAATCGGCGAACACCGCCTTCGCCGCGTCGATCTGGCCGTGGCGGGCAAGAAAGCGCGCGTAGACGTCGACGAGGCGAAGCGTGTTCTTGTTGGCTTCGTAGGCCGCCTTGAGCCGTCGCTCGGCTTCGAAGCCGTTGCCGAGCAAGTCGGCGATCAGGCCGGCGTGATAGTCGCGGAACACGGCGAGGCTTGGCTCGCGGATGTGGTCGAGCGTCTCGAGCGCATGCTTCTGATCGCCGACGCCGGCGTAGCTCCAGGCGGTCAGCAGCGTCGTCGTCAGGTCATGCGCCTTGCCGGCTTCGCCGGCGGCGAGCTGGGCGCGGGCGGCGACGAATTGCCCCTCGGCGAAGGCGCGCGCGCCGAGCGCGAGCCGCGCCAGGCTGTTGAGCGGATCGCGGGCGACCAGCCGTTCGGCCAGCGGGAAGCCGTCTGCGACGTCGCCGGCGGCGAGCGCCGCGGCGAAGGCGCGCTCGACCAGGTCGACGTTGCGCGGATCGCCGCGCAGGGCCTCGCGCGAATAGACGGCGGCGGCGGCGGTGTCGCGATCCGCGCCGGCGACCAGCGCGGCGAGATAATTTCCAGATTGACTGCGGCCGATCTCCACCGGCGTAGCGTCGGGCGTCGCGGCGGTGGCGTGCGCGGCCGCGACGCCGCCAAGGGCGCCGCCGGCGGCGATCAGAACGCTGAACAGCGCCGCGCGGGCGCTAACCGGCGAGAAACGATCTGGCACGGAGCGGTGTTCCCTTGTGAAGCGCGCCCGGGCTTGAGGCCGCCGGCCCGACGCTGATGTGACGTTCTTACAGGAGAAAGCTTCGTCGGCAAACGTGGCCGTTTCGGGTCGCGCTGCGGCGGCTTTCACATGTCCTGGTAGCTGGGTCCGCCGCCGCCCTCCGGCGTCGTCCAGTCGATGTTCTGCGCCGGGTCTTTGATGTCGCAGGTTTTGCAGTGGACGCAGTTCTGCGCGTTGATGACGAAGCGCGGATCCTTGCGGTTGGCCTCGTCGCCATAGACGACTTCGTAGACGCCGGCCGGGCAATAGAGCCGCGCCGGCTCGCCGTAGCGGGGCAAGTTGTCGCGAATCGGAACCGCCGGATCGCGCAGTCGCAGGTGGACCGGCTGGTCCTCCTCGTGATTGGTGTTGGAGAGGAAAACCGATGAAGGCTTGTCGAACGAGACCTTGCCGTCGGGCCTGGGATAGACGATCGGCTTGACCGCCGCGAGCGGCTTCAGGGTGTCGCAATCGCGCTTGCCGTGCTTGACGGTGCCGAACGGCGACCGGCCGAACCACTCGTTGGCGATCATGTCGAGCCCGCCGCAGGGCACGCCGACGACGAGGCCGAATTTCGACCACAACGGCTTGACGTTGCGCACCCGATAGAGGTCGCGGCCGATGTCGGAGCCGCGCCACGAGTCCTCGTACGCGGTCACTTCGTCGCCGCTGCGCCCGGCGGCCAGCGCCGCGTGGATTGTCTCCGCCGCCAGAATGCCCGACAGCATTGCGTTGTGCGAACCCTTGATGCGCGGCACGTTCATGAAGCCGGCGGCGCAGCCGACCAGCGCGCCGCCGGGAAAGACCAGCTTCGGCGCCGACTGCCAGCCGCCCTCGGTCAGTGCGCGCGCGCCATAGGAGAGCCGCTTGCCGCCCTCGAACGTCGGGCGGATCAGCGGGTGGGTCTTGAAGCGTTGGAATTCGTCGAACGGCGACAGCGTCGGGTTCTGGTAGTCGAGATGGACGACGAAGCCGACCGACACCAGCCCGTCGCCATAATGGTATTCGAACGAGCCGCCTGAGGCGCCGCGGCCGAGCGGCCAGCCGAGGCTGTGCTGCACCAGCCCGGGCTGAAACTGCGACGGCTCGACCCGCCAGATCTCCTTCAGGCCGATCGCGTATTTCTGCGGTTCGCGCCCGTCGGCGAGCTTGAAACGGGCGATCGCCTGCTTGCTCAGCGAGCCGCGCGCGCCTTCGGCGAGCAGCACGTACTTTCCGCGCAGCTCCATACCGCGGGTGAAGCCCGACTTCGGCTTGCCGTCACGGCCGATTCCCATGTCGCCGGTCGCGATTCCGACGACTTCGCCGTTGGCGCCATAGACGAGTTCAGCGGCTGCGAAGCCGGGATAGATCTCGACCCCGAGCGCCTCGGCGCGGCCGGCCATCCAGCGCGCCACCGCGCCGAGCGAGCCGATGAACTTGCCGTGGTTGCTCATCAGCTTCGGCATCACGAAGTTCGGCAGCCGAACGCCGCCCGACGGCCCCAGCAGCAGGAAGCGATCGGTCGTGACTTCGGTCTTCAGCGGCCGGTTGGGATCGTCGCGCCAGTCGGGCAGCAGCCGGTCGAGGCCGATCGGATCGAACACCATGCCGGAGAGGATATGCGCGCCGACTTCCGAGCCCTTCTCGACCACGACCACCGAAAGGCCGGCGTCGAGTTCCTTGAGCCGGATCGCCGCGGCCAGGCCGGCCGGGCCGGCGCCGACCACGACGACGTCGAATTCCATCGCCTCGCGCGCCGGCAGTTCGTCTTCTCCCGCCATCTTTCTTGTCTTCCCGTCTTGGCGCGGGGCGGCGCGCGCCGCCCTGAAACGCGGACCTTACTTGCGCATATCGTTGGCGATTGTCGATCCCCCCTTCGTCGACCGCAGCCGGCATGCTAAAAGCGGCGATCCCTCACGCATCCGTTTGGCCATGGCCTCCTCCGATCGATCAACGCCGCTGACTGTGGCCGCCGCCGCCGAGACCCTGCGTTGGTGGATCGCGGCCGGCGTGGATCTCGCGCTCGACGAGAGCCCGCACGACCGCTTCGCCGAAAGCGCTGCGCCCACTCCGCGCCGCGCCCCCGCGGCGCCGATCGCGCCCGACGCGCCGACGATTTCCTACGAGGCGCGGCCGGCCCCGGCGGCGGCCGTCGCGCCCGACGCCGCGGCGCGCTCGGCGCGCGACCGCGCCGCCGCCGCGACGACGCTCGACGAATTGCGCGCCGAGCTGGAGCGCTTTGATGGCTGCGGCCTCAAGGCGACCGCGACCCAGCTCGTTTTCGCCGACGGCGCGCCCGGCGCACGGATCATGTTCGTCGGCGAAGCGCCGGGCGGCGACGAAGACCGCATCGGCCGGCCGTTCGTCGGCCGCGCCGGCCAGCTGCTTGACCGCATGCTGGCGGCGATCGCGCTCGATCGCACGCAGGTCTACATCGCCAATGTCGTGCCGTGGCGGCCGCCGGGCAATCGCACGCCGACGCCGCAGGAGACGGCGGTCTGCCTGCCGTTCATTCGCCGCCAGATCGCGCTGTCAGCGCCACGGCTGCTCGTCTGCCTCGGCGGCTCGGCGACCCAGACGCTGCTCGGCGTCAAGGAAGGCATCACCCGCGCGCGCGGCGTCTGGCGCGAATATCAGGCCGACGACGGCGCGACGATTCCCGCGCTGCCGATGTTCCACCCGGCCTATCTGCTGCGCACCCCCGCCGCCAAACGCCAAGCCTGGGTCGACTTGCGCAAGCTCAGGCAGGCGGCGGAGAAATTAGGCGCTTAGCTTCGTCGACGTCCGCCACTTCCTCTCTCTCGTCTGGGACGAGGTCGTCGCTTCGGCTCGCCGCCCCTCTTGCGTCGTGGCCAAGCCCATTCCGGCCATCCGTCGCCGAGGTCGCGGGCGACTCGTGACGGCGGCCGCCGCATCGCGTCCGGGATGGTCAAACCGAAACCGGGGCGCTTTGGCGCGAGACCTTTGACCCTTCGTCCACCGTGTCGTTTTGCCTCGCTCGCCGCGCCGCCCCCGTTGCGATAGCATCCTTGGCAATTCGCCACGCGGCGAGGGACGGGCAAAAAGAGATTGGGGGAGGCTCGCTTGCTGCCAGGATTGAAATTTGGCGCCGCGGTGGCGCTGGCCTGCGCCGTCGCCGGCTGTTCGTCGCTCGACTTCGGCAACTGGGGCTCGTCGCCTGCGCCTGCGCCGACGCCGGCGGCGCCGGCGGCGATGTCGTTCAAGATCGTGCCGCCCGACCCGCTGGTCGGCAAATGGGGTCTCGCCTCCTATCGCGACGAGAAGGATCGCGCCCGCACCGAGAAGATGGCGCGCGTCCAGTGCAAGAACCCCTATGTCATCGCCAAAGGTCCGACCGACGGCGTGATGATGCATGTCGCCGACGATCCCGACGAACACGAGTTGGCGCTGAAGAAGGGCGCCGACGGCAAGACCTATCTCGGCTTCAATGCGCCGCCCGGCGATCCAGCCGATCGCGAGGTCGTCGAGTTGACGCCGAAGCTGCTGGTGATGAAATTCGTCGATCCAGACGCCAACTCTCGATACGGCACGTTTGTCTACGTGCGGTGCTGAGCCGGGTGGGACAGGCGGCGTCGCCGCTGTGGGCGACGAAAGACGGGAGCGGCTGACGATGCGACGGGACAAGGCGACGATCGAACGCGGAGGCGGCGCTCGGCGGCTCGCGCTCCGCTGCGGGCTTCTGCTGGTCATGCTCGGGGCCGCGCCGGTTCGCGGCGCGCCCCCCGACGCCGTCACGATGGACGTCGGCGACGAGCCGGGGCGCGTCTCGACCGAGGAAGTGCGGATCGAGGACGGACCGTTCGCGCGGCAACTGGTGTTCTTTCGTAGCAACGAGGCGCCGGGCACGCTGGTCATCTCGACGGCCGATCGCTTCCTCTATCTGGTTCTCGGCAATAACCGCGCGTTGCGCTACGGCATCGGCGTCGGTCGCGACGGCTTCCAATGGTCGGGGCTGGTGAAGATCTCACGCAAGGCCGAGTGGCCTGATTGGACGCCGCCGCCGGAGATGATCGCGCGCCAGCCTTATCTGCCGCGCTTCATGGCCGGCGGCCCCGGCAACCCGATGGGCGCGCGGGCGATGTATCTCGGCTCGACCGTCTATCGCATTCACGGCACCAATCAACCGGAGACGATCGGCGAGGCGGTGTCGTCCGGCTGCTTCCGCCTCGCCAACGGCGACGTCATCGATCTCTTTTCGCGCGTCGACGTCGGCGCGAAGGTCATCATCCGACAGGCGGCGCAGCTGTAGGCCCGCGTGGGCGCAAAGGTCTTGGAGGGGGGCATGGCGTTGACTCCGAAGCGCGTGACGGCGGGACTGGCGGCGCTCGTCGCGGCGCTCATCGCATTCGCCGCTCAGGCCGGCACGCTTGAAATGGTCAAGCAGCGCGGCGCGCTCGTCTGTGGGGTCAGCGAGGGGCTGGGCGGGTTCTCCGACCGCGACGCGGCCGGCGCGTGGAGCGGTTTCGACGTCGACTTCTGCCGAGCGGTCGCCGCCGCCGTGCTCGGCGATCCGCAAAAGGCGCAGTTCGTTCCGCTGTCGACCGTCGAACGCTTCGACGCGCTGCGCGCCGGCAAGGTCGACGTGCTGTCGCGCAATTCGACTTGGACCTTCGAGCGCGAGGCGGGGCAGGGGATCCTGTTCGCCGGCGTCGACTATTATGACGGTCAGGCCTTCCTGGTCGTACGGCATCCGACAATCACGTCAGCGCTGGAGCTCGGCGGCGTGTCGGTCTGCCTGCAGGACGGCACGACGACGCGCGCCAATCTTGCCGATTTCTTCAAGGCGAATTCGATGACCTATTCCGAGGTCATTGTCGCCGGTCCGAGCGAGGCGATCGCCAAGCTCGAGAGCGGCGGCTGCGACGCCTACACCACCGACCAGTCGGCGCTCTATATCGTCCGCCTCGGCATGAAGAAGCCGTCAGAGGCGACGATCCTGCCCGACGTGATCTCGAAGGAGCCGCTCGCCCCGGCGGTGCGCGCCGACGACGTCGCTTGGTTCGACGTCGTCAAATGGACGCTTTATGCGCTGGTGAACGCCGAGGAGCTGGGGGTCGGCAAGTCGACGCTCGACGAAGCGCTGCAGTCGCAGAGGCCGGCGGTGCGACGGCTGCTGGGCGTCGAGGGCGATCTCGGCCAAAACCTCGGGCTGACCAAGGATTGGGCGCTGCGGGCCGTGCGCGCGGTCGGCAATTACGGCGATATGTTCGAGGCCAATCTCGGCGCCCGCTCGCGCTACGCGATTCCGCGCGGCCTCAACCAGTTGTGGCAAGACGGCGGCATCCTCTACGCGCCGCCGCTGCAATAGGCGCGCCTCAGCTTCGCCGCGCCGCGACGAAGCGCGCCGCCTCGCGCAGCGTGTCGCCCGCCGCGCCCAGCCCGGTCGCGTCGATCGCCGCGATCGCCTCGCCGACCAGCGCGTCGCGGCGCGCGCGCGCGCCTTCGGGACCGATCGCGGCGACGAAGGTCGCTTTGTTGCGGCCGGCGTCCTTGCCGACGCGCTTGCCCAGCGTCGCCGCGTCGCCCTCGGCGTCGAGCAGGTCGTCGGCGATTTGGAACGCCGCGCCGAGGGCGTCGCCGTAGCGCTTCAACGGCGCGCGCGCCGACGCCGGCGCGCCGGCGATCGTTCCGCCGGCCTCGACGCTGAAGCTCAGCAAGGCGCCGGTCTTCATTGCCTGCAGCTCGGCGATCGCCGCCCCGTCGAGGGGCGCGGCGGCGCGCTCGGCGGCGAGGTCGAGCATTTGGCCGCCAACCATGCCGGCAAGGCCGCTGGCGCGCGCCAGGCCGGCGCAGAGCGCGGCGCGAACGTCGCCGTCCGCGGCCGTGGCGGGCGCGGCGAGGATTTCGAACGCCAGCGTCAGCAGCGCGTCGCCGGCCAGGATCGCCGTCGCCTCGTCGAAAGCGCGATGCACGGTCGGCCGGCCGCGGCGCAGGTCGTCGTCGTCCATCGCCGGCAGGTCGTCGTGGATCAGCGAATAGCCGTGCAGACATTCGATGGCCGCCCCGACCCGCCGTGGGCGGGCGCCTTCGGCGCCGAAGGCGCGCGCCGTCTCGACGACCAGGAACGGCCTTAGCCGTTTGCCGCCGCCGAGGATGGCGTAGCGCATCGCCTCGATCAGCCGCTTTGGCCGCGCCGGCTCGCCGTCGCGCGGCGCGAAGCCGATGATCGCGTCGAGTTCGACCTCGATGGTCGCGCCGACCTCGGCGAGCCGGTCGGCAAAGGCGTTTGTCTTCATCAGACCGGCAGGGCAGCCCTCACTCGGCGTAATCGGCGGGGTCGAAGATGCGTTTGGTCGAGCAGAACTCGCAGGTGACGCCGATCATGCCGTCGTCGCCGATCATCGCACTGCGCTCCTCGGCCGAAAAGTTCTGCAGCATCTCGTCGATGCGCTCGGCCGAGCAGCGGCAGGCGTCGGCGAGCGTTTTCGGCTCGAACACTTTGACGCCGCGCTCGTTGAACAGCCGGAACAGCAGCCGCTCGCTCGATAGGGCCGGATCGATCAACTCGTGGTCCTCGGTCGTCGCCGCGCGCGACTTGGCCTCGACCCATTCGTCGTCCTCGGGCGTATCGTCGAGCTGCGTTCCCGGCGGCGCGTCGCCAGGATCGAGATCGGCGCGACGCAAGCGCTCGGGCGAGTTGGGCAGGAACTGCGTCAGCAGACCGCCGGCGCGCCATTCGACGCCGTCTGGCGTCACGCTCTGGCCGACAGCGAGCCGCACCAGCGTCGGAATCTGCTCGGAGCGGTCGAAATAGGAATGGGCGGCTTCCTGCAGATCCTGTCCTTCCAGCGCGACGACGCCCTGGTAGCGCGACAGGTCGCCGCCAGGGTCGACGGTGAAGGCGAGATAGCCGTCGCCGAGCAGCGCGCCGGCGCCTGCCGAAGCGGGCAACGCCGCCAACGCTGCCGCGTCGAAACGCGCCAGCGCGCGCAGGTTCGAGGGCGCGTCGAAGTCGACCAGCAGCATGCCGACCGGACCGGAGGTTTTGGTCTGCAACTGGAAGCGGCCCTCGAGCTTGAGCGAGGCGCCGAGCAGCACCGCCAGCGTCGCCGCTTCGGCGAGCACGCGGCTGACCGGCTCGGGATAGTCGTGCCGCTTGATGATGGCGTCGATCGCCGGGCCGAGCCGCACCACCCGGCCGCGGGTGCTCAGACTCTCGACCGCGTAAGGCAGAACGATGTCGTCAGAGCCGACGTCGGAGACTTCGCGGGCCGCTTCGTTCATGTGTCGAGCGCTCCTAGGCACCAGGCAAGCACGCCCTTCTGCGCGTGCAGACGGTTCTCCGCCTCGTCGAACACCACCGACTGCGGTCCGTCGATCACTTCGTCGGTCACCTCCTCGCCGCGGTGGGCGGGCAGGCAATGCATAAAGATCGCGTCGGGCGCGGCGCGGCGCATCAGTTCGCGATTGACCTGGTAAGCCGCGAGTAGATTGTGGCGGCGACGGCTTTCCTTCTCGTCGCCCATCGACACCCAGCAGTCGGAGATCACCGCCGTCGCGCCGGCGACCGCGGCGTCCGGGTCTTCGCGCAGGATGACGTCGGCGCCGCCCGCCTTGGCCGCGGCAATGCGCTCGGGCGGCGGTTGCAACTCCTTGGGGCAGGCGATGTCGAGCTGGAAGCCGAAACGCTGCGCGGCGTCGATCCACGACGACAGCACGTTGTTGTAGTCGCCGCTCCAGGCGACCTTGTGGCCCTCGATCGGGCCGCGGTGCTCTTCGAAGGTCATCAGGTCGGCCATCACCTGGCAGGGATGCGACCGCTTGGTCAGGCCGTTGATCACGGGGACGGAGGCGTGGCGCGCCAGCTCGTCGAGATCGGCGTGGCTCAAGATGCGGATCATGATTGCGTCGACATAGCGCGAAAGGACGCGCGCCGTGTCGGGGATCGACTCGCCGCGGCCGAGCTGCATTTCGGCGCCGGTCAGCATGATCGTCTCGCCGCCGAGCTCGCGCATCGCCAGATCGAACGAGACGCGGGTGCGGGTCGACGGCCGGTCGAACACCAGCGCCAGCGTCTTGCCGGCGAGCGGACGGAACGAGGGTTTCTCGCCCTTGGTCCGCTTGCTCTTCATTGCTTTGGCCGCCTCGAGGATGGCGCGCAGTTCGTCGCCCGAATAGTCGAGCAAGTCGAGGAAGTGGCGCCGCCGCGCGCCGAGCGCTGCAGTCGGGATCATGCGTAGGCGCCTTTCTTGATAGGCGCCGCAGACGCTTCGAGGTCGGCGCAAGCTTCATCGAGCCGCCGCACGCCCTCGGCGAACTCCTCCTCGCTGATGATCAGCGGCGGCAGCAGCCGCACGACGCTGTCGCCGGCGGGAATGGTCAGCAGGCGGCGGCGACGCGCCGCGGCGGCGAAGTCCTGTGGCGACAGCTTCAGCTTCAGGCCGATCATCAACCCTTCGCCGCGGACCTCGGCGATCACCGCGGGATGGCGGTCCTTGAGCTCGGCGAGCCGCTGGCGCGCGAAAGCGCCGAGCCGCGCGACGCGTTCGATGAAACCGTCCGCCAGGATCTCGTCGAGTACCGCGTTGCCGACCGCCATCGCCAGCGGATTGCCGCCGAAGGTTGTGCCATGCACGCCGACGGTCAGGCCGCGCGCCGCGTCGGCGGTCGCCAGGCAAGCGCCCATCGGGAAGCCGCCGCCGATGCCCTTGGCGATCGTCATGATGTCGGGGACCGCGCCGGAATGCTCATAGGCGAAGAATTTGCCGGTGCGGCCGACGCCGGTCTGGACTTCGTCGTAGATCAGCAACAAGCCGCGCGCGTCGCACAGCGCTCTCAAGCCGCGCAAGAACGCCGCCGGGATCGTCCTGACCCCGCCCTCGCCCTGGATCGGCTCGATTAGGATTGCTCCAGTCCCGGGACCGATCGCCGCTTCGACCGCAGCGACGTCGGTGATCGGGATCTGGTCGAAGCCGTCGACCTTGGGGCCGAAGCCTTCGAGATATTTGGCCTGGCCGCCGGCGGCGATCATCGCCAGCGTGCGGCCATGGAAGGCGCCTTCGAAGGTGAGGATGCGGTACTTCTCCGGATGGCCGTCGACCGCATGCCGCCGGCGCGCCATCTTGACCGCCGCTTCGTTGGCCTCGGCCCCGGAATTAGCGAAGAAGACGAGATCGGCGAAGGTCGCGTCGGCGAGCCGCCGCGCCAGCCGCTCGCCCTCGGGGATCTGGAACAGGTTGGAGGTGTGCCAGAGCTTGCGCGCCTGCTCGGTCAAGGCCGCGACGAGGCGCGGATGGGCGTGGCCGAGCGCGTTGACGGCGATGCCGGCGCCGAAGTCGAGATATCGCTCACCCGTCGTCGCTGTCAGCCAGCAGCCTTCGCCGCGCTCAAAGGCGACGTCGGCTCTCGCGTAGACCGGAACGATGGCGGAAGACATCTCTGTAGGTCCTCTCTTGTCTGCGTCTCTTCGTCAGGAATTTCGCGCCGCTCGCGGGCGGCGGCAAAAATGAAAACGCCGCCCCGTAGGGACGGCCTCTGACGCGCCAATCATAGAAGAAGCGCGCCGCTCAGGTCAATTCTCTGTGTCGCAGCGTCGCGGCGGCAAAAACTTGTGCGCAGCGCTAATCGGTTGATCCGACTCACGATCCGCGCCTGCGCGCCGCGCTGCGCGCTCAGAACTGGGGAAAAACGCGGGATAGCGCGCGCTCCGACTCTTGCGCGAGATTCAACGCATAGTGTAATTTTGCTTTCAGACGCCACGACATGTCGTGGCCCGACCTTCACGAGAGCGTTTCGGCGCGTAGGGGCTTGCCAGCGTGGCTGGACAGGCGGCGACGGGGGATTCGGCCAGATCAATTTTCGGCGGCGGAACCGGCTGAGAGCCGGCTGCGCGGGCTGCCCATAAGCGAGGCCAACGATGTCTTGGACGGATGAAAGAGTGGAACTGCTGCGGCAATTGTGGCTCGACGGCAAGAGCGCGAGCCAGATTTCGGCCCAGCTTGGCCATGGCGTGACGCGCAACGCCGTCATCGGCAAGGTCCATCGTCTCGGCCTCGCCGGCCGCGCCAAAGCGCCGAGTTCGACGGCGTCGCCGCCGCGCGCCGCCTCAGCGCCGCGCATGTCGCCGCGTCCCGCCTCGAGCGGCAGCGCCCGCACGGCGGTGCGCGGCGCGACCGCGCTGGCGCTCGCCGTCGAGCCGGCGCTCGACACGCGGCCGGTGTTCCAGGAGGAGGACGTCGTCGTCCCGATGTCGCTCAGGGTGTCGATCATCGATCTCAAAGAGGCGATGTGCCGCTGGCCGCTCGGCGACCCGACCTCGCCCGACTTCCGCTATTGCGGCTCGCCAGCGGCGAGCGGACCCTATTGCGCTCACCACGGCAAACTCGCCTATCAGCCAGTCCAGGACCGGCGCCGCGAACGCGAACGGCGCACCCTGCTGCTGCGCTAGAGCCGCACTCTCGTCATGGCCGGTTCAAGCCCGGCCATAACAAGCCAAAGCGGGATGGCGACAAAGCGCAGCGCCCGCTTTCTATCGGTCGCCAGTCGGCTTCAGGCCTTGCCGTAAGTCTCGTCGAACGAATAGCCGGTGCCGCGCACGGTGCGGATCGGGTCGCGCTCGCGCCCGCGCGACAGCGCCTTGCGCAGCCGGCCGACGTGGACGTCGACGGTGCGCTCGTCGATCTCGACCGAC
>Ga0181529_10002305_pt1 | contig 23154 bp, 20 predicted proteins | sample PEATcosm2014_Bin_36_FD_119763 | JGI IMG/M metagenome (GOLD analysis project Ga0181529, IMG submission 119763) | Peatland microbial communities from MTU Mesocosm Facility, Houghton, MI, USA - PEATcosm2014_Bin10_30_metaG | ecosystem: Environmental > Terrestrial > Soil > Wetlands > Peat | place... | reverse complement strand
TTCCCTTTACTTGCACCATCTCCTGGGGGGAAAGGAACTGGCCCTTCTTCACGTTGACGGCCCTGCCGGAGGCTGCGGCCGCCAGGAGCAGGTCCGTCTGGCGGCAGAGAAAGGCCGGAATCTGGATCACGTCGCAGACGGCGGCCACGGCGGGCACCTGCGAGGGGTCGTGCACGTCGGTCAGCACCGGAAAGCCGAATTCCCTGCGCACCAGAGAGAGGAGGCGCAGGCCATCGGACAACCCGGTGCCGCGCTCCCCGGCCAGCGACGTCCGGTTGGCCTTGTCGAAGGATCCCTTGAAGACGATCAGCAGCTCCGGGTGGGCGCGGCCGAGGTCCCTGAGGGCGCCCGCCACCGAGCGGCAAACACCCTCGTTCTCAAGCGAGCAGGGGCCCGAGATGAACAGCAGCTTTCCCGGTTCGAAGATCATCGCTTGTGGCGTTTGATGGCGGCGCCGATGAATGCGGCAAAAAGGGGATGCGCCTTGTTCGGCTTGGACTGGAATTCGGGGTGGAACTGCACCGCGACAAACCACGGGTGGTTCTTCAGCTCGATGATTTCAACCAGGTTGCGGCGCGGATTGACCCCGCTGACGACGACGCCGGCCTTCTGAAGCTGCGCCACGTACGCATTGTTGACCTCGTAGCGGTGGCGGTGGCGTTCGCGCACGCTCGAGGCGCGGTAGGCCCGCGCCGCATTGGTGCCCGGCGCAATCGCGCACTCGTAGCTGCCGAGGCGCATGGTGGCGCCCTTGTCGATGATCTTCTTCTGCTCCTCCATCATGTTGATGACGGGGTGGCGGGTGTTCTGGTCGAATTCCGTGCTGTTGGCGCCCGGGAGCCTGAGGACGTTGCGGGCGAACTCGATGACGCCGATCTGCAGGCCCAGGCACAGGCCGAAGTACGGCACCTTTTGCTCGCGGGCAAAGCGCGCGGCCGCGATCTTTCCCGCCGTCCCGCGGTCGCCGAAGCCGCCTGGGACGAGGATGCCGTCGAGGCCCCGCAGCTTGGAGAGCCCGCCGCTCTTCTGGAGATCCTCGGCGTCGATCCGCCGGACGTTGACCTTGCAATTGTTCGCGATGCCCGCGTGGGTGACCGATTCGTAGACGGACTTGTAGGCGTCCTGCAGCTCGATGTATTTCCCCACGACGCCGATCGTCACCTCACGGGTCGGATTGAGCAGCCGCCGGACGACCTTCACCCAGACGTTCTCCCTGGGCTGGGCGATCTTGAGGCCGAAAAGGTCCAGGACGAGCTCGTCCATACCCTCCTTCTGCAGGGCGAGGGGAAGCTCGTAGATCGAGTGGTCCACGTCGCGGCACTCGATGACGGCCTTCACGGGGACGTTGCAGAAAAGGCTCAGCTTGTCGCGCAGGTCGTTGTCGAGCGGATGGTCGCAGCGGCAGACCAGGACATGGGGCTGGATGCCGATTTCGCGGAGCTTGGCAACCGACTGCTGGGTCGGCTTGGTCTTCAGCTCGCCGGCGGCCGCGAGGTATGGGACGAGCGTGACGTGGATGAAGACGACGTCCTTCGGGCCCGCCTCGTGCGCGAACTGGCGCATGGCCTCGAGAAAGGGCAGCCCCTCGATGTCCCCCGTCGTCCCGCCGATTTCGGTGATGAGCACGTCCACGTCCTTCCCTCCCGCGTAGATCCGCTCCTTGATCTCGTTTGTCACATGGGGAATCACCTGGACCGTCTTCCCGAGATAGTCCCCCCTGCGCTCCTTCTGGATGACGCTCTCATAAACCTGGCCCGAAGTCAGGCTGTTCAGCCTTGAGAGCTTCCCGCTCGTGAAGCGTTCATAATGGCCCAGATCGAGGTCGGTTTCGGCCCCGTCCTCCAGGACATAGACTTTCCCGTTCTGAAAGGGGCTCATCGTCCCGGGATCGACGTTCAAATAGGGGTCGAACTTTTGGATCCTCACCCGCAGTCCCCGCATCTCCAGAAGGGCGCCGAGCGCCGCCGCGGTGAGCCCTTTGCCCAGCGAGGATACCACGCCTCCTGTCACGAAGATATACTTCATCCGCGAGGAATAAAAAGCGGTTGTGCGCCGCGCAAGCCTTTGTCGAGAATTCCGCCCTACCTCATGAGCGCCCATGCGGCCCAGGCGAGTCCGCCGACAATGACGACGATGAGGATGAGCCAAAGCGTCCATTCAAGGAGCTTTGCCACGATCCAGACGAGCAGCGCCGCCACGAGGGTCGCTGCGGCGATGACAAGCCAGCGGGGGTAGGACGACAACGAATCGATGAACGTCTGCGCTGTCATGCCGGTACACGAACCGATATGAAGGCCGGTTGCAAGAACCGGGAAATGAGTTGCCCCGGCGCCGGACGAAGGGCAACTCCAGAGTGTGCAATCCAAGCCGCAACTCCTCGCCTGGCTGACATGTGACGCCGCCCACATCGACCCCAGTTCGGGAAAGTACACGATCCTGGGGGTCTTTTCGAACATCAAGGCGCATCATTTCCCGATAACCCATCCCCTGATGGTGTGGTTCCTCACACTGACCGACGTCGCTCCGGGCCAGCATAAGATGAAGATCTCGATGGGACTGGGCCCCACCGAGATGCAGCCCCTCATCGAGAGGCCCTTTGAGTCGCTGAGCCCCCTTCACAGGATAAACCTGATCAACGAGATCCGGAACCTGGGCTTCCCCAGGCCGGGCGACTATTCGCTCCTGATCGAGGTTGACGACGAGCCGCTGCTGGCGACAAGCCTCACCGTAAGCCAATAACCCCATGTCAACCACCCATCCCCGGGCCGCCAGGCCGGCCCTGATCATCGGTTCTGTCGCGATAGACCGGATAGCGACATCCGTCGCGGAGAGCGGCGACATCCTCGGCGGCGCGGCGACCTATGCTTCGATCGCAGCGAGCTATTTCGTGCCGGCGCGGCTCGTGGGCGTTGTCGGCGCGGATTTCCCGAAGCGCTTCATGCAAAGGCTGCGCCGGCATGGGGTCGACCTCGGGGGCCTCCAGGTGGATCCCGCCGGCAAGACATTCTTCTGGTCCGGACGCTACGGGGAGAACTTTGACCGCTGCGAGAACCTGGTGACCGATCTCAACGTCTTCGAGAAGTTCTCGCCGGTCATTCCCCCCGAGTATTCGGACAGCCGATACGTGATGCTGGGGGCGATCACCCCGGCCCTCCAGCACCAGGTCGTGGACCAGGTGGCGATGGGTTCGTTCGTCCTGGCCGACACGCGCGGGCTGTGGATTCAGGTCGCCCGCCCCGACCTGGAGCGGCTGCTGCCGCGGGTCGACCTGTTCGTTCTCAATGAGGACGAGGCCTCGGAATTGAGCGGGGAAAGGAACCTGATCGTCGCCGGCCGCTACATCCGCAGAATGGGTCCGCGCATCGTGATAGTGAAGAAGGGCTCCCACGGGTCCCTCCTCTTCCACCCGGACGGGTTCTTCGCGCTTCCGGCCTATCCGGTCTCCCGCCTTGTCGATCCCACGGGGGCTGGCGACAGCTACGCGGGCGCCCTGATCGGATACCTCGCCTCGGTCAACCGGACGGATTTTGCGGCGCTGCGCAAGGCGATCGCCTACGCGACGGCCTGCGCGAGCCTCACGGTCGAAAGCTTCGGGGTCAACCGCCTGTCGATGGCGGGCCGCGAGACGATCGACCTCCGCTATCGGGAATTGGTGAAGATGACGCGGATATAGGGCGCCGGCAATGGCGGCGCCGAATGCGAACGGAAAATAATGGGGAAATGATGTTGACAGAGTACTCTGCACGATAGAGTACTCTGCGCATGAACAGCATTTCAGCCGAGGAGGCCGCCAAAGCCCTCCAGCAGATCGAATCCTCGCGGCGGGCGATGCGCGCCGCCATCCGTGCCAATCGCGGACACCTGCACCTTTGGATGTGGGGACTCATCTGGGTCGCCATGGCGGTAATCATGCAAAATGGCGGACAGTTCGGAGAACCTCTGCTGAACTGGCTTGGCATAGGAGGCGTGATCGGCTCTTTTGTAATCGGTTTTTGGCAGGGCCGGCGGGTGAGGAGCGGGATAGACGGGCGGTTCATAGGAGCCGTGGTCTCGCTGCTGGTGTTCGGGTACGCGGTCTGGCCGGCGCTGCTGGGGGTGCATGGCGACCACCCCAAGGCGCTGCTGACCTATTCCGCGCTCGTCATCATGCAGATCTATATCCTCGCCGGGCTGTGGTTTGACATCTGCCTGCTTTGGACCGGCATCCTTGTCACCGTCTTTCTCCTCGGCGGCCTGTGGTTCTTCGCGCCGATCTTCTATTGGCTTTTCGCGATCTTCGGCGGGGGAACGCTCATCGGGACGGGATTCTACCTTCGGTACATCCTGCGCTGAAAGGACCCCCATGGACAGCCTCGACACAGTCATTCACCAACCGGCCCGGCTGCAGATCATGGCGGCCCTCAGCCAGCTGAAGGCGACAGAGAAGGTCGATTTCGCCTTTCTCAAGAAAAGCCTTGGGTTGACCGACGGAAACCTCGGCGCGCATTTGGCGACCCTCGAGGAGAAGGGGTACATCGCCTTGGACAAGGCCTTTGTCGCCAGGCATCCCAAGACGTTTGTCTCGGCCACAGCGCCCGGCCGCCGCGCCTTCGCGTCCCACGTGGCCGCGCTGCAGGCAATCATCGAGCGACCGGCCTGAGCGGCGGCGGAAATTTCCCCATGAACTTCCGTAACCCATCATTCCGGCGCCCGGTTTCAAGCGCGGCGCCCCAACTCATCCCATGCTGACCATAAAATCCGTAACCAAGCGGTTTGGCACCCTGACCGCGCTCGACGACATTTCACTGGAGATCGCCGAAGGCGAGTTCTTCGGGCTGCTCGGGCCCAATGGCGCGGGCAAGTCGACCCTCATGTCGCTTGTCGCGGGCCTGCGCTCCCCCGACAGCGGCGCCTTGATCCTCGACGGGGAGCCGCTCTCCGCGGGCGGGGCCAGGGCGCGGCGCAGGCTCGGCCTCGTGCCCCAGTCGATCGCCCTGTTCCAGGATCTCACCGCTGAGGAAAATCTCCGCATCTTCGGGGAACTCCAGGGGCTGCGGGGCGAGGTGCTCCGCGCGCGGGTGGACGAGGCGCTTGCGGCGGCCCAGCTTGGGGACCGCCGGAGCTCGATTGTGAAGACGTTTTCGGGAGGGATGCAACGGCGGCTCAACCTGGTCGCGGCCCTTCTCCACAGGCCCAAGCTGCTCCTGTGCGACGAGCCCACCGTAGGCGTCGATCCGCAATCGAGGAACGCGATCTTCGAATACCTCGAACGCATCAACCGCGAAGGCGTCACGATAGTCTACTCCACCCACTACATGGAGGAGGCTGAGAGGCTCTGCTCGAGGATCGGAATCATCGACCACGGCAGGATACTCGGGCTGGGCACCCTGGATGAACTGCTCACCCGGCTGCCTTTCGAGGACGAGGTCACCTTTCCCGTGATTCCGGCGACCAAGCCGCTCGTCGAACGCCTTTTGCCCCACGGAGAGACGCTGGCCGTGGAAGGCACGTGCCGGTTTCGTCCGGGCGCCGGTTATCCGCTGTCCGCCTTCTTCGCCCTGACCGAGTCGCTCGGCCTTTCACCGCGCCTTTTCAAAAGCGAGCGGCCGACACTCGAAGCGGTCTTCCTCCACCTTACCGGGCGAAAGCTGCGCGACGCCTGATCCGGCAATCTCCGCCCATCACAGCCATGTCACAAATTCTCATACTCCTGCGCAAGAGCCTGCTGGTCTTCTCCCGATCGAGGACCGCGGTTAGCCTTACCTTCCTCGTGCCGATCGCGATCATTTATGTCTTTGGCCACGTGTTCGGCCTGTACAAGAAATCCGACGCCGGCCCGACCGGGATCCCGCTCGCCGTGGTCAACGCGAGCACCGATCCGGCCGCCGGCAGGCTTGTGGACGCCCTGAAGGCGGAGAAGACATTCCGCGTCATCGACTCGTTCCGGAACAGGGATGGCAGCACGCGCCCGCTCACCGAATCCGACGCGCGGCGCGGCATGAATGACGACGATTACCGCTTTGCCCTCATCCTGCCCCCGGACCTCCTGCCAAAGGACAGCTTTGGCATCCGGCTGAAGTTTCTCACCAATCCGCGCAATGAGATCGAATCCCAGACGGTGAACGGCATGGTCCAGAAGACGATCTTCTCCCACGTGCCGGAGCTTCTCGGCGAATCGATGCGCGGGGCGATGAGCCGGTATATCGGCGCGCCCGCGCTCGAGGGCTTCAATGGAGAACTGGCGGGCGTGTATGCCAAGTACTTCAACCTCGACCGCGACAAGATTCTCAAACGCCTGAACCGCGCCGACTACGGGCTGGGCGCCCTGTCCGCCTCCGGTGGGACGGCCCCGGAGGACCAGGATCAGGCGAAGAAATCCGCGGGGTCGGTGGACGTATTCTCGAAGATCGTGAAGATCGACACCGAGCAGGTGGCCGGCAAAGAGCTGTCAAATCCGATGGCCGCGCGGACCGTCGGCGGCTACGCCGTCATGTTCCTCCTGTTCGCCGTGAGCAACTCGGCCGCGACGCTGTTCGAGGAGAAGAACACGGGCATTTTCGTGCGGCTCCTATCGGCGCCCGTGCGTCCTGCCCACATCATCTGGGCGCGGTTCCTTTTCGGCATGATGCTCGGAATCGTGCAGATCGCGGCCCTTTTCCTGGCCGGTCACTTCCTGTTCCACCTGGATATCTTCAGCCATGCGGCGGCGCTCCTCGCCGTAGGCGTGGCTGCTGCTGCTGCCTGTTCCGCCTTCGGCCTCCTGATTGCGTCCGTTTCGCCGAATTCCGCCGCGGCAAGCGGCCTAGCGACTTTTGTCGTCATCACGATGAGCGCCGTCGGCGGCGCCTGGTTTCCCGTGAGCCTGATGCCCGATTACATCCAGCGCGTCAGCAAGCTCACGATCGTCTACTGGTCGGTCGAGGGCTTCTCGGATGTCCTCTGGGCGGGGCACACGCTCGTCCAGGTGCTTCCGAAAATCGGCATCCTAGTCGCGATTACCGCGGCTGTGATGGCGGTGTCCGTGGCGTGCTTCCGCCGCGGGAAACTCTTCGACTAGCACCTGGCGCCCCGAGTCATCCGCGAACCGACAGGATGATCATTTGGCCCTCGGACGACGAGGGGCCCATGGTCAGCTTGAAGGTTCCGGGCTCAACCCGAAACTTCATGTCCAGGCCCCAGAGGCCAAGGGCGTCGGATGTCACTGGAAACGATACGGTCCTGCGTTCGCCGGGCTTAAGGTGGATCCGCTGAAATCCCTTGAGCTCCTTTACGGCCCGGGTCACTGAACTCACGTCCTGGTGGACGTAGAGCTGCACAATTTCGTCCGCCTCCCGGGCGCCGGTGTTGACAACATCGATCGACGCAATTGTCGAGCCACCTGCCGGCATGGCTGCATCCCTGAGCACGGGGTTTTCGTATTTGAACGTCGTGTAACTCAGTCCGTCGCCAAAGCGCCACAGCGGTTCGCCGTGCGCGAACTCATACGCGTATGGCCCGGCGTAGGGTTTCCTGCTGTAGTAGGCGGGGATGTCGCCGGCGCTCGCGGGAAATGAAACCGTGAGTTTCCCCGATGGGCAGACGTCGCCAAAGAGGATGTCGGCAGCCGCCGTTCCGCCCTCCTCCCCCATGTACCATCCTTCGACAATCGCGGAGGCTTCCTGCTTCAGGGTTCCGATCGAGAGGGGGCGGCCATTGTTCAAGAAGAGGATGACGGGCTTGCCTGCCGCGAGAACGGCCCTGGCCAGCGGAAGCTGCGAACCGCGGAGGGCCAGCGTGTCGGCATCGCCCAGATGGTCGTCGGCCCAGGCTTCCCGGCTCAGAGCCTCGGTTTCCCCGATCGCAAGGACAACCACATCGGCCTGGGCGGCTATCCGCCCGGCCTCTTCAATCAGGGGACGATTCTCCGCGTCGGTGCCAAGAACAACCGACCGGGTCTGCCAATTGGCGAATGCGCTGCCGGAATCATTCCTCACCAGCACGCATCCCGGCGCATAGAGCACGGTCGCCTGTCCGCGAACCTTCGATCGAATCCCGTCCAGCAGGGAAACGGAACGGAGAGGAGTTCCCGAATAACTTCCGAGCCGGGCGACCGCCGCATTGGGTCCGATGACGGCGATCGTGCGCAGGCGGCTGGCGGATAGGGGAAGGATCCCATTGTTCTTGAGAAGTACGATCGACTCCCGCGCGGCCTGAAGCGCAAGGTCGCGGCTGGCGGGGCGCTCGACGACGGCCTTGGCGCCGTCCGCGTCGGCATAGGGATGCTCAAACAGCCCCAATCGGAATTTCCAGGCAAGAATTGCGCGTACTGCATCGTCGATCTGGGCGATCGAGACCGAGCCCTTTCCGAGGGCTTCCTTCAGGGCGGGGTAGGAATGGGGGGAAGGCAACTCGATCTGGACGCCCGCCGCCAGCGCAAGGGCTCCCGCGTCCGCAGGGGAACCGGCCACATGATGGCCCTCCTGCAGCAGGCTGATGCCCTCGTAGTCGGACACGATCAGGCCCTTGAAGCCAAATTCCTCCCGCAGAACATCGTGCAGGAGCCACCGGTTGGCATGCGAGGGGACGCCGTCCACCTCGTTGTAGGAGGGCATCACGGCCCCGGGATGGGCTGTTCTGATGATGTAGGCGAAGGGGACAAGATCGACCTCGCGCAAAGTCCGCGGAGTGCTGACGCTCGGGCTGCGATTTAGGCCGCCCTCGGGAGTCCCGTGTCCCGTGAAATGCTTCAGCGTCGAAATGACGTGGTCTGAATCGATTGTGCCATCCGCCGATCCCTGAAAGCCCCTCACGATCGCCGCGCCCATCCGGGAATTGAGGTACGGATCCTCGCCCATGGTCTCGTCGATCCGGCCCCAGCGCGGGTCGCGGGCGACATCGACAACAGGAGCCAGGGCGTGCTGGGCGCCGCGCCTGCGCATTTCCAGGGCGACGACCGAGTAGATGCGCTCCGCAAGTTCCGGATCCCAGGAGCAGGCGAGCCCCAAGGGAACGGGGAAACTCGACGCCCCGGGTTCGACAAGCCCGTGGCACCCCTCCTCGTGAAACATGGCGGGAATACCAAGGCGGGTCTGCTCCACAAGGAATTTCTGAATCCGGTTGTGAAAGGCGACATCCTCATCGACTGGCAAACGCTGCACCGGCGCAAGGGATCCGACCCCGTTTGGAATCACTTTCCTGAAAAACTGCTCCGCGGCGGGTCCGCTTCCCACCGCGCCAGGCCCGCGGATCCAGGCGCCGGTCATCTGGCCAAGTTTCTCATCAAGAGTCATGCGGCCGAGCAGATCGCGCACCCGTGCGTCAACGGACGCGGATGGATCGCGGTAAACGGGCGAAGATGCGGAATCGGCGGCGGGGAGCCGCGACAGGAATGCGGTCGGCAGCAGGACCAAAGCCAGGGGGAGGAGTGGAAGCCGGGGCGGGTGCATGGCCCGCATTTTCCCATGAAAACCCGCGCGATGCCGATCAAAAACAGGGTCACCTTCCCCTTGTCTGGGCCGCTTCGTTTTCGGCGGCATCCTTCGGCCGTTCAATCGTAATGATAACACGCTTGGACGACCTTGATCGTCTGGCCCTCAACCTTGTACACCAGCCTGTGCTCATCGGTCATGCGGCGTGACCAATAGCCACTCAGCGCGTGTTTCAAGGGCTCCGGTTTCCCAATTCCGGAATGTGGGTTTCTTGAGATGTCTTTGAGCAGCTCGTTGACCTTCCTGACCAGCTTCATGTCGGCCTGCTGCCAATGGACGTAATCCTCCCATCCCTGGCGCGAGAACAGGATGTTCATCCGGCGAGCGACTTGAGGCTCTTCTTGACGCCCTTGCCCTTTTCAAGGGAGGCAATCGATCCGAGGAGTCTGCGGGCATTGGCCGGAGACCGCAGGAGGTAGGCGGTTTCCTGGAGCGACTCGTAGTCCTCCAATGAGAGCATCACGACGGCCTGGTCGCGGTTCCGGGTGATGACGACCGGATCGTGGTCTTCGCAGACGCAATTCATTGTCGACGCCAGGTTCTCCCGGGCCGCTGTGTAGGTGATGGCCTTCATATGGACATTAAACTGTCCATGTACGTGATAAGGTCAAGAACTGGCGCGAAGTTGCAGTGAGCCGCGCACCGGGCCCTGTGCGAGCGCGGGATTCATTCGCTCGTGATGAGCGGCCGGGGTGTCGAGCCTCAGGAATGCCGGGCTCCGAGAAGGCGGGCCGGCAGGAATAGGATGGCTCGCACCAGGGCCAGCATGGCCTCCATGACGACGCCCACGATCCGGAATGGAATCGAGAGAAGCCAGAGCACGGGCCAGATGACGAGAAACAGCAGCGCGAGCGGCCAGCAGACGGCCAGGAGAATGGCCCAGAGAAGTAAAACGATGAGGATCTTCATTGGGTGTCGGAAATCAGTTGTATCTATAACACGGCGAACGCCAAAAAGTCGCAAGATGAACGGCATCTCCGAATAAGCGAGGGAGGATGGGTCAAAATGCGCCTCCATCGGGGATCGGTACCCCTGGTGTCTGGATGGCACCAAGGGTTGCAAACCGCCCGTGCAACCGTCCTGACAAAGATTTGCCCTTGGGCGGCTTTTTGCGATGATTGAAACCCGCATGCATCACAAAACAGGCAAAGATCGCCAAGATCGCCAGGCGAAGAGGGTCGAAGGCGACCGAGGTGTGCTAAAAGCACATCGCAGGGAGTTTGAGGCCTTCTTCGCAGGCGAGCTTGAGCGAGATGTGCCTGAATTTGTGATGCATGCGGGTTAAAGAAAGTCATGCCCGCCGAATTGGAACAGATGGTCAGATCGATCGCCGAACGCGCGCGCGCCGCCTCGCTTGCGCTGGCGATCGCGCCCGCTGCCGCCAAGAACGCGGCGCTGAACCGGCTGGCGGATCTCATTGACGGATCGCATCAAGCGCTGTTGGACGCCAATCGGCGGGACCTCGAATCATCCGGCGCCAACGGCCTGGGCAAGGCCCAGGTCGACCGGATGACGCTGAGCCCGTCCCGGCTGGGGCATCTGGCTGAGTCGGTGCGCCAGGTGGCGCAGTTGCCCGATCCGGTGGGCCGGGTCCTTGAGGAGTGGGCGCGGCCGAACGGACTCAAGATCCGGAAGTTGAGCGTTCCGATCGGCGTCATAGGCGTCATTTATGAGGCGCGCCCCGATGTCACGGTCGATTGCGCTATCCTATGCCTGAAGTCCGGCAATGCCGCCATCCTCAGGGGCGGCAAGGAGATCTTCCAGACGAACGCGGCCCTGGCGGAGCTTATCCGGAAGGCGCTGGGCGAAACGCCCGGTGTGCCGGTTGACGCCGTCCAGCTGATCCCGACGACGGACCGCGCCGCCCTCCATGCGCTTCTCAAGCTCGACTCGCTCGTCCACTGCATCATCCCTCGCGGAGGCGAGGCGCTGATCCGATTTGTCGCGGAGAACAGCAAGATCCCGGTCATCAAGCATTACCAGGGCGTGTGTTTCCTTTACGTCGACCGGGCCGCCGATCCTGAGATGGCCGAGCGGCTGGTCATCAACGCCAAGACGCAGCGGCCCGGGGTGTGCAACGCCGCCGAACAACTCCTCGTCCATGCGGAGGCCGCCGGCACGCTGCTGCCGCGCCTGGCCGGAGGCCTCGTGGCAAAGGGTGTCGAATTGCGCTGCGATCCCGCGAGTGCGGACATCCTAGCCCGCGCCCGGATCGCGCACAAGGCGGCCATGCCGCCGGATTTCACAACGGAGTTTCTCGATCTCGTCATGGCGGTGCGGGTCGTCGATTCGGTCGATGCGGCGATCGCGATCGTGAACCGCGACGGTTCGGCTCATACGGATGCGATTGTCACTTCGGACGAGGCCGCAGCGCGCCGGTTTCAGGCTGGCGTGGACAGCGCGGTCGTCCTGTGGAACGCGAGCACCCGTTTCAACGACGGTTTCGAGTTCGGTTACGGCGCGGAGATCGGGATAAGCACGGACCGCCTGCACGCCAGGGGCCCCGTGGGCCTGAGGGAACTGTGCTCCTACAAGTTCGTAATCGATGGTGAAGGCCAGATTAGGCAATAGGTTAGGTGGAACTCTTGGACCGGCCCAATTACTAACCATCCTGACATGAATCACCTCCGCCGACCCCTGCTTCTTCTGGCAACGGTGACCCTCTTGGGCTCATTGGTCGCATTGGCGAAGGCCGAAGACTCTGCGGCCCAGTCGCAACCACCGCCTCCACCTGTTCCGACCCCGATTGATGATTCGCAAGTACCTGCGAATTCGGTGTTTGCTAATGCACCCCGACCGGATGCGAATCCGTCGCAGTCCCAGCAGGCGGGCGGAGCCGCAATCGGGACTGGCGCGGGCGCGAAACCGACCGGACAGGGTGAGCCGCAGCCATCCACCGCGGCCCTTATCATTGCGGGACTGCCCAAATATGATCCGCCAAAGCCGGTTCCTGCAAAACCGGCGGATCAGGACGTGGACCTGCGCGACGTGGACAAGCCGCAGAACGAAATCGTCCGGTTGCCCGCCTATTACGTTCGGACGGCCCGGCAGGCTGTCTTGAAGGAACCGGACCTGGTCTCGCAGACGGGCATGGCCGACATCGGGATGAAGAACTATCCCGGCCTTGCGCTGACGCCCTTTGCCTGGCTGAACGCGATGAACCGCGGCATCGCGAAGGAGATGTACCTCGAGGACCGGCGCCTGCAGAATATTTCAGATCTCAACGAATCCGCGATCTCGATCGGGCGGGGAGGTGATTCCGCCGAGAGCGAGTTCATCAAGAAAGAGTCCCAGGACACGTTCCTGCGTCCAATAGACTGGGGTGGGCTCCCGCCAAAATAGTGCGTCGCCCGGCTGTCAGCAAAATCGCTGGCGGCGAAGGTCCGTGTAGCTTTTAATCAGCCTGCCAAGGCCGGTCCATGCCAACCCCTGAAAACATGATCCTGCGGGAAATGCTCGCCCGGGAAACCGGGTGGGTTTCGGGGTCCGCCCTCGCCTCGAAGATAGGCATGAGCCGCGTGGCCATCTGGCACCACATGGAAAAGCTGCGTGCCCAGGGTTTCGGATTCGAGGCTAAGCGGGCGTTGGGCTACCGACTTGTCTCCCGTCCGGACGGCCTTCATCCGACGCTGATCGACATGCAGCTCAAGGTCCGGCCGAGGGGATTCACACTGAGCGTGCTGGACGAGGTGGACAGCACAAACGACGAGGCAGCCCGGCAACTCGCCGCCGGAAAGGCGGCCCCGTTTGCGGTCTTCGCCAAGCGGCAAACGCGTGGCCGCGGGCGCTTCGGCCGGGCCTGGCACAGCGAATCGCCGGGCAACCTTTATGCGAGCTTTGCCTTCCGCCCGCGAGTGCCGCCCGAGCGCATGCAGACCTTCACCCTGTGGATGGGGGTCAATATCTGCGAACTGATCGCCAATTTCGCCAAGCTGACGCCCGGGTTGAAGTGGCCGAACGACATCGTTTTCGACGGCCGCAAGGCGGGAGGCATGCTGACCGAGGCCCGCATCGATGCGGACCGGATTCGCGACCTGATCTTCGGGCTGGGCCTCAATGTCAACGGTCCCCAAAGCGGATGGCCCGCGGATCTGGCCAGGCGGGCCGTTTGCCTGAATGAACTTGCGGGAGGCGAGATCGATTTCAACCGGCTTGCGGCCGCCATTGCCGGCCGAGTGATCCTTGCCTACCAGGCGTTCACCGAGGGTGAGCACGAGAAGTCGTTCGCCGACCTGTGGAACCGCTTCGACGTCCTGCGGGGCTGCCGCGCGACGGTGCTCGAGGGAGGGCGGCGGCATCCGGGCACGGTCGTCGGAATCGACGACGAGGGGGCCCTTCTATTGCGCGACGAGGGCGGCCGCACTCAAAGATTCAGGGCGGGCGAGGTCACACTTGAGAAGTGACACGCAATCAGGGGGTAAATTACGATAAGGCAGTCCCTCAGCGCCCGTGGTATCCATTCCTGACCAACTCCCGACAGCAATCGCCGTCTCCCACCTTGTGAAGACATTCGCCGGCGTCAGGGCGGTGAATGACGTCAGTTTCACCGTCGCCCGCGGCGAAATCATGGGGTTCCTCGGACCGAACGGCGCCGGGAAGTCGACGACGATGCGCATTCTCACGGGCTACGTGCCGGCGACCTCGGGCGGCGTGATGATCTGCGGCTTTCCGGTGACCACCCAGTCCGAGGCCATCAAGCGGCGGGTGGGCTACATGCCGGAGAACAATCCTCTCCCGGAGGACATGCGCGTCAGCGAGTACCTTTACTACCGGGGGCGGCTGAAGGAGGTCCCCAGACGCAAGCTCGGGCCGCGGATCGACGAGGTGCTCGAAGTCTGCGACCTGAAGCGGGTCCGCCACAAGATCATAGGCCAGCTTTCGAAGGGCTACCGCCAGCGCGTCGGGATCGCCGAGGCGATCCTCGCCGAGCCGCCGGTGATCATCATGGATGAGCCGACGATCGGGCTCGACCCCCACCAGATCCTCATCGTGCGCGACCTGATCGCGAGCCTGCGCGGCCGGATGACGGTCATCATTTCGAGCCACATCCTGCCTGAAATCGAAATGACGTGCGACCGGGTGCTGATCATCAACCAGGGCCGGATTGTCGCCCAGGGAACGCCAGCCGCCCTGAGGCGGGAGATCCTGGGGCGCAGCCGCTACGAGCTTGTCGTCGCCGGCGAGCCGTCCCGCCTCGAAGAGGCGCTCGGCCTCGTGGACCCGGCCCTGCGCGTGGCCGCGCAGACCGATCCCGACGGGGACGGATTCAGGACGGTGACTCTCACGATCGAAAGGGACGATGAACTGGGCGAGCCGATCCTTCAGGCGCTTCTCGCCAAGCAGATGCGTGTTCGCGCCTTCAGCCGGGCCAACCCGACCCTGGAGGATGTTTTCCTGGCGGCCACGCGCCGGAGCTGGGATGCGATCGACAAACGATGAAACACTTTCTGACGATTCTCAGCCACGAGATCCGGATGCTGCTCGTCACTCCGAGCACCTACATCGCCTCGGTGATTTTCCTTTCCCTCATGGGGTTTGTCTTCACCGACATCCTTGAAACGTACAGCCAGGCGCCGCAGGCGGCCTCGCCGGCCGACGTGTTCTTCAAGCAGTTTTACCTGCCGGTGCTCTTCATGGTGCCGCTGCTCACAATGAAGTGCCTCGCCGAGGAGAGGCGGCTGGGGACGATCGAGACGCTGCTGACCACGCCGGTCACGACAACGGAGGTCGTCCTCGGCAAGTACGGGGCCGCCTATGCCCTTTACGCGATGCTTTGGGGCTCGACCGCAGGGTTCTTCTGGATCCTGCGCCGGTTCGCGGGCGACGCCCGGCTCCTTGATTACGGGCCGATGATCGGCGGGTACGTCTTCATAGCCGTTTCGGGCCTTTTGTTCATCGCGATCGGCGTGCTCGCGAGCGCCGTATCCCGAAACCAGGCGGTCGCGAGCATCCTTTGCTTTGCGATGCTTTTCGGCCTGATCTTCGGCGGCTCGTACCTTGGGGACGCCGCGTGGCTCAAAAGCGACCTTCTCCACCCGGTCAAGGCCGCCGTCAATTACGCCCAGGTCTTCCGGCACTATGAGGACTTTTCGCGGGGGGTCGTCGATCTGCGCCAGCTTTTGTTCTATCTGAGCGGCACGGTGCTGGCCCTGCTTTTCAGCATCCTCGGCGTGGAGGCCAAGCTGCTTCACGGCTGATTTCGGGACCAAACGCAATGTCCTTGAGCGATAATTTCCGAGCCGCGAGATGGATACGCACGGCCAACCTCATTCTTCAGGCGATCCTGATCCTGACGCTTTTCGCGGGCCTCAACTACCTCGCCAACAACAGCGCGGGCGGGGGCGATCCGTGGAGGTTCGACCTCACGCGCTACCGGCGCTTCACGCTCTCGCCCGAGTCGATCGCCTATGTGAGGGAGCTTTCCAGCCCCGTGCGAATCATCGTGACCGAAGGCGAGGACATGGCGCCCGCCGACCTGCGGGGGCTCCTGCGCGAATACGAAAGCGTGTCCGAGTCGAATCCCTCCGGGGGCCGGATCACCGTCGAATACATCGACGTGGACCTTGCGCGGCGGATGGCGCAGCAACTCGGCGTCGAGGAGCCCAATGCGGTCTTTGTCCTCCAGCCGCCCTACCACCAGATGCTGAAGATCGACGAACTGTACCGCTTCGAAGACCAGGAGCGCAGCGCCTTCCTGGGCGAGCAGGCGATTACGGCCGCGATCCTGGATGTGGCCAGCGCGACCCGGAAGAAGATCTACTTCCTTTACGGGCATTCGGAGCTGCGCCCGGACGATCCCGATTCGGTGCGCGGGCTGTCGACGCTGCGCGACCTATTGCGACAGCGCAATTTCGACGTCGATTCACCGCTGCTCGACCTGTCCGCGACCGCCCAGATACCGGCGGACGCCTCGCTCCTGGTCTCCGTGCAGCCCCAGACGAGGTTCTCGCCGGCTGAGCAGGAACTGCTCCGTCAATACCTCGGCGCAGGCGACGGCCGGCTGATTCTCCTTCTTGCGCCGGGCTACGAGCACGGCCTAGACCGCCTGCTGCGCGACTGGGGCGTCACGGTGGACAACGACCTGCTCCGCGACAGCGGGTCGGAAAACATGACGGAGGACGGCGATTTGATCATCAGCAGCTTTGCGCCGGCTCATCCCGTGACGCAGGCGCTGCTGCATTCGAGCTACAAGGCCCGCCTGCGGCTGGGCCCAGCGCGGACCGTGCGGCCGGACATGACCCGGGCCGCCGGCAACGGGCTCGATGTCGTTACGCTTGCCGCTTCTTCACCGACGGCCTGGGGAGAGGTCAATTTTTCGGCGCGCGGCACCATCGCCATGAATCCGATGGTCGATGTCAGGCCCCTGGATTCGATGGATCCGCCCGACCGCCTCGGCATAGGCGTCGCCGCCGAGCATGTCGCCGCGCGCGGCAACCTTCCCTACAGCGTCCGCACCGGACGGCTCATTGTGTTCGGCTCAGGCGACCTGGTCGACAATCACCGCATTGCCGATGAGGGCGTCTTCCCCCTGGTCATCGGTGCTGTCAACTGGATGGCCGATCGGGACACGCAGCTCACCATCCCGCCCCGGCCGATCGAGCGCTTTCAGCTTTTGCTCAGTCCGCGTGAGCTCCAGAATCTCCGGTACTGCCTCATGTTCGTTCTGCCCGGCGCCGCGGCGCTCCTGGGCCTGATCGTATACTGGACCCGCCGCAGCTAGACTAGATCGTCCCGCCCTCAGCCATGCGCACCAAAGTCACGCTCGTTCTGCTCTTCCTGAACGTCGCCCTGTTTTTTGTCATCTTCCAGTTCGAGCGGAGCTGGCGCACCGAAAGCGTGGCGCGCGAAGTCAGGAAGCGCGTCCTCGGAGCCGAGGCGTCCGACATCCGATCCCTCGATGTGGAAAGCGCCGCGCCGGGAGGCTCCTTCAGCCTCGAGCGGCGGGGCGAGGAGTGGTTTCTGACCAAGCCGATCGCATGGCGCGCCAATCCGAATGCGGTCAACCGGATTGTGAGCGATCTGGAGTTTCTCGAGCACGACACGAGCTTCAGCGTGCCTGCGGTCGTGAAGAACGGCCAGTCCCTGGCGGACTACGGCCTTTCGTCGCCGAAACTGACGGTGACCTTCACCTCCGGGGGACCCGACACAACCGGGGCGGCCCCGGTCACGACGCGGCTCGCGATCGGGGAGGCGACCAAGGACGGCCAGCGCCTCTACCTGCTCTCGCCGGACGGCTCGCGGATCCATGTCGTCAGGCGGGATCTGGCGGACAGCCTTTCCGTGTCCCTTGATAAGCTGCGCGCTGAGACTGTGCTGACGATCCCGGTCTACGAGGCGCGGACCCTCAACGTGCTGCAGACGGCTCCGCAGTCCGGAGTCCGCGTGATAGTCCAGCGGGATGGAGCCCGCTGGTCGTTTTACACTCCCATCGCGGCCCGCGCCAGCAAGGACGCGATCGAGCTGGCGATCAACAACCTGGACTCCCTGAGTGTGAAGGGGTTCCTGGCGCCCAACGCCCCTGTGCCGGCGGCCCCGCAGTTGCAGGTGACGATCGATGGCAACGCGAGGTATGAGACTCTTTACATCGGGGCCCAGGCCCCGGGCAAGGCGGCGCCCGGCTCGCACCCGTACTACGCCCAGCTCGAGGACTCGAGCAAGCCGATGGACCGGTCTCCCTGGTTCACCGTCGAGATACCCGATGAGGGGCCCGATTCGCTGATGGTCTCGCTGCGCGATGCCCTGGAGCGGCTGCGCGACAAGCACGTGCTCGACGTCGATCCGAGCCTGGCCACGATGATCACGCTCAAGGGTCCCAACCAGCCCGAGCTGACGCTGCAGCGCCTGGATCCGGACACGGCGCGGGCAGCCCCCGCAAGCGAGGCGCGCTGGCAGATCCTCCTGCCGGGCGATGGCGCCCAGGGTCCGGCGACCCTGCCTGCCGATCGCGCCGCCGTGCAGCGGCTGCTCGACACGATCGCCCTTCTCTCGGCCGAGAAGTTCATGAGCGACGCCCCGCAGGAGAGCGACCTGGAGAACTGGGGATTCAACCGCCCGGAACGCACGGTTACGATCACAGAACAGCCCTCCGCGCAGGCGTCGTCCCGGGGCGGGCCCGCGGCCTCTCCGCTGACCCTTGAGATCGGCCGGCCGGCCCAGCGCGACGACCGGTATGTATATGCGATGATGGCGAACGCTCACTCGGTCTATGCGGTCGATCCGCAGATTCTCACCGACACCCCGGTGGCGCTGCGCGCATGGCGAGACCGCCTCGTCTTCAGCCTGCCCGGGCCGGCGCGGATCACCGGCCTCGAGATCGAAGACCTGAGGGACAACAAACCGGTCGCCCGCTGGGACGCCTCCTCCGGCGCGGCCCCGAAGGATGTGCAGGCGGTTCTCGACTTGTTGCGCCAGGTGCGGGCGGTCCGCTTCGTCGGCGACGGCTTTGCGGACAAGGTGCCGGTCGCCGGGGAGGACAGGCCGTGGCGATACCGCCTCCAGGCAACGGTCGCCCTGCCGGGGGCCGGCGCAAGCGAACAGACCGGCACGCACGCGATAATGCTCGCGGAGAGGTCGGGCGGCGCCGAGCAGATCGCCGGCTCGGCGGAATCCGGGGCGGTTTTTGTTCTCGAGCAGCCGATGATAGATGCCCTTTGGGCGCTGATCTACGGAAATCGCGATCCGGGCCTGCCGGCTGCGAGAAACTGATGGCCCGCGCATTTTCCCAACTTTGTGCCGGGGGAGCGCGGCTGGCCCTGAAGGGTGCGCTCACCCTCGGGTCCTGGACGCTCTGGCTGGGCCTGTCCCTGCTGCTCCTGGCGCAGGCCTACATTGCCTCGAAGGACGAGTTGCAGGTTCCCACTTTCGTGCAGAGGGCGCTCCTTGAGCGCCTCGCCGCGTCCGGAGTCCACATCACCTTTGGACACACGCTTTTCGATCCGTCGGGGCGCGTCATCATCGAAAACGCCGCGCTAACCCTGGACGGGTTCGAGGAACCGATTGCCACGGCGCGCGCGATCTACGCGCGCATAGACCCCTGGGCCCTGGCGGTGAGGCGTTTTGAGCCGCTCGAGATACGGGTCACTGGAATGAACGTGAGGGTGCCCGCCATGCTTTCGGCCTCCGGGCGCGCGGACGACGTCATCCAGGACCTCGACGCGGCCATCGTCCCCGACCGGGACGCCTTCTCGATCGAGTACCTGCATTGCCATGTCGGGAGCCTGGCGGTTTCAATCCAGGGGAAGATCCGCCTGGGCGCCCTGCCCGGACCCCGCGGCGCCCCCCTGCCCGTCGCTGAATTTTTTGCGCGCAATTATGTCCCCCTGATCCGCCGGTGCGCGGCCGCCATAGGGGCGATTTCCGCCTTCGACCAGGCGGGCCTGCGCGTCCGCCTCGAACCCGCCGCGGGGCGCGGAACTACTGCCCGCACGATCTTTATCGCCGACGGGGTGAGGCTGTCGACGCCGGTCCCGCTCCGGGCGGGAAGGCTGCACGCCACCGGCCGGTGGTCCGTCCTGGGTGAGGCACCCGATTCCGGCGAGGTGTTCCTTTCCCTGGCCGACATCGACCTGCCCGGAGTCAAGGCCTCCGCGCAGGGCATCGAGGCGCGGGTCGAGGTGGGCTCACAGGCGGGAAAGGGGGCAGTGGGCGATCTGCGGCTTCCGATCAAATCGGCCGACCTTTCATGCGCCGGCGGCACCGTCGACGGCCTGGAATTCCGGGACGCCGTTGTCGCTCTGGCTCCCACGGGGCCGGACCTTCTGCGGGCCGGCCCGGTGCGGGTGTCCGGAAAGGCGCTTTTCTGGGGGGAACCGGTCGGCTTCGATGGCGTCGTCGATCCGGTCCGCGGAACTGCGCAGACGAAATTCAATGCGTCCGTGGCGCCGGAGACGGTCGGCTTTGTGGGCGCCCGGATCAAGCGCGACCTGGGTGCCTTTGTCCGGCTCACCCGATCGGTCGGCGTGGAAGGAGACCTTCGGTTCGATCCGGGCTGGAAATTCGGCGAGGTCTCCGGACGGCTCGACGCGGCGCAGGTTTTTGCGCGGGGCGTGGTGATTGACGAGGTGCGGGGAAGATTCCGGTTCGACGGAAGCCGCCTGTACGCGCCCGAGGCCTACGCCCGGATAGGGGAGAACTTTGCGCGGGGAAGCTTTGAGGAGGAGATGGCGACCCGCCGATATCGGTTTCTTCTGGACGGACGCCTGCGGCCCCTGGACATCACTCCGTGGATCAACGGCGCATGGTGGCAGAGCTTCTTTTCCAACTTTGGGTTTCCCGAGGTTCCGCCTTCCGCCAGCATCGATCTGCGCAGCTGCTGGATCGACGGAAGGCAGGCGCGGATCTTCCTGTCAGTCGACGGCCCGGGAATCGTCGTCCTGGGGGCTCCGTTTGACCGGGTCCGGCTGACCCTTTTCTCCCGGCCGCAATTCAACGATGGAATCAGGCTGGAGGTGACGAAGGGGCGGGGTGCCGTCAGGGGGACATTCACGCGGGGGCTGGATGTCGACGCCGGGCCCTCATCTTACAATATCGACTTTGCCGGCACCTCGAACATGGAACTCGCGGCGGTCGCCCCGATGCTCGGGTCCGGCGGCGCAAGCCTCCTTTCGCCCTACGCGTTCTCGCAGCCGCCCGACCTTGAGCTCGCCGGGCATTTGAGCGGACCGAAGGCGCCGGGAGGACCCCATCATGTCCTCCACATCGGGGTGCGCAGCTCCGGCGTTTTCCGTTATAACGATTTTCCAGTAGAAGACGCGTCCTTTGCCGTGGATTTGAAGGACGACGACGTGACGATTTCGCAGATCAAGGCGGGATTTGCCGGAGGCGCGGCCACGGGGAGGGCGAACGTCCGGGGGCGCGGCGCCGAGCGCAGGCTCTCGTTTGAGGCGGCGCTGAGCGACGCGCAGCTCGACCGCGCGATTCTTGCCGTCGGAAATTACTCGGCCACCCGGTCTCTGAAGGCCGCGCCGGCGGTTGGCAGCTTCCTGAACGAGAAAGCCAGCGTCAGGCTGGACGCCGCCGTGGCAGCCAATGGGCGGCTGGGGGATCCCTCGACCTTCCAGGGCAGCGGCACCGCCCAGCTTCAGGGTGCCGGCCTCGGCGAAGTGCGGGTGCTCGGGCTGCTGTCCGACCTGCTGCGATTCACCGCTCTTCGCTTCACGATGGCGCACGCCGCATTCAAGCTGAACGGCACGCGTCTGGATTTCCCCGAAGTCAACGTGACCGGCGCCAATTCGGCGATAACCGCGCACGGCAGCTACTCGATCGACAGCCACGACCTGGACTTCAAGGCCCGGATCAACCCTTTCAAGGAAAGCAGGACTCTGCCGCTGCAATTCATGGACGCCATGCTCGCCCCGCTTGCGCAGGCATTCGAGGTCCAGCTGACCGGGAAGATCGAGAAGCCGACCTGGATGTTCGCCAACGGCCCCGCCAACCTGCTGCGCAACCTGAACCAGCCGCCGGCGATACAGGCGCCCTCTCCCCTGAAGGATCGGTAATAATCCGCATTGCGGGAAAGGGGAACCTCGGTTTCTACTTGGAACGACATCCCCGACGCCAATCAAGAGCTGAAAGTCCGTCTATCAGCTTCAAAACAGCATTCAGTAAGTAATGCCAACCCTGCCAACAATGCCGCGCCCTTCGTGGCTCGAGCGCGTCCTGTTCGTGGCGGCTGGTGTCGTTGTGGTAATCGGCCTGTCCGAGCTGGCGGGATGGTGGCTGAACTTCAAGCAGGCGTGGCCCGCGTACGCTCCCATGCGCCAGATCGAGGCCGCGGCATTCGTCCTCCTCGGTCTGGTGGTCCTGGCCCGGCTAATCGGCTGGCGCGCCGCGGAATGGCTTGGTTTTCTTCCGATGATCTGGGCGGTGCCGGCCCTTGCCTACGGGCTGCTCGACCGCAACGGAGCGCCGACCGCCGGGTTCCTGCCCGACCCGTTCTGGGACGTGTTCGGGCTGCGCGGCCAGACTGCGATTCTGACGGCGTCCTGCGTCCTGCTGGGAAGCATCCCCCTCTGGCTCCATGCATTGAAGCCGAAATCGCGCTTCGGTGTCTTTTGCGAGGCTGCCGTCGGGTCGCTCCTCGTCGGCGCCGCCGTCTCGGCGATCCTGGGTTATCAGGCCGGCCAGACGACTGTCTTCGACTGGGGCGACGGGGCTCCGATCTCGCCGACGACGGCGGCCGGCCTGCTGTTGCTCGGCCTGTGCCTGCTTATGCTGGCGTGGCGGGACGACCGGGGGGCCGGACCCGCGGCGTGGGCGTCCATGACGGCCATCGTCGTGCCGCTCATGGTGACGCTGACCCTTTGGATCGGACTGAGGGACCGCGAGATCGCGTACGTCGACACCCGGACCCAGGCGGCGATGGACAAGTTCCTGCAGGCGGCCGACACGTCGATCGAACACCAGCTAAACGCCTTCGAGCGTTTCGGCCGAAAAGCGGCGGACATGCCCTCCGAGACGCGCGAGGCCCGGCAGCTGGACGCCGCCGCGCAAATGAACGAGTCCAGCCCGCTCGGTTGCGTTTCAATCGAATCGCTGGATACCGAGGGGCGCGTTCGATGGGTCTTCCCGGCCAGCGCGGCGGCCGGCACGTACGACCAGCCCGCGACAGGGGCGCGGCTCGCCGCGATGGAGCAGGCGAAAAAGGACGGCCGGACGGCAATTTCCGCCACGACTGACGTCGTCCAGATTTCGGGCTACAATGGGCGCC
>Ga0181529_10002299_pt1 | contig 23166 bp, 17 predicted proteins | sample PEATcosm2014_Bin_36_FD_119763 | JGI IMG/M metagenome (GOLD analysis project Ga0181529, IMG submission 119763) | Peatland microbial communities from MTU Mesocosm Facility, Houghton, MI, USA - PEATcosm2014_Bin10_30_metaG | ecosystem: Environmental > Terrestrial > Soil > Wetlands > Peat | place... | reverse complement strand
GAGCGATGACAGCAGGAGGGAAGAGAAGACCGTGTTGCGGTCCCGGTAGTCTCGATAGTTGAGGTAGGAAACCAGCCAGCGGCCCGGGTTGCGTGGATCGATTGTGCTGAGCGCCAGCAGGCGCGCCGGTTCGCGAACGGAAGGACGTTGCAGCAACAGTGCATCGATCAGACTGAAGATGGTGGTGTTGGCGCCGATTCCGAGCGCCACCGAGAGTAGCGCGGCGGTGGCGAAGGTTCGATGCCTGGCTAACGACCGTAGTGCGAACCGCAGGTCTTCGATCACTCGACTCCCCACACGGAGACCCGTAGTATACAACTCCGCTGGTCCATCGCCGGGCGTCTCTTCCTGGAATCTGCTCCAACGCAGCCATGCTGGTGGTTTTCGGCCACTTCCCAGCCCGGCGAGCGGTCCGTAACTATCTGAAAAAACAGCCGCAGGTCTTTGGCAGACCCCGTGCTACTGTGCCAGTGGACATGAGAGAGGTTCCTGGTATGCTTCGCATGCAGCTTCGCTCGATGGGATGGTTCTTGGCGGCCGTTCTCACGTTTGCCGCCGGCGCGCCCCTGTGGGCGCAGGATGGCGGCGCGGGTGGACCGGCGACTCCGCAAATGGGGCAGAATGGCGACGATCAGCAACATGGCGTCGCCCGCATCAGCGTGATGGAGGGGCAGGTTTCGGTGCGCCGAGGCGATGCCGACTGGGTGGCAGGCGTCATCAATGCGCCGCTACTGGCCGGCGATCGCATTTCGACCGGCCCAAACTCGCGGGCGGAAGCCGAATTCGATGCAGGCAACCTGATTCGCCTGGGTGGAATGGTTGAAATCAGAATCAGCGCCATGGAGGCGGGGCGGCTTCAAGTTGAACTGGCCCACGGCACCGCAACCTACCGTGTGTTAAGGCCTTCCGCTATCAATGCTGAGGTGGATACTCCGAATATTTCTATAAAGCCAAGTAGAGTTGGGGCTTATCGTATCTCAGTTACCGACTCCGGCCAGACCGAGCTCACGGTCAGGGCAGGGGATGTCGAGGTTTTTTCGCCGCGCGGTTCGCAGTGGGTAAATGCCGGACAGACCATGATCGCACGCGGTGCCACGGCCGATCCTGAATTCCAAATCGTAGCTGCGGCCGCAGCCGATGGCTGGGATGCATGGTCGGACAGCCGGGATCGTGTGCTCATGCAATCGCGCAGTGCGCAGCGCGTTCCGCAGGGAGTTTACGGTTCCGAGGATTTGGACAATCACGGCACGTGGGTCTACACGCCCGATTACGGCAACGTATGGCAACCGCAGGTGGGGCCGGGTTGGGCACCTTATCAAGTGGGGCAATGGGAGTGGCTGGATTGGTATGGATGGACCTGGGTCAGCGCCGACCCTTGGGGCTGGGCTCCGTATCATTACGGGCGCTGGTTCAATAGAGCCGGCTACGGCTGGCTGTGGTATCCGGGCGTTTTCGGCGTGCCGCATTATTGGTCGCCGGCGCTGGTCGGATTCTTCGGCTTCGGCGGTGGAGTCGGTTTCGGGGTGGGCTTTGGCTTCGGCAACATTGGTTGGGTACCGCTGGCGCCGTATGAGGTCTTCCATCCGTGGTGGGGACGGGGCTATTACGGCTCCGCCGGATACATCAGCCGTTCCATGAATATTACTGGCGTAAACATAAGAAACGCCTATCAAAACGCGCGCATTGCAAATGGCGTGACCGGACTCTCCGTGCATGATTTCCAGAACGGGCGCGGTGCCAACGTCGTGCGGCCCACGGCATCGCAATTCGCGTCGGCGGGAATGATTCGGGGCGCGGTTCCGTTGGCTGCGGGCGGCGCTGCCACGAGGTTCTCCAGCCATGCTGCGTCGTACGCGCCGAGAAGCACCGGAAACACCACGTTCTATCATGCTCCGCAGGCGGCTGCGGGCGCGAGCGGGCGGATCGGCTCGGCGGCGAGGCCGGGCGGCGCATCGAGCGCCACGGGCTGGAGCCGCTTCGGCGCCCCGGGCGGCGGCCAGCGGCCCAGTTCGCCGAGCACGCGGCAGTCCTCGCCGTCGGGCGGTTGGCAACGGCTCGGCGAATCGAATTCGGGATACCGCGGCAGCCCCTATTCGGGCAATAGCAGCCCACGTTACAGCGCGCCGAGCTATAGCGCGCCGCGATCGGCCGGCAGCGCCAGCCGCCCGGCCAGCAGTGGCCATAGCAGCGGCTCGGCTGGTAGTGGCGCCGCTCATTCGAGCGGCGGAGGCAGCAAGGCCCGGCGTTAATCAGACAAGTTCTTCTTGAGAGAGCGTCAACTTCTTCCCTTGGGCCCGGTCTTCCAGTAACGGAGGCCGGGCCGTTTTTTGGGCGACCCGGTCGAATATTGTGTGGTGCACCGTGTCACAATGACTCGCTGAAATGGATCGCGGCGTTGAATTCGTCGGCAGCAATTGACGTTCGACGCGACCGTCAGCGCCGCCGGCCGGCCAGCGCACGCCAGACAAAGAGGAGATTCTGCGGATTCTCTCCGATGCGGCGGGCCGTGTACGGCCACCAATGGGCGCCGTAGGGGACGTACAGCCGGAGCTGGTCGCCGGCGGCCAGGATCTTCGCTTGCAGCTTCGGCCGCACCCCGTACAACATTTCGAACTCGTACTCGCCGGGCGCGTAGCCGGACTGGCGCGCCAAAGCTCGAATCGAATCGATGAGCGATTCGTTGTGGGTGGCGAAGACTGGAAAACACGCGGCCTCGCGAGCTTTGTCGGACAGCATGAGTGCGGCCAGGCGCAGGTATGCGTCGTTAATATCCGCACGGCGCGTCCAGGCGATTGCGGTGCGCTCGGAAAATGCACCCTTCACGAGGCGGACGCACGGGACGCGATCACGCAATAGAGCGGCGAGATCGGCTTCGGTTCGCCGCAGGTAGGCCTGTAGGGTGATGGCGGCGGGAATGCCGCGACTGGCGAGGAGGCTGCGCAGCCGGATGGTGCAATCGACGTAGGAGACATCCTCCATATCGATCATCAGAAAGCTGTGCGCGGAGTGCTGCGCCGGGAACGACGCGGCTAGGCGGAGGGCGTTCTCCTCGCCGAGCTCGGGGCGAATGGAATAGCCGATCTGCGTGGGGTCGACCGAAACGTGCGTGTCCAGACCGCGCGGGTCGAGCTGCGGGAGAAGCCGGACCAGGCTATCGACCGTTTGGCGCGTGATGGCAGTGTCGGTGATGTATTCGCCCAGGAAGAACAACGAGGCGCGGATTCCGCGCTGGCGCAGAGCGAGCGCCGTACGGAGTGCAGCGTCTTCATCCAAGCCGCCGACAAACCGGTTGGCGGCCGACGAGAGGCCGGGAGTGCTTTGCAGAAGCCGGGTTAGGGAGGGGCTGCGCGCGAGCGCAATCATCATGTTCTGCCAGAGGGATGCCACGACAGACCCAGAGTATCAGACAATAGAGTGTGCAGGTACTTGAACCGCCACATTGGAGTTTACGCTGTATCGATTTCTTGGTGATGGTTTTAGTAGATCACGTTTCAAGGTGTTCGTTGAGGTTGTTCGATGGCCAACCGGACTAATTCTCGATTCTGCGAGCTCAACAGCCTGCGGTAGGGGTGAGAGACGAAGGGTTATGGGAGTTTTAATCCGGCGCAATTCGAACTGACCCACCACCACATTAGTTTACATAATATCGGTTATCAGAAGTTGAGAATGGGTGTCTCAGCCCTCAAACGCATCCAGCCGGTCCGGACTCGGATCACCATGCGTCACAATGCCCCGAAACGCAGGACCAGCCGGGTCCCGGCGCAATCGACGTGCTCCAGCGATCCCTGCAATTGCTTCGTCAGGATCTCGACGATGCGCAATCCCACCGAATTGCTACCCCGCGTCGATGCACCGGGCACGAATCCAACGCCGTTGTCTTCGACGCTCAACTCCAGTCGTCCCGGCGCCGAAAAGCGCAAAGCAACCAGCACCTGGCCATTGCGCTGGTCCGGGAATGCGTGCTTGAACGCGTTCACAACCAATTCGCTCAGGATGAGAGCGCATGGAACGGCGCAGTGGATTCCCATTTCGATCGGCTCGGCGTCCAGCCGGATCGCGATCCGACCAGCCGCATCGCCATAAACGCCCCGCAATTCCTGCAATAGTTGACCGGCATATTCGGCGAAGTCGATTCTGTCCAGGTGCTCGGTTCCGGAAAGGCGTTCGTGGATGAGAGCGATGGATCGCACGCGGCGCTGGCTGTCCTCGAGAGCCGCACGGGCCTCAATGCCCTCGATCGCGTTCGCCTTCATGCTAAGCAGGCTGGCGATCACCGCCAGGTTGTTTTTCACGCGGTGGTGAACCTCTTTGAGGAGGACCGTCTTTTCCGTCACGGCCGCTTCCAGCTCGCGCAACGTTTTCTCCAATTCCCGATGGGCACGGTGCTGCCCGGTTACGTCGCTAGCGACCAGCAGGATCTGGCCGGCTGTGGACGCGGCCGGAAATGCGCCTGGCAGCGGCACGCAGGAGAAATCGAAGTAGCGCTCTTCCGGCGGCAGCCCGGGCCCACGGTGCCTCGGAATTGCCATCCCGACGGCGTGGAAGATAGTCTGCGTGTCACGCACTTGTTCGAGCAATGGTAGAAGTATCGTTATCGCTTCAGGCCAGACCTCGGCTACGGTTCTGCCGGCCATCTGCTCATCCGGCGCCATCGCCTGGTAAGCCGGGTTGACCATCTCGAACTGGAAATCGCGGCCGCGCAACAGTGCCATCGAAACGGGCGAGTGCTCGATCACGGACTCCAGCATGCGCTTTCGCGCCTCCAATTCCCGCCCCATCTCCGACTGCATCCGCTCCGCCTCGGCCGCCGCTCTCCGCGCCTGTTGCAAGCGGTCGAACATGGCGCTGGCCACCACGCCGGTCAGCGCTAGACCTCCCACTCCGAGCCAGTCCTGCGGGTCTTTTACCCGGAAACTCCGCACGGGCTCGGTGGCGAAGTATACCGACTCGAGGGAGCAGAGTAACGTAGTCAACAGACCGGGGCCCCATCCTCCCTGGAACGCGCTCAACAGGATGAAAGGCGCATACGTGATAAAGGGAATCAGGGTTGGGGGATGCAGAGGAAACCGGGCCAGTTGGGCCAGCGCTGCCAACAGCAGGGCGGTCGTATAGCCGAGCGCCGGCGGCAGCCTGTTGCCGTGCATCATTCCCTCGCGGCCCATCGGCTCGCGCGACGTCATCATGGCGCGGGATTTGGTGGACGTTGCAGTAAGGTGCGCACGCGCCACGCCAACTCCGGCACCTCGAATGGTTTTGCCAGCAACTCCGCCGGCCCAACTCCGGCCATCCCCAATTCGTCCTGCCCGCATCCGGAGACGAAAAGAGTCTTCATGGCGGGGCGCAGAGGCTTCAGGCGCTCGGCCAACTCGATTCCGGACATGCCCGGCATCCTGATATCGGTGACCAGAACGTGAATCGGCCCCAGGCAGGCTCTGGCGATCCGCTCGGCTTCCTCCGCGTCGCGCGCCTCGAGCAGTTGGTACCCTTCCCGTTTCAGACAGCCGCGCATCAGGCGGCGCACGGCTTCTTCGTCATCGACCAGCAAAACCGTCGGCGCCGAAGCGTCCACCACGGCCCCTGGCGAGGACTTGCCCAACTTCCGCGGCTGTTCCGCTAGCGGCAGCAGGATCTCGAAACTTGTCCCTTTCCCCATTTCGCTGGATGCCCTAATGTAACCCGCGCTCTGCGTAATGATGGCATGCACCACGGCCAGGCCGAGGCCGGTTCCGGCGCTGGATTTTTTGGTGGTGAAGAATGGCTCGAAGATGCGGGCAAGCGTCGCGGCGTCCATTCCCTGCCCCGAGTCCGTCACTCGAATTTGCACGTAGCGTCCCGGTCGGCAGTCACGCCAGGGTGGGTTCTGAGCATCGATGGCGACCAAGGAACTCGATAACCGCACTTCCCCGCCCCGCGGCATCGCATCCCGCGCGTTCAGCGCCAGGTTGAGAAAAACCTGCTTGAGCCGGTTGCGGTCGCCACGGACCAATCCGGCCGATGCGGCCAACTCGAGCGTCAGCGTGCGACCGACCCCGAGACTGCGCGCGATCAAGGGCTCGATTTCGCTAATCACGGCGTCGATGTCGAGCACCTCGGCGCTCGACGCGTCCCGCCGGCTGAGCGTGAGTAACTGCCTGCTGATGGAGCCGGCGAGCGTGGCGGCGCGCTTGATCTCATTGGCCAGCTCCCGATCCTCGCTGTTGGCGAGCCCGGTCGCCAACTCTTCGGCGTACCCCAAGATCACCATCAGCAGATTGTTGAAGTCGTGCGCCAGCCCGCCAGCCATATTGACGATCGCTTCCATTCTCTGCGATTGAATGAGGCGGCCTTCCATTTCGCGCTGCACCCGTATGTCCCGCACCACCAGAATCGATCCCAGCCGCGCCTCCTCCGACCGGTTCTCCGAGCAACTGACTTCGACCGGCGTGCCGGTTCCCGTTTTCGAAACCACACAATAGGAACGGCGCTCGCCCGGATGCAGGTCGAAGATCGGACTCGCGGCGGGGCGGCCGGAAGACTCGTCATTGAGTTGTAGAACGTCCATCAGCGGCCGTCCGGTGGCTTCGGCGCCGGTCCATCCGGTCAGTCGCTCGGCCTCGGCATTGACAAAGACGACCGCACCGGACTCGTTCGTGGTGACGATCCCTTCGCCCACGCTGCGCAATGTGGTGGAGAGCCAGGCTTCGCTGGTTCGCAATCGCTGTTCCATCTCCTGTTTATAAAGCGCGATTTGCACCGTGCTGCGCAGATTCGGATCGCCAACCGGCTTCAGAATGTAGCCCAGAGGCTCGGTCGCCGTCGCACGGCTGAGGGTGTCCGCGTCGGCGTGCGCCGTCAGGTAGACGACGGGGATCCGCAACTCATCCTTCAGGGCTTGCGCCGCGGCAATGCCGTCCAACTCGCCCTGCAGGCGAACGTCCATCAGCACCAGGTCAACAGGAATACTCCGTGCAAACCGCAGAGCTTCTTCACCGGAACTGGCGATGGCGGGCACGGCATAGCCCAGCCGCTCCAGCCGCCGTTGAATGTCATCGGCGATCAGCCCTTCATCTTCGACAACCAGAATCTGTTTTTTGAGCGCTTGGGCAGCTTGCATTTGCCGACACCCCCTCGACAGCACGGGTAGTGCTTAGTGAGCCACGTCAGATTCTCAGAACACTCAGAAACCGCCTGCCCGGCACCCGCCGGTCAACGAGATCGTACGAACCATGGGCAGGAGCTGAATTCCGATCATAGCGCGCCGCAAACGAGAATACAGAGGCGGGGGCCGCGCCTACCCACTAAAACACCTGTGGGGCAGGATGGCCGACTACGTGCCATTCTGCCCCACAGGTTTCTGTGCCACAAGCTGCCGAGAGACTTTTCGTCCCTAACGGGCTTAGTGGGCGCTGACGAAGTTCAACGAGATCCGGTCGGTGTTTTCGACCGGCTGCCCATCGAGCAGTGTCGGTCTGTAGCGCCACTGCATGACGGCTGCCTTGGCGGCCTGGACGAGTAGCGGGTGTCCGGAAATGAGCTTCACGGCGATGACTTTGCCGTCGCGGGCGATGGTGGCATCGAGAACAACCGTGCCATGGGCGCCGAGCTGGCGGGCGGCGGTCGGAAACTCTGGCTCCTTGCGGTAGACCAGTTGAGCAGGGGCGACCTTGCCGCCCGAGACGGTGGCCTTCTTCGCCGCGGCTGTCAGCGGCGCGGGAGCTACCGGAGCGGGCGTGGATCCAAACGGCATACCGCTGAGACTGGGATTCACGTTGACGCCGGCGGGCGAGGTCGGAGCGGCATCCAAGCTGGCGATCTCGGTCGGGCTAGCCGGGCGCAGACGCTGCGAGAGCGAGGCGGCATTGAACGCCTTCGGAGCCGCCTTCGCGGGTGCGGCCGGAGTCACTTCTTCCGGCGTGGTAGCGGCTTGGGTATTGGCGGCAGCTTCTGGAGCCTGCGCTGCAGGCTGGTTCGCCTTGGCTGCGGTCGGGTTGGGGCTGGGCGACTTGCCATCGGGCATTGGCGACGGCCGCGTACGCAGCGAGCGCACCGACTCGGTCGTAGTCTTCCTTTGATCGGTTCCCGTCACTTCCATATTGAAGCTGACGTCGCCAGTCACCGGCGTGTAGACGATACTGCCGGTCTTGAGTTGGTTAGAGTCCATGTCGTAGTTCTCGTGCCGGTCCCCATCGTTGATGGACAGCACGCCGTGGCTGGCATTGACAATCGCGCCGGAGTTCTTGTTCCAGGTGAGCAGCAGATCGGTGCCGCTCGGTTCCACACGCAGCGTCAACTCAGCAGCCGCCGAACCCACCGTTGCGGTTTCATGCGAGTGCGTCAGGTAGCCAGGATAGAGGAACAGCACGACCAACACAGCCAACAAGACCGCGATGGCGCCGATCACGAGCGGGAGCTTTCCGCCACTTTGCTCCTCGACCGGGGCGGCGCCGCTCAACGAGCTGAACACCGGCCTTTCGACTGCCGGTTTTTCGGGAGCGGGCTTGACGACTGGGACCGATTTTGGTTCTGCGACGGGCGGGGGAACCTTCGCCATCGGTGGTGGCAGCTTGACTTCCTTGGGAGCCGGCTTCGGTTCCGGTGGGGCGGGGCGAGCAGGCGCGGCGGCCTTCATTTCGGGGGCCGGCGGCTGCGGTTTGGTTTCCGGCACTTTCCGCTCGGTTCTGTCGAAAGCCGGCGCAGAGGGCTTGGCCTCGACGGGCGGCGCAGAAACGGGGGAATCGCGACGCAGGCCGATCGGCACGACCTGTGGCCGGATAGAAGGCTTGGCAACCGGCGGAACGCTGGGCGCGGCATTCACCGGAGGCGGCGGCGCGGGCGCGGCGCTTGGCGGCGTCCACAACGACGGCGTCAATTGCGAGGAACGGAACGGAAACTCCAGATAGCTCGCTTCGCCGTGGAGCACGCCGTCTTCCCTAATAAAGAGGCCGCCAACGCTCGTCTTCGTGGCAAACGGCCGCACGAGCAAGGCAATATGGTGGGCTGCGCGGAAACGCACATCCAGAAACGACAAATCGTCCGCATCCAGGCTGAGCCCCTTGCGGCTATGCGCGCGGAAGAAACCCGTTACCGGAACGCCGCCCGGCGCGCTATGCTGTTCGATGACCCGTTCGAAGCGTGCCAGATCGGCATCCGACAACCGATACAGGGGCCCACGGGTGTAATCGCAGGGGATTGACTCGTAGTCCTGCACGATCACGGTCACAGGGCTGCCGGGAATCACCGAGCCCAGCAGGACGCCGCCAATCTCCGATCCTTGCGACGTTAGGGAGCGAAAGTTCTCAATAACTTCGTTCTCCAACCGGTCGATAAAATCGAAAGCGAGCCGCACTGCGACCGGCTTCTGGGGAACCTCCCAAAGATAAGTGGACAGGGGTGCGGACACTGGTTCGCCGCGTTCCCGCCGTGCTGTTGATTCAGCCATCTCTAGATAACCTCCACCCGTTGAAATTCTGGGCTATTCACTACACGGGTCAATTTTACCGGAAATCGAAGCAATATATACCCTAAAATTCACTCTATTAACCAAAAGCAACGGTACTGTTGTGAGGCGTCTTAGCCGATAACTATCTAGATATATAACCCGCGATTATCCAGTGTTATCAGAAAAATACTGTCACCTTTCACTCTAGCAATTATCAAAATGTGTGCCTATAATAGGCTGGAATGAGTGCCAGGACGTGCCAGCTATGTGGTCGGCCCCTCAGAAGTATCTTTGTGGGCGCTGGTGGCGACTTTTGCTCTCGCGAGCATCGCAACCAGTATGGACTGCGACTTGGCATGGACCGGCTGCAGGAAGCCAACAAAGTCGCGACGCTGATGCGGCGGCGCGAGAACCTGAAAACAGTGGTGCCGTCGCAAGCGGAGAGCTTGGCCTCATTGCAACGGCGTGGCTTCAATCAGTCGCTGCGGTTGTCCGAGTTGGCGGCTCCAGCCCACCAGATGCACGACATTGAGCCAGCGCTGGATGCGCAGGTGCGAGGCGGGGGCAAGTTTTTCACGCCGCGCGCGCGCGGGACACGGGAAAAACACGCGCCGCGTAGCTGCGGGTATCTGCGCGGGGCCGGAAGCGCGGTGGAAGTGGTGTTACCCGCAATACGGGAACACAAGATGACGGTGACCGTACCGGGAGCACGGTCCGCGCGGCTCTGGGACGGGGCGCGCTCGCTGAAAGGCCGTCGACGCGGCTTCCCGCTGCCGCGGCGCCGTTCGGCACGCACGGTGCCGCCGGCCGAAGCGCGGCGGAAGGTGCTGGGCGGAGCCAGTTACCAGCAGCAGGTTCCATCGGCGCTGTGGCTCGATTTGCCCATCCATGAAGGAAGATGCGCGCCATTGCAGGGGGTTCAGCCGATCCAGCCGCCGGAACGGCAACTGCGCCGTTTGCCCGTGGCGAGGCGATCGCCCGAGTTGCTTTGGCCCGGCGCCATTGCACCACCGATTTATGTCCAGGAAGGTCGAGCACCGCTCTCGCGGACGCCGTTGATCACGCCACTACTTCGCGCCGTTGCAATGCCCCATGGCCCCAAGCACGCCCTGTTGCCGGGCATGGGTCACGGTGGCGCACAGCGGGTGGGCCGTGCGATGCGCGACACCAGAATGGAGCAGCGCGATACCACCATCGTGTGGTCTGGAGACAACCTGCCGGACGTTGTAATGACCGCGGGTCATGCGATGGACGCGCACCTGCGGAGCGCCGCGTGGAGCCGCAGCGGCACGCGAACGGTTTCACAGACTCCGCGATCGTTCGACCTGATTCCACGTTTCTCGACGGTGTCGTTCGAGCCGCAAGAGGCTCCTTTCGGATACTCCGGCTTCAAGATACAAAGTGGCATGCCCGCATTGCCGGTGTCGCAGGCGGCAACGCCAAAATCGGCGCAACAACCGCGCACGCAGGCCAAGCAGGCGAAACAGGTGAAACAGCCGCGAGGGGAAGCGATCCGTTTGGAAGACCGTTTCGACGCGGGCCTGGGAAACTGGGTGGGCGGCGTAAGCGACTGGAAAGTCGATGTGGCGGGTGTACGTCCCGGCGCGCTGGCGCTGTTCGCCCCTTCGCTCGGCATGGCAGATTACGAACTCGAGTTTCTGGTCCGCATCGATCAGAAAAGTCTGAGTTGGGTGTTCCGCGCCGCCGACGAGCAGAACTACCATTTGGCGACCATCTCGAATTCGCCGCAAGGGCGCACGTTCACGCGTTCTTCGGTGATCGAGGACCAGCCCGGATTGAGCGTCACCACGCCGGTTCGTCAGGCAGGCAGCCCCAAGGCGGCAGTTACCATCCACACGCACGTCCGAGGCAACGATTTTACGGTTTCGATGGATGGTGAGATCATCGAGCGATGGAGCGACAACCGCCTGGCGGTTGGCGGTGTCGGTTTTATGGGCGGTCCGGATCAGCGGGCGCGCCTCTATTGGATGCGTTTGACGACCGACGCATCGGATCGGTAAGGAGGTTTGAAGAACATGAGCAGCAACCCAATTCGAACCAGCGCTAAGGTTCAGCCTCTGCGAGGCCCGGCGCCAGACCTGCAGGACAAGGAGGGGGCGCAGACTAGCGGGCCAGGCTTCCTGGCGCGTTCGGTCGCGCTACACCTGGCTGGCAAGCGGGATGAAGCCCTCAAACAGTTGCAGCGCGCCATAGCCGCCAACGAAGCCTCGCCCGAAATCTACCGCGCGATGGGGCACATCCAGTTCGAATTGGCCGATTACAAGGAAGCCGCCAAGAGCTACCGAGCCCTGACTCAGATCAAGCCCCAATATTCGATGGGCTGGTTCAATCTGGCCGTCTGTTTGGAGCGCCTGGGCTCCTGGGAAGAAGCGGCGGAGGCGTTTGGAAAGGCCTCAACCCTCGACCCGGCGCACCTCGACGCTCACCTCGGGCTAGGTGTGTGTCACCTGCGCTTGGAGGATCCCAAGAGCGCTCTGTTCAGCTTCGAGCACTGTCTGGCTGCGGCGCCGCAGCATGAAGACGCCATGTTCGGCAAGGCGGCGGCGTTACAATCGCTCGACCACGCCGACGAAGCCGCGGCGATCTACCAGAAGATCATCGAGCGCAATCCGGATTCGGAAGAGTCGCTGGCAAACCTGGTGCTGATCGGCATGTCGAAGGAAGATTTCGACATGGTGCGCGAATACTCCGAGCGCCTGCTGGAACTCAAGCCGGAGTCCACGGTGGCGCTGGAAGGGCTGGCCGCCTGGGCGGCCGCTTCCGACGAGCACGCTCTCACCGCCAAGTTCTGCAACCTGTTGGTTACCGCCGTCCCCGGCCACTTCGAAGCATGGTTCAACCTGGCTCTGGCGCACCAGAAGTCGGGCCGGTGGCAACCGGCCGCGGAAGCGTACCAGGAAGCGATCAAGTTGCGTTCGCAATCCTCCGAGGCGCACACCAACCTCGGCGTCGTGCATGAGCAGTTGGGCGATATGGCAGCCGCGCGCGCCGATTACGACCGCGCGATGGCGGCGCAGCCCGACGCACTGGCACCGATGTGGAACGTGGCCCTGCTGCTCGAACACGCCGGCCAGTATGACGAGGCCGAGCGCTGGTACCGGCAGGTGCTGGAGCGCGCTCCGAAGGAAGAGGAAGCACGCTTCCGGATGGGTTATCTGCGGCTCAAACGGGAGGACTTCCGCGGCGCCGTCGAAGCTTTCGAAGGCTGCCTCAAGTACCGTCCGTATTGGCCGGAAGCGCAAGCCAACCTGGCTTTGGCCTATTCCGGTCTAGGCGATAAGGAGCACGCCGAACGGCTGTACGATAAGATGATCGAGTCCGACCCGAAGAGCGTCGATGCGCTGCGCGGTCTGGCGGCATTGGCAATCCAGGCCGGCGACTTCAGCACCGCGCTCGAACACCACGTGCGGCTGATCGACCTCGGCGAGCGTTCGCCGGAAATCATGTATAACGCCGGCCTGATGTACGAGAAGGCGGATCAGCCGGACAAGGCCGTCCGCCTGTATCGGGATGCGCTGGCCCTGCAGCCGGATATGCCGGAAGCCCTGCTGAACCTGGGCCGCATTCTGGACGCTACTGGCAAGAGCGAAGAAGCCCGCACGTGCTGGAGCAAGGCCCTCGAGGCCGAACCGGCGTTGGCACAAGGCTACTTCGGTCCCATGATCGATTAAGCGCGCGAACATCACCATCAATTGCAAGGGGGTCGGGCATGCCCGGCCCCCTTTTTCTATTCGGCGCGCACGAACCCACGCGTAGTGCCCTTCCCTATTCGTGCCGGAGCGCTACGGCCGGATCCACCCGCAGAGCGCGAACGGTGGGTGCCACACTCGCCAGTCCCGCCACCAGCGCCAGTACGCACGCCACGGCGACGAAGTTCACTGGATCCGTCGTTCGCACCTCTGTAACCAGAAACATCGACAACGGGCGGACCGCGAACACGGCAATCGCCAGTCCGATACACATGCCCGTTGCGACCAGCTTGCAGCTTTGCGCGCCGACCATCGCCAGAACATCGCCCGGCGTGGCTCCCAGCGCGACCCGAATGCCAATCTCGCCAATCCGCTGCTGCGTCGCATACAGCAGCGATCCGTATAGCCCGATCGAAGCCAGCATCAATCCGAATATCGCCATCGCTCCCAATATCGCGGCCCCCGCGCGGCTCGGCAACAACGCCGCAGCGAAGAGATCGCGCATAAACTTGGTTTCCACCGCAGCCGCCGGATCCATTTGGGCCAGCGTCTCATCCACCTTGCGCGCCACCGCTTCCGGCGGCCCAGCGGTGCGCACGAAGAAGTGTACGTACCCTCGCAGCTTTTGCTGGTCAAAGGCCCCGTACATCGCCATCCCATCCTTTTCTCCCAAAGCGGCATAGGTACTGTTCCGCGCCACGCCGACGACTGTCGCATCGCGATTATCGGGAAAACGAACGATGTGGCCCACCGGACTGGCGTTTCCAAACAAGCGCTGCGCCATGTTCTGGTTCAGAATCACGACTTCAGGCGCCCCAGCGCGGTCCGCGTCGCCGAACGCGCGCCCGTCGAGGATCGGTATCCCCATCACCCTGAAATAATCCGGCCCCACGGAATTGGAATTGTATTCCACCCGCACCTCACGCGCGCCCGCGTCCGGCCGCAACGGACCGCGGTCCCTTTGGAACGCCAGGAACGGGTTCAACGGCACCGCGTACCCCGCCGCCACCGCTTCAATCCCCGGCAGCGCGCGCAGGCGTTCGAGGGCTGTATTTACATATTCCTGGCGATTGGTCGCACCCTGTGCCATGGCTTCCATCGTATGGCTGGTATCGAATCCGGCGTTAAACGATGTGGCCTGGATCAGGTTGCGAAGGAACAGCACTCCCGCGCAGAGCAGCACGATCGACACGGCCAGTTGGCCGATCACCAGCGCGCTGCGCAGCCTGCTGCCCGCCGGTCCATAGTGCTGGCCGCCCTCCTTGAGCGCGGCTCCGATTCCCGCGCGCGTGCCCCGGAGCGCCGGCACCAGCCCGGTCGCCAGCGTTACCACCAGCGCGATGACGCCCGAGTACGCCAGCAGCATGCGGTCCGGCTGGAGGACGAGTTCGATCGGCAGCGGCGTCGGTATGCGATAACCGCTCAACAGCCTAGTCAGCCAAAGATTGAGCAGCAGACCGGCGCCGGTTCCGAGTAAGGCCAATAGCAAGCTCTCTGCGAGCAATTGGCGCACCAGCCGCCATCGGCTGCCGCCGAGCGACATGCGGATGGCGAGTTCGCGCGAACGCGTCAGCGCGCGTGCCAGCAGCAGGCTCGAAATGTTGGCACACGCGATCAGCACCACAATCGCCGTCACGATCACCAGCATGGCGAAGAACGCGACCAGCGGAATCGTCATCGGTCCGCCCACCTCTCGCAGCCGGTCCATCCCGCCAACCGCGGAAAGCTCGAACTCTTTCGCCCATTTGCGATTCGCGTCCGGATAGGCGCGATCCAACTCCCGGCAGATCGGCCGCAATCGTGCGTAGGCCGCCTGGCGCGTCATCCCGCGCGGCAGCCGCGCATACAGCATCACCTCGCCGGGATCCTTGGTCACGTACAGATCGGGTGTGAAACCGAACCCCACCAACATGCGATGGTCGCGCGGCAACACTCCAACCACTGTGTACGGCTTCCCGTCCAGCTCGAGCGTGCGCCCAACCACGTTCGGATCGCCACCCAGCCGATTCCTCCAGAAGCCGTCCGTCAGCACGGTCACCTGAGTCTCGCCGCGTTCGATGGGCCGCCCCATGGTCACCGGGATTCCTGCCACCTGAAAAAAACTATCCGTGACGTGAGTCCCCGCCAGGCGATACGAACGGTTGCCCTGGCGCCAGTTCACCACCATCCCTATGTTCTCTCCGGCGATCCCGTCGAATACGTGCGTGTCCTCGATGAATCGGTACTGCGCCATCGGCACCCAACTGTTGCCGCGCGTGGAAATCTCGACTAGCGTTTGCGCATCGCGGCAGGAGGGTTCGCTGAAGAGCGCTTCCCTGGCAACGCTGAACATGGTCGTGTTGGCACCGATCCCCAATGCGAGCGAACCAATCGCCGCCAGCGCGAGCGTAGGATTGCGCCGCAGCGCGCGCGCGGCGTAATGCAGGTCGGCGCCCAGATCCTCCAGCCAACGCATCTGCCACGCCGAGCGCGCGTCTTCCCGCGTCCGCAACGGCGAACCAAGCTCCCGCCGCGCTTGCCGTCGCGCCGCCTCGCCGCCCAGTCCCGCTTCCTCCAGTTCCTCCACGCGAGCCTGCATGTGAAACTGCATCTCTTCCTCGAATTCGCGATCGAAGCGCGAGCGCCGGAGTAAATAGCCGATGCGATTGCCGATTTCCTTCCAGAACGCCATGCGAGTCTCCCGTTCAGGCGGTGCGCATCACAAGCTGGATGGCGCGCACCAGGCGATCGAATTCCCCCGCTTCTCGATCGAGTTGCTTACGGCCTTCCGGTGTAAGCCGGTAGAAGCGGGCTTTTCGATTGTTCTCCGAGACGCCCCATTCCGCCGCTAGCCAACCCTTGACGAGCATCCGGTTGAGCGCGGGATACAACGACCCGTCCTCTACCTGCAGCCCCTCGCGCGAAGCCTCTTTGATCCGTTTGACGATGGCGTATCCATGCAGCGGGCCATGGCTCAGCGTGCGCAGAATCAGCAAGTAGAGCGTTCCCGGAAGCAGCTCAAGTGTGGAATTCGATTCCATGTTCCCTTGTCCAGACTAGGTATAAATCAGACGTCAGCGAAAGTCAAGAACTTTCCCATGCGGGGGTCAAAGCTGAGAAGGTAACGCCATCCCACCAGTTGCAGGTCCATTCAATCGGCGCCGCAGCATTCCCCCGCCAACTCGGGAGTGTAATCGTCCAATCGGTCGAGGTACTGCCGGCAGAGGCGCTCGAATTCCCTGGGGCGGACCAGGCGGAAGCGCAGATCGAGCGGGCAGAGGGCGGCCAATTCCTCGGTCATTTGCGTCGAGGGCACTTCGGGGGTTAGTAAATGGAGCTGCCCGAAATCGACACGGTAGGGGAGCACGCTGCAACGGCGGACGGTTTTGACGGGGAGGACTCGCGTGGCCTCAAGAGCGACTTCTCGATCGGCTGGAGCTCCCAATTCCAAACCTGCCTGCGCGCTCAACGCCCGGTAGAGCTGCTCCTCTTTCAGCTTACGCAGCTCGAGCAGGTGCTCGCCCAGGCGCATATCCGTGGGGCAAGTGTACAGCGCCGCCTGCAGGTCCGCCATCGAGATCAACCGCATCCGTACCAACACTTCGCCCAGCCGGCCTTGCCCAGGCAATCGGCATGCTGGATACTTATGATCGGTTTTTCGCCACGGCAGAGCGCGTCCGCCGAGGCGCGCGGCGGTGAACTGGCGCAAGGCGGAAATGGTGGCCGCGCTATTCACCAGGTTGCCCCAGAACATGCGTGGCAGCACTCCGGCGCCGAATCGCCAACCGTAGACGCGCGCGCTCAACACGGTGCGGATCGAAAAATGGACAATCGACAGGACCAGTGTTGTGGCGCACAAGCGGGCCACCCACGCCGGAACGCCGCCATAGACGCGCCAGCCGGCGATCCAACCAACGAACAGGAGATTGGCGAAGGGCGACAGCAGGTTCCCAAACAGGCCCTTGCGGTCGCGCCAGAAGAAGTACATTTGGAGCAGTGGGGCGCGCCAGCCGTGATGTTGCCAGCCTTGTAGAGCGATGCCAGCCACCCAACGGCTACGCTGCCGGATGGCGGCGTTCAGCCGGCGCGGAAAATACTCGCGCGTGGCCACCAGCGCAGCCGCGGGAAGCCGCAGCGGCACAAAGATCTGGCGGCAACCGAGGGCGTGCAGGCGGAAGCCGTTCTCATAGTCTTCGGTGAGGCAGCCTGGGTCGAAGATGCGGCCGCCGCGCGTGACGGCCAGCCGCTCCAGGGCGTTGCGATCGAAGCCCGTGCCCACTCCGTTGGAGGGCAAAAAGCCGCCCAGCCGCTGACGCGCCGGAATGTCCTTTTGCTGATACTCGGCGAATTCGTCGCAGTAGACGCCGTGCGTCATCTCGGTCAATCCGGTGGGCAACGGCAGCACGGGGATTTGCACCATCTGGTAATCGCGGGAGAACCAGTTGACGAGCCGCAGCGAATCCGGCGCCACCAGGTCCTCCGCATCGTGGGTCACGATGACTTCGAAGCGGACGCCGCGGGCGGCTTCGTATTCGAGCAGATAGTCGAAGATCGCATTCAGGCAATCGCCCTTGGAGGTTGGGCCGTCGTGCGGCACCACGGCGAGGTGCACGCGCGAAGAGCGGCCGGCGGCGTCGCTCACGGCGGCCACGGTTAGAGCGTCGTTAGGATACGCACCGGCGAAGAAGTCGTAGTTGGCATACTGGATGGCGGCCAAGTTGCGTTCCAGCATGCGCCCGATGACGCGATGCTCCTCCCACAAGGGAACCAGGATGGCGATTCGCCGCTCGGGAAGGCCCGACGACTCCGCATCCGTGGGCCAGCGGAAGCGCCGCTCGCCTTTGGGGAAGATGGCGACCAGTGCGATGAACAGATCGTCCAGGCTGCTGAGCAAAATCCAGATTGCCAAGCTCACCAGGCAGACCACCAGCCGGTTGTCGGACGTCACGATGAGAGCACCCTCGGCCAGAGGATGTAGTGGCCGTGCAGCCGCGAAAATCTCGCCGATTCGATCCGGACCCCCAGACGGGTTTCCCCTTCCGGCGATACAGATACTTCGTTGGATTCACTGCGCTAAGCGGTCTGGAAGCTGCAACGCCCTATTCCTGCATCGGCATCTGGTGCTCGATGTCGCGCCAGGCGCTGATTTTGAGACGGCGGCAAACCCAGCACAGCGGCTCCTCGGAGCCATCGGCGGTCTCTGAGCCGCAGACCGAGCACTTGATGTTCGGCTTCTTCCCGTGGTCGACGGAGATGGCCTGGCGAGCCAGTTCCAGCAATTCCGCGGGAACCACCGGATCGGATTTTGGATTCACATTGCGTCGCATGGGCACGAGTGCTGATCCCACTATGGCAGAAAGCGCATGGATGGACAAGTCAATTCATGGCTAACACGTACTAAGCGACCTATCCAAAATTCGTCAGGCAGCTTCCGGAATCTGCACAATTACCGCAACTTCCAGCGACGACTGGCATCGCGGGCAGCGCTCGCCGGCGGCAACCTTGGCTCGTTTGCCACGCAAATCCAGCTCCGCCGGAACCGTTCGAGTGCAAATCGGGCAAAACACCTGCCCTAATGCGTGGCTTTCGGGTTGTGCTTTCATGATCGTCTCCCCTTACTCCATCGGACGCATTTGGCGTGCTCGTGGTTCAATAACATTCGTTAAGATTCTTCAATCCTGCCCGCTGGGCCGGGTGCTACGCTGAAGGAATCATGACTCCAGCCCCTCCTAAAATCCAACTGATCCAGACGCCCGAATACCGCGAGAACTACGCCAACAGTGTCCAGGTGCGGGTGAACCTGTGGGACTTCTTTCTGTTGTTCGGCCGCGTCAGCCAGACATCGCCGGACGCCGTATCCATACAGAATTTCCAGGGCATCTACGTGAGCCCGCAGCAGGCCAAGGCGGTGCTGAATGTCCTGCAGCAAAACGTCACGCAGTATGAAAGCGCATTCGGCGAAATCAAGCTGGAACCACAAGCCGGAGGCGCCGTCGTGCAGTAGCCGGGCAAGTATTTGAAACGCTCTCGATTCGCTTTTCTCTAATCCTGATACCATGTTGCTTCCGGAGAAGTGTAGTGTTTGTAATCACCCGTAAGAAACAATTCGGCCCAACAACGTTTTTGTGGGAAGTGGCGGCGCCAGACGTAGCGCGGGCGGCGCGGCCCGGCCACTTCATCATGGCCCGCATCGACCAGCACGGCGAGCGGATCCCGCTCACGGTGGCGGATTTCGACGCCGCGCGCGGCACCGTCACGGTGGTCATCCAGGCGGTCGGCAAAACCACCTTCGAGATGATGACGCTCGGCGAGGGCGATACGATTCTCGATTTCATCGGGCCGCTCGGATTGCCCAGCCACATCCGCAAGCTGCCCGGCACGGTGGTATTGGTCGGCGGCGGCCTGGGCGTGGCGCCGGTGTATCCGCAATTGCGTGCGTATAAGCAGGCGGGCAACCGCACGGTTTCGATCGTCGGTTTCCGCAGCCGCGACCTGGTGTTCTGGGAAGACGAATTCCGCGCCGTGAGCGACGAGCTGATCGTCACCACCGACGACGGCAGCTACGGCCGCAAGGGCTTCGTCACTCACGCGTTGGCCGACGTCTTGGCGCGCGTGACTGACGCGAGCGAAGTGGTGGCCATCGGTCCGATTCCGATGATGAAGGCCTGCTCGGAAGTGACGCGCCCGTTCGCGGTGCCCACCGTGGTGAGCCTGAATTCGATCATGGTGGACGGGACCGGAATGTGCGGATCGTGCCGCGTGACTGTGGGCGGCAAAATGAAATTCGCCTGCGTGGATGGCGCCGATTTCGACGGACACCTGGTGAATTTCGACGAACTTTCGCTGCGGCAGAAACGCTTCGAGCGTGAGGAGAAGGCCGCGCTCGAACGCTTCCGCGGCGAATCCGCCAAGCTGGCCAGCCTTCGCGCGCACGTCGAAACGCCCGGCGCCGTGCTCTCGACCTGCGAGCTCCCGGTGCCCGATGCCATTCCCGCCACGCCGCTGGGGCCGAAGAACCTCAAAACGATTCCGCCCGAGCGTGCGCCGATGCCGCACCAGCCGGCCGCACTGCGCGTTCTCAATTTCGACGAAGTGGCGCTGGGGCTGTCGCTCGAAGGCGCGTTGCACGAAGCCGAGCGCTGCCTGCGGTGCAAGAAGCCGCGCTGCGTGCCGGGCTGCCCGGTGGGCATCGATATTCCGGGCTTCATCGCGGCGCTGCAACACAAGGACATCAAGCGGTCGTACCAGATTCTGAAAGCATCCAACTCACTGCCGGCCGTGTGCGGGCGCGTTTGCCCGCAGGAATCGCAGTGCGAAGTGACTTGCGTTGTCGGCGCGAAATTCCAGCCGGTGGCGATCGGGCGGCTGGAGCGGTTCGTGGCCGATATGGCAATGGGCCGCGGCTGGGATGAACCAGCGCCGCCGAGCGAAGGCGCCGGTGGTGCGCCGAAAAAACGCGCGGCGATTGTCGGATCTGGACCGGCCGGGTTGGCCTGCGCAGGCGACCTGGCGCGCCACGGCGTCGCGGTGACCGTCTTCGAGGCGCTGCACGTGGCCGGCGGCGTGCTGAAATATGGCATCCCCGAATTCCGCCTGCCGGACGTGATCATCGACGCCGAAATCGAAAACATGAAAAGGATGGGCGTTGAGATCCGGCTTGACACCATCATTGGCAAGCTTTTCACCATCCCGCAATTACTCGGCGAAATGGGCTACGACTGCGCGTTCGTCGGCACCGGCGCCGGCTCGCCCAAATTCGCAGGCATTCCGGGCGAGGCGCTGAACGGCGTCTTCTCCGCTAACGAATTTCTCACCCGCGTCAACCTGATGCGCGGCCACAAGCAGCCCCTCTACGACACGCCCGTGGGCCTCGGCAAACGCGTTGCCGTGGTGGGCGCGGGCAACACGGCGATGGATGCGTTGCGCGTCTCCAAGCGAATGGGCGCGGAAAGCGTCACGTGCGTCTATCGCCGGACGCGCCGCGAATCGCCGGCGCGAGCGGAGGAACTCGAACACGCCATGGAAGAGGGCATCGACTTCATGTGGCTGACGGCGCCGGTCGAGATCGTTGGCAACGCGGCCGGTTGGGTCACCGGCATGCGCTGCCAGAAGATGGAGCTGGGCGCGCCGGATGCTTCGGGACGCCGATCGCCAGTGCCGATTGCCGGCTCTGAGTTCCTGCTCGATGTGGACACGGTGATCTACGCGCTCGGCACCACCGCCAACCCGATCATCGCGCAGACGTCGCCGGGCCTGAAGGTCAATAAGTGGGGATACATTCAAATCGATGAGCGCACCGGGATGACCTCGATTCCGGGCTTGTTCGCCGGCGGCGACATCGTCACCGGAGCGGCCACCGTGATTCTGGCGATGGGCGCCGGCCGCCGCGCCGCGCAAGGTATGTTGGAATACATGGGACTGGCCGCGCCGCGAGCGGCGGAGCCTGCGCCGGCGGAGGTCAAATAGCATGCCGTCATCCTGCCCGAAATGCCATCGCGTTCTCGATGAGGACGAAATCTGTTGCGCGCAGGTGCGCTACACCTGGCGTTGCAAGAACTGCCTGAAACTGACCAGTGGATTCGCCGTGCCGTATGGAAAATGCTTTATGTGCGGTGGCCCGCTGGAAGTGATTGAAGGCCGCGAGCTGGGCGATTCGATGCGCTTCCGCGCCATCCGCGAGGCGGTCGAATTCGAACTGAACTCGTTTCACTTTTACAAGCTGGCGCGCGATCGCGCGCAATCGCCCGAGCAGCGCGCCGTGCTCGAGCGGCTCTACGAAGCCGAGCTCGATCACCTGCACGAGCTCGAAGAGAAGTACCACGCGCACCTCGATCGCGAAACCGTGGAACTCTCCGCCGACCACGACAAGCTGCTGGCGAACTGGCTGTTTCAGGGCATCCACCTCGATCAACAGACCGGCGTGAAGGATCTATACCAGATTGCACTCGAAATGGAGCGGCGCACGCGCGATCACTTCCGCAAACTCGCCGGCGAGCTGCCGGCCGGCCTGGAGAAGGATCTCTGCGGCGAACTGGCCGCCGAAGAAGAAGAGCATGTGGCGATGCTCGAAGGCGAATTGGAGCAGTTGGGGTAGGCATGATGCCCGACGACAGCCCACCGCCGGTGCCTCGCCTCTACTATTTTATTGCGGCCCTTTTCATTGTCGCTGCCAGTTGGTGGCTATGGCGCCCGCTTGGGATGATTGTAGCCATCCTCCTGACCGGAAAGTGTCGTGGCTTTGTCGTACGCAACGCCCCGTTCTGGAGGACCGGCGCGGTGCTGGCGGTCGGCGTTACGTGGGGGTGCATTATGGCGCTCGGCATTACCGCTGCCTCGGGCGCCGCCACCACTTCGGTCGTCGTCAGAGTCTTGCTTCAGCTGGAAGGCTTTTTCGCAGTTGGCTATGTGGGCTACGCGCCAGCCCCTGAAGATCGGATGATGTACAACAAAGCAGGTCAGACCGCGCGCGCTGGGATGGTTTGCTATGTCCTGACGTGTGTTCTTCTGGCCATCTCGTCTCGCTGGATCCACTAGGCCCCGCTCGAGTTCTGCCGACTGTTGTGCGTCGCACAATTCTGGCGCAAGATGGAAAGCACGCGGGTCAAATGGGCTGTGCTCGCGTTGATCGGCGAATGTTCGAGGAGGTCGGGCAAGAACGAACGGCCGAAATGGAGGTTTTTCAACATGGACGCGACTGATCGATTTGTTGCGTGGTGCAGGAACGAGCAGGCGAGTCTTCGGCAGCAACTGAGGTTGTTGGAATCCGGAGAGCTGACCACCGGGGAACGAGGCCGGAATACGACAGAAGAAACCAAAGAGGAGGTTCAGCGTAAGCTTGCTGAACTGGAGTCCCTGCTGGGCTAGGCCAACGTAAGTTACGAGTCCGTGGCCACCCCGAGACGTGCGACGCAGCGTCGTCTGCCCCGGGCCACGAGCGGCATCTGAAGTGAACCCCTGGGCTGAGACACGAAGTTAAGGGGGTTATCGCCGTTCGCTGAAAAAGCATTGCACGGCGGGGTTGATGTCGTCCACTCTGGTTGTACCTGAGCGGAGGATAGG
>Ga0181529_10002296_pt1 | contig 23175 bp, 18 predicted proteins | sample PEATcosm2014_Bin_36_FD_119763 | JGI IMG/M metagenome (GOLD analysis project Ga0181529, IMG submission 119763) | Peatland microbial communities from MTU Mesocosm Facility, Houghton, MI, USA - PEATcosm2014_Bin10_30_metaG | ecosystem: Environmental > Terrestrial > Soil > Wetlands > Peat | place... | reverse complement strand
CGGCAGCAGTTGCGTCTCGTCCAGTCCCGATTGTGAGCGCTGCGTCTCCGGATCAAACTTGCGAATGGTCTCAATCTCGTCGCCGAAGAACTCGATGCGCACCGGCCGGTCGGCCTCGGGCGAGTAGACGTCCAGGATGCCGCCCCGTCGAGTGAACTGTCCGGGCATCTCCACCAGGTCCATGTGTGTATAGCCCACGCTGGCCAGGTGGCCGGTGAGCACCTCCACGTCCACTTCTTCGCCACGCTTCAAGGTCACGGCCAAACCGGCGTAGTAGTCGCGGTCAAACAGGCGCAGCGCCGCGGCCTCGACCGGCGCAATCAGGATGGAGACCCCTCCGGTGGCCAGCTTGAAGAGCGCCGCCGCCCGTTCTTCCTGCACATCGGGGTGGGGTGAAAGATTCTCGAAGGGAAGCACATCGTGGGCCGGCAGGCGCACCACCATGGCGGGGTCAATGGCCCCGGTCAGTTCGCAGCCTGCCCGCAGGGTGGGCTCCAGCGTCTCGGCGGCCTTGTTGTCGGCCACCAGCACGATCACCGGCTGCTGGGCCGCCCGCGCAAAAAGAGGAATATAGAGAGATCGCGCCGTCTGGGTCATCCCGGAGACACGCCTGCGCCCCGCGCCCAGGCTCAGGTGCCTGTGCACGCGCTCGAAGGCGGGAGAGTGCTCCAGCTCCGCAAAAATCTCGCGGACGAACGGGAGGATCATGTGCTTTCAGTCTAGCAGCGGCGGCGCTCAACCGGGAGGAGTTGACTGGGATGGAATCTTGGGACTGGGTCAGGAGACGCACATGTCCCTTGTCATCAGAAATTGCGGAAGCATCTGAAGTTCCACCGTTTGTGAGAAAGATCCACGCTCAGATCGCTTGATAGGATTATGACTCCCTGATAAGCCTTAACCTGCATTATTCATGAATATCGGAACCAGAAAGGCGGAAAAGCACGCACGTCAAGAACATTCCCTGTGCTCAGCCTTCATCTGCGATCAACAGCTTGCAAAACTTCGCGGCGCCCCTCCGGGGCGCCTGGTGCCTTCTCGACACTTTCCCAGGGCTGCCGCCCTGGGCTAATTTCGTTCGGCCCCTACGGGGCCGGAAAAGGCTAGGCTCGGTTTCCGAACGTGCTCTGGTTATCCCCCGAATGGAGCTTCAAAAAAGGTTTCATGAATAAAGCGGGCTAATGAAAGGATATGGATGAAAGAATAAGTTTATGGAAGAGTTTGTTTGGCAAAAAGGGCTGTGACCACGAATGGAGTAAGGAAGGCCTGGAGTCGACCAGCGATAGTTCCGCTAATTGGAGAGGCTGTAGGTGTTCCAAATGCGGGACGACCCGTCACTACGGGCATTCTTTCGAATGCCTTGAACGTGGAGAGACGGACAATAATAGTGTTTGCGCCTTGTGTGGTGAGTTTGCATCCGTAGAGGGAAGATGCCACAGGTGTGGGAAAATATTCTGTTATCGGCATGCCGGGAGAAAAGTCGTTGTCTTTTGTGGCGGCTGCTCGGAGACGTTGCCCTCCTGTCCAGACTGCGGCTTCGCGCTGAACACCTCAAACGTGGAGTGCAGGTGCGATATCTGCGAGGAACGTTATCCAGGCACTGGGGAACGCGTAGAGAAGTTAAAAAGGAAACATGGCCTCTGAGCACAGGGCAGCAAGCGGCCCGGGTTTCGGACCTTGGATTCTTGTGGGCGGCCGATAGAATAATCCGTCGAGTCCCGCGCTTATAGGCCATCTCGGAAGCTTTCGCTCCGTCGAGTGTATCAGTGACCTCTTCCCCCTTGCGTCGCTGCGACGCCGTCGGGACAGCGCCCAACCGGGCTTCGGCGTTCGCTGCACAAAGGACCCCTTGCGAGATAGGAGTTCGGAGACCAGTGGTATTGAGGCTGTTGTTCAGTACCCGGCCTCGCGTCCATGGCGGACGGCCAGGATCACCACCTGATTCCCGTCGAAGTGGTACAGGGCCACGTAGGCTCCGTGCCCGAACTCAATCACCCATTCGCGAAACTCCGGTGGTAACTCGTCAATCGGACGGCCAATTTCGGGATGCTTTCCGAGGGCTTTCACACCTTGCCGGATCGTATTGACGGCTCGTTTGGCTGCATCGCGGCTTTTCGAGGCAAGAAAATCGTGCAATCGAGCCACATCGCGCAGAGCCGGTTGCGACCACCTCAGCCGTGGCATTCAGGGGCCCCGGCGTCCTCGCCCGCTTCGAGTTTGGCCAACCAGGAGTCCGCTTCCTCGCCTGTCACATGTAGGCCGGTCGTCTGGTAATGGTTCCAGGCGGAAAGCGCGTCGTTGCGGAGTTGCTCGCGCTTTTCCTCGCGGCCAACGTACTGTTCCACTGCTTCGCGCATGACCCAGTGCGCCGATCTCCTCCGCGCATCGGCAAGCCGTTGAACGCGCTGTTTTAGGTCCTGATCCAGTTTCAGGCTGGTTGTAGAACTGGCGGCCATAGTAGGTACTCCAAGGTGTTACCTTATCACTATAGCACGATTCGCGAGCGTTCAACGGACAGTCGAAGCTACCTGATCCTAGTCTGCAGGTCCACGAACCGCCGCAGCTCCTTGCCGCTCGCCGTCTCCCAGAGGCGCGCAGTGCCGTCGTTGCTGCCCGTAAGGATCGTCTGGCCGTCGGAAGAAAAGGCCACCGCGCGGAGGTCGCCTGTGTGCCCTTCAAACTGCCGCACTTCTTTTCCCGTGGCCGCATCCCAAAGACGAGCCTTGGCGAAGCGCTCGCCGGTCAGCACGAAGCGGCCATCGGGCGATAGCGTAGCCGCGTTCGGGAGAGCGTCGAAAGCCCGCTGTTCCTTGCCGGTAACCGCGTCCCACAGTTGCACCTCGATCAGGTTGGCAACCAGCACCCGCCGTCCACCGGCCGAGATCGCGACGGAGACGACCGAGTAAGGAAGATGGCGGCTGTAGTGGTCCTTGTTTTCCGGGTGGGCTTCGAATTTGCGCACCTGCTTGCCGGTAGCTACCTCCCAAAGGAGCCCATCCTCGTCGTAGCTGCCGGACAGCGCCAGGCGGCCATCCGAGGAAAAGGCCACCGAGTTTACTTCCCCGTTGTGGCCGGCAAATCGCCGCAGTTCCTTGCCGCTCGCCGCATCCCACACGCGAGCCGTTCGGTCCCACCCCCCGGTCAGCACCAGCCTTCCATCCGGGGAGAAGGCCACGGCATTCACGGCGTATTCGTGCCCCTCGAAGCGCTGTAGTTCCTTGCCGGTCGCCGCCTCCCATAGCCGCGCGGTCGCGTCGCGGCTGCCGGTCAGCACGAAGTGGCCGTCGGGCGAGAAGGCCACAGCAGTCACCGCGCCGGAATGGCCTGTAAGCCGCCGCAGTACTTTTCCGCTGGCAGCGTCCCAAAGCCGCGCCAGGTGGTCGTCGCCGCCGGTCAGCACCGTGCGCCCATCGGGCGAGAAGGCCACGGCGTTCACCGGAACTGGAGCCTGCGGCGGTTTTGGAACTGCCTGTCCTGCTGCCGCGATCGCTCCGTATCCAAGCAATGCAGATGCGCTGACCAGAAGAATTCTCACCAGAATACGCACAGCGCACCCCCCAGAACTTTCGCGCAAGTTGCTTAGGATGCTAAACCTTCAGCCGATGCCCTCGCAGCATCAAATGCTCGATCACACGCCGCTGCTCCTTGGCAGCACCAGCAGATGAAGCCCACCCGCCGCCTCCCGGTCCGGGACAGGTCCCGCATCCGCAGAGTGAACCACTGCGGTGCGTCCCATGCCCAGGTTGGTACGTCCCTAGAGCAGCAACCCGCCGAATAGGCTTATAATTCGGGCGAGAAAACAAACAGCTGCACGTGGCCTGTTCCGGGCGTTCGCAACTGAGGAGGCTACCAAGTTGAATCCATTTTTGCTGCTTTCCGCGTTCATTTTGTTTGCGTTTACACCCGCTCCCATGCCGGGGCCCGCGTCCCAGGATGCGGCACCGGCGGCCACTGCTCCGGCGAAGAGCACGCATGTGAAGGTTACGACCGAGTCGCAGGCCAAGGCCAAGAAGCTGTATGCGGTGGATTGCGCCATGTGCCATGGCGACAACGGCAACGGCCAGACCGACTTGGCTAAGGACATGGGCCTCAAACTGAGCGACTGGAGCGACGCCAAGACCCTGGCCGGCAAGACCGACGAGGATCTGTTCGCCTTCATCCGTAAAGGCAAGGACAAGATGCCCTCAGAGGATGCTAGCCGCGCCAAGGACGATGAGGTGTGGAACCTGATCGTCTACATTCGCAACCTGCCGACCATGCCCAAGGAAGCACCGCCCGCGGCAGACGCGCCGAACAAGTAAGCCGGAACATTCCGGGTCTTCCGCCAGTCTCGCCATGACCACCTGGGATTGCGGGGAAGACGTCCATTTCAGGAGCACGGCAGATCGAGTGCCCGGTACTCCAACTCTCGGAATCGAGACCTGGGGACCGGGCATTTGTCGCTAATCGGGCCGGCCTATCGCCAGGACATTATGCCAGTTCCTGCGATGCGCGGCAGTTGCCTCGCTCCCTGGCCGCTCACTCCCCGCCCACCGCCTTCAAAAACGAATAGAAAAAGTCCAGCGACTTCCAGTAGGAGTCGACCGGCAGGCGCTCGTCCTGCCCATGGGCGCGATCGTCGTCCCGCTCCAGGGCGATGGCCGAGTAGCCATAGCAGGGGATCCCCGCCTGGGCAAAGTAGATCGAATCGCTGGCCCCGTTCTCCATCACCGGGGTGACCGGCACGCCCGGCCAGAGGACCTGGGTGAGCCGGGTCAGCGGCTCGAAGACCTCGGCAATCGGAGCCGGCGGCGTCATGGCCTTCCGCTCCGGCGCGGTGTCGGAGACAACGTACGAATCCGAAACATACTTCACGCTCAGCTTGGCGTCGGCGAAGAGGGCGATCAACTGCTGGCGAATCTCCTCCGGCGAGTGGCCGGGAAAGATGCGGCAGTTCACGTTGGCCTGGGCGGTCTGGGCCAGCGCGTTGGGGGCGTGCCCGGCCTTGAGCGTGGTGGCCACGCAGGTGGTGCGGAAGTTGGAGTTGAAGCTGGGCTCGGCGCTGAGCCGCGCGGCCGCTGCCTGGTCCGGCGGCGTGGCCAGAATGGCGCGCATGTCCGACGCGGTCTGCCCGGTCTCCTGCGCGGCCAGATTCTTGAAGTAGGTCCGGGTCACTTCGTTCAGCTCGAAGGGAAACGCGTAAGCGGCCAGCTTGTTAAGCGCCGCGGTCAGCTCGTAGATGGCGTTGTCCGGCCGGGGCCGCGAGCTGTGTCCGCCGGGATTGGTCGCCGTCACCTGAAAATCGGAGTAGACCTTCTCGGTGGCCTCCACATCGGCCGCCACCGCGCGCCCCTGGTCCAGCTCCACGCCGCCCGAGTCGGGATTGATGACCCAGGCCGCGTCCACCAGCTCGCGGTGATTGCGGACCAGCCAGTCCGCGCCGTTGAACTTGCCGCTCTCCTCGTCGGCGGTGAGCGCCAGCAGGATGTCGCGCTTGGGCCGGTAGCCCTCTCGGTGCAGGCGCAGCAGCGTGGCCACCAGCGCGGCGTCGGAGTCCTTCATGTCCTGCGTGCCCCGGCCGTAGTAGTAGTCGTCCTTCTCCACAAACTCGAAGGGGTCGGTGTGCCAGTCGGAGCGCAAGGCCTGGACCACGTCCATGTGGCAGAGAAACAGAACGGGCTTCTGGGTGGTCGGGCCGGCGGCGCGCAGGCGGATTACAAGATTCATTTTGCGCGCGTCGGGCCCGAGCAGATGCACGTCTTCGGCGGGAAAGCCCGCGTCCAGAAACCGCTTCTGCATGGCCGCCGACCCGGCCGTCACGCTGCCCAGCGGCGTGTCGGTGGTGTTGATCTCGATCAGCTCTTTGAAGATGGCCCGCGCCTCGGCGCGGTCGGCTGGCGAAGCAGTTGGTAAGGGGCTCTGAGCGAAGCATGGTCCAGTAAGAACGAAGGCAACGAGGGCAACGCAGGCGAGAAAGACGTTTCGGCGCATGGGGGAATTGTACGAGAGACGCATTCCCGGCGTGGGCTTTGCGAAAAAGGAGTTGGCTTTCCCAGGTCTCAAAAGCGAAGCCTGGGCACCCGGCCTATCCGTGACTACAACCTGCGCATGAAATCCGTTACGCGCTAGAACCAACTGATTCGAGAAATGGTTCGATCAGGGCGACATAGCTATCGAGGGCGTCGGCGATGATTTGATCCTGTGTCTTGTTTTGGAGTTTGGCAGCACGGTCTAGTGTCCGCAACGTGGTTACTTTTAGCATTACCTTTTTGCTCTTGCGCTTTGGCTTCGGTCCCAACATTTCCAAATCTCCGATTCTCCCGCTTACTGCGGGGTTGGCTCCATAAGTGAGGAAGTGAACGCGGCAGGTCGAGCCGTGGACCTCCATACGGACGGAGGGACAGGGGTCGTCATCGCGTTGACTTCTGATAATAGAAAAAACCGCCGACGTCTTCTTTTGCGGCCTCGTTCAAGTCGCGGTATCTGAAGGCAGGTGGCCCGCACATCACCCAGAAGAACCACCCTGTCTTTGCGAAGTTGTGCCCGTTCACCGCGGTCTCAATAAAGCCGCGATGAATGGGGCAAAACCTTCCATCTTGGTTAGCGACTGAAGCATCTAGAACCGATGCTCGGGACACCGGGCCGCCCGCGGTGAGTCGTCCGCGCTCTAGTATGCTTTCAGTTGCGGGGCCTACGCGCCCAATGTGACTCTGAAAGAAACGGGGACTTGAGGAATGAGCAAGCGAGTGCGGAAGGCGGTCTTTCCCGCGGGGGGGTTGGGGACACGGTTCTTGCCGGCCACCAAGGTAATTCCCAAGGAGATGCTGGCGCTGGTCGACAAGCCCATCATCCAGTACGGGGTGGAAGAGGCCATCGCTTCGGGGATCGAGCACATCATCATCGTCACCGGGCGCGGCAAGACCGCCATGGAAGATCATTTCGACATCAGCTACGAGCTGGACGCGACCCTGGAGCGGCGCGGCAAGGCGGAACTGCTGGCGCTCTCGCGCACGGTATCCGCTCTGGCCCGGATCAGCTATGTGCGCCAGAAGGAGCCGCTGGGACTGGGCCACGCCGTGCTCTGCGCCAAGGATCTGGTGGGCAACGAGCCGTTTGCCGTCATCCTGCCCGACGACGTGATCGATGCCGAGATCCCCTGCCTGAAGCAGATGATCGGCGTTTTCGAGGAGAAGGGCGGTTCGGTGCTGGCCACCCAGACCATCGACGGGCCGGGGATCAGCGTCTACGGCGTGCTGGCCGGCTCGCGGGACGCGATGAACCCGCGCATCTACAATTGCACCGGCATGGTGGAGAAGCCGAAGTTCGAGGACGCTCCCTCAAACCAGGCCATTATCGGGCGCTATGTGCTCACTCCGCGAGTTTTCGAACTGCTGGAGCAGACGCAACCCGGCGCTGGCGGCGAGATACAACTTACCGATGGCATCAAGGCGCTCGTCAAGGAAGAGAAAGTCTTCGGCTACACCTTTGAAGGAAAGCGCTTCGACGCGGGCGACAAGTTTGGCATGTTACAAGCGACGGTCGAGTTCGCGCTCAAACGCAGCGACCTGGGGCCAAAGTTCCGCGAGTATCTGAAGGGGCTGGCGCTTTAAGGCAGGGATCGGGGATCGGGGGTCAAAGTCCGGAATACCTGCTGGCAAGAATGAGGCGAGCTCGGGCAGATATCAATCGGCAAATCGTCCTGCGCTGATCCAGGCGCGGGTCGCAAACGTAACTTTGCCTTCTCGTTCGTAACGGTCAAAGAAACCGCGCAGGCCAGTTTCGAAGGCGGAAAAACCGGAAGTGTCCGGCATGGGAGCGTGCGAAAGAGACAGGGTCAAGCCGCGCAAACCATCCCAATCGAGCTGCATCTCACCGGCCATCTCGGCGTGATGGAATTCCCCACCCGGAAACAGACTGCTCAAGTGCTGGTACACGCCAAGACGCGATTCGGCGGCGGCGTTTCTCTGGGCGCTGGGGCGCAAGAATTCCGCGAGCGCCAGATTCTCTTCGCGGCCCTTTTGATCTCGTCCGCAGGCGATGATGGTCACCCAGCCGCGCGGCTTCAGCACGCGTTGAAACTCGCGGAACGCCGGTTCGACGTGAAACCAGTGCAGTGCCCGGCCGATGGCGATCATCTCGACCCAAGCATCGGGAAGTCCCGTCGACTCGGCCGAGCCGTCAGCGACTAGGAACGAATCATCGGAACTATGCAGTTGGGCGCAGGCCTCGCGCATCTCGGTGTTGGGTTCAATGGCAATTACGCGGTTTCCATTGGTGCGGAACATATCTCCCACCATTCCGGTTCCCGCTCCAATGTCCGCCACGGACCACTCCGCTTCAAGCCCGCACCACTCGCGCAAAAAGGGCAAGATCACATCCGGGTCGTATCGTTCCCGGTATTGCGCGTATTCGGACGCTTTGCCATTGAATTCATTGGGATGGCCGGTCAATGCCGCTTTTTCGGTCATTCGACTGCCGGCTTATCCCTTCCACTTGATATTGCAGCCGATGGACGGGCGCTGGTCGGCCAGCGGGGGCTTGCCGGCGAGCGCGGCATCGATGGCGGCGCGCAGGTCTTCGCCCGTTACTTTGACGCCGTTGCCGGGGCGGCTGCGGTCGAATTCGCCGCGATAGACAAGCTTGAACTCCGCGTCGAAAAGAAAGAAATCCGGCGTGCAGGCAGCCTTGTAGGCATGAGCTACAGCCTGCGTCTCGTCGTATAAGTAAGGGAAGGCGAAGCCGTAAGTCTCAGCTTGTTGTTTCATCCCAGCGGGGCTGTCGGCGGGATGAGTAACGACATCGTTGCTGCTAATGGCCACGATACCCAGCGGCTTGGCGGCGTAGTCCGCGCCCAGTTGCGCCAGGCCTTTCTCGATGTGTTTCACATAGGGACAGTGGGTGCAGATGAACATGACCAGCAGCGCCTTCGAGCCGCAAAAGTCGTCGCGGCGGACGGTCTTACCAGTAACTGCGTCGGTCAACGCAAAATCCGGCGCGGTAGTTCCCAGTTCCAGCATGGTGGATTCAGTAAGTGCCATGGAAAACTCCTGAAAAGCTTGAAAGTTGAGTTGTGAGCTTTCCCACCGATTTCGCAAAGAACGCGAAATGGGGGGGCACGGTGCTTCTTTCCCAAACACGGTGCTTGTTTGCTAAAACAGCGGTGCCTGACGGCCAGGCATGGTCAAGCCAAAGTGTTCGTAGGCCAAGCGCGTGGCCACGCGGCCGCGCGGGGTACGGTCCAGGAAGCCGATTTGAATGAGGAACGGCTCGTACACCTCTTCCAAGGCGTCTTGTTCCTCGGCCAGGGTAGCGGCCAGGGTGCTCAGGCCCACCGGCCCGCCGTCGTATTTCTGGATGATGGCCAGCAGCAGTTTGCGATCGATTTCGTCGAAGCCGTGCGCATCCACTTCAAGCAGGGTGAGGGCGGCGTTGGCGGTGGGGCGGTCGATGACCCCGTTGCCGCGCACCTGGGCGTAGTCGCGCACGCGGCGCAGCAGGCGGTTGGCAATGCGCGGTGTGCCGCGCGAGCGCAAAGCGATCTCCGCCGCGCCGTCCTGGTCGATGGGTATCTGCATCACCTCGGCGGAGCGGGTGACGATAAAGCGCAACTCGTCTTCTGTGTAAAACTCCAGGCGCAGCAGAATGCCGAAGCGGGAGCGCAGCGGCGAGCTGAGCAGGCCGGGGCGGGTGGTGGCGCCGATGAAGGTAAAGGGGCGAATCTCCATCACGTGGGTGCGCGCCGCCGGGCCCTGGCCAATAATGATGTCGAGTTTGTAGTCCTCGAGCGCCGTGTAGAGTTTTTCTTCCAGGACCGGTTGCATCCTGTGGATTTCATCCAAAAACAACACCTGCCGTTCGCGCAGGTTGGTGAGGATGGCGGTCAGGTCGCCTTGAATCTGGAGGGCGGGCCCGGAGGTTTGCTGAAAGCCGACATCGAGTTCGTTGGCGATGATGGTGGCCAGGGTGGTCTTGCCCAACCCTGGGGGGCCAAAGAGGAGCACGTGGTCCAGGGCCTCGCCGCGCGATTTGGCCGCCTCCAGGGCGATTGCAAGTTGTTCCTTTGCCTTCGATTGGCCGATGAACTCGCCCAGCCAGCGGGGGCGCAGTTTGAGCTCGAAACCCTGTTCTTCGTCGGCGCGGGAGGCGCTGACCAGCCGTTCCGGAGTGTTGTCGCGCGCAATGGCCATGATGGGAGAAGTGTAGCGGTTGGCGGCGGCGAGGGCAAAGTGGGCCGCACGCAAGCCGCCGGGTTGGGGCAAAGGAAGGCATATTTCTGCGTGTCTTTCGGCCTTGGGCTCGACGCGGCGGCGGGTGGGGAGCTATTGTCCTATTCAGCGGTGCAAACCTGCATGGAAGGGCCAATTTGCCGGCAATCGAGGCGGTTTATTAACCGTTTTGATTCCGCGCGGGGCAGACGGTTTGGAGGGCTCCGCGGCAGGCCAGCCCGAAGGCTTAGAGTCGAGGGTAGAGAATAGTATTCAAGTCGGCGCGGAACGGCGAAGCCGAGACAGGCGTGGGAACTTCCAGCCTGCCGCAAATTAGCAAGGATCCGAGGCCGGGTCCCGCCTCAATTGGAACCGGCCGGCCAGAGTTGCCAGGAGATCAAGTATGTCGAGTCGTTCTAGCTTGTGGGGACTGTCATCCATCGCCCTCGCGGTAATTGTTGCCGGCTGTGCCGTCTCTCAAGTGAATTCCATCCTGGTAACTCCCGCGACTCAGTCTGTGACCGTGGGCCAGACGGTACAATTCACCGCGACCGGCACCTACGGCAGTGCGACTCATGGTTCGACTCAAAACGTGACCAGCCAGGCGACCTGGAAATCCAGCGCCCCCGCGGTGGCCAGCATCAGTTCTTCCGGGTTGGCGACCGCATTGGCCGCGGGCACGACCACGATTACCGCCAGCATGCAGGGTTACGGCGGGCTTCTCACCTCCAGCGCGACTCTCACTGTGACAGCCGGAACCTCGCCGACCGAACCCATCGTTGCGCTCACCATCGTTCCCGGCTCTCAGTCGGTGGCGTTGCCCACTGAGACTGGCCAGTTTATCGCGCTGGGCACGACCGGGGGCACGGGCGTTCAAGTAAACCTGACGGACAAGGTGACCTGGGGCTCCAGCAATTTGTCGGTGGCAACCATCAACACCGCCGGGCTTGCCACCGCAGCAGGCCAGGGCTCGACGACAATTACTGCCATCGCCAAGAACCCCGACGGCAGCGTGGTGCCGGCGACCGCGACCTTCACGGTGACAGGCGTGGCCACCGAGCCGCTGTTGTCGCTGGCTATCCTTCCGGCTACGCAAACGGTAGCCTTGCCGGGGCAAAGCAGCCAACTGATCGCCATCGGCACCTTCTCGTCGACAGCGTCCACTCCCGGCACGCAAGACCTGACGGCAACGGTTACCTGGAAATCCAGCAACAGTTCGGTCGCGACGGTTACCTCACCGGGCGGACTTGTCACCGCAGTGGGCCAGGGCACGGCGGCCATCACGGCCATCGCAACGAATCCCGACAAGAGCGTGGTGACGGCCACGGCGACCTTCACGGTGTCGGGCGCGGCCACCGAGCCGTTGCTGTCGCTTTCGATCCTTCCCAGCTCGCAATCGGTGGCGGCGGTGGGTCAAAGCAGCACATTTATCTCGATCGGTACGTTCTCGGCCTCCAGTTCCACTCCAGGCACGCAGAACATGGCCAATATCTCCTCTTACACGGTGACCTGGTCTTCAAGCAATCAGTCAGTGGCCACCATTGGCCCCACCACCGGGGTTGCGACAGCCCAGGGCGTGGGCACGACTGCAATAACCGCCATTGCAACCAACAACACCGACAAGAGCGTGGTGACGTCGACGGCGACCTTCACGGTTCTCGGGCCCTCGACGCAGGAAGTCACCTCGCTGACCATCGTTCCCGCGGCGCAGTCGGTCACTTTGCCGGTGGCTGGATCCCCCTATCAGACCGCGAAATTCGTGGCCATTGGCACCAATAGCACGACCGGCCTTCAGCAGATTTTGACGGATTCGGTCGCCTGGGATTCCAGCAACCCGCAGGTCGCCAATATCAACACTTTGGGGGTCGCAACCGGGATCGGGGCGGGCTCATCCACAATCACCGCGGTCTATCAGAATCCAGACCTTAGCAAGGTGACAGCGACCGCGGTTCTGACCGTGACCGGCTCGGTGCTTGAGCCGCTGCAGTCGGTCCAGATCCTGCCCAGCACCCAATCGGTGGCGTCGCCGGGGCAGACCAGCCAATTGGCGGCCATCGGGACGTTCTCGACCACTCCCACAACGCAGGACGTGACCAAGGGCCTGGCATCGCCCGCGATTACCACCAAATGGACTTCCAGCAGCACCTCGGTGGCAACGGTGGGCAGCCCGGAACTGGCTGGCACGACGCCCGGACTGGTCACAGCCGTGAGCCAGGGGACGGTTGCTATCGTGGCGGTTTCCACAAACCCCGACGGCACGCTGGTCACTTCAACGGCAACCTTCACGGTGGTGGGGGGCAGCAGCGAGCAGATCACCGCGCTGCAAATCGTTCCCAGTTCGCAGGCCGCTACGGCCGCGGCTCAGCAGAGCCAGTTCTTCGTGCTGGGCACGCAGGGCACTTCCGGCCTGCAATACGACCTGACAAGCCAGGTTGTCTGGGCTTCCAGCAACAAGGCGGTGGCCACCATCTGCACCGCCGGGGTGCCTGCTTCCTGCGCGCCTGCCAATTCGGTTCCCGGCCTGGCCACAGCGGTGGGGACGGGTGTAACCACCATCTCGGCCACCTGGACCAACCTGGACGGCAGCAAGGTGACAGCTAGCGCGACCTACTCGGTGACGATCGGGGCGGCCCAGGAGCCACTGCTTTCCATCAACATTATCCCCAGCGCCATCTCCGTCGGTCAGATTCTGGATACCGGGCAGTTCCTGGCCTTTGGAAACTTCTCGACGACTCCAACCATCCAGGATCTGACGGATCAGGTCTCTTGGATCTCCACCACGCCGCAGATTGTGACCATCGAGACGAGCGGGGTTCCTGGAGCGGACGCGGGCCTTGCCACGGCCCTGGGCGAGGGTCCGGCCGTCATCGTTGCCGAAATGGCCAACCCGGACAAGACGGTGGTCACCGCTACCGCGACGTTAACCTGCCCCATCGGCCAATGCAGCGCGCCGGTAGCGGGCGAACTTTCCACGCTTACCGTCTACAACGCCGGACAAAACTCAAAGAACTGGCTGGTTACAGCGCCCTCCAACACCGCCGTGCCCCCCTACACGAAGGCGGACCAGCTCATCCATTGCGGTCCCTACTCTGCGACCGACGGCTATGGGAACTCCGTATGCGTAGCGACGTATCCCGTCGGCACGACGGTTACCTTGACGGTAGCGAACCCGCAAGACCTAACCTTCGGCGGCTGGTCGTCGAACTGCAATGTCACCAGTACCTACACATGTCAGGTCACCCTGACCACCGACGATACGGTCGGAGCGATCTTCAACTAAGGCGCAAGCCTTGCCGCGAAAGCCGCTCTTCGGGGCGGCTTTCTTGCGTGTGGGGATGCAAACTTCCCTGCGTGGCAAGAAGGGTCAAGGTATGACCTTATAGCCGCTCTCCAATTTGTGTGGAGGGGAGGATAGATTGGAGGGAGCAGGGGACTTCATTTCCCTGAATAAGCGAGAGAATCAAGCGGGCTTCAGCCGGGTGCCACAGGTCTCGATTCGGAGACCTGGGAAACCACAAAGGCAGATTCGCCCGCCGTTCGTTCTGCAAGATTTTCTACGCCGGGGCCTTCACCTGCGGCCAGTAGCGGAAGTTGCGGAAGGTAGCCTTGCCCGCGCCTAACGCATAGACGGCTGGCCGCACATCCAGGAATCCGCCCAGTACATTGTGGTGCATTCCGGAGATTTCTGCCGAGGTTTCGGTCTTCTGCCAGGGGTGGCCGGGCAAGCGATAGTAGAAGTCGATCTCCTGGCGGTCGTTGACCACGCGGAACGTGGCGCGCGTGGCTCCCGCAGCCACCCGGTTCTTGGTTGAGCCGTTGGGAATCGTCACATCGATCCCTTGGCGAGTGATGTGGATACCGGTGCTGTGGCTCGGGTCGTAGAAGAGCAGCAGGCCCGCCTGGCAGCCGGGTTCGACTTCGATGTCCATCTCCACGCTGTAGGAGTGTCCGCCGACGGCGGCAGTGAGGGCGGACGTATCGGCCAGCGATGTTCCGCGTGCGGCCAGCGTTAAGGCGCCGCCGCCGGTGGTGAAGCGCTTCGGGTCGAACTCGTGCCAGAAGCCCCATTGCAGGCCAAGTTCGGGCGCGGTGAAGTCATCCGACGGGTCGGCGAATGGCTGCTGGCTCGCGCCTGCGACGGGCATGGGAATGGCCGCATCCGCCGTGACACCCTCCGGAATGCGGAACCAGTCATCGGCAGTCCACTCCACGGGCAACAAGAGCAGTTGGCGGCCCAAGGTGCGATAGCCATTCTCATAGCTGTGGACGGTCATGTACCACTTGCCACCGGGCGTATCCACCAGCCGTCCATGGCCCAGCGAGAGCCAGCGGTCGTCGCGGGAGCCGGTATGGACGATGGGGTTGTAGGGCGAATACTCCCATGGGCCGTCGGCATGGCGGCTGCGCGCGCTGACCACCGCGTGGCTGGTGCCTGGCCCTCCCGTGCCGCCCTCGGCTACATTCATGTAGAAGTATCCGTTGCGTTCGAGCAGTTTGGGACCTTCCAGGCAGGTGCATTCCATGCGGATGGATGCAGGCACGGGCCAGGGCTCGAAGACCTTGCGCGGCGGCGTCTTCACGGCCAGTCCGTCGGCGGTGAGTTCGGCCATGCGGCCACCAGCCATGTGCAGGAAGCGGCGTCCGTTCTCGGCAATGTGGGCCGGATCGATGGCGTTGATTCCGAGATTGATCGGCTCGCTCCAGGGGCCCGTGGGGCGATCGGCATGGACCACGCGCAGACTGCCGTCGGCGGGGAAGTAGATGTAGAAGTGGCCCTGGTACTCGCACAGGTAGGGCGCCCAAACCGTGCCGTAGTAGCGGTGAAGCGCGGCAGCTACGGGCTTCCAGTTGATCAGGTCGCGCGAGTGCCAGATGAGCAGCCCCGGCGCGTAGTCGAAGCTGGAGTGGGTTAGATAAAAATCCTCGCCCACGCGGATGGGGCTGGCGTCGGGGTGGTCTCCTCCCAGAATCGGGTTGCGGTAGGTCTGGGCGGATTCGGCCAGGGCGAAGCGGGTCTGCGCGGCGAGCGCGAAGGCGGCAGTGGCGGCAGCGGTGTTCAGGGCGAAGCGGCGGCGTGTGAGCATGGCGGGGTCAGTTTACCTGCCGCCTGGCAACGGGGTAAAGCGATTCAATCCCTCACAAGGAATCGATGGCCGGTTGCAGGCGTTGCAGCGGAGGTTTGCAACTACCGAACTCGGCAATGAGCCTGCGATAGGTCTCAAAGGCTGGCTTGGGTGTGTAATCGCTCCGCATCAGGCCGAAGTGGTAGAAGATATTCTGCTCCAACTCCGGGGCGAAGCTCTCCGAGTCGCGTAGCGAGAACATTGTGTAGCGGTCGATGTTGTACTTCTCGCGGAATTCGGCAATGGTTCGGACGATGGTTTCAAGCACTGCGCCCTGCTGTTCGAAAGACCGCGCAGGTCCGGTTGGCCAGCCGTTTTCCGCCACATGGATGGGAACTGTTGCCGGAATGCCCGCGGCTGGCAGCCAGGAATTGCGCATGGTTTCAATCACACCCAGAACGGCGGCGCGCAGATCGGGGGCAGGCTGGAAGACGTCTGGGAAGAAATCCAACCCAACGTAGTCCAGCGATGCGATGAAAGACGCTCCGCCGAGAGCGCCGATCGCGTTCCAGAAATTCGCCGGTTCTCCAAAAGTCGGCGTCGAGTTGAAGCCTACGCGAATTTCGCTGAGTCCGCGACGCAATGCCTCCTGCTTTGCGGCTTTCACGCCCTCGACCAGAGCTTCGAGAACCCGCGGCCAGGGGCCATCGATGCAATCCGGACCGCTGGCAAAATTGGCTTCCTCTGTGACTTGGATCGAGTAGAGATGCTTTTCGTACTTCCTAATCAGTTGGCGAAGAAAATCGAGAAAGCCGGCCACATCCCCGCTCTTGGACTGGAACATGACCACCAGGTCGAGGAGCCTCCCAGGGCGCAGGTACTGCGCGTAGTTCTCCGGTGTCTGGCGCGGCCATCGCGAGGGAGCGTCGGCGTCGCTGAAACGCTCGTAGGCGCGCACAATAAACGGGGACGAATTGCCGGCCAGTGCGGTGAGCGCCTCCTCGATGCGCGCTGGGTCGCCAGCCGGGCCACTGGCCATCCCGTCATCCGAGCCGGCCTCTCCGCCGGGGTAGATACCAAAAACAAATGGTTGGTGACTTTGCGGCATGAGCTTCCTTTCGTGTGAGTACATTGTACGCATTAATGCGTACAATGTACTCTAGCAGTAGAATGGAGCCATGGTCAAGAAGAGCAAAGCGAAGAAGCCGCCGTTGCAAAAGCAGGCGAAGCTGAACGTCGCGCGGATTGTGGCCGCAGCCGTGCGCATCGCCGACCGCGAAGGGTTGGAAGCCCTCTCCATGCGGGGCATCGCAGAGGAGATGGGCTCCGGTGTAATGTCGCTCTATCGGCATGTGAGCGGGAAGGACCGGTTGCTCGACCTCCTGCTTGACGAGGCATACGGCGAGATCGCGGTTCCAGATACGTCCTCGGGCGATTGGCAGACGGATTTGCGTGAGATGGCCCGGCAAACGCGGCAGGTGCTCAAGCGGCACTGGTGGTTGGGGTCGCTGCTGACCTCGCGACCCACCTTTGGTCCGAACTACCTGCGCTGGTTTGAGTTTCTGCTGGCGGCAACTGCGGGTGCGGTTCCTAAGGTTCCCTCAAGAGTCCGCGTGATCGGCACGGTGTTTGCGTATATCAACGGAGTAGTGGGATACGAACTGGGCGAGGAGCAGACCAACCGGCGCCATGACCTGACGCCGGAGCGGAAACGCGAACTGGCCGCCCCGCACCTAGCGCCGATTCTGGCCTCGGGGTTGTACCCGAACCTTGCGCTGTTTGTGGAGCAGGGCGGTAGCGAGCCGACGGATGAGAGCTTTGAGCTTGGGCTGGATTGCGTGCTCGACGGCATTGCAATGCATTTGGCAGACCGGAACTTGCGCAGTTAAACGGGCTGCGGCGGTTAAACTGGAACGGTTCCCTTTGAACGCGATGACTCATCGTTTTGCTCGCCTTCGCCGCTTTCGCTTCAATCTGCCGCAACGCATCGCGGCGGGGTTGCTGGCGCTTTTCCTCGTTCAGGGATTGTGGCTCACCGGCCATCAGACGCTCTCCAACCGCGACTACCAATATGCGCGCTGCGGCCGCGAGATGTGGGAGCGGTCTTCGCCGCTCATGGGCTACTTCACCAGTTGCGGCAACATCCACGACGGGATTCTGGCGTACAGGATCGCGGGGCTGCCGTTGACCCTGAATCTTGCCCTGGAGCGGGGACTGGACCACTTCCGCAAGCCCGAGGATCGCGTTGTGCAAACCGGGGTCCCCACGGACGGGTCTTCGTCCGCGGGGTGGGAGACCGGGGTCCCCACGGACAGGTCTTCGTCAGTGGGGTGGGCAGCGGGCGGGGAACTCAACACCTGGGAACTGCGTCACCAGCTCACGCATATCCTGTTCCTGCTGCGGCTGCCGTTTCTGGCCGCTGGCTGCCTGCTGGGCGGCGCGCTGTGGTGGGTCACGCGGCGGCTCTACGGCAACCTGGGCGGCTACACGGCGCTGGCGCTCTACTGCTCCTCGCCCGCGGTGCTGCGGGCCTGCGTTGTGCCGGGTCCCGAATTGCTGGCCGCGCTGGGCGTCTTTGGCGGCGTCTACACCTGCATCGGTGTGGCTCATGCCATGCAGGGGCCGCGGCGCAAATGGCGTCCGCGCATCCTGCTGCTCATGGCGGCCTTTGGACTGGCCGCAGCCGCGCACATCGCCGCGCTGCCCGTCGTGGCGCTGCTGGGGCTTGCGGCCATGCTGTGGGTGGCTGAAGGCCGCCGCAGCCAGGTGTTGCCGGTGGTGCTCATTGCCGTGGGCGGTGCGTTCTTTTTTGTCTTTGCCTGCTACGGATTCTCGCTCGACGCCTTCAGCTATCTCTTCCGCTCGGCGGCTGGCTTCCTCGGGGTCTCGCTGGACCCGGCGGGGCGCTTTTTCTCGACCCTCGGCAATGCGGGTATCACACTGGCTTTTGCCGCCGCAGGGGTTCTGTTCCTGGGCTTGCGCAAGAGCTGGTACTTCGGCAATACAACTCCGTTGTTTTGCGCTTTGGCGATCGGTGTGCTGGTTACTACGGGCACGCCGGGCTCGCCCTGGCTGTGGGCGTTGCCGTTTCTGCTCACCTTTGTGGGCGGTGTCTTTGCCGACGCCTACGAGGGGCCCAGAGGACGGCTGGCCATGGCCGCTGGCGGAGCCATCGTGCTGCTGCAAGCCGTCTTCTGCGTGCTGAGCTTGCCGGGGCTGCTGTAAGGGAGAATTTGCTATCATTTCCAGTCCAGAGTTTTAGTCGCCAGAAGTTCGCCGAGAGTTTGAGAAGGCAAGAATGCAACGAACGGCAACCTGCATCGCTGGCCAATCTAGGCAATAGTAAAGAACCTACTTCGACAGACGTATCCGCGGGCAAAGCCGCGGAATCTGCAGTAAGAGGAACGGTCGCACGTGATGGACGCAGGCAAAGATACTGTCATTCAAGATGAGCTCACGCACATCTTTGTCAGTTATGCTCGCGAAGATAGTAGGTGGTTGAACCCCGAATACCCCTACAATCTGATTCCCTTCTTGCAGCAGTCCCTGGGTCAGAATGTCCGCTTCTGGTTTGACAAGGAGGGCCTCATGCCTGGCGATGAATTCAGGAGAGAGATCGAAGCGGAGATTGACAATGCGCATATCGCTTTGCTCGTGGTGAGCCAATTCTTTCTGAATTCGGCCTTTATAAGGGGTAGTGAGATGCCTCGCATTGCGAGGCGAGCTGATAGTCGGCAGATGATCGTAATGCCTGTGCTGGTCGGGCGGTGCGATTTTGACGAGTATCCCCTTCTCGCTGGCCGCCATATGGCTTTGGGGCCCGTTCCCTTGATTCAGTACACAGAGAACGATGCGAAATGGGACGACGCTAGATATGAGATATTGAGGGGTCTAAAAGAGCAGGTGAGGTCGATTCGTGCAGCGCATGCTCAAGCTAAACAGACAGAGCGACAGAAGGCCGCCGCCGACAAAGCAGCAGCGGACCGGGCAGTGGCAGAGAGAGCGGCAGCAAAGAAGGCCGCGAAAGAGAAAGCCGCGGCGGACAAGGCCGCTGAGAAGGCGGTCGCAGCAACGATAGCTGCGGAACGCGTTGCCGCAGGAGAAGCCGCACGGGAGAAGGCAAAAGCAAAGCGGATAGCGGCTGAGAGGGCCGCCCTGCAGGACGCCGAACTTCATCGAGCCGCAACGGCAAGAGCTGCGGCAGAAAGGTCTGAAGCCGAGCGCGTGTCCGCAGAAAGGACCGCCGTAGAGAAGGCGGAGCACGAGAAGGCTGTGGCCGAGTTGGCAGAGGCGGAGCAAGCTGCGAGGGAGAGGCGGAGATCGGAGAGAGCGGCTGCCGTGAAAACTGCGGAGGAAAAGGCTGCGGCAGAGAGGGCTGTTTGGGAGCAATCTGGACGCAACGATCCCTGCCCCTGCGGGAGTGGCCGAAAATACAAGAGGTGCCATTGGCATGAGAGGGTTTCTCCGGAGGAGGTTGCAGCTGAAGAAGCTGCTCAAGAACAGGCCAAAGCGGAGCGGGCAGCGGCGGAGAAGCTTGCATGGGAGAAGATTGCTGCGGAACGGGCCGCAAGGGAAATGGCAATGGAAGAGAGAATTGCAGCAGAGCGGGCAGCGTGGGAGAAATTTGCAGCGGAAAGAACACGAAGGGGGACATCAGCGGAGAAACGCCCTCGTGAATAGGTGGCTCGCGCGGAGGTATGGGAATGATCGGCCAGGAGGGCGTCTCGCGCATCGAGAAGCGCACCGACTTGTACCTTTCGACGCTACGCAGTTATGTGGAGGGCGTAGGCGGAAAACTCACCATCATGGCCGAATTCCCGGACCGCTCCCCGGTGTTTCTCACTGGCCTGGGCGAGGATTCCGGCGCGAAGAAACGCGAAAACAAGGCGAAAAAGAAGGGCAAGACCGCTGCCAAGGCCAAGCCCAAATCGCGCCGCGCGGCCTGAGCTTGCGACGGCCCTCGCAGCGCCGTCCAGATTCCGCCATAAAATCAAGCAAAATAAGGACTTATTTCCATGCTGCCGCCTTGCTGAAACGCGCCTGCAGGCGTAAAATAGACGAATAGCCCGCGGACCCCGGCCCCGCTTTTACCGGACCCCTCTTGCCGCCCTCCGCAGGCTCAGAAAACCTTATGGCAGACGATCGGAATCCTCAGCTCCCCCTCGAAGGCGGCACGCCGCCCAATAGCGGCCAGAACCTCATCCCCATCAACATCGAAGAGGAGATGCGCCGCTCCTATCTCGACTACTCGATGAGCGTCATCATCGGGCGCGCGCTGCCGGATGCCCGCGACGGCCTCAAGCCCGTCCACCGGCGCGTGCTCTACACCCTCAGCGAGATGGGCCTGCAGCACAACAAGAAGTACACCAAGTGCGCCAAGGTCGTGGGACAGTGCATGGGCGTCTACCATCCCCACGGCGACTCGGCCATCTACGACACGCTGGTGCGCATGGCGCAGCCCTTTTCGCTGCGCTATCCGCTGGTGGACGGACAGGGCAACTTCGGCTCGGTGGACGGCGATCCGCCCGCGGCCATGCGTTACACCGAGTGCCGCATGATGCGCATTGCCGGCGAAATGATGGCCGACATCGAGATGGAGACGGTGGACTTCGTGCCCAACTACGACGAGTCCACCTTCGAGCCCTTTGTGTTGCCTACGCGCATTCCCAATCTGATCGTCAACGGATCCAGCGGCATCGCGGTGGGCATGGCCACCAACATTCCGCCGCACAATCTGACGGAAGTGGTGAACGCGGCCATCGAGCTGGTGAACAATCCCAGCGCGGGCCTGGAAGAAGTGCTCAAGCACGTACAGGGGCCGGACTTCCCCACGGGCGGATTTTTGTATGGCAAGTCCGGCATTCCGCAGGCCTACAAGACCGGCCGCGGCCGCTTTATGATGCGCGCCAAGGTGGCCACGGAAAACCTGACCAAGGAAAAACAGGCGATCATCGTCACCGAGATTCCTTACCAGGTGAACAAGTCCAAGCTCATCGAGCGGATCGCCGAACTGGTCAACGACAAGATCGTCGACGACATCAGCGACGTGCGCGACGAGAGCGATCGCGACGGCATGAGGATCGTCATCGAGTTGAAGCGCGGCTCCCAGCCTGAGATTGTGCTCAACCAGCTCTACAAGCACACCCAGATGCAAGAGAGCTTCAGCATGATCTTCCTGGCGGTGCTCAACGGGCAGCCGCGGGAACTCCCCCTGGACGAGGCGATTCGCTGCTTCATCAACCACCGCATCGATGTTGTCCAGCGCCGCACCGTCTATCTGCTGCGCAAGGCGCGCGAGCGCGAGCACATCTTGGAAGGCCTCAAGATCGCGCTCGACAATCTCGACACGGTCATCCGCATCATTCGTGCCTCCGGCTCGCGTGTCGAAGCCCGCGAAAACCTCTACGCCTGGGGCAAGGGCACGGAGATCGTCATCACCCTCGACCGCGTGCGCCTGCCGCACGAAGAAAAGGGCCTCACGCTCCGCCAGATCGACGCCATCCTCGAACTGCAACTCTATCGCCTGACGCAGCTCTCCATCGACGAGCTGCTCAAAGAACTGGCGCAGCGCCGCGCGGAGATTGCCGAGTACGAGTCCATCCTGGCCAGCGACGTCAAGCTGCGCTCGGTCATCGTGGCCGAGCTGGTAGAAGTCCGCGACAAGTACGGCGACGCGCGCCGCACGCAGATTGTGGACGAGAGCGCCGAGCTTCAACTGGAAGACCTGATCGCCGACGAGCAGGTTGCCGTGACGGTGAGCCACCAGGGCTACCTGAAGCGCACGCCCATCAGCATCTATCGCCAGCAGCGCCGCGGCGGCACCGGCCGCACCGGCATGAAGACGCGCGACGAGGACTTCGTCTCGCAGTTGATCGTCGATTCGACCCACGCCTTCCTGCTCTGCTTCACCAACACCGGGCGCGTCTACTGGCTCAAGGTCTACGAGATTCCCGACGTGAGCGCGGCGGGCAAGGGCAAGAGCATGCAGAGCCTGCTCGACCTGCAACCCGGCGAAAATGTGCGCGCCATTCTGCCGGTGCGCGATCTGGAAGACGAGGGCAAGTTCATCTTCTTCGCCACCCGCAACGGCACGGTGAAGCGGACCCTGCTCAAGGACTTCAGTAACGTCATGGCCCGCGGCATCATTGCCATTGGAATAGACAAGGACGACGAACTGGTGGCCGCGCGCATCACCGACGGCTCGCAGATCGTCTTCCTGGCCACGCATCTGGGCATGGCTATCCGCTTCGACGAGAACGACGTGCGCTGCATGGGCCGTCCGGCCTACGGCGTGCGCGGCATCGATCTGGGCAAGAACGATTTCGTGGTGGGTGCGGCCATTACTCCCAAGGAGCACGAACCCGGCGAGTATCGGATTTTGGCCATCACCGAAAACGGCTTTGGCAAGCGCACCGATGTCGAGGCCTACCGCTTGCAGACCCGCGGCGGCAAGGGCGTCAAGAACATGGCTGTCACTCCGCGCATCGGCCGCGTCAACTGCATCCAGTTAGTGGACGAGACCTCGGAGTTGATGGTCATCAGCCAGTTCGGCAAGATGATCCGCATCGACACCAAGCAGATCCGCGCCGCCGGCCGCGCCACCCAGGGCGTCCGCTTGCTCACCCTGGAGACCGACGACAAGGTAGCCGCCGCGGTCATCATCCCGCCCGAGGAACTGAAGGACGACGGAGACGACCAGCCGATGCTGTTGCAATAAGGACTTCGCGTCCAGCGATACGCCCAGGTCTCAGATGAGAGACCTGGGCAAACGGCATCAAGGAGCATATGCGTGGATAAGACACTTCGCCGAGTGACCGATCTCGATGAACAAGAGGCGGAGACCTATTGCTATTGGCAAAACCAGTCCATCGGCGCCCGCTTGATTGCCGTCTCCGAACTGAGTCAAGAAGCGTATGCCTTCGCCGCCGCCT
>Ga0181529_10002295_pt1 | contig 23182 bp, 16 predicted proteins | sample PEATcosm2014_Bin_36_FD_119763 | JGI IMG/M metagenome (GOLD analysis project Ga0181529, IMG submission 119763) | Peatland microbial communities from MTU Mesocosm Facility, Houghton, MI, USA - PEATcosm2014_Bin10_30_metaG | ecosystem: Environmental > Terrestrial > Soil > Wetlands > Peat | place... | reverse complement strand
GCCCCAAGTGGGCACCCCGTACTCGGCCTGGTCGGCATTTGCATGCTGGTCGGCAGGCCGAGTGCCACTCGGCCGCAGGTTGCCAACCTGCCCCACATAAGACAGCGTGCGAGACTCAATCAAGACCGGTATCCGGTTGTGGGAAAAGTATGCGGCATTGGGTTTTCAACCACCGGCCCGGCCCGGCGGGCACCCCGCACTCGGCCTGCCAACCGGTGCGCGAATGCCGCCCAAACCGACTCCCCCTCAGCCCCGCCGCTACTTCGCCGCTTCGTCCAACTCCAGGCGAAGATAGTCGTAAATGATGCCGCTGGTCAGGCCGCCGGCGGGGATCGTCAGCTTGAGGAGGTTCGCACCGGCCTTCATCAGGGACGCGTCGAACGCTACGTCCTTCTCCACCCACGAGCCCTGAATGCCGTCGCGGTTGATAGTGGCGTTGTACATCAGGCCGGTCACCGATCGGGCCGGCTGGTCGTTGACCGTGACGTCGATGCTCCGGGCGCCGACTCCCGCCAGAGCCAGCCGCAAGGTGGCCTTGCCCTTAGGAGCGTCCGGGAGTTGGAAGGCGACGGTCCAGGTAGTGCTGCGGCCGTTTCCGCGGCCGGTGGGGTCTTCCTGCTCGGCGTGCGGGACCTGCTCGAAAAACCAATCCTTGCGATAGTCGCTCTTGCCGATGGTATAGTTCACATCGCCCGGGAAAAGCTTGGGATATTCCAGGTACCAGCCCCAGTGGAAGTAGTCGTCGCCTTTGAAAAACTCGGCGCCGCTGCGGTTGGGGATCCCGATATCCCAGACTTGCTTGCCGTAGCGTACCGGCTTCCATTCGAGCTTCCCGAGATCGACAGGGCGCCCGGCCTCTACCACGATGTCGGCTTGGGCGAATTCGCCCAGAACGCCATCGGCGATGGCATGCAGTTGGTACTTGCCGGGCCGCACGTTGGGGATGGCGAATCGTCCATCCGCGGTGCCGCGCACCCAGAATTCGTAATGCTTTGCGTCGTTCTGCCAGGTGACCGGGACAGGACCGCGGAAACCGCCGAAGCCTCCGCGTCCACCGCGTCCGGGAAAGCCGCCACGCGCCGGTGCGCCTTCGGGCGCGGGCGGAGGCGGCGGCGGCGGCGGAGGAGGAGCGGCTTCGGGCGCCGGGCCGGTTGGCACCGCGATATCGGGATATGCCAGGCCGACCAGCAAATTGGGCAGTTCCTTCTTCGCGGCCTGAGGATCGCTGAGAATCAGTTGGCCGCGCACCGTGCTGCGTTCGCTCTTCTTCGGATAATCGACGCCCTGCACCCAGTCGTACGGCCACTTGGCGGTTTCCTTGGCGGCCTGGGCCAGCGCATCCTTATACATGCCATTGGGATCGGCGGCGGAATTCAGGTAAATGAAGATGGGCCCGACCACCTTGGACCAGACTTCGTTTGCGGCGATGCGCAGTTCGCTGCCGCCGTAGTGGGTTCCGCGCCAATAGTCCAGCAAGGTGGGATCGCCGCCATCGCCGTTGTCGAGGTGCCCGGTCAATTCCACCTTGGTGGCGCCACCGCTGAGATACTCCATCGACGGGTTGATGAAGTACAGGCCGATGTGCTGTTTGGTGCTCGACCAGCCGAACGCCGGGATGTCGAACTGCAGCGCCGAGTAATCGTACTTGTGCTCCACCTGGCCGGCGTAAGGGCCGGTGGTGAGGCGGCGGGCTTCCTTGGCGTTGGTTTCCGTTCCGTGGTCCCAATCGAAACCGGAGGGCATCAACTTGTTGCGGCGGGCATCGATCGACATCCAGTCGAAAACCTTGGCGTCGAGTTTCGCGCCGAAGCGGCTCTCCCCGATCTGTGTGGCGCCGTAGGTCGCCTGGTGCGTGAAGATGGCGTAGGCGTACAAGCCCGATTCGTGGCGGCCCAGGCTGTACCGGATCTCCAGGTCGCACAACGTGCTGCCGCCCGGTTGGCCGCCGCCATCGACAGCCTTGCCGTCGGAAATGCCTTTGACCGAAACCTCGGCGCGTTCGCCGTTGTTGCCGGCCGGATCGATGGACAATGATGCCGTGAGGTGCGCGGCCTTGGCCGGATTCTGTTCCCAATATCCGGCATGAGCTCCCGACGTGAAGCCCAAGGTCTCCAGATCGTGGTACTTCAGCGAGACCAGATTCCCGGTGATCTTATCCACCTTGGCCGTCAGGAAACCGTTCGAAAGGGTGAAGGTGTCGCTATCCTGCGTCACGGTCACGGGCGGGTCCGCCGCGGGCGCGGCTACAGCCACTTCGCAAAACAGAACCAGGGCGCAGGCTAACGCCGTACGACATAACATTCCCAGAAGGCGTAGGCGCCCCGCCATCGGTTACACAACTCAAAGCTCCGCGCCCCGCGAATTGCGGAAAGGGTTGCACGCGCCGCGGCATTTCCCGAGTGGAACTGCGAATGCCAGTCTCACGGGCACAAATGGGCAGGCAAACGGTGTCCAAACGTCAGTAGAAATGGAACGGTGAGGTACAAGCTTATGTCGAACCGATTTCGAATCTGCAGTATGCTGGCTGCGCTCGGCATACTAACCAGTCTGACTTTCTTTGCCGCGGATTCCGTCGAGCCCGGCGATCCGCGGATTACCGGACCCTACGTGTACGAAAACCTGTCGATCTTCCTGATACACAGTGCCAGGAACGCGACAACCCAGAAGCTCATGACCTTGCAGGAAGCCATGGACCAGAAGAAGGTCGCGGTCTATGAGACCGGCACGGTGAACGAGCTATCGATCGAGAACCAGTCCAGCGAAGACGTGTACATTCAGGCCGGCGACATCGTCAAGGGCGGACGCCAGGACCGCGTCCTGAATACGGATTTCCTCTTGCCGGCGCACTCCGGCAAGCTCCCCATCTCCTCCTTCTGCGTGGAACAGGGCCGGTGGAGCAAGCGCGGGAATGAGGCGGCCGACCAGTTCGCGTCGTCCAATGCGGTGGTCGCCGGGAAGTCGCTGAAGATGGTGGTAGTCAACGATAAGGACCAGGTTCAGGTGTGGAAGCGCGTGGCGCAGGCGCGGGGAGATTTGGCTGTCGTGACCGCTGCCGGCGCCGCACCCGCTTCTCCCCCATCCACGAGCATGCAACTCGCCATGGAGAACCCGTCGGTGGTCGATGCCACCGATGCATACATCCGCAATCTCTCCAAGGTGGTGGAAGGCAAGGACGACGTAGTCGGTTATGCCTACGCAATCAACGGCAAGTTGAGCAGCGCGGATGTCTATCGGTCGCGCGAGCTGTTCCTGAAGATGTGGCCGAAACTGCTGCGAGCGAGCGCGGTCGAAGCGCTGACCGAGCGGCCCAAAGCGCAGGCATCGCAGAAGGCTCCGGAAGTTTCCGCAATCCAAGCGATGATTTCCGATGCGGAAAAGGCTGCCGAAACGTCCAACCAGGTGAATGGCGGACTGACCGTGGTAAAGCGGGAGTCGGGTCAGGCGCTGCTGTTCGAGACGCGCGACAAGGACTTGGAGGGTGGATGGATGCACAAAAGCTTCGTGGTGAAATAATTGTCACGATCCTCCTCGCGCCGGCGCTGTGGGCCCAGAGCACCGGCGTGGTGGAGGGCACCGTGGTTAACAGTGTCACCCACGCGGGCATCGACGGGGTGACCGTGGAAGTGACCCGCGCGGACGGTCCGTGGCGAACCAGCACCACCACCGACCCCGCTGGCCGCTTCCGCATCGCCGGCCTGGCTCCCGGGAAATATAGAGCCGAATTCGCGCATCCGGAGTTCACTGACCCGCAACCCGGTCAGACGGAGGGGATGAGTTTCGCGATTGGCCCGACCTCCGAACCTGCGCTAGTTCGCGCGGAGTTGCAGCCGCTCTCGACGCTTCGGGGCAGGCTGCTGGACAGCGATGGCCGTCCCATGCAGGGCGTTCGCGTGTCGCTGCAGCGGTTGTTGCACCAGGGCGTTTACGAGAACCCGACTGACAAAGAGGGGCGCTTCGAGTTCGTAGATGTTAGACCCGCGACCTATGTGCTCGCCGCCGAACCGCCGGAGATCGACGGCGAGCGGACCGTCCTGGCCCGCACTTACTATCCCGGTGTCCTGGACCACCGGCAGGCGGCGCCGATCGCGATTCCAGCCGGCGAAGAACTCGCGGGATTCGAATTCCGCATCGCGACGTCTCCCGCATTTCGGGTTCGTGGAAAGGTGCTCGATAGCGCGGGAAGACCGGTTGCCGGGGCGATGGTAGAACTCCATTCGGAAGATCCGTTCGCTTGTTTGTCCCAACGCTTCACATTGCAGGATGGCAGCTTCGAATTCCCCTCGGTTCTTCCCGGCTCCTGGCGCACGGTCGCGAAGCTGTACCCGGCGGTTCCGGCGATTCGGCAGGTTAAGCCGGCGGAGTACACGCCGGCGGGCGGCGGCGCGCACGAAGCGGCGGGGACCGTTTCCGCGGCCGCAAGCGGCCGGGTTGAAACCACTCTTCTGAATACCTACGGCGAGTCTCGGCCCGAAACCGGGACTCCCAACAAGGCCGCCCAGGACATGATGGAAAGAGCGGCGGAAGATTACCGGGCGTTCATCGAGATGAACAAACCTATCCAGAAAGGCTCCGCAACTTTCGACGTGAAACACCAGGACCTGGACGACGTGGATATTCGCATTTCCCCGCCCTTCGACGTCGCGTTCTCGGCTGTGCGGGAAGAGTCCGCGGGCACTGAAGCCAAGCCGGCAAACGGGTCCGTGAGTCTGGACGCGGTAGACCCGAGCGGCGATTCCGTCAACGTCACCAGTCACGGAGGCGACCGCCGGTTTGAACATCTCTTCCCTGGCCGCTACGAAGTTTCAATTGGCGACGGGGAACCCGGCTATTACCTGGCTGCGGTGATGCTCGGCGAACGCGACATCCTGGGGCGCGAATTCGAGTTGGCGTCGGGAGCACCGGACATCCGCGCTGTCTTCCGGTCGCGGCCCGGAAGTGTGAAAGGTACAGTCGATAGCGGCAAACCTGCGACCGCGGTGTTGCTGCCGCGCGACGAATCCTTGCGCGACCGGCACGCGATCTCGAAGGCGCTGTGCCAATCCGATGGACGGTTCGAGATTGGCGGTCTGACGCCTGGCGATTACTATGCCTGGGCCTTCGAACGGTTCGATGTGGAAGCGCTGAAGGACGCTGCGTTTGTCCGCACACTGCTGCCGCGCGCCGCGACGCTCCACGTGAATCGCGGCGCAACGGCCACCGTCGCGCTCGCGATCACCCCCTGGCCGGAATGATCAGAAGCCGCGATGGAAACTCTCCGGCGGGCCGAGATAGCTGGGCTTCACGCCGCCCAGGTTGACCACCAGCTTCTGCAACACTACGCCGGGGTCCACCATCCAGAACTTTAGAGTGTGATACCCGGGCGCGGTCACTGTGTGCGACGACACCACGTGGCGCACGGCGTCCTTCACCGTGGTCTCCCAATCGCGCTGCGTATTCTGCCCGAGCGCATCGACCACCTGCGGCGGCTGATCGTCAAAGGAGACCGCGAAGCGCAGACCGCGACCGGGCATGAAGTTCACGGTGGGCGAGATGATGGCGTCCAGCTCCAGTTTCCCGGCGTCGAAGAGGTACATGCGGTATTCCAGGCAGGGTGAGCTCTCGGGCGGCGTGATGCTGGGCGCGGTGAACGGGAAGACGGCCATGGCGGAAAGCGTCCGCCCCAGATCGTCGATGCTGTCCCAGCGCGCCGTTCGGGCGTCCACCTTCGCGGTGAAGTGCGCCGCTTCGATGGAGACGTAGCCGCCGGTTTCCACGAAACCGCGCAGCGATTGCGGCGTCACTTCCCGAGGGTTGAACGCGGTGACTTTCACGGTGAACGTCTCGCCGCCCGGGCGCGACACGGCCACCGAACCGGCGACTGAGGCGTTGCCTGAGCCGGGGGGCGCCTTGCTCCAGTCCACGCTCACCCATAGGCGTTGGTCCTTCGCGACGGTTCCCTCGGTGGCGCTCAACACGATCCACGGATCGCTGGCGCTGGCGGAGAATTCGACCGGCGCCGGGCCCGTGCTGAACACGTCGATGTAGCGGCGGGGCTTCGTGAAGACGTCGAACGGCGGCAACTCCGGCTCGCCTTGGGCGCCCGGCCAGGCGGCAGTGGAACCTTCGACGGCCACCTTCATCGCGGAAGTGGCGGGGAGCTCGATTTCTTTGACGGCCGGCATATTGTTCTGGCGCGGCTCCTGCCAGAAGGTGTACCCGATGTGGGTCTGGTCCATCATGTGGTTCCACTTGCCGTTCGCCATGGTGTGATTGTAGTAGGCGCACAGACCGGCGTCGGCCTGAAACAGCTCGCGGGTTTTGGCTGCCCAGTCGTTGGCGCTGGCGCGGCCCTGCGCCGCGTAGAGGTGGTTCTTCGCGGCGGCGATGTACAACTCGGTGACCTGCGCGGAGGCGCGGATGGGAAAGAGAATCAACTGGAAGAATGCGTCGCGGGCGTCCTTAGGGAGCAGCCCCGAAATCTCCTCGGCATCCACCACGAGTTGGTCCCACTCGGCCTCCACGCGGTCGGATTCCTGGTAGTCTACGAGGCTGAACGTCGATGGGTCGATCAACTCCGGCTTGCGGCGGCCGTTGTACTTGCCGTACGCCGCCATAAGGTTGGCGATCCGCTTGGCGTATTGGGGGCCGAATTCGCGCTCGGCCCACGCCTGGGTGTACTCGGCAATCCGCTCTTTCGGCCATGCCGGAGGGTTCCAAGCCAGGTGCAGGAAGAACTCCGTGGGGAATTCCATCGGCTTTAGGTCGCCCACGTTGACGATCCAAATGCGGTCGGCGCCGTACCGATACGCCAGGCTCATCTGCTCCCACACTTTGGGGATGGGGTTGGTGTTCAGCCACTTGTAATTGCGCGGGCCGCCGACGTAGTCGAAGTGATAGTAGATCCCCGCGCCGCCCTTCCGCGTGCGTTCCTCATCGGTGGGCACGCGGCGGATATCGCCCCAATTGTCGTCGCTCCACAGCAGCGTGACGTCGTCGGGAACCCGCATGCCGCGCTCGTAGTAACCCTGTACTTCCTTGTAGAGCGCCCACACTTGCGGGACCGCGCCGGGATCGGGATTCATCTTCTCGGCGATAATCTTCCGCTGGTCGGCGACGATCTTTTCCAACAGCGCGACATTGTCGGCGGGGCTTCCCGGCATGGGCATGTCGCCGTCGCCGCGCATTGCCAACGTGACGATGCTCTCGTAGTTCTTGTTGCGTTCCACGCCCTCGGCCCAGAACCGGCGCAAAAAGTCGGCGTTCGTGGTGTAATCCCAAGCGCCGTGCCCGTGCCGCTTCCACTCCTGCTGAGCGCGCAGCATGGGCTCGTGGTGAGAAGTGCCCATGACGATTCCGTACTCGTCGGCGAGTTTGGGATTGAGCGGGTCGTCCTCGTTGAATGCCGCGGCCCACATCGCGGGCCAGAGAAAATTGCCCTTCATGCGCAGGATCAGTTCGAAGACTTTCACGTAGAAGCGGCTGTTGTAGCTGCCGTATTTCTCCTTCACCCAGCCGGTGAGCGCGGGAGCTTCGTCGTTGAGGAAGATGCCGCGATACTTGACGGCCGGCGGCCCCTGCAGGTATTTTGTTCGAGCATTCACGTAAAGCGCGTCCTGGTGGCGCACGGGCACGTCGGCCCACCAATACCAGGGCGAGACGCCGATCTGCTCGGAGAGATCGTAGATGCCGAAAATGGTCCCGCGCTTGTCGCTGCCGGCGATGACCAGCGCGGATTCCGCGCCGGGTAGTGGACTGGCGACGACCTGAATGGCGAAAGACTCCCACTTGCCGGAGATGGGCGCCGCATCGAGCTTGCCTTCGCGAATCAGACGATCGATCAGCGCACTTTTGCCGATAGCGCCAACGATGATGGCGTTGGCGCCTGCGCTGCGCTCATCGTGCACAATGGATGGCCGGATGCCGGTCACGCGTTCGATGTCGGTCTGCAAGTCGCCCACGGCGCGAAGCACTCCGGGCCAATCGGCGGAATCGACATAAATAGCGGCTGCGGATTTCCCTTGGACGATGGGGAAATTGCCGGGGGCCGCGGCGGTGGAGACGTACCTCGGCTGGCCGATGGCAAAAGCGCAGGCGGCGAAGAGCGGCAGTGACAGGGCAGCCCTTCGCGGAGACGCGATATAATTCACAGATCGAATTATATACCGAATACGGGGAGTTTAGGCTACTGAATTCCGCAGGGTTCCGATTCCGTCGATGGAGATGGCAATCTCGTCGCCGGATTGCAGGGTGAAACCGTCGGGCGGCACGACGCCGGTGCCGGTCAGCAGGAAACATCCGTTGGGGAAACTGTTCTCGCGATAGAGGTAGTCCACCAACTCCTCGGGGCGGCGTTTCATCTTGGCGAGCGTGGTGGAATCGTGGAAGACGGTAGCGCCGGCGCGGGCAATCACGATGGCGATTGTGGTGGACGCGGGCAGCGGCTCGCGCGCGACGAGGATGGCGGGGCCGAGCGCGCAGGAACGGTCGTAGACTTTGGCTTGCGGCAGGTAAAGCGGGTTCTCGCCCTCGATGTCGCGGGAACTCATGTCGTTGCCGATGGTGTAGCCGGTGATTTTGCCGGCGGGCGAAACCAGCAGGGTCAACTCCGGCTCGGGAACGTTCCACTTGGAATCGCGGCGGATGCGCACGGGCTCACCGGGGCCTGCGACGCGGTGCGGGGTGCCTTTGAAGAAGAGCTCGGGACGGTCGGCGTGGTACACGCGGTCGTAGAAACTCATGCCGCCGGTGGATTCGGATTCGGCCATGCGCGCGGTGCGGCTGCGAAGATAGGTGACGCCGGCGGCCCAGATTTCCTGCTGGTCGATGGGCGCGAGGAGGCGCGGATCGGGGGCCGCGATTGGGGGGCCGGGGTGATGAAGCAGGTAGGCGTGGAGATCTTCGCGCGTGGTTGGGGATTCCGGTAGCGCGATGCGGCGTTGGTCGTCGGTTTCGAGTTCCCAGCCGGTGGGAGTGAGGTAGATTCGCATGGTTAGATCCGTGGTGGGGTAGGGTGGCGATCTGGCTTTTGGCGACCAGGGCCGATTGAAAATCGGCCGCCGCTTGAAAACCTGCCCCACATAAGCTTAAGCATTAGGTTAGTCTCTTTATTATCGTATCGACGTCGAAGACGCAGCCGGCCCAGGTGCCGCCGCTAGCTTCCTGGAGGGCGGCCCATAGGCGCGTTTCGGGAGGTAGGTCTGGGTCGGGGCTTAGGTCCGCGGGGTGGCGGCCGGCTAACTCGCGGGCGCCCGCGTCGGCACTGCCATTCACTATCAGGTTGACTGAGCCATCGAGATTTACGCAATCGATGACAATTTCGATGGTGTCGCCCTCCTGTACTTTGCCGAGCGGGCCGCCGGCTAGCGCCTCGGGCGTCACGTGACCGATGCAGGCGCCGGTCGAAACGCCGCTGAAGCGGGCATCGGTGATGACGGCGATGTGCTTGCCGTAGTCCAGGTAGCGGAGCGCTACGGTGATCTCGAAAATCTCTTCCATGCCGGAGCCCATGGGGCCGCGGCACATCAATACGAGGATGTCGCCGGCGCGGATGGTGCCATCTTTTATGGCGGCGATGGCGGCTTTCTCCGTGCGGAAAACGCGCGCGGGGCCCGTCTTGCGGTAGACGCCGTCGGCGCCGCGCACGCTGGGGTCGATGGCGGTGCTCTTGATGACTGAGCCGCCGGGCGCCAGGTTGCCCTTGGGAAATGTAACCGTCGAGGTGAGGCCGCGGCGTCTGGCGCCCGCGGGGTCCATGATGACGTCGTCAGGATCGATGCCGTCGGTTTCGAGGAGCATTTTGCGCAGCGCGGCGCGGCGTTCGGATTGCTCCCACCAGTCGAGCACGGCGTCCAGTTTCTCGCCGCTGACGGTGAGCGCATCGGTTTCCAGCAGGCCGGCACGGCGCAGGTGCAGCATGACCTCGGGGACGCCGCCGGCCATGAAGACTTGAACGGTGGGATGGCCCTTCGGACCGTTGGGGAGCGCATCCACAATTCGGGGAATCTGGCGGTTCACGCGCGCCCAGTCGTCAACGGTGGGACGCGCCAGGCCGGCCGAGTGAGCGATTGCGGGAAGATGCAGGATCAGGTTGGTGGAGCCGCCGAAGGCCGCGTGGACCACCATGGCGTTGCGGATGGACGCGCCGGTGAGCACATCGCGCATGGTGAGGCCGCGGGCTTCGAGCGCAAGAACGGCGCGGGCGGAGCGGCGGGCCATGTCGATCCAAATGGGATGTCCGGAGGGCGCCAGCGCGGAGTGGGCCAGCGACATTCCGAGAGCCTCGCCTACCACCTGCGACGTGGCCGCGGTACCCAGGAACTGGCAGCCGCCCCCGGGAGTGGCGCAGGAGTGGCACAGGGCCGCCGCGGCGGCTTCGAGAGTGATCTGGCCGCGCGCATACCGCGCACCCGCCGATTGGACCTTTCCCGCATCCTCACTGTTCTCCGCCAGGAGGGTGACGCCGCCCGGGATCAGAATGGACGGCAGCGCGTGGGTGCCCGCCAGCGCCATCATCATAGCCGGCAGGCCCTTGTCGCAGGTGGCGACGCCGATGACGCCGGCGCGCGTGGGGAGGGAGCGGATGAGGCGCTTGAAGACCGAGGCCGCGTCGTTGCGGTAGGCCAGCGAGTCGTACATTCCGGTGGTGCCCTGGGTGCGGCCGTCGCAGGGGTCGGTGCAATAGGCCGCGAAGGGAATGGCGCCGCGCGATTTCAGTTCCTTGGCGGCGGCGTCCATGAGCAGCCCGACTTCCCAATGGCCGGTGTGATAGCCGAGGGCGATGGGCGTGCCATCGGCCGCGCGGATACCGCCGTGGGTACTGAGAATCAGAAACTCCTTGGCGCCGAGTTGGCTGGGGTCCCAGCCCATGCCGGCGGCTTGCGCCCAACCGAAGAGGTCGCCAGTGGGGCGGTGCAGGAGCATTTCGGGAGTGATGGGCAGCGCGCCGGCGGGACCGGGGGCATGGCTGCGGACGGCGTAGAGAGAGGGATCTCCGGAATCGAGGAGATCGGCGAAGGAGGAGGGCATACCGGGAAGTGTACCGTATGGCGGGGGTTGGGGCCTGCAGAGGGGTCGGTTGATCGGGGTCGTGGTGGGCATCGCATAGGCTCCTCGATTTGAGGTATAGCAGACAAGGGGGAGGGTTGTAGCCCCGTTCGGGTTACTGTCTGAGGGTGGCGAAGTTGGATGGTTTGAGGCGCATGTCTTGGATTTTGGTGGGCCTAAGGGAACCGTCGTCGGGAACCGGGACAGCGGGTTGGGTGACATCAGAAAGCGCCTTGGGTACTACGCCTCGAATCTTTTCCCGGCGTACCAGACTTACGCCAGACAGTACTTCATCGACACACTGAATGACTGGGGCTGGTTTGGGGAACCGGGCAAAGAGCCGCCCAGGTACACAGGCAAACCGGGGTCGTGATTGCGCTTTGTTGCGACAAGTACGTTGCTATCAGGCTGAGTATTGGCGCCGTTCATGCAATTCCTCGCGGCGGATGGAGGCGGGATCCGTCGAGAAATATGGCCCTTTATCGGCTAGCCCGAGCTACCGGTCGGCAGCGGCGCGCTGGCGTCCCTCGCAGGCTAAGGATTCCTGTAATGGTTCGCGCACGAGGGAGTTGATGGTGGTGTCATGCTCGGCGGCGTAGACCTTGGCTTGGCGGATGAGATCCACAGGGAGGGTGAAGGTGATATTGCGGCTGTCCACATAGATGAGTGTGCCACATGATTCGGTGTGCGCTAGGCTTTGGCGGATCGCGGGGGAAAGACCGGGTGAACGACGTTCGTGGGGCAGGCTTTCGGGCTGCGGCGGATTGTAAATCGGCCGCAGGTTGCCAACCTGCCCCACATAAGACAAAGGCGGCTAAGAGCGCGACTTCGTGACGGCGGGGTCGATCTGCTGGATTTTCTCGAATTCGGCGTCCCAGAAGGATTGCGATTTCATCTGTTCCAGGTAGGGCTGGGTGTAGCCGAATGGCGTCCAGACTTCTTCTTTGTTGCGGAACAGGCGCTCTTTCTGGTCGCGCGGACGGACGTCGAGGATTTCTTCGGGGCTCCATGCGCGGAAGATGCTCTGGAACCATTCGTCCAGAAGCGGTTCGCCGACTCTCTCTTTGAGATTGGCGAGGACCGACGGGTAGCGGTCGAAGCCGTCGGTGGCGATGGTCACCACGTTGTCGCCGGCGCCTAGCTTCAGAAACCGCGCGAGGCGGATCGAGCCCAGCACGTTGCAGATTCCCGATACGCCGAACAGGCCGGCCAGATTGTCCCACGCACCGGCGGGCAATCCGAGCATGCGCTCCACGCCAGGGCGCTGGTGTTCCAGAAGCTCCAGGCCCATAACGCAATCGTCGTCATGGATCAGACCCACGTAGTCGGTGGTGAGCACGTTGTGGATCAGCGTGACCATTTTGTCGCCGATGCCTTCGATGCGGTGCGTGCCGCGGCCGGAATTGAAGAGCGTGGAGCATTCCTTCGGCTCCAGCGCGCAGACGATGGCATCGGGGAACTGCGCCTTGATTTCGTCGCCGGCGGCCAAAGTGCCGGCGGAACCGGGAGCGGAGACGAACGCGGCGACACGGCCATTGCCGTGGCTCTGCGCGGCTTCCAGCGCACTGCGGCCGGTGACGTAGCGGTGGAAGCGGTAGTTCGGCAGGAGCTCGAATTGCGCCAGGATCTTGTTGTGCGGGTCCTTCTTATAATGCTCGGTGCGCTCCAGAACGAGGATGACGTCGCTTTCCGAACCGGGCGTGAGATCCAGATCGCCGCCGTATTGGCGGATGCGGGTGTAGCGCTCGGCGCTCATCCCCTCGGGCATGATCACGGTGGCGGGGTAGCCTTTGAGTTTCGACACGTAGGCGGTGCCGATACCGAAGTTACCGGTTGAGGGACCGATGATGCGGCTGGCGCCGGGCTGGATCTCGCCCGCCAGTTCGCCTTCGATCAGCGTGGAGTAGGCGGGCCCGACTTTGTGGCTGCCGGATGGGAAATTGCGGCCGACTAGCACCACGATGTTGGCGTCAACGCCGGTTAGCGATTTGGGGAGCGCGACGTGGCGGACGGCGTTATCGGGGCCACGCCAGGTAATGTTGAACAGGTTGGCGGCGTCGAGCTCGTGGGCGGTGGCCGCGGCGGCCTGGCGGCGGACGGGGTCGGGCAAGGACTCGGGATGGAGCATCTCGCGATAGGTGGGGCCGGGTGTGAAGGACGTCATGTGTCTCCTAAGTGGTTGTGTGAGGCAGGTGGCGGAAGTGTGAATGTGGCGCCCAGGCCGAGTGCCACTCGGCCGCAGGATGCCATCCTGCCCCACATTAAAATCTTTGCCATAGGGATTTTGCCAGGGCGGCGGCGCGATGGGCGGACTTGCGCTCGTCTACCGTTACGCAGATTTTGTTGCGGATGATCGAGCGGCCATCGACAATCAACGTGTCTATGGGGGCGTTTGAAATTCCGAAGAGCAGGTGGCCGAATAAGTTGGTGGAATCGATGGGGGTGGGCGGGTAATAGTCCACCAGGATCAGGTCGGCCCGGGCGCCGGCTTCAATGCGGCCGATGTTCATGCCCCAGACTTTGCGGACGATCTCGCGGTTGTTCAGGAATGCGGCGGCGTAGGCTTCGGAGTAGGCCACCCGCGGGTCGCGCGCGCGCAGTTTCTGCAGGTGGAAGGCGGTCTTGAATTCGTCCCACATACGCGGCGAGTAGCCATCGGACCCCAGGCCCACCAAGACGCCGCGCTTCATCAGTTCGACGAGTTTGGCCGTGCCGACGGCATTGTTGCAGTTGGATTGCGGATTGTGGACTACGTTGACCTGGAGCCGCTGCAGCGCGGCGATCTCGGGCGCGGTGACGTACAGGCAATGCGCGGCGACGGTTTTCGGGTCGAGCACGCCGAACCGGCGCAATCGGCGGACGGCGCCCGAATCGACGCGGTCTTCCGCCACGTGGATGTGAAAGCCCGCGCGCAGAGACTGATTGGCTTCCACGGCGCGCTGCAGGGTGTGGTCGGAGAGGGTGAACGATGCGTGCAGACCGAAGATCGAGCCCAACATGCCATCGGTGCGCTGGCTGGTCCGCTCGATGAAGCGGACGTTTTCGCGGATGCCTTCGAGCGCCTGCCGCTCGCCATTGCGGTCGCTGGTCTCATAGCACAGCGCGCCGCGTAGGCCGACCTCGCGGTAGGCGCGCTCGATCTGGTCGAGGCTGCCGGGGCAGGCGTTGGGGCTGGAGTGGTGATCGATAACCGTGCCCACGCCGCACTTGGCGGAATCGATGAGGCCGATCAGCGCGCTGTAGTAGACGTCCTGCAAATTCAGCGCGCGGTCGAGGCGCCACCACAGTTTGTTGAGAATTTCGGTAAAGTTTTTAGGCGCCGGGCCACGCAGCGAAATGCCGCGCGCCAGGGTGCTGTAGAGGTGCGAGTGCGCGTTGATGAGCGCTGGCATGAGGAGGCGGCCGCCGGCGTCGATGACGGCGGCGTCACGCCGCCGGACGGTGCCTACTGTGCCGATGGAGCCGTCGGCGAGCACTTCGACGCTGGCGGAATCGAGCACGCGGTTGGTGGAATCGAACGTCAGCACGCGCGCATTGCGGATAATCATGACGCTCCCCCGACGATGTGGGTTCCGGCGTTGCCGTCCACGGCCCGCGCCACCTGTTCCGTGGACGTGATGATGCACTCCTGGCCGCCGCGTTCCACGAAGGTGACGCCGGCTTCGATTTTGGGGCCCATGGAGCCGGCCGGAAATTCGCCCGCGGCAAGATAGGCGCGCGCCTCGGCGGCGGTGATGGTGTCGATCCACCGCTGATCGGGCTGGCCGAAGCGCAGGGCGGCGCGATCCACCGAAGTCACGATGATGAGCTTCTGCGCGCGGATGTCGGAAGCCAGCAGACTGGAGGCGAAGTCTTTATCGATTACCCCTTCGACTCCAACCAGGCGGCCGTCTTGCCACTCGACGGCGATCCCGCCGCCGCCGCAGGCGATCACCACGACGCCGGCCTCGACCAGGCGCGCGATGGCCTCTTCTTCGAGGATCTTCACGGGGCGCGGCGACGGCACCACGCGGCGAAACTTCCCGGGCAGGATCTCCTTAATGAGCCACTGCGGCCTCTCCTTAAGTATGTTCGCGGCCTCTTCGCGGGTGTAGAAGGAGCCGACGGGTTTGCTGGGGTGCGCGAAATCGGGGTCGTTGCGGTCCACCTCCACCAGGGTGATGACGGTGGCGGCGCTGCGCTCAATGCCTTCGCGGCGAAAGAGTTCGCAGGCGAGGCGCTGGATCATGTAGCCCATGCCGCCCTGCGAATCGGAGACGCAGGTGTCGAGTGGCAGGCGGGGGACGCGCTTTTCACCTTCTTCGCTGCGGATCAGAATGTTACCGATCTGCGGCCCGTTGCCGTGGGTGATGACGATGCCGCAGCCGCTGCACAAGAGCGGCTTCAGGTGTTCCAGCGTATCCGCGGTGTGAGCGAACTGCTGGGGGATAGTCCCCGGCTCGCCGGGCTGCGTGATGGAGTTGCCGCCGAGAGCGATGACCAGGGTTTGGGACACGGTTAGGCCTCGTATTCGATTTCGCTATCCGACATGGTGAGCGCCATGATGGCCTTGGCGGTATGCAGGCGATTCTCGGCTTCGGAATAGACCACGGAGTTGGGGCCGTCGATCACTTCGTCGGTGACTTCGTTGCCGCGGTCGGCGGGAAGCGGGTGCATGTAGAGGACGTCCTCGTGCGCCAGCGAGATTCTGCGGGCATCGCAGATCCAATCGGTATACTGCTTGGCGATACGGAGCGATTCGGCGGGCTGGCTGCCCATGGTTTCGAGACAGCCCCAACTCTTGGGGATGACCACATCGGCGTCGCGGAAGGCCTCGTCCATGTCGTCCACCACGTGGAAACTGCCGCCGCCGCGCTCTGCGTTCCGGCGCGCGGCCTCGAGGGTTTCAGGCATGAGGTGGTACTCGGGCGGATGGGCCAGCACCACATCCAGGCCGAAGCGCGGCATGAGCATGATGAGGCCTTGGGGCACGGAGAGCGGCTTGGCGTAACTGGGAGCGTAGGCCCACGAGACGGCGATTTTGAGACCGCGCAGGTCGCGCCCGCGCTGCTCTTTGATGGTCATCAGGTCGGCAAGCGTCTGGCAGGGATGATCGATGTCGCACTGCATGTTGATCACCGGCGCATTGGCCCACTTGGCCACTTCGCGCATGTAGGCGTTGCCTTCGCCGGGGATGAGGTCGTGACGGATGGCGATGGCGTGGCCGTAGCTGGAGAGGATGATGCCGGTGTCCTTGGCGCTCTCGCCATGGGAGATCTGCATCACGTCGGAGGTGAGGAAGTGGGCATGGCCGCCGAGCTGGGTCATGCCGGCTTCGAAGGAGTTGCGCGTGCGCGTGGACTTGTCGAAGAACATCAGGAAGATGGTCTGGTCCGGCAGGTAACGGTGCGGGACGCGGCCTTTGAACTTGCGCTTCAGGTCGGCGGAGACGTCGAGCATGACGTCCAGCTCGTTGTCCGACCATTCCTCGGTGGTGATCCAGTCGCGTCCTTTAAATAGGGCTTTTTTCAATTCCATTGGGAAATGTCCTCGTGTTTCCGTTGTGGGGCAGGTTGGAAACCTGCGGCGGGTTGGCAACCCGCCTGCCGATGCGTGCTCGGGGCCGACCAGGGCCGATTGCGGGGTGCCCTCTGGGCCGGGCCGCAGGCTGCAAGCCTGCCCCGCATAACACTAGTCAATCGAAACCTCCGGTAGGGCGGCGATGTTGGCGAAATTTACGCGGCGCGGGTCGCCGATCGACTCCATCAGCAGCTTGAGCTTGAGGTAGGGAAGCATGTCCAGCGACACCGTCTCGGGCGCTCCGGATTTAGGCCGCCAACTGAGCGCACGATGGTCGCTCAGGCGGATTTCGACGCGCGCTGCCGAGTTATCGAACCAGGCGCGATCGGCCGCCGGGACCAGCGTCAGCATGTAGGACTCGGCGCCGACGGTCCCGTGGATGGTGTGGCTGGCCCAATCCACGAAGAAGCCGTTGCCGGCGGCGTGTTTGCGGTAGGTTTCCAGGCTCCCGAAGAAACGCGGCTTCTGGTTCTGCGGACCGCCGTCTTCGGGGCAGAAGATGTCGCAGTTTCCACAGTCGTTGCAGGCGTCCGCGTAATTGGCGATCTGGTGGGTCTTGAGCAGCCGGAAGACGCCTCCGGGTTGGGGCGCGATGCCGTCCTGAGACAGCGTGAAATTGTCGTATTCGATGGCATCGGCCGACGCTTCGTACACAAAATTGGCGTCGTTGGGACACACCGGAACGCACTTGTCGCAGTTGATGCAATCGTAGAGCCAGAGCTGGGAGCCAATCTTGCGCGGGGTGCCTTTGTTGCGTTCCCAGGCATAGCGCGGATCGACGGTAGTTTCATCGACGATGCGGGATTCCTGGCCGGCGAAATGGGCGATGTAGTCGGCGATGTTGGACACGCCGATTTCCTGCATTTTAGCGCCCAGGTTTTGCAGGTAGCGGAGAAGCCGGCCGAAGCCGCCGGGCCGCAGCAGGTCGGTGCAGGTGGTCACCGGAATGAGATTCAGCGCCAGCGTGTTGGCGATGTTGTTGGCGTCCAGGCCGCCGGAGAACGAGATGGGGACGTGGGCGCGCAAGCTGCCGCGAATTTTCCGGACCAGGTTGACGGCCAGCACGTGCAGGGGCGCGCCGGAGAGGTACATCGTCTCGTCGGTGAAGCCTCCCTTATGGTTCTGCACGACGAGGGTGTTGCCCACCTTGATCGACAGGCTCTTGCCATGCAACCGGGCCACGCGTTGCAGCCGGGGGATCAACTCCAGGGCTTCATCGAACTGCAGATCTTTCTCGAACGCCTCGGGACGAAGCTGGATTTCGCGGTAGCCCAGCACGTGGTGCAACAGGCGCTTCACTTCCGCCTTGCCGAGCAGCGTGGGGTTCAACTTGATACAGACGTGAAAACCCATCTCGGTCAGCAGGAAGGTGACGATATCCTCGATCTCGTGCGCCGGGCAACCGTGAAACGTCGAGAGGCTGATGGTGTCGCTGATGCACGCCGGAAAATCGAGATCGCGATAGCGCTCCCACGGGCCGGTCAGCTCCGTGCGCAACTCGTCGATCACCGGGCGAGCGTCTTTCATGGAGGCCAGCCAGGCGCGGACGCGCGGCGAACGAATGCCGTCCAGGTTGTACCCGACGCTCATGTCGAAGACGGTGTTGCCGTACGGAAAGTCGTCGCCCAACAGCTTGGACGCTTTCAGAATTTCGAGAAACATCGAGGCCTTGACGTACTCGCGCAGGGACTGATCGAGGTGCAGTTCCTGCGACCATTCCACGTTGTAACCGACGTTGGCGACGTCGATGCACGGGCGCGGAATCTTCAGCTCGTCGAGGATCTGGACGGTCTTCAGCTCAATGATGCGCGATCCGCCCAGCCACGAAAGCGCGATGTTCTGCGCCAGTTGGCCGTGCGGCCCGGCGGCCGGTCCGAGTGGCGTGGACGCGCGGTGTCCGTGGAACACCACCGAAAAATCCAGCCCCGGAATGCCACGAAAGAATCGGGCTTTCGGCAGGTCGAAGATTTTGCGTTCCTGGCGATACTCGAGGAACGCCCGCCGCAGGAGCAGGCTCAGCGGGATGGGAACCAGTTCAGACATTGCCTTTCTTCACCGTGGCCACGTACGCCAGAGGAAACGCCGCGTAGAATTCCGCCGCCTCCACCAGGTGGCGGATGGGCACGCGATCGATGACGCTGTGGGCCACATCTTCCTCTCCGGGTCCAAACCCGATGGTGGGAACGCCCATCAGGCCCATGGAACCGACGCCGTTGGTGCTGAAGGTCCACTTATCGACCACCGGCGGCTTGTGCCATAACGAGTGGTACGCCGCCACGGCCGCCTTGGCCAGGGGATGGTCCTCTGCCAGCACCCACGTGGGATAGTATTTCTCCATAGGATACTTCAACCCGGTGTAACTGGGGGTATCGTAAGTGAGGATCTCGATTTCGGCGCCCTCCGCGCCGGGCAGCGCTTTGACCTCGGCGACGGCGCTTTCCTTGGTCTCGCCGGCCGTCAATCGGCGGTCGAGGTGGATGGAGCAGGCCCCCGGAACGGCGCACAGCGATGGCGAGAGCGAGCGAATTTCGGTGACGGCGATACTGCCTTTGCCGAGGAACGGATCTTCGCGGAGGCGGGTGTTGAGCTTCTCCACCTCTTGAACCAGCCGGCTCATTTTGTAGATGGGATTGTCGCCGCGCTCCGGGGCGCTGGCGTGGCACGATTTGCCGCGCAAGTGGACCTCGATCTCCATGCGGCCGCGGTGGCCGCGATAAATCCCCAGCTTGGTGGGCTCGGTGAGCACGACGCATTCGGGGCGGATGCCGTCTTCCTTGAGGATGTAGAGCCACGGCAGGCCGTCGCAGTCCTCTTCCTGAACGGAGCCGACCACGTAGAGCGTGTAATCGCCGAGCAGGCCGAGTTCCTTGATCAACTTGCCGCCATACACCATGCTGGCCATGCCGCCGCGCTGGTCGCCGGCCCCGCGACCGTAGACAAAGCCGTCGTCAACTTTACCCTTGTACGGGTCCCAGGCCCATTCCTTGGGGTCGCCGACGCCCACCGTGTCGGTATGGGCGTCCATCATAATGATGTGCTTGCCGGAACCGATGCGGCCCAGGATGTTGCCCATGGGATCGATGCGGACCTCGTCGAAGCCGACCTTTTCCATCTCCTGGCTAATGCGCTGGATCACCGGGCCTTCGGTGCCGCTCTCGCCGGGAATCGAGATCAGGTCGCGCAGGAAATGCACGATGTCGGCTTCGTAAGATTGCGCCAGAGTGGCGAGACGGGCGGTGTCAATTGTCGATGTCATATCGATTCTTCTGTATATCTATCTGTTTTGCTGGTGCTAATGTGGGGCAGGTTGGTAACCTGCGGCCGAGTGGTACTCGGCCTGCCGACGATTGCACTGTTGCCGACCACGCCGAGTACCACTCGGCCGCAGGATGCCATCCTGCCCCACATAAGACTAACTCCGTAATGCTCGCAGGATGTCTTCCGGTCTTATCGGGACTTTCCGGATGCGGACTCCTACGGCGTGGAAGATGGCGTTGGCGATGGCCGGCGCGGGGCCGTTGATGGGGACTTCGGAAATCGATTTCGCGCCGTACGGGCCCAGCGGCTCATGGGTCTCGGCCAGAATGGTGGTCAGCTTGGGCATATCTTTCGCCGTGAACATCTTGTAGTCCATGAAGCTGGCGTTACGCGGGCGGCCCAATTCGTCGAGCAGCAACTCTTCGGTGAGTGCGTAGCCGAGGCCCTGCGCGACCGCGCCCTCCACCTGTCCTTCGGCCTGCATTGGGTTGATGGCCGTTCCCGGATCCACTGCCGACACCAGGTGAAGCACGTGCACCTGGCCGGTCTGGGTATCCACTTCCACTTCGGCGAAAGTCACGCAGAAGGGCGGCGGACTATCGGTATTGAAATGCGAAGCTCCGTCCATGATCTGGAGCTTCTCCTTATACATGGCCTGCATGGCGATCTCCGTCATGGTGACGGATTTCGCGCATTCGCAGACGGTGGAGACTTTGTTACCGCCGCAGGTCAAGTTGTCGGGCGTGGTGTCGAGCATGCGCGCGGCCACCTCGAACACCTGTTGCCGCACCTTCTCGGCGGCTTTGCGCGCCGCGCCGCCGGAAATGATGGTGGTGCTGGAGGCGTAGGCTCCCACGTCGAAAGGCGTGGTATCGGTGTCGCCGGTGGTGATCACGATCTTGTCCAGCGTGACGCCGAGAGTTTCGGCGGCGATCTGGGAGAGCACCGTGTCGGCGCCCGCGCCCACGTCGGACGCGCCGGCCTGCATGAAGAACGAACCGTCTTCGTTCATCTTAAGAAACGCCGACGCCCAATCGATGCCGGCGATTCCGCTGCCCTGCATGGTGAATGAGACGCCCACGCCGCGCTTCAGGTGGCCGGGCCGCGGACGCGCCTTGCGCTTTTTGTCCCAATCGATGGCCGCCGAGCCGCGATCGATGCAGTCGTACAAACCGCAACTGCGGATGACGCGCGGCAGACCCTCGCGGCCTTCGCCGAGTTGCGCCGAGAGCTTGTCGATGTCGCCCAGGCGGATGGAGTTCCTGCGGCGGAACTCGAGGGGGTCCATCTTCAGCTCATGGGCCAACTCATCGACAACGCTCTCCTGTGCGAAGAAGCCCTGGGGACATCCATATCCGCGGAACGCGCCGGCCACCGGGGCATTGGTGTACACCACGTGGCACTGGAAGCGCATGTGCTCGGCGCGATACAGCGGCAGCACCTTGCTTCCGGTGTTGCCCTGCACCGTGGTGGAATGGCTGCCGTAGGCGCCGGTGGTGGCCAGCACGACCATCTGGCTGGCCACGATGGTGCCGTCGCTCTTGGCCCCCATCTTCATCCGCAGGATCTGCGGATGGCGGCTGCGCGCCATGTAAAACTCTTCCTCGCGCGTGAATTCGATTTTCACCGGACGCCTGGTGGCCAGGGCCAACGCGCCGGTGATGTCTTCGAGCAGCATCTCCTGCTTACCGCCGAAACCGCCGCCAATGCGCGGCTTGACGACATGGATGCGGCTCACCGGCAATTGCAGGATCATGGCGCACTGGCGGCGCGAATGATAGGGCACCTGGGTGCTGGTGCGGATCACCAGCCGGCCGTCCGGGTCGAGCCAGGCGATGGTGATGTGCGGCTCAATGGGGCAATGCTGCTGGCGGCCGGTGCGGAATTCGCGCTCGATGACCACGTCGCATTCCCGGAAGCCCTCTTCCACGTTGCCGATCTCGCGCAAAATGTAGCCGGCGATGTTGTGCTCTTTGTCGTGGATCTTGGTGGAATCCGGCTCGTCGTGGATCACCGGCGCTCCGTCCACCATGGCCTGTTCCATGTCCAACACGGCCGGCAGGACGTCGTACTCCACATCGATCAGTTTCAGCGCCTTCTCGGCGATAGCGCGCGTCTCGGCCGCCACCGCCGCCACGCGGTCGCCCACAAAGCGCACCTTGTTATCGAGCAGGTAGGTATCGTACGGCGACGGCTCCGGCCAGGCCTGACCGGCGGTGGTGTGCGGAACGCGCGGCACATCCTTATAGGTAAGGACGGCGTGGACACCCGCGAGCGCCCGCGCCTTGGTGGCGTCGATGCGCACGATGCGCGCGTGGGCGTGCGGGCTGGGCATGATCTTGCCGTACAGCATACCGGGCAAGTGGATATCGTCGGTGAAAGCCGGCCGGCCGGTGACGAGCTTGACGCCATCCACCTTGCGGAGATTCTTGCCGACAACGTTGGTGGTCATCGAGTCCTCCTCGGTGCGGCTTTCCGCATGGTCTTGGCGGCGGCGAGCACCGCCTCCACTGGCTTCAGATGGCCGGTGCAGCGGCAGTAGTTGCCGCTCAACATTTCACGAACTTCCGTCTCGCTGGGATTGGGATTCCGGGCCAGCAGCGCCTTGGCGTTCAGAATCATGCCGGGTGTGCAGTATCCGCACTGCACCGCCCCGTGATCGAGGAAGGCCTCCTGCAGCGGATCGAGCTTATCGCCCTGCGCTACGCCTTCGATGGTCAGCACCTCGCGCCCATCGGCCTGTGCCGCGAACATCAGGCACGAATTGATGGGCGTGCCATCCACCAGCACGGTGCAGGCGCCGCATTCGCCCTTTTCGCAGCCGCGCTTGACGCCAAGATAGCCTTCGCGCCGCAGGACGTCGAGCAGCAGGTCGCCGGGCGCGATCTCCCACACTTTCGGTTCCGCATTCACGGTGAGGCGGATCGTCATCTTCGTCATAGCGTCACCCCCGCCATTTGGGCGCAATCCCGAAGGACGCGTTCCACCAGCACTTGAGCCATCTCGCGGCGATATTCCGCAGGCGCCCGTACGTCGCCGATGGGGCTTACCTCGCGCGCCACCTGTTCGCGGACCTGCGCGATGAGGCCGGCTGTCAACTTCTGTCCCGCCAGGATGGCCTCCGCGCCCACGGCCCGCATGGGCGTCGGCGCCACCGCGCCCAGAGCGATGCGCACCCACTTGCAGGTTCCGCGCGCATCCAGTTGCAAGCCGGCCGCCGCGCTGACGATGGAAATGTCGCACTCCGTGCGGCCGAGTTTCTGGAACGACCAGCCCCAGCGTCCGCCGCGCGATGGCAGGGGCACCTGGACTTCCACCAGTAGTTCTTTGCCGAGCGCGGTTT
>Ga0181529_10002290_pt1 | contig 23213 bp, 26 predicted proteins | sample PEATcosm2014_Bin_36_FD_119763 | JGI IMG/M metagenome (GOLD analysis project Ga0181529, IMG submission 119763) | Peatland microbial communities from MTU Mesocosm Facility, Houghton, MI, USA - PEATcosm2014_Bin10_30_metaG | ecosystem: Environmental > Terrestrial > Soil > Wetlands > Peat | place... | reverse complement strand
CCCAATGAAGGACACTGCCATGCCTAAGACCTCGACCAAGAAAGGCCACTGGCCGGCTGGGAAGCGTCGAAACAACCCGCGGGGCTGGTCCCTGCTCTTGGGCCGGCTGAAGAAATACGTAGACCAGCGGGCCTCGCTGAAGGAAACGGCCAGGGCGATCGGCGTCAACGATCGCACGCTCCGGCGCTGGCTGGCCGGTGAAGACGTGCCTGGTGAAGGGTCGGCCGCCCAGGTCCGCCATCTGTTGGCCGGCGTCAAGTGGTGAGGTGAACGATGGAAATCGTGGCTATTTTCGTTGGGGCGGTCATCGTAGTGGGCGGCCCGATCCTCGGTCTGCTTTTCTTTGCGCGTCTGTGGGGGTTTTCCAATCAGCTTGGGACGCTCATCGAGCAGGGCAAGCTGGCCAGCAAGGAGCGGCGGCCCATCCTGGATGCCCTTTCGCAGGCGGGTGGCAATGGGCAGGCGCCCGCGCCGGGGGCACCCGGTACTCTGGGGCGACGTGCGGTGCTTCGGGCCGATGCCATTCCGCCGATGCGGTGAACGCCTGGGGCCGTGGGCGCGTCTATACTTGTGATATGACGCGCGCCCGTTCACTACCTGAACAGCGTTCACTCTTCCAGCCGGATCCGGCTGGGGTGCTGGCCTCCCTGCGCGATTGGCCGGACTCCGATCTTGACCAGCTTTTGCGCGTCGGGGCGCTGGAATTGCTCCGGCGCTGCCGGGCCGTCCCCATCGCGGTCCCCGTGGCCCAGGCAACCTATCGGGCCATGGCCGGCGAGGTGTCGGTATGAAAAGTTATCTTGAGACCGCCGAGGAGTACTTCGGCGACTTCATCCGGGTCTCGGACCTGCCGGGCTTCGAAGACCTGGTCGTGCTGGTCCTCTGCAATGCGGAACAAGCCAGTGAACTTAGCCACGCGGAGAGCCTGGCGTCGGTGATCGAGCAGGGTCGCAGGGCTTCTGCCGGCGGCGCTTGATGGCGCTCGCGGTGTCCGCAATTGCGGACAATCAGACCTCCGGCCACTTGCCAGCCGGGCAACGGCCGAGGCGCAGCCGGCTCAGCCAGGCCGTGTGACGCTGGGACGTGCAGCCGCAGGATCGGCAGGCGTCGTTTGCGGCGTCGAACCGCCCGCAGGCGTTCGTGCGGCAGATCGCCGCCAGGGTGGCCTGGTCCTGATCGCTCCGCGGCCCGGCCGAACATGCGCGGAAGAGCCGCGCCGTATCGGTCGTGCGGACCGCAGCGCAGCGCCGGCAGACGTGCCGGTACCGGCTGCCGTCGAACGTCGTCTGGAATTCGCACAGCATGTCAGGAAATCGTGACCGTGATCGAGTCGCCCCCAGGCATGCCCCCCAGGCGACTGCCGTTGAGGAAGGGCAGTTCATAGGTCCCCGTGGGCAGGCACGGGTGGTAGCAAATCCCGCCCAGGCTGTACGTGGCAGTCGCGTAACCGCTGCCGGCGTCATCGGTAAAATTCCCCGTGACCTGGATCGTGAAACAGCCGCCCGCGCAGGACACGTTCACTGTCGCGCCGGAAGACTCGATTTGCAGCGTGTAGTCGCAGTTGGCGACGTTGGTCATGGCCTGCGGGGCCGTGGCCGCGGTGTTGTTGGCCTGCCAGCCGGAGGGCAAGGTGACGAGGACGTTGATGGCGGGACAGCCGGCGCAATTCGAGCATCCGCCGCAGGGGCACACGGCGCAGTCGATGGGCAGGCCCGCGCCGTTGACCACCAGCAATCCGTCCAGTGTCCAGAGGCCCATCTCAGTTTCCTAGCAGGGCGTGGTGGCGATCCAGGACACCGAATTTCCGCCGCCCGCGCCGTTGGTGATGAGGATCTGCGGCGAACCACTGGAATAGCCGGGCAGGGATTGCAGGGCCGCAAAGACCGCCGCCGGTGTGGGCGGGCTGTCGATCACGCGGTAGGCCGTGATGCTCGCGTCCCAGGCGCAGACAATGCCGCTGGCGCTGGCCGGCAGGTCGATCGAGTGGTTTTGGACCGTGGGATAGGTCTGGCCGCCGTTGCTGGGGTCCTGCCCGTCGTCCATCGCCGCCAGCGACGTGGGCACGAAGGTCGCGTTGGCCGCGACCGCCGTCGAGCCGATGCCCACGCGGATCAGTTTTGCCAGCCGCTGGATGGCCACGATCTGGTTCGTGCCGTCGCTGCCGGCGATATAAAAACCCTTGGCCCCCGTGGCGCCGCTCCAGCCGCCGTGATTGCTGCCGTAGGCCCGCACGTCGCCCAGAACCCCGTCGTCGACGGTGAGCGTGGGGGGGCTCGTGGAATCGTCGCGGCTAAAGTCGCTTCGCAAGGGCCACGCCAGATTGTTCGTGCCGCCCGGTACGGCGTCGTCGTAGAGCGCGAAGGGCACAAGGTCGTTGGGCAGCGGCAGCCATGCCCCATTGGCCAGCGGCCCCTGCATGCCGGGAACCGGCAGGGCTTCCTCCGCGGAGTACCAGTCCAGGAACAAGCGGCGAAGCTGTTCCTCCAGCGACGGCGGCGCGAACTGGTCGCCTCGGAGGTAATCGGTCACGGCGGCGCCTTTCTAAAAGCTCAGCCCAGGATGATCAGCCAGTTGGACGTCTCGCTGCCCGTGCCGGAAAGCGCGAGCAAATGGCAGTTGCCCTCGATCTCCGGCAGAAGGTCGTTGCACGTCACCAGGCATTCGCCCTGCGGGGGCACCTGGTGCACCAGGGGATAACCGGCCGGGCCGGCCGGGCCGATCAGCAGCGGATCGGGATTGGGGTTCTGCACCTTCAGCGCCTGGACCCGCAGGCCCGCGGCGGCGATCGTGCGGCCGTTGTCGTTGGTCAGCGTGAGCAAATCGATTATGGCCGAGCCGTCGTTGAGGGTCGCGGCGAAATGGGCCTTGGCCGCGGCCGGCGGGGCGCTGGCCGGGTGCAGCCGCAGCACGGTGTTGGCGCCGACGTCGGTGGCCCGCTGGCTGGCGCCAGGGCCGAGCGAGAGCGTCTCCTTGGTGGTGATCGCGCTGTGGATCACGACGTTCAGGGCGTTGTTGTCGCGGACGGGGAGTTTGGATTTGGGGATTTGCATCGGTGGGCACTGTCCTTTCAAAGGGCCATGGTCCGTTCCGGGGTGAACAGGTCGAGGTCTGCGAAGTCGCAGGAATAGGTGTTGCCGTCGTCGTCCGCGGGGAACCAGGCATAGACGATGGCCGGCGGAAAGACGGGCGGGGTGCCGGTCGGTATGAGTTGGTTGCCGTCGTCGTCCAGTTCGGCGATACCGCCGAAGGGCCGGCCGAGGCAGTCGGTCACCGGGCCGGTGGCCTTGCCGTCGGTGTTGCCGGCCTGGGGGGCCAGGATGAGGTGGCCGCTGCCGTCCAGCGCCAGCCGCTGGAAGCAGCGCGGCCCCAGGTTGGGCACCCGCACGCCGAAACTGTCAGGATCGTGCAGGAAGGTGCACGTGAGGATGCGGTGCAAATAGGGGTCCAGGGTCTCAGGGGCGCGGACGTCGGCCAGGTACAGCGTGCCGGCGGCGAAGGCCCGCACGCTGCTGTTGTCCGCGTTGTCGGGATCGTTGGTCCACACGTTGAAGCCGGCGTTGTTCCAGCGGTTGAGGTAATTGTCCCAGTTGACGTTGTCGAACCAGTCTAAAGAACAATGGCGGGCGATCTCCACGCGCAACAGCGGGGCCGTGCGGGTCACCGGCGGGTTGAAGCGGTCCCCCGCGGCATTGCGGATGTCCATGTTGTCGTTGTACTGGCCGCTGGGCGGGAAGTCCGGCGGCGAGCTGGTCACGTCGTCGTACACGCCCCGCCAGGCCGGCTTGACCTTGCGGTCGGCGAAGTAGTGCACCTGTGTGGGCAGCGTGAGGGGGTCCTCCTGCCACTTGACGTCGACGTAGGCGGTGCCCTGGTCGTCCAGCGAGCGCGGGGTGACGCTCACGCACACCATGTTGCCCTTGGTGATGTCGATGTCGCCGATCTGGGGCAGGTTCGTGTCGCTGAGGGCCGCCCCCTGCCAGGAGTTGGCGAAATTGTTCAGGATGCTGGCGGCGCCGTTGGCGATGTTGGGCACGAGCCACAGTTCGGTGGCGTCGTAGCGGCCACCGGAGCGATGGGTGACGCTGCGGTTGCTGTAGCGCTGGTAAGCTAAGGCGGGCATGGTTAGCGTCTCCCTGCGCCGTTGATGAAATCGATCGTGCCGAACTGGTAGCCCACGTTTCTGAGGACCTGCTCCTGGATGGACGGATCGAGGTGAGAAATGATCTGCTTCATCATTTGCAACTGGTCGCTGGACTGCCGCATGGCTTCCTCCGCGCCGACGACCTGGCCGTAGCCGGCCACGCTGTTCATGTCGGCCGCGCCCGCCAGGCCGCCGGCATGCGCCACCGCGGCGGCGTAGTCGCCGATCTGGTTGCCCAGGCCGCGGGCGATCTCCTGCCGCTCCTCGCCGGTCTTCGCGCGGCCGCCGAAGGCCTGCGTGGCCAGGTCGATCTGGGCGCGGAGGTTCTCGCCCAGGGAGCGCACGGGGGCGAGCTGGTCGGCCAGGGTCTGTTGGGTGGAGAGGATGCCCCGCTCGCGTTGCGTGGGGTTCAGGCGGGGATTCTCGCGGAGGATCGCTTCCTCCTCTTCCTGTCGTTCGCGGGCCGTCATGTAGCTCGACGTGGCGGCGTAGCGCTGCGCGCGGGCGTTGTTCATGGCCCCCGCCGCCATGCCCATGTTTTGTTCCGCGCTGCCGGTGGGCATGTAAGCCCGCTGATTGGCCAGCGCCGTGGCCTTGGCGATCGCCTCCTCATAGACCTGCTGGGCCGACCTGCCCGTCTCGTACAGGCCCTTGGCCTCCTGCTGGCGGTGGGACTCGATCGACTGCTGTTCGACCTGCAGTTGCTTGTCTTCGAGGGCCTTGGCGCGCTTCTCGTTTTCGCCCTCGCCGTACCACAGGCTCCCGTGGTGCACGTTGATCCGGTCCTCCAGCCAGTTCATGCCGCTAACCACGCGTCCGAGGAGGCTATTCTTCGTGCCGTACAGCGTGTTGCCGAAATCGTTCATGGTCTGGGTCTGGCGGGCTGTGTAGCCCGAGGCGTTTTTGGACTTATCGTTGGCGTCGGCGATCTCCAGGCCCCGCTCCCCGTACAGGGCCACGGCCGCACGGGTTCGCGCGGAGCCCGTCAGCTTGCCGAGTCCGGCCTGGGCCTGGCTGATCTGCTGATCGGTGCTGCCCGTGGCGTCGATGCCCAGCGAGGCGAAGAGGGCGGATCCCCGCCGGTCACCCATTCTGGCCGAGTAGCCCGCGTCGCGGAACTCGCTCACCGCCTGAGAGAGCTCCCCTACGGAGAGGCCGGCCGACTGCGCGGAAACCGACATCTTGGAAAAGGCCAGCGTGCTCATTCCCACGGCCGCGCTGGAACGCTTCAGTTCGCTGCTGATGGCGCTGAAGTCGTGCATGGTTGCTGCGATGACGCCGATGCCGGCCAGGGCCCCGCCGGCGATGCCGGCGCCTGCGCCCAGCCCGGCCAGGCTGCTCAGCGGGCCGCCGTATTGGGAGATTGCCCCGCGGGCCGCGTCTCCCAGCCCCAGCTTCCCGTCCGCCCTGGGGAGGATCTCGGCGGCCTGCCTTTGCGCGCGGTGGTAGGTCTCGCTGGAGATGGCCCCGCGGCGGTGCAGGTCGTCCAGCTTCCGGACCTGGTACTCGTACTTCTCGTTGGCCGTGCGGGTCCGCTCGAAGACGGCGTCGACCTCGTCGGCATAGGACGATCGCGGAGCCGCGCCCGCGGCGGATTTGCCGCCGCCCGGGGCCGCCTGCTGAAGCTCCTTCAGGCCGGACTTCGCCTGGGCAATGCCCGAGGCGTCGAAGGTCGACACGACCGGGATAATCACTTTGCCGATGGAACCGGACATCGAAAAGGTCTCACGCTAAGGCGTTACGCCGCAAGGGTTCAGTCGTAGAGCCAGGAACAAAAAAGCGAGAACAGCATCCAGGCTGCCGTCGCCAAGGCGTAGATGGGCCAGCCCAGGGCGAGCCCGAAGGCCAAGAGCGGAGGCACCCGCTCGTAGTCCGCGGTTGGCGGCCCGAAATAATCGACGTAGACGAAGTAGGCCGCGGCCGAGACCGGCACGGAAAGCCACAGGGTCAGCAAAATCAGCCAGGTCATGTGTTGTTCCTTTGCGTGGTTGTCGGCCGCGGCCAGATGCTCTGCAGCTTCTCAGCTTCCTCGGCCATGGCCTCTTCCGTTTGGGCCGGGGCCTCGGCATTTGGCGGCCGCTCCGTGCCGTCGAAATCGGTTTTATAAATCGTGGGCTTGTTCCGCCCCGCCATGGCAAGCTGCCAGGCGACGTGCTCGACCCGCTTGGCGATGGGCGGATCGAGTTCCAGGCTGGCCTCCCACAGCGGCAGTTCCTCGCCCCACCGCGCCCACAGTTCTCCTAGCGGGACTCCGGCCTCTCGGCCGAGGGCGAGTTGCTGCCGCAGGCGGGGGCAATTGCGGATTTTTTTTTGAGCCGCTCCCGCGCCGCGCTGCTCAAGGTGTTAACCTCGTCGGCGATCTCGAAGATGCGGTCGATCGTGCCGCCGCTCCCCGGATCGTCCATCAGGGCCTGCCACTGGCCGCCCTCATCACAGGCCGGCTTGCCGTCTGCCGTCACCAGGCAGTAGAACGCAACGAAGGTAATGAAGGCCGCGCCGCTGGTGGCCTTCTCGCGGGCCGTTGCGGCGTCGAAGGCGACCCGTTCGGCGGGCGAGAGCCGGCGGACGAAAAGCTGGCCGTCGAGCTCCGGCCACTCGGGCGTGGGCACGGGGACCGGGCCTTTATTGGGCCGGCCGAGGATTTGTTCGAGGATGCTCATTTCAGGAATCTCCGGCAGAAAAATGGTGGTGTGGGTTAGCGGCGCGGCGGGACTTCCTCGATCGTGGTTTCGGTCGAGATGTTCCCCGGCAGGGTCTCTTGGCCCTGGACCTGGATCGCGGGGGCGCAAGGCCGGGCTGGATCGCGGCGGTCCGGATCGAGGCGGTCGACGTTGGTGGCGCTGGCGACGTTGACCACGGTGGACGGCCGCAGTGCCTGGCTCTGGGCCGTCAGTTGCAGCGGGCCGGTGGAACCGGAGACATATTGGAGTACTCCGGCGGTGATCAGGGCCGCGATGACCGCGGCCGGATTGGCGGCGATCGCCGCGGCCAGCGGGTCCCATGCCTGCTGGCCGATCTCGCCGGTCAACGTCGGCTCGGCCGAATCACAGTAGCTGATCGTGTAGGGCTGCGTGAGGTCGATTGCCGCCGGGGCGTTGGCGACGTAGAAGACGCTCGATTCCAGTTGGCTCAGCGCGATGCAGCAATTTGCAGCCGTGGCCGTGCCGTCGCTCAGTTCCACGAAGCCCGTGCCGTTGAAGACCTGGAGCTGCGCGTTGAACCACACGCCGTAGAGCGTGTGAACTACCGCCCGCGCGGTCGAATCGTATTGCATTTCACGGGACATGGTTTGCCTTTACGAAGTCGGGTAGCAGGCCGCTACTTCCTTGTTGGTGATGGTGCCGCCGCTGACCAGCGAGGAAGCCGTCGCAAAGCTCACGCCCATCATGCAGAGTGTGGTGATCGTGGAATGCAACCCCAGCGTGATAACGGCGGAATAGTAGGTCGCAAATGGATTGGCGATTACGTTATTCAGCACCAGCGAACCGATCTGCGTGTAACTCGAATAATCCTCCAGGTTGGGGAGACCGGATTGCGTCAGGTCGAGATTCGACAGCAGCACGGTCGTAGCGTAGGTGTTCACGTCACCATAGAAAGCGATTGGCGGCTTTCCGCCAGCCGCTATCTGCACATCGTCCACGATGACCGTGCCGATATTGCCCCCACTGCCAAACTGCGGCTGAAGATCGTTCTGGGCACCGAGTTCATTGAAATTCAAAGCGAAGGAATTGTCGTTTGATTGCAACAATCCGCCGCGCACGAGTACGGTCTCGCACGGCCCCCAAATATGAATCCGGTCGTCGTTTTGACCGGGAGACCAATTCTCATACGTCAAGAGATTGTCCAACGCGGTGAAGACTTCGACGTTGCCGATGTTGATGCAGAACGTGGGCGAGTCGATGATCGTGCATTGGTCGAACGCGAGGTGGTTAATGCCCGTCAGGAGCATTGCCACAGACCAGCGGTTTGCCGTCGAGCAGTTATTTACGTTTGCGTAGGTCTGCCCCTGGCAATTCAGGTTGAACCGCCGGAATACGATGTTGTCGTCGAGGATGTGCTCCGTCACCACCGCGCCGGCAGACCATGTTTGCTGAGTCGTGCCGAGTTGCGCCCGCGTTACGGTGAGCGTGGCGTTGTCGCCTGCCACGGCGGTGCATAGCACGGTCTCCGTCGGGCCCGTGCCGCTCTGGCTAATGTCCAGCAACAGGCCACCGCTGGGAACCGTGGTCAAGAATTCCGCTTGCAGCGCGCCGAGTACAATCGTGCTGCCGTTGTCCACGGACACCTGGATCGGCAGGGCCACCGTGTTGGAACTATTGTCCAGCGTGGTGCTGCCGAGTTGGGCATACATCTGTTCGCTGGCGACGTAGACGGTAAACGGATTGTTGTAAGGGGCCGCTGCATTCACGAACGGCAGCCACGAATTGACCTGCATGGTTGCCTGGCCGGTCGAGGTAATCGCGGCGGCAAGCGTCGTGACTCCATAGGGTGCCCCGATGAAAAAGACGTTGGCCCCGTTGCTGTGCATCGCTGGCGTCGTGCTGTTGGCCCCGCGCGTTACCGAGGCCACGGCGAACAGTCCGTTGACGATCGAGTTGACGGTCATCTGTTCGGAATCGACGAGGATCGTAAACGGTGTTTTTGGCGGAGTGGAAGGGGCGTTGCCGAGGCAAATGGCGGTGGTGCCGGTTGATGCCAGAGTCCAGTAAAGCGTCGCGCCGTTGCTATGACTAGCGGCCGTCGTGCTGTTTTGCGCCCGCGTGATGGTCCACGTCTTGTTGCCGCTCCCGCCCATCCCGGTAACGGAAACGATTTCGCTGCCGATCTGAACGTCGAAAGGAAGTTGAGAGGCAGACGGAAAATTCGATACGCTCGCCACGTTCATCGACGTTGCCGAACTGGAAATCCCGCCCGAGTTCGTAATCGTTGTCTTGGGGCCGTTGTAGGAATTGTTGGCCCCGAAGAGTGCCGGGCCATAGATCGTGACGGTTTCCCCCGCAGAGTGCGTTGCCGCGCTCGAACTTCCCTGCCCGCGCTGAATGGGCCACACGTTACCCGTGACAGGCATCGCCCGTCGCGGGTGCTGGTTCATCCAGCACGTATCATCGACGCCGCCCATAAATACCTGGGTGCTGCTGGTGTGGGCCGATGAACCGCTGCGGGCCGTTACCGAGAGCGTCGTACCGCTGGGCGGCCCCTGGATCGTGAATGTCTCCGAGTCGATGGTCAAAATGAACGAAACCGCGTAGTTTGGCAGCAGCGCGACCGAGGCCACGGTGATGTTGAACGGGGCCGCCCCCGTGCCGATGTTCCCGGCCAGCGTCGTCACGGCCACCGGGGTCGCCGCCGCGCCGAAATAGATGTACTGGCCGCTGGGCAGGCACTCCCATGTCACATTCGAGGGCGCAGTCATCATGCCGCTGCGGATCGCGTGCGGCATATCCGCGATGATCGTGCCCCCGCCGGCAGCCGAGAGCGCGATGGCCACGGCCTTGATCAAGTTCCCGTCGTCGGTCACGCCGTCGCCGTGGATGCCCGCGATGGTCGAGGTGTAGACCACGGCCGGGCTTTTCAGATAATCCGATGCGGCGGCCTGAAAATCCGTGGCCGCGTGCGCGGCTGCCGTGCCAAGCATAGGCTTGTTCTTGATGTAATCCGCCGCCGAAGTGGTGGCCTCGTTCCAATCGGACTGGACCTGCGCCGCCGGAATCGTCGGCTTGTTGCTCAGGTCGTCGTAGCTGCCGCTGGTCGCAACGGTCGCCAGCCCGCTGACCTGCGCCGCCGACAGACTCAGCGGGTCGCTGCCCGCCGCCGCGTGGCTCGATGCGTGCGCCGTGGGCGTGCGGGCGTTGGTCAGGCGGCTGTCCGTACTCGCCACGATGCCGCCATGGGCCGTCGTGGTCAATCCGGTGTGCGTCGTGAGATTGCCTTGGACCGTGCTTGCCGCGCCGGTGGCGAAGGACTCTGCCGCTGCCTGGGCCGCCGAGGCCTGCGAAGCCGCGTAGCTTTCCGCGTTTGACTGCGCAGTTGACGCCTGCGAAGCTGCGTAGGACTCGGCGTTTGACTGTGCGGTGCCTGCCGCGCTGCTGGCAAACGCCTCCGCGTTGCTCTGCGCCGTTGTCGCCGCCCCCAGGGCATCGTAAGCCGCGGCCGCTTCCGTAGGCGTCACGTAGTCCACACCCGCCGTGGCTGCCGCGATGAGCGAACCCGTACCCTTGAGCAGCCCCGCCAACGTGGTCGGGGTCGCCGCCGTGATGTTCGCGACGGGGAATGGCTGGCCTGGCGTGGTCATGACAAAAATCCAAAATCCAAATGACGAATGACAAAGGGAGGAAGGACGCTGGGCTATTCGCGATTCGTCATTCACTCCCTTGGTCCACGGTTTACGAATTTCCGGCGCCCGTCCGCCGCCACCTGAAGCTGTGCTCGGTGGTGGCCTGGCCGTCGATCTGGCCGCCGGGATGCGTGCTGACGCACTCGGCCGTGTAGCCCGCGGGAGTGGTCCCCAGCGTGCCGCCGTCGTTCCAGGCGTTGACGGTCACACCCACGGCCTTGGCCGCGCACTGCGGCGGTCCGAGGGTCGTGACCGTGACGGTCTCTTCGGTGATCCCCGGCAGGCTCACCGTGGCCGCCGGGGCGCTGGCCTCGGCCCCCGTGCTGTCGATGGCCTGGCTCGTGCCGGAGTACTGGCAGGCGACGATGCCCGTGAAGGCGTTCCCGGCGAAGCTGAAGGCGTGTCCGTTGAAGCCCACATCGGCGGCCACCCAACCCTGCGCGATGGGGGTCAGGCTCAGGTCGGCGGGCACCAGCGTGCCGTTACCCTCGATCCGCCCGTCCTTCCGTCCGCTGACGGAGACTTGCGTGGCGAAGGCCAGGGCCGGGTCGCCTGGCTGGTTGAGGTTGGTGTACGTCGCGCCGCTGCCGGTGGCGCCGATCTGGAAGGCCAGCGAGACGGGAACGCCCGGGGGCGGGAAGTGGCTGCCCAGGAATCCGCACGTGGCCTGGCACTTGTGTTTGCCGGTGCCGCTGGTCTTCGTGGTGTCCGCGGCGCCGGTAGTGTCGAACGTGGGCGGATCGTCGGGGGCGTGCAGTTCGGTGAGGGGTGTGACGGCTGCGCCGCCGAGGGTGGCCGCCGAGCCGTTCCAGGTGATGTTGGCCATGTTCACTCTCCGGGTAGAAGTGCTTTGAGGTTCGTGTTGATGATTTCCGTGGCCTTGTCTGCCGCCGTGGGTCCTTGCGCCCGGGCCGGGGCCATGAAGTCCCGCGCGGGGACGGCCTTGGTGCGGGCAAAGAATTCGCCGGCAATGAGCAGGGCCTTCTTGCGGATCGGCTTGACGGCCTTGTGACCGTGGGTCAGGTAATAGGCGTACTCGGTCGGGTTTTGCTTGCGCCCGCCGGTCATCGCCAGCGTAGCTTTCTTCGAGAGCCGCTTGAGCCAGCCGCCGCGCTTGGCCGCCTGTTGTACGGTAAAGTTGCCTTCGACGACTCCCCTCGCGAATCCCCGCCGCGGTCCGCTAGCGACCCAGCCGCAAAATGAGGAGCCGCCCCGCAGCATCTTGGCTTTGGTGCTGCCGATCGACTGCTTTAGGACGCCCGCGGCCGTGGGCGCGTCGCCCTTCTCAATGGAGGCGAGATAGTCGCTGGCCGCTTGCAAGCCGGGCAGGATGGCCTTCTTGCCAATGTCGCGCGCCAGATCGTCCAGGGCGCGTGTGACGGCCGGGATTTTGTTCTGCTTGTTGACCCAGGCCTGGACCTTCATGTCCGATTTGACCCAGGCGTCGAACTCCGCGGGCGACAAGTGTCGCTGTTGGTGCTCGATGTAGTTTTTCATCTTGCTGGCCATCAGCTCACCGTCACATCGCAAAAGAAGTCGATCAAGACCGGAACATGGAACTCGGATTTCTCGTAGAGGTGATCGTTGTAGTGATCGCCCTTCACGGCGACGGGATCGGAGGCACACCACAGCGTGGCAAACTTCCGCGGCCCCATTAGCCAGGTCGTGAACGCGTCAACGAGCTGGTCGTAAGCGTCGATGTTCGGATCGGTGACCACGCCGTTAGCCGTGGTGACCATGCAATCGAACAAAACGCCGATCGTGACCGTGATTCGCACCCCGCCCGAGCCGGTCCGCTCGTACTTCTCCTCCACGGGCGCGAAGACGAGCTGCATTTGGTTCGTCGCCCCGCCGGCGGGCGCCATGTCCTCCAGGTCGCTCAAGTACATGCGGTCGAATTCGGCCGACAGCGGGACGCCCCAGGACGGCGCTCCCTCGGCCGCCATTTGCGCAATGCAATCCGTGGCGATCTGCTTGGCGTAGCTTGCTGGCGTCGTCATGCCTTCACCCATTTCATGCGGAGGAAATAGTTGCTGCCCGTGGCGTCGAGGCTCCACGGCCTGACGCCCTTCTTGGCGAGTAGCGCGTAGGTCCGCGCGACGCCATCGGCGAGGATGACCGTCAGGCGGTCGCTTTGCTGCGGCGTGCCGAGTCCCAAGAAGCCGAAGTCGGAAGCGCCGGCGATAAACACCAACTCCGTGAACTCTTCGATCACCGTCCCGCGGTCGTCCTCCGCTTCCCAGTCGGGCGACGTGGGAATCACGCGCAGCCGTTGGACCTGGCCCGCGCGCACGTAGCTCCCCTCGACGCCCTGGCTGCGCTCGAGGGCGGGCATGAGTTTTTGCGCGATGTTGCGGGAGAGCGAACCGTTCATTGGCTCAGGGAACTGCGGATGTGGATGTTGGTGGCGGTGCCGGAACTGGAAATGCCCTGGGCCGTGGTGCCGGCGGTGACCGAGAGCGAGGCCCAATTGCTGGCCGAGGGTTGGCCCACGGTCCCGGCGCTCAGGTCCCACTCGTAAGGGATGCCCTGCTGCACCGAGAGCGTCGCGCCGGGCGAGCCGGTCCCCGACGAGTTGGCATAGAACTTGGCCGTGACGTCCAACTGGTCCGAGAGCAGGTAGAACATCTGCAGGTTGCTGATCTGCACGTTGCCGATGCCGTCAGTAAAGAGCGAGGGCGTGCCGGTCGTGACCGTGTATTCCGCGTAGGGGGCCTGGCTTCCCGAGATCGTGTACGGGCTGGAGGCGAAGGGCAAACCGTTCTGTTGGCAGGTCTTGTTGACTGTGGTCACGACGGCGTCGGCCGCCCAGACGAGCGAGGCCGCACAGAGCAAGAGGCAGGCGATGGCGAGAATCTTTTTCATGGTCGTTCTTGGAAAAAGGAAATGGGGGAAAGGTGCGCAATTGCGGACAAAGGCCGGGGGCGGCGGGCGGCCGGATGTCCTCCGAGTTTCGCCCGCGCGCCCCATCGGCCTCTCCCGTTGGGGCGTAATCACTGCGCGTAACAGGCGTTGACGGTCACCGTGCCCGATGACGGCGGCATGACCCAGACCTGGTTGACGTTCGTGACGGGGAAAGTCGTGGTCGTCAGTCCGGAGGGCAGCGGGAAGGTCGCCGTGGCGGACGTGCTGCCGATCAGGGCCCCGGTAGCCGAGGCGGTCAGGAGCATGTTGTTGCACGGGATCGAAGTCGCGGCCGTGCCCGAGAGGCACAGGGCGTTGGTGCCCGTCGCAACGAGCTGCGTGCTGCCGAACACGGGCATGCCGCTGGCGACGTTGCCGTAAGCCGGCTTGGGCTGGACGGAGTTGATGCCGATCAGGGCGGCAACCAACAGGCACAGGGAAAGGGCGATGCAAGCGCCCGCGACGATTTTCTTGGTCTTCATGGATTCGGTTCTTTCGTGGAAAGGAAAATGGGGGAAAGGAAAATGCGGGGGGAGGTCTCACGCCAAGGCGCTAAGCTCGCAAAGGGTGGAAGCTTCGCGTAGACCCGGCGTACCGGGTGCCCCTCGCCTTGGCGTGAGAAATGGTTGACTCAGGTGCCGATCAGCTCGACTTCGACGCTGGTGTCGGTGGCCGCGTAAGCGCCCGGCAGACCGTCTGCGGAGGTTCCGCCGGTGACCGTGGCCACGGCGTTGTACTCGGTCAGGCCGGTGAGGCTCGTGCCCTGTCCGGACGGCGGGAAGGCCCCCGCCAGGTTCGTGAGCGAAAGCGTGCTGCCGCCGCTGGGGTTGACCGCGCTGCCGATCTGCGGATTGCTGATGGCATAGCCGACCTTGATGTTGGTGCCCACGGTGGCCGTGAAGCAGTTGTTCACGGCGTCCCAGTAGACGTTGGCGCGATCGGCAAAGACCGAGTTGTCCTTCGGGCCGATCACGGTGGGCCGGTGCGGTCCCATCGGCTCCATGACGCCGATCTGCGGGCCCGGCGAGCCGGCATCCAGATCCTGCAGAGTGCGGTAGAGGTGGCCGCCGATGTCGATGATCGTGCCGGCGGGCAGCTTGTTGAAGACGTTCAGGCCGGGCAACATCGTAACGAGCTGCGCCTGGGTGAAGGGCACATAGTACGAGAAGCCTTCGCCCTTGCCGCGCGACGTTCGCACGCCTGGCGATTGGTATTCGGGGAAACTCATGTTTCGGATCTCCTGCAAAAGTGAATTGGTTCGTTGCGTTCAAAGGGAAAGGGAGAACGCGCCGGGCGCTCTTGCGCCCGGCGCGTCAGGGTTTCGATCAGACGCCGGTGTTGTAAACGACGCCGCGGGGCTCCACGGCACCCGCGCCGTAGGCGTGGTAGCCGCGGTGGACCAGGCCGAGGCGGGTGAACTCCATCTGGCTGGACTCGATCACGGGGGCTTGGTTGCCGTCGAGGAACAAGAGTTCCCAGACGGGCACTTGGCCCTTGTCGCCCAGGTGATACCAGGCGGTATCGCTGCCCGTGGTGCCGGCCGGGTTGTTGTTCGTGCCGATATACGGCGAGACGACGATCTTGTACGCGTTTTCGAAGGGGTTGCGCGTCATGTAGGTCTGACTCGCGGCGCTGTCACCCTGGCCCGTGGCGATCTGCCGCAGCTCGGTGGCCTTCATGGCGTTCTCGGCCGCGGTTTCGAGCGCCGGCGGCACGAAGATCAACTGCGGGGCGTAGCCCATCAGCTTTCCGTCCGGGCCGACCTGCTGGCGGAAGGCCTGGCGGGACTGGCTCAGGGCACCGATCGGGTTCGACGCGCCCAGGGCGATCGAGGAACCGGCCCCCGTGAACTTGTTCACGTTGATGGTCTGCCCCTTGCCGTCCTTGCCGCTGGCCGCGTAGTACATGGCGTTGCCGAAGAAATCCTTCCCCGACAGGACCATCGTGTAGAACACGTCGAGCAAGCCGAGGGCGGCACCGCGGCCCAGGGCCTGGGGCACGAAGCTCAGGGCCCCGAGGTCATCGTTGCGGATGTCCTCGAAGCTGGTCGTGAGCATCTTGGCGTACAGCTCAGCGCGGTTGCTGTAGGCCGTCTCGCCGAGGATGCCGTGCTTGATCTCGCCGTGCGGGCCCAGCTTTTCGAAGGTCGTCGCGCCGAAGATCCGGAAGGCCGGCGTGGGCTTGAAGTCGGTCACGCTGCGGGTGAACGAAACCATCCGCCACGACGGGTCGATGCCCCAGAAGCCCTGGTAAAGGAACTTCTGCGCGAGGTTCGACATGATGCCCGGCAGGCTGATCGTGCTGTCCGCGGCCTTGGCGTACCGCGGCGCGCCGTGATAGGAGCGGTCGAGGCACTCGTGAATGGTGGCGTTTGCGCCCGGGCCGGCCTCGATGTAGCGGCCGGTGAAGCCGTGCGCGGTTGCCGTGCGGACGATGAGCCCCTTCAAGGTGATGCCGCGACGGAGATCGTCATTCTTGTCGAGGGCTTCGAGCACTTGCGGCGAGTACTGCTTATCAAAATCCTTCAGGCAACCCGTGGCGCGGGCAAAGCTGGCCTCCAGGAGGGCGTTGCTCACGGCGGCGCTTTCCGTGCCGCCGCTGGTGACCGTGTTGGTCGGCATGCCCAGCCGGAGCATTTCCAGCTCGATCTTGTCGGCCGTCCAACTCTCGGCGATCGCTTTGTCCCGCATCTCGGTGGCTTGCGCCCGGACGGTGCGGTGTTGCTCCTGGTCGAGTTTCCAGGTGTTGTGGACGCGCTTGCAGAGGTCGTAAGCCTTCGCCACGCGCTCGTTGGCCTGGGCGGCGGCCTGGGCGGCGGCCTGGGCGGCGCGGGGGCCGACTTGGGCCAGGGCGGCGTCGATGGCGGCGTTGAGGTCCGCGCCCTTGCTGGTGACCGTCTGGTGTTTCTGCCATGCGGCCTGCATCTTGCGTTGGGTGGCTTCCGCAAGTGCCGGCGCGTCGAGGTCAAAGGTTTCCTTGACCCACTGAACGAATTCGGGTTCCATTTTCTGTGGACTCCTGGGGGTGGAATGAAAAACAGGGGTTTTCGCGTGCGCGGCAATCGACACTCGCGAGGTGTGGTCGGCTCCGTTGCCGAGCACTGAAGCTTCTTTGAGTCGGGAGTGGGGCCAGTACTCCAGCGGGCCGGTGAATTGCCGGCCGTTGGCCTGAAGGGTTTGACCGGGCGGGATGAAAACGATGTCGCCGATGACTTCGGCCCCCAGCGAACCCCGCCAGGTGTAGCCATTGGCGGCGTCGGCAACGACCCGCTTGGCCTGTGCGCCCGTGCCCGTGACCGTGCCGTCGACGATCGACAGCACGCCGTGCGCGACGACCGCGCGGCCTTCGCCCACGGGCTCTTTGTCATCGTGCGCGTAGAGGATCGACGTGGGCGGGTCCAGCTCGATGCCGGAGATCTCGATTACGAGGGGGAACGGGTGGCCGTCGAGATTCAAGTCGCCGCCGCTGTACAGCGGGTCGATGGTGATCCGCGGCAACTTCCCGGCTGCGCGGACGATGCGGGCCGTGCCTTCGTAGATCGTGACTTCCCGCGGGGCGTGTGCCGTCACTTGCGGATAGTTCGTTTCCTTGCTGGGCACGAAGTCGGCAACCATCAGGCCCTTGGCCGTACACCAGGCCTGCGCTTCCATCTGCGTGAACTTGGTCTGGTCGAAGTGATAGGCCATCGCTTCGCGCTGGCCGGGATCTTCCCGCAACTCGGCGGTAACACAGCGGATGCCTTCCGCGACGGCCTCGCTCTTGAAGCTGGCGTGCAGGAACTTCTCCGGCGTCTTGGTGATCCAGGCCGCGTGTTCCGCCGAAGTCGGCAAATAGGCATCGGTGGCGGCTGCCACGGGGACGGCCTCGGCCGTTGCCAGTCGTTTGGCCGCCAGGCGGCGGCGGGATTGCTTGCTCATTGGGCTAGATCCTCCAAGAGTGCCGCGGACGGTGTCGCTGTTTCCGGCAAACCGACCGCGATGCCGTAGTGATCGAAGAGCAGTCCGTTGACCGCTTCGTCGTGCCAGGCCGGGAGCCAGCGCTTCTCAGAGACGAAGCGGCGGCCCGGTTCCTCCACGACCATTTCGGGATCCTCGTCTGCCTTGGGCACGTCGCCGCCGGGCAGGCGCTCCATGTTTTCCTCTGACGAATCCTGAAAAATCAGGAAGCGGGTGTCGCCGATCGTCTGCACGGCCAGACAGACCATCCAGTGCCCGTAGTCCCACTCCGCGGCCTCGTCGCGCGGGTCGCTGTTCTGCGCGACGTAGTCCTGGCAGCACACAATGACGGGCCGTCCCTCGCGGGTCTCGTAAGCCAGGTCATCGACGCTCATGTTCTGCCGGGCGTTGACTTCCAGGCCGAGGGCCGAAAGGTAGGAGACGATGGCATCGGGGCTGGTCGATTTGGCGGCCGTGGTGCCGAGGGCCTCGCTCCACTCGTCGAGCGTTTCGGGGCCGACTCCAAAGAACCGGCCCACGGCCATGCTGGCAGCCGCGCCGCAACGGTAATCGGTGTCTTGGCGGATATCGGGCACGCCGGAAATGAGCGATGCCGCGGCTTTGGCCTTGCGGCGGCCGTTGTGCCCGTTCAGGCGGCTGGCCAGGCCGGGAAACAGCTTGGCAAGATCGGGACCGAGCGCCGCGCGGGCGGCGGCCTTCGCCGATTCGTTGGCTGCCTGCTCTACGGCCTTGGGATCGGCGGCCGCGGCTGCGGCGGGATCGGCATTGGCGTCGGGATCGGAAGTATCGGCGGCAGAATTAGCATCGTTCTCTTTCGGTTTGGCGGGTGGCGTTGCCGTGCCACCCTTGGCGATCGTGAGATTGCCGCGGGTCCACTCCAGGTATTGCTCCACGGCCGTCTTGCCGGGCTGGTCTTTGAACCCCAGGTTCTTGGCGTTGAGAACTTGCTGCCGGCTCCAGTCTAGGCCGCGGTCGGCGTAGATGTCTTGGATTCCCCGCAAACCGGTCTGCACGGCCTCGGCGTCGGCTCCCTGCTGGACCTCCGGGTCGCTGTAGCGCTCGCGTTGCCACATGAAAATCCGCTTGGGGATGGTGCCGCCGTCGATGTCGCTCCAGCGCTTGCCTTCGGTCTTGTAGACCTGCCGCGCCTCGGCATACCACGCGCGAAACAGCGGATTTTCCAGCCGCCAGGTGTTGTTCCGCTGGTCGATGCCGATCGATTCCCAGAGGGTGGTGATATCCAGCCGGCCGCTGGCCATGTTGTAGTTCGACGAATCGCACAGCGCGACGTTGCGGGGGATCGACTTCGGCCGCATGGCCTCGTTCAGGCTCACCTCGCTGAACGATTCGTAGGTCTGGGTCGGCTGCTCGGCCTTGGGCTGGGCAATGTCCCAGCCTTGCGGCAGCGGCCAGGCCGAACCGCGCGGGATCCGCATCGCCATTGGCGGGCCGGCCTCGTCAGGTTCCATGCCGGGCGGGCTGTTGGTCTTGAGGTAAACGCCAATCTTGGCTGCCGTCTCGGCCGCTTCCACGGTGGCCAGCGTGTAGCGGCGGCGGATGCCCAGGAAGCCGATCGAACTGGCAAACTCGGGCACGCCGCGGTGTTGGCCCGGGCGCTCGGGAAAGTAGAGGTGGCAGATGTACTGCGCGGGGATCGTGTCGTACTGGATCACGCCCAGGGGGAAGACGCCGCCGGGGTGATAACGCAAAATGTCGAAGTAAGTCTCGTTGCCCCAGTCATCGAACCACACCCCGTCGACGCGGCCTGGCGTGTACGGCGGCAACCAGTAGGTGTAACAGCGATCGCACTCGAAGGGCTGCCAGTCCAACTGGACAGGGAACGGCTTGTCGATGTCTTCCGGGTGTCGCAGGTTCGGGTTCCGGCCGATCCGCGCGAAGGATTCGCCGTCCTGCGTCCGGGCGTAAAGCATCGTCCAGAACTTGCCGACGTGGTTCGTGGCCTCGCGCCACAGGCCATAGTTCTCTTCCACGTCGCGGGCATAGTCCTGGTTGTCGTGGTCGACGTGCAGCGTGCTGCCACGCCCCAGCTCGTAATTTACGAGGGTCTTGATGTTGCCCTTCAAGCTCGGGTTGTTGTCGGTTTCGAGCCGGCTGCGGTTGCGGGCGAGTTGCCGCGTCTGCGGATCGTTGCACTTGTCGGCGTCCCAGGAATCGGCGTCCCGCCATTGCTCGCGGTTCTCGCGGTTCGTGTCGGCGATGTCGTAGTGGGTGGCCTTCGCCACCCGCTCGCGGGTACCCGGCGGTTCGTCCGGAGCGAAGGGCCTGCCGTAGCGATCGAGAATCGAGGTCATCGCGGTCCCTCGCTCATGATTGTGAAGAGGGGCGCGCCGATCTGACCGCGGCGGCGGGCACGCATGACGGCCTCCCGATCGGCGGCCAGGATCTGGTCGGGGATGGGATGGCTCTTGACGCTGCCGGCGGCCGATTGCACGCTCTCGGCGCTGGCGGCGTTTTCGCGAAGGGCCTTTTCCAGGTCCGGCTCCCTGCCCCCCGCTCCCTGCTCGCTCGTTTGCGATGCGGCCTGGGCCGTGGCAGTGAAGGTGTACGTCTGGCCGTTGTAGGTCACGACGATCGTGGCCGTGTAGCTGTGCTCAGGCAGGGCCGAGGTGAAGGCGTAGGAGTACTGCCCCGTGCTGGGGTTCGCCATCGCGGTCCCTGCGGCGAGGACCTGCAGGCCGGCGGTGTCGTCGTAGATCCCGATCGTGGCGCTTGTGGCCTCGGTCGGGGTGCCGTTCACCGTCCACGATTTCTTGAAGGTCAGAGCCACGAAAAAGCCCATGCGGGGGTATGCGGCCCCCGCATGGGCTCGAAACCGATTGCCGCCTGGCCGGGCGGCTCGTCAATAGGTAATCTATGCCAGGTTCCCGCGGTGTCACGGCCCGAGGCGCGGAATTGCTAGATCTAGCAATTCGTGACCGGCCGGCGGGAAAGATTCAAGTTAAGAAAATGGGGGCGTCACCCGCAGATTCGAGCGCTGGAATAGTTATGGGCGTCCGAATCGACCTCCACGAGGTTGACAGGCAGCCGCAGTTTCTCGGTTGCGTCCCGCATTATCGCGTCGAAGATTTCGCGCTCCTCTGCGCTGAGGGGCGGTGGCAGGAAGGACATATCCTCGGGGTCGATCTTGCCGACGACCGCGCCGGTTTCGTCGATGATTTCAACCGTGTCGCCTTGCCGGAACGTGGCATCGTTCTCATACTTTCGGAGGACGTGAGGGGCTAACATGTTTTCGTTTTCCCCTTTCGTGTGATTCGTGTTTTTCGTGGTTTGCTGCTCTTCTTTTTTGGCGCGAAGCAGGCTTCCCAGTTCGCTTCCCACTTCTGGCGGCTGATGTCCATCGGCCGCGGTCGGTCTCCTTTGCCGTTCATCTCTGCTGTCCTTTCTGTTAGTCCTGTGTGACCGTCACGTCGCCATCGACGTCGGCCGCCGCCAGGCGTTTTTCGGGCGGTTGAATTCGTTCCTCGATATGGCCGCATTGCTGGCAGTGGCGTTCCCGCCAGACGCTGCCGTCCGCCAGCTTGAGCGATCGCACGCAGGCGAACACGTCTTGCCCGCAGTTCGGGCAGGTGCGGTTCGTGCGCTTGGCTGAGGTGCCGTCAACGCCCAGGTTGTAATCCTCCCACTTAAAGCTTGGCATATTGACTCCAATCGGCTTTGCGTTTTGAGGGCTTGGTTGTGCGGCCGGCCCCGGTCAGTTCGGATCCGAGCATCGACGCCCCCACGAAACACCCGACCACGGCGTCGAGGGTCTCGTTTTCGCGGTTGGGCTTCAGCGTCCACTCGACGACCCTGCGTTCCTCGCCCTTCGTTTCGTTGGTCACACGGTGGCCGAGTTCGGCCGTCAAGTGGTCCGCGAACATGCTGTGGTCTGCCCGCGGGGTGCCGTAGACCGAAAAGCAGCCGCTGACCCCCAGGGGCACGGCAAGCTGTTCATGGAGGGTCGTTTTCCAGTAATTCGTGTCGATCGTGACCGTGCGGTGTTTGCCGGCGTCGGGCTGGGCGGCCCGCCAGTGGCAGCCGGTCAGATCGCCGGCCTTCTTGGCGATCTCGGCCATCGGTTTCTGCTTGGCTCCGTAGCCCACGCCCATGCTGGGCATGACGATGGGCGTCTTTTCGGCCTTTTGCTTCAGCCGCTCGATCGCTCCGGAGACGACGTCCTTCTCATAGCGGGTATCGATCAGCAGGCGCTTGATGGCGTAGACCTGGTTTTGGTCGTCCTTCCAGGTCAAGCCAAGCAACCAGGGGACAGATTCGTCCAGGCCGGCGGCGAGAAGGGTCTTGATGGGGCTGCCGGCGAGGGCCTTTTCCTGCTTGGCCAGGTAGGCGGCGAGGGTCGGGTTCGCGTCGGCTTTGGTGTGGTAGCGCTTGTTTTGCTCCGGCCACGCGCCGTACTCGAGGCAGGCCCCAGTAAAGTCCTTTTGCCACGCGCAGACCGCGTAGTACAGGTAAGCGTCGTTGACGTCAAGGAAGCAGGTCAGCCATTCGGTCTCTTGAGGCACCATGCCCCGCTTCAGGCCGTTCACCTTGCGGGCGATTTCGTCGCGCGGCAACATCAGGCCGGCGCTGAGTTGGCTGCTGAGGGGATCGTTCTGGTATTCCGCGGCGAAGGCCTCCGGGTCGCGGAACTTCAGCTCCATCGCGTACTGCAGGGCGCTGACGTACCCTTCCGGGATCCGTTCCGGCCAGGCCATCACGGCACCACGGTCCATTTCCTCGCGGCGCTCCACGTAGAAGCGGGCGGCGGCGTTTTCATCGCCGTCGGTACGCATGGCGTCGTGCAGGATGGCCCGGTATTCGTCCCAGAGTTCCTCTTTCTCCGGCATGGTGATGACCATGCGGGTCGTTTCGCCCCTCCACTCCGGCATCCGATCGCGATCGAGGAACTGGCAGGCCAGGTCGTTCTCGCAGATCTTGGTGACCGCTTGGATGGCTGCGATCTTGCGATCGTGACCGGCCAGGCCCAGGGCATCGCCCTGGACGGTCTGCACTCGCTTCTTTGTGCTGACCGGGCTGTTGGCGCTTTCCCGCGTCTGAATGTCGTCGAGCAAGAGGATGTCAGGGCGGATCGTCTCGATCAGCACGGTGGGCTCGGGATCGCCCGGCACCAGGATCGGCGCTGTGTCCGTTTGGCCCTTCATCGCGCCGGTGATGCTCTTGACGAGCATGACGCTGCCCGCGTTACCCCGCTCGATCGACCATTTGAAGGCGGCGACCTTTAGTTCGCTGTTGGACCACTGGATGCCCGTGGCCTCGCCGTTGAAGACTTGGCCTGCGCACTTGCGGCCGTGGCCTTCCAGGGCTTGGAAGGGGGAGCATAGCTCAGGGAAGTCGGCGGCCAATAGTTCCTTCTTGGTCAACTCGCTCCGGATGTGTTTCGTCATCAGCTTTCCCGCCAGTTCCTCGGTTGCCCCGACGATGACGGCGTAGCGGCGATGTCCGTAGGCGATCGCCCAGAGCACCGCGCGGGCTAAGACGCTTGTCTTTCCTCCCCCGCGGAAAAAACTGCAACAGTGCAGGCCGCCGTTGAGGATGGCCTTTTGCGTCAGTTCGATCAGCTTCAGGTGGGTCGGGCTGAAGGGATGGCGAAACGTGCCGGGAAAGTAGGTTTCGAGGAAAAGCCGCAGGTCCAGACGGCAGGCTTCGCGTCGCTCGGGATCGGCCGGTCCCCACTTGAACTTTGTAGCGATGTCGCGTTCGTCGCGGCTCTTGGCCTGGTGATAAGCGTTCTGGGCGGCGCTGGTCTTCTTTTTCTTTTTGGCTCCCTCTCGAGCGCGGTCATCGTCGGCTCCGGAGGTAGCTGTGAAGATGCCCATTAGTGCGCGATGTCTTGGAGTTGTCGGAGTGCTCGCAGGGCCGT
>Ga0181529_10002288_pt1 | contig 23220 bp, 17 predicted proteins | sample PEATcosm2014_Bin_36_FD_119763 | JGI IMG/M metagenome (GOLD analysis project Ga0181529, IMG submission 119763) | Peatland microbial communities from MTU Mesocosm Facility, Houghton, MI, USA - PEATcosm2014_Bin10_30_metaG | ecosystem: Environmental > Terrestrial > Soil > Wetlands > Peat | place... | reverse complement strand
GTCCATGTCCACCAGCAGCACCTCGCCCAGCCCGTTCTGGGCGATGCTGGCGGCGACGTTGAGCGCGGTGAAGCTCTTGCCCTCGCCCGGTTTGGCGCTGGTGACCATCAGCAGGTTGCTGGGCTCGGTGCGGGTCTTGGTGGCCCGCAGGGTGCGCAGGATGCGCCCGACGGTGATGCGGTACTCTTCCGAAATGCGGGTCCGGGCGCGCCCGGACAACGCCAGCCCGGCCCGCTTCAGCGTCTCGATGTCCAGGCGCGGCAGCTCGAGCGGCGGCGGCGCCATGCTGGGAATGGTGTGGGCGGCCGGCGCCGGAACGGTGGGCGGCGCGGCGGCGGCGGCCGGGGGCGCTGGCGCGTCGTCGCCGGTTTCCGCCGCCAGGCCCGCGCCGCTGCGCAACAGGGCGGCCGCACGCTCAACCAGGTGGTTGCCCTGGCCTGACGGCGGCGCCGCTTCGCCGTTTGCACTCATGCCGCGCCCGGTGTTTGCAGCAGGCGATAGACCAGGCCGCCATAGACGGCCCAGAGCAGCAGCACCGCCATGGCGAAGCTGGCCGCCGAGAGCACCCGGCGGCGCATCGGCACGGTGATGCCCAGCATGGAGATGCCGCCCACCACGGGCAGCCCGAGGTCGCGCAAATCTTCGATGGAGTGGAAGGACCGGTCGAACTGCAGCATCAGGATGGCCAGGCCGAGCCCGACGCCGAGGCCGGCCACCAGCACGGCGGAGAGCATCATCGCCCGCTTCGGCGCCACCGGGATCTGCGGCACCTGTGGCGGGTCGATGATCTGCATTTTGATCTTCTCGGCATCGCTGTCGGCGGCCGCGGAGATGCGCATCGACTCACGCCGGCTCAGCAGCTCGATGTAGTTCTGGTGCAGCACATCATAGTCGCGGTTGAGGTTGGCGTACTCGGCCTGCAACCCGGGCGCGTTGTGGGCGATCCCCTCCAGCCGGTCGCGTTCCGCGGTGCCGTCGGCGATCTGGCGCTGCAGCGAGGCGATCACCGTTTCCTGCTCGAACAGCTGCATGCGCATTTGTTCGTATACCGGATTGGGCACGGTGCGTGAAACCGGCTTCGGCAACGCCGCCAGTTGCTGGGCGGCCATGGCTGCCGCCGACTGCTGCGGCGGGGCGGCGGCAGCGGCAGCCTTCAGCGCGGCGACCTGGTTGCGGGCGGCGACCACGTCGGGGTGCTGATCGGTATAGCGCAGCCGCAAGTCGGCCAGATGGGCCTCGGCCTGGGCGAGTTGCGCGTTCTCCGCCGCGGCCGTGCCGAAGCCGCCAGGCAGGATCACCGGCCTGGTGTCGGAATCCAGCGACAGAGTCGCCGGCATGGTGGACATCTCGCGGCGCATCATGTCGCGCTTGGTCAGCACGTCCTTCAGCTGGCCCTCCAGCGCCCGCACCTCGCTGCGCGCGCTATCCAGCCGCGATACGCCGGCATCCGATGGCAGCAGATCGTTGTACTTGGTGTGGAAGTCGGCGCGCCGCGCCTCGGCCTCACGCAGTTGCCGCTCGTACTGGGAGATTTGCTGTTGCAGGAACACCCGCGCGTTTTCCATATCGGCGCGGTTGGCGCCGACTTTGCTCTCGACGAAGATCGACAGGATGCCTTGGACCACGTCGTAGGCCAGCTTGGGCGTGGAGTTGCGGAAGGAGATGGTGAACAGATTGCGCGTCTGCGGCGTGATCCGGATGGAGGTGGCCAGGTTGGCGACCAGCTGCTCGAGGTCGGCCGGGCCGGCGATGGCCAGCTCCAGATCGGTCTTGGAGATCAGCCTCTCCAGGTTGGGCCGGCTCAGCAGGGTGCGCTGCAGCACGTCGAGCTGGTTGGTCGGGGTGTCGTCCAGCGCCAGGCCATTCAGCAACGGCGTCAGCACGGAGTCCGAATCCACGTACAGGCGGGCACTGGCCTCGTACTGGTTAGGAATGGTGGAGACGTATACCCAGCCGGCGACGCAGACCATCCAGCATACCGCGATGGCGAACCAGCGCTTGCGCCAGGCGCCCAGGAGATAGCGGCGGAGCAGGGAGCGGAGCTCGTCCATCCGGGTCTCCTCTCAGAACCAGGATTGCGGAATGATAAGCGTATCGCCGGGTTGCATCTCGACATTCTGGTCGATGTCGCCATCCTTCAGCAGATCGTCCAGCCGCACGTGAATGGTTTCCTGCTGGCCGCCGACGCGCCGCACGATCATGGCGCGGTTGCCGGCGGCGTAGCGGGTCAGTCCCTTGGTCATGATCATGAGGTCGAGCACGGTCATGTGATCGCGATAGGGCACCGCCTGCGGGTCCGCAGCCTCGCCGATGACCCGGATCTGCCGGTCCAGCGGGCCGATGAAGCCGCTCACAATGACGGTAACATTCGGTTCCTTTACAAATTCCTTCAGCCGCTCGGTCAGGTCCTGGGCCAGTTGGCTCGGCGTTTTGCCGGCCGCCGTCATCTCGGGCACCAGCGGGGTGGAGATCCGCCCGTCCGGGCGTACCGGCACAGTCATGCTGAGTTGCGGCGAGTCATAGACGAAGACGTTCAGCTGATCGCCCGGGCCGATCACGTAGACATCCGGTTTGGCCGCCGTCGCGCCGTCCGCGGCCTTGCCCGGCTCGGCGGCGGAGGTGACGACGGGCGGACGTTTGTCGTAACAGCCGGCGAGCAGGACAAGTGCCGCAACGCAGGCCAGGCGGGTGGTGACTGTCATGACCGTTCCGGTATCAGCAAAGGGAAACCACGCATGCATATGGGATAGGCGCGGAAGGAATCGAACCCCCGACTTCTGCCATGTAATGACAGCGCTCTGCCACTGAGCTACACGCCTGCATAGGGCCGGTCGGGAATGGCGCGCCAAAGGCATCTTCCCGGTCGGCAAAAAACGTTGGGCACCAGCGGGCGCTGGTCGCGTCTGGCATGGAGGTATTCCAGCACAAAATCCACCTGTCACAGTGGACACATGGATAGCACGGGCAACTTGGCGGGAGAACAAATCTTTGACCACCCCGCCGGTCGCCACAAACAGTCAGCTCAGGGCGATCTGTGGTTGTCCTTCGGGCAAAACCGAAGCAGGGAAGCTGTGCTTTCGGACGATTCAGGAACGCCCGAAAATTGCCGGGCCTGGCGAGGTTGCTTGACCGCGGCGTTGGTGTGCCATTTATACCCATTCACGGAGCCCGACTGAGACCGGGCAGGCGGACAGCGCGTTTGTTGGACGAATGATTGACACGTCTCCCCGCCAGTTTCGGTATGCCCGGCCAGCAAAACATCTCGGCAGGATGGGCAGGACGCGGTATGCCTGCGCTGACGCGACCGCCGCGGCGCTGGTTTCTCCGGCAATGGTGAAGCATGAAGCAGAAGTATCTTCTGGTTGTCCTGGCAATTCTGCTGGTCGGCGGTGCCGCCGGCGGCGGTGCCTGGTACTGGCACCTGTCGCATGACTATCTCACCGCCGCCCGCGAGGCGATGGCGCGCGGCGACCTGCATACCGCACAGATCGCGCTACGCGCCATGGTGCGCAGCCGGCCGCAAAGTGCGGAGGCGCATTTCCGGCTCGGCGTGGTGCAGTTGCAGTTCGGCGACCCGGTGGCGGCCGAGAAGGAGTTCAAGACCGCCCAGGCCGACGGCTGGAGCAACCGCGCGGTCATGCCGCTGTTGGCTCGCGCCTATCTTGGCCAGGGCCGCTTCAAGGAGGTGAAGGACCTTGCCGTCGAGGACCTCCCGGCAGAGGAGGTCGCCCCCCTGCTGGTCACCAGGGCCATGGCCGAACTGGGTTTGAAGGAGGTGGCGCAGGCGCAGGCCACGATCGCCGAGGCCGAGCGGCTGGAGCCGAACGCCGTCGAGGCGCCGCTCACCGCCGCCCGCGTGGCGCTGGCCAACAACGATCCCGCCACCGCCGACCTGAAGATCAACCGCGCGCTGGAGATCAACCCCCGTTCGGTCGATGCCCTGCTGCTGAAAGGCCAGTTGCAGCAGGCCCGCGGCAATCATGAGGAAGCCGCCGCCGCCTTCACCGCGGCGCTCGCGATCACGCCGGACGTCGTCAATCTCCACCTCGAGCGCGCCAACGCTTTGATCGCCCTGAGCCAGTTCCAGAAGGCGCGGGAAGACGTCGATGCCGTCATCAAGACCGATGCCCGCAATCCGCTGGCCAACTATTTCCTGACCGTGCTGCTGGCACGTGCCGGCGACTGGCAAGGGGCGGACAGCGCACTGCAAACTATTTCGCCGGTCATTTCGCGCTTTCCCCGCGGCGAGTATTTCCAGGCGCTGGTGAAGATCAACCTCGATCAGACTGCTCAGGCCACCGACGCGGCGACCAAGTACATGGCCCGGACGCCGACGGATATTGCCGGCTACAAGCTGCTCGCCGGTATTTACGCGCGGTCGCACCAGCCGCAGCAGATGATCCCGGTGCTGACGAAAGCGATGGATGCCGGCCTGGTCGATGTCGAACTGCTGGAACTGCTCAGCAATGCCTACATCCAGACCGGGCAGAAAGCACTCGCGCTGGAGACCCTCGACAAGGCGGCCCGGCTCGCCAGTGACAATTCGGAGGTGTTGGAGCGGATCGCCGGCATCCGCCTGGGGATCGGCGATGCCGGAGGGGCGGAGGTCAACCTGACCCGTTCGCTCGAGCTGACCCCCAACAAGGCCGGCCTCGGCGAGCAGTTGGTGATGGCGGCGCTGGCGGCCGGCGACGTCGATAAGGCCGACGGCGAACTGGAGCAGTTGCGCCAGCAACCCAACAACAACCCGGCGAAGGTCGGCAACCTGCTCGGACTCATCCGCCTGGAGCGCTTCGATCTCGACGGCGCGCGGGCCGCCTTCGAGGGTGCGCTGAGCGCCGATCCGACCTCCACCGCGGCGCGGCTGAACCTGGCCAAGGTGCTGGCCCAGCAGGGGCATGGCGCCGATGCCGAGAAGCTGTTGCGCGTCCTGCTCGACAAGGAGCCGGCGAACGCCCCGGCGCTGGCGGCGATTTCCGGCATCCTACTGGCGGAGAACAAGGCGCCGGAACTGGTCACGCTGATGGAAGCGGCCCGCAAGGCGGTGCCGGGCAACATCGGCTTGACGGTGGCGATGGCCGACCTGTTGGCCAACATCGGCGAGACGCGCAAGGCTTACGCCCTCATCGACGCGTTGCCGAAGGACCAGGCCGGGCTGCCCGGCGTGCTAATCGCCCGGGCCCGGCTGCAGGAATCGCTGGGCATGGACCGGGAAGCGCAGAGCACCTACCGCCAGGAACTGACGGCCAATCCGACGGACATCGAGACACGCCGCCGGCTGGCCGACCTGTTGGTGCGGGCCAAGGATATCGATGAGGCCAAGGCGGTGCTCAACCGGGGGCTGGAAACGTCGCCCGGGAACACGTTGCTGTTGCAGACCCTGGTGGCGGTCGATTTCCGCACCGGCGGACTGGACGCCGGGCTGGCCACCGCCAGCGAGCTGGCCAAGAACGCGGCCAACCTGCCGGCGGCGCGGCTGCTGAAGGGTGGGCTGTACATGTCGGTGCAGCGCTATGCCGACGCCGCTGCCGCCTACCAGGCGGAGCTGGAGGCGCATCCCTCCAGCACGCTGGCGCTGGCGACCGCGGTGGCGATGCAGGACGCCGGCCGGCCCGCCGATGCGCAGCATGTGTTGCACAGCTGGTTGCAGCTCGAACCCGAGGACATCAATGCCATCCGGACGCTGTCCTCGCTTGACCTGCAGGCCAGACGGACGGCGGATGCCGAGGAGCACCTGAAGGCGGTGCTCGCCCAGCAGCCGAACGACCCGGTCGCGCTCAACAACCTGGCGTGGATCTACCAGACCCGCGACGACCCGCGGGCGCTGGCGATGGCCCAGAAGGCCTATCTGCTCGCGCCCGGGCCGCAATCCGCCGACACGCTGGGCTGGATCCTCACCAAGCAGGGCAACGCCAAGGTGGGGGTGATCCTGCTGACCCAGGCGGCCCACAACCTGTCGACCGAAGCGGCCATCTTCTATCACCTGGCGGTGGCGCTGAACGACACCGGCGAGAAGGACAAGGCGGTCCAATTGCTGACCCAGCTGATCAAATCCCCGGCCGAGTTCGACGACAAGCCGGCGGCCCGCAAGCTGCTGGCCGATCTGGGCGGGGCGAAGCCGTAGCGGTGTTGTTGCGGCTGCTGACCTTCACCACGCTGTTTCCCAACCGGGAGCAGCCGAACCACGGCGTCTTCGTCGAAAACCGGCTGTGCCATCTGGTGGCGACCGGCGAGGCGGCGAGCACGGTGCTGGCGCCGGTGCCTTTCTTTCCGAGCGGGGCGGCGGTATTCGGCCGCTGGGGCGCCTATGCGCGGGTGCCGGCACGGGAGATCCGGCACGGGTTGACCATCCACCACCCGCGTTTTGTCGTCGTCCCGCGTTTCGGCATGACCATCTCGCCGTTCCTGCTCCACCAGGCCAGCCGACGCGCGGTACGCCGCCTGCTGGCGGAAGGCGCGCGGTTCGACGCCATCGACGCCCATTATCTCTATCCCGACGGCGTCGCGGCGGTACGGCTGGGGGCGGAATTCGGCCTCCCCGTGGTGCTGACCGCGCGCGGCTCGGATGTGACGGAGTTCCCCGATTACCCGACGCCGCGGCGGCTGATTCTGGACGCGGTGGCGCGTGCCGCCGCCGTCATCACGGTCAGCGCCGGGTTGCGCGCGGCGTTGCTGGGGCTGGGCGCGGAGGGGACAAAAATCACGGTTCTCCGCAACGGCGTGGATACGCAAATCTTCCGCCCGCTCGACCGTGAAGCCGCCCGCGCCGCCCTGGGGCTGACCGGGCCGACGCTGATTTCGGTGGGTGCGTTGATCGACCGCAAACGCCATCACCTGACCATCGAGGCCCTGCGCCTGCTGCCGGAGTTTTCCTTGCTCATCGTCGGCGACGGGCCGGAGCGCGCGCGGCTGGCGGCGCTGGCCGACCGGCTCGGGCTGGCCGGGCGGGTGCGGCTGCTGGGGGCGGTGCCGCATATAGTTATGGCACAGTACTATTCTGCCGCAGACCTGTCTGTCCTCGCTTCGAGCCGGGAGGGCTGGGCGAATGTTCTGTTGGAGTCGATGGCCTGTGGCGTGCCGGTGGTGGCGAGCGACATTCCCGGCAATGGCGAAGTGGTGCGCGAGCGTGCCGCCGGGCTGATCGTGGCGGCGAACACGCCTCAGGGCTTTGCCGCGGCGGTGCGGGATCTGTGGGCCGACCCGCCGGCGCGGGCGGAGACGCGGGCTTATGCCGAGCGCTTCGGCTGGGAGGCAACCAGCCGCGGACAGTTGGAGATTTTCCGCCGTGTGCTCAAGGTAGCGCGCTAGATCCCCGGCACCCCGCCGAACAGGGTGGCGTAGGCCCGAAACATGGTCTCCTGGTCGTAGTCGTGCCCGGCGCGGGCGCGGTTGGCGGCACCGATCGCCTGCCGCCGCTGCGGGTCGGCCAGCAGGGCGGCGATGGCTTCGGCCAGCGCGGCCGCGTTGCGCGCCACCACGAAGGGCCGGTTCTCCGCCGCCAGCATGGCGGCCACGTCGCCCACGTCGGTGGATGCCACCGCCAGCCCCGACGCCATCGCCTCGAGGACGGAAAGCGGCATCTGCTCGGTGTCCGAGGACAAGGCGAACAGGTCGAAATCCCGGTAGGCCGCCTGCGGGGCGGCGAGGTGGCCGGTGAACCGCACCGCACCGGCTATTCCCAGTTCGAGAGCCCGCGCCTCGAGTGCGGTCCGCTCCGGCCCGTCGCCGACGATGACCAGCCGGGCGGGCTGGCGCAACAGCGCGAAAGCCTCGAGCAGGCGGGCAAGGTTCTTCTCGCCACGCAGCGCCGCGACAGTGCCGATCACCGGCACTGGGCCACTCGGCCGAGGAACTGATGCGAATTGCGCCAGGTCGATGCCGTTCGGGATGAAATGCACTCGCTCCGGCGGCAGGCGCCAGATTTCCAGCGCAATCCGTTCCAGCGTCCGCGAGGGCAACACCACGGTGGCACGCCGCAAGACCAGGCGGCGCGTCCACACCCGCCGGGGCAACTGCCGGGCCCGCTCCTCCGGACCGAATCCGTCTTCGATATGAATATGTCGGTTGCGGACCAAAAAATTGGCCATGGCCCACTCGATCGCGCCCCAGTTGTAAGTGACCAACACGTCCGGCCGCAGGTCGAGCAACGCGCGGCGGCAACGCCGGAGGTTGCCCAACGTGTCGCCCTTGCTGAGCGCCACGGCGGGAAAGGTCACGTCCAGGTCCGGGCTCAGCCGCTCGCGGCAGGCGGTGTCACCGTCCATGGTGACGATGGCATGGCGCCAGGCACGGCCGAATCGGTTGGCCGTCGCGGCAAAACGCACCTGCGGCCCACCCACCGCGAAGGTGGAAAAGACATGCAGCAGCAGAGTCAGGACGCGTACACCCGAACCGCCCGGGCGAAGAAGCGGTCGGTGTCGGCTTCGGGGTGCCAGTCAAGGTCGCGCTTGGCGTCCGAACAGTCGAAGGTCGCCGCCATGCCGCGGGAGAGAAAATCGCGCCGGCTCGGCTTCGGCACCTGGCGCCCGGTGACGCGCTTGATCGCCCATTTCCCCATATCCTCGAGCCACAACCAAGTCGGCCATTGCGGATGGTAGCGCAACGGCCGGTGCAGCGTCTCGGCCAGCGCCGCCACGTAGGTACGGGCATTCGGTCGTACATCGCCCACCAGGTTGTAGCAGCGCCCCTCGATGCCCTCGGCTCGGATTGCGCCCAGCACCGCCGTGGCGACGTCGCCGGCGAGAACGAAAGGCAGCGGATTGCTGCCGTTGTTCCAACCGATGCAGTGCTGCTCGGCATTGTAGAAGCCGAGCCCGGAATGGAACGGCACGCTGCCCTCCCCCACCACCACGCCGGGGCGGAGGATGACCACGGGCAGGCCCTCGGCGGCATGCAGCGCGAGCAGCCGGCGGTCGCACAGCGCCTTGGCGCGGGCGTAGTCGGCCCGTGTTTCCGATTGCGGATCGGGCGGCGTCGCACCGGTGACCGGCACCTCCTGTGGGCCGAGATAGAGCGAGGCGATCGAGCCGACATGCACGAGCCGCCGCACGCCTGCCGTGCGGCAGACCCGCGCCACCGTCTCGGCGCCGCCCAGCATGGCATCGCGCACCGCCTCGAAACTGCCGCCGCCGCCGCCATGGGCGAGGTTGACCACTACTGGCGCCCCGGCGATGGCCCCGGCGACCGCCGCGGCGTCGCGGATGTCGCCCTGGTGCAGCACGACCCGCGGATCGGCGAACACGGCGGGCAGGTTGTGCACGCCGCGCGCCATTACCGACACTCGCAGGCCGGCCGCCAGCAACTGGCGCACGACATGCGTGCCGATGAATCCGGTGCCGCCCAGCACGGCCACATCGATGTTCCCCACTTCGGCGGGCGCGGGCGCGGCGGGCGCCGGCTGTGCGTCGGGCAGAACCTGGTCACGGATGGTTTCGCACAGCCCGACCAGCCCGGCGCCAAAAGCGCCGTCGAGCGCCGGTGCGCGGTCGTGGTCCAGCGCGTCGTGAAAGGCGGCGATGGAGGCGCGCATGCTGCGAAAGAACGGATCGCCGCGGCCGGTCAGATGCAGCGTGGCGGCGGCGTAGCGGGCGGCATTCACCAGGCTGTCGCCGGCCAGGCCAGCGGCGAGGCCAAGGCCGGAGACCAGAGCGTCCACCGGCTCCAGCCAGCGGGTGTGGTCATGCGTCGCCACCCGGTTGGCGAGGATGTCGGCGACGATCACGCCGTCGTCGCAGACCACCGTGACCTGCCAGAACGGGAAGGACTGGCCGACCGCGAAACGGAGCTGCGCGGGCAGGCGCTCGCCCTCGAGGGTAAGCGTAACCGCGGGGCAGAACGGCACGCCCGGGGCGATTTCCACCGCCGCGTCGGCCAGCGCGCGTACCTGCCGGACCGGGCCGGCCAGGGCCGCGATCTGCGACAACGGATGCACGGCCTGCTCCAGCAGGATGTTGCCCGGCGCGCGGAACATCCAATGGCCGAACTGGCGCGCCTGCAACTGGCGCAGCGCCACATTGTAGAGGCAGGAGACGAAGCGGGGCCGCCCCAAGGCGCCGGACTCGACCTTGCGGCGCAGCCGGACGAAGGCGGGGTGGTGGACAAAATTCTGGTTGACGCCGAGCCGCGCGCCGGAACGCCGCGCCGCCTCCAGCATTGCCGTGCATTCGGTTGAGGAAGTCGCAAGCGGCTTTTCCGCCAGCACGTGAATACCCGCCTCGAGCAGCGGAAGCGCGGCCCCGGCATGGGCGGGCGGCGGCACCAGCACATGCGCGCGGTCGAAGCCACCGGCCGTCTGCGCCGCTTGCACCGAGGCGTACGCCACCGCGCCGGTGGCCTGGGCGAGGCGCTGCGCGGCGGCGATGTCGGGGTCGACAACTGCAACGACGCGCCGACCGAGCGAACGCAATGCCTCGGCGTGGCTCTGGGAGATCACGCCGGCGCCGACGAGACAGATACCGTTCATTTATTCCAGCCGCCTTCTTTTCCCCCTCCCTCAGGAGGAGGGGGTTTTGTTCAGTGAACCTCGCCGTCGCCGCGCAGCGCCTGGGCCGATCCCGACAGCTTGTTGCCCTTCAGCATGGCTTCGGTAGCGGTCATGTTTACCACCAGGAACGACGGGTAGCCCCCATCGACGCGGAAATTGTTGTTCTCGACGGTGATTTCCCGGGTCGGCTGGGTGACGCCCTCCATGCCGATGACGATGGCGCCGGTGTGGTTCTCGCTCCTGGGGCCCTTCTCGATGGTGCAGCCGCGCACCACCACCGAGCCGCCATTGGGCGCCTCGATCTGATAGCTCGCGGTGCCGTCCGGCCCGTCCTGCAGGTCGCTGTCGATCACCTCGGTACGAAGGGCACGCGACTTGATGTGGTGCGCCTGGCGCGTATCGAAGAACTTCGACCGCTCGACATGCAGCAGGTCGAGGTTGTTGGCGTAGAGGCCGTGCGCGCAGGCCCCGCCGCAGGCGCCGTTGCGGAGGAACTCGCTGTCGCGGACGATCAGCGAACCCTTCACGTCGCCGTTGGTGAGGATGCCGTTCTGGTTGTTGACGAAACGCACGTGCTCCACGGTGAGATTGCTGGCTTCCATGCGCAGGCCGGCGCCGTTGCCGTCGGGCACGCGGGCGCGCGTCAGCGTCAGGTTGCGGATGGTGATGTCCTCGCCGTCGGTGAGGAACAGTCCCTTGCCGTTGCAGGTCTTGTCGGTGATCACCGTGTCCTCGGGCTTGCCGGTGCCCTCGATGACCAGCTTGTTGGCGCGCCAGACCGCGCAGTCGAAATACTCGCCCGGCGCGATGAGGATGTGGTCGCCATCGTGGGCGGCGGCGGCGGCCTCGGAGGGTTGCTTCATCGGCTTGTCCGGTCCGACTTCCAACGTGGCGGCGGTTGCCGGGACAGCCAGGCAGAGCACGGGCAACAGCCAGAAAAGCAGCCGGCAGCAGCGGTGGAATCGGCGATCGGGACCGAACATGGTGGCTCCGGAGCAAGGGGGCGCACAGAATACCGCGTTGTGCGGGCCGGTGTTGAGAAGATTGTCGGAATCGCGGAATTCGATGCCGTCTGTTCCAAGAGGCACGGCGGCACGCCAGTCCGATTCGCAGAGAGCTGTCGTGCCGCTATGCAAATGCTTCCGGCCATGAGAATGTTGCCTGGGCATGGACTTGTTCCGGTCGAATGGTTCGCATCACCCTCACCAGACCGTCCGACCTCGCTGCCGTGGCCGATCGCTGGCAATCGCTTGAAGCTCGCGCCGACCCGTCGTTTTTCCAGTCCTGGGCCTGGGTAGGGTGTCTGGCTGAAGAGCGTTTCCCCGATCCGGTCCTGTTGGCGGCCGAGGAGGATGGGCGCACGATCGCGCTGGCGCTGTTCAACCGCAGGCGGCGCCTCTTCGTGCCGGAGGCGCTGCATCTTGGCGAGAGTGGCGGCGGCGCGTTGGATTCCGTGTTTGTCGAGCATAACGGCCCGTTGATCGAGCAGGGTCGCGAGGACCTTCTGCCGGCCATGCTGCGCTCGGCCATTGGCGCGCCGGTCGCGGCGGAGGGGCGGCCACGGCGACGCCGCCTGGTACTGAGCGGCGTGGGCGAGACGCATCTGCTGGCGGCGCGCGCCGCAATCGCCGGTGGCGGCTACACCTGCCTGCTGCGGACGCGCCCGGCGCCGTTCGTGGACCTCGCCGGGCTGCGCCGCGCCGGTGTCGGCTTCCTGCAGAACCTGAGCGCCAATACGCGCTACCAGTTGCGGCGGTCGGCGCGCCGTTACGCCCGGTTGGGCCCGCTGGCCATCCAGCGGCCGGCGACGCTGGCGGAAGCCTGGAGCTTCCTGGACGCGCTGGCGACGCTGCACCAGGCAACCTGGCGACGGCGCGGCCTGCCCGGGATGTTCGCTTCCCCCGACTTCCTGCGCTTTCACCGCACGCTGCTGGCGCGCACCCTGCCGCGCGGCGAGGTGGACCTGCTGCGCATGACCGCCGGCGGCCAGACCTTTGGTTATCTGTACAATTTCCGCTTCCGCGGCCGCGTGCTGACCTACCAGAGCGGTTTCGACTACGCCGCCGCCGAGCTGCATGAAAAGCCGGGCATGACCTGTCACCACATGGCCATCGAGGCCTGCGCGGCCGAGGGGATGGATTACTACGACTTCCTGGCCGGGGCGGATCGCTACAAGACCAGCCTGGCGACCGCGTCGGTGCCGCTGCACTGGCTGGAGATCTCGCCGCGCTGGTCGCTCGAGGGCGTGCTGAACGGGCTGCATGACGTCGCGCGGGCCTGGCGGGGCCGGACGCGGCGGCCATGACCGGGTTTGCCGTGCAGCGGATGCTGACCGTACCGGCGGCCTGGCCGCCGACCCTGGTCGTGGTGGTCGATACCGAGGAGGAATTCGACTGGACCGCACCGTTCGACCCGGCCAGCACGGGGGTCGCCAACATCGCCTGCCAGCCGCTGGCGCAACGCATCTTCGACGCGCACGGCGTGGTGCCGACCTATGTGGTTGACCATCCGGTGGCCGCCACGCCGGCCGCCGCCGCGCTGCTGCGCGCGATCGCCGAGGCCGGGCGCTGCGAAATCGGCGCCCACCTGCATCCCTGGGTGACGCCGCCCGCGGAAGGGCCGGTGGACGCGCGCCATTCCTATCCCGGCAACCTGCCGCCGGCACTGGAACGGCGCAAGCTGGAGGCGCTGACACAGGCGATCGTGGCGGGGTTCGGTATCCGGCCGGTGGTCTACAAGGCGGGCCGCTACGGCGTCGGACCCGCCACCGCCGCCATCCTGCGCGACGCGGGCTACGGCATCGATGTCAGCGTGGTGCCGCATACCGATTTTTCCGCCGATGGCGGGCCTGATTTTACCGCGCTGCCGGACCAGCCCTTCGTGATTGCCCCGGGGCTGGTCGAACTGCCGCTGTCCGTGCATTTCACCGGCGCCCTGCACGGCATCGGCCGGCGTGTCTATCCGCGCCTCACCGGCCGGCGCGGCGCGCGGCTGCACCTGCCCGGCATCGCGGCCCGGCTGGGACTGCTGGAACGGCTGCGGCTGAGCCCGGAAGGACACCGCTTCAAGGACATGCTGCGCCAGACCCGGGTGGCGCTGGCGGGCGGAACACGGCTGTTCATGCTGACCTACCACAGCTCGACCCTGCTGCCCGGGGCGACCGGCTACGTGCGCGACACCGCCGAACGCGACCACTTCCTGGCCCGGCTCGATGGCTATTGCGACGTTTTCCTCGGCCAGTTCGGCGGTCGCGCGAGCACGCTCACAGCCGTCGCCGCGGCATTGGGGGCCGGCGCATGAGGGCCGCGGGCAAAGTGCTGGTGTTCGGCGAGGACACGCGCAGCTTCCTGGCTACCGTGCGCTCGCTGGGGCGGCACGGGCTGGCGGTGCACGCGGCGCCGGCGAACCTGCGCGCGCCGGCGCTGGCCTCACGCTACATCACCGCCGTGCATGCGCTGCCGCCCTGGATGGAGGACGGAGCGGCATGGCTGGAAGCGGTCGAGGCGTTGCTGCGCGCGGAAAGCTTCGACCTCGTGATTCCCTGCAATGAAACCGCGCTGCTGCCGCTGCGACATCACCGCGCCCGGTTGAGCGCGCTGACCCGGCTGGCTATCCCCGACGATAACGCCATCGAGGTGCTGTTCGACAAACACGCCACCCGCGAGCTGGCGCGGCGCCTGGGCATCCCGGTGGCGGAAGGGCGGCTGCCGGTACCCGGGGAAAGCGCCGATGCCGTGATCGCCGAGCTCGGCGCGCCGGTGGTGATCAAGCCGCGCCGGTCCTTCGTGCTCGAGCGCCTCGAGCGGCGCGGCAAAGTGCAGCTCGCCCGCGATACCGCCGAGTTTGCCCGCCTGCAACCGGAGCTGTGCGCCGAGGACCATGTGCTGGAGCGGTTCTTCCCTGGCCAGGGGCTGGGCGTGTCGCTGCTGGCCAGCCGCGGCCGCGTGCTGCAAGCCTTCGAGCACCACCGGGTGCGGGAAAACAGTTCGGGCAGCTACTATCGCGTCAGTGCGCCCTTGACGCCGGCGCTGCTGGCCGCCTGCACCGAGCTGGTGGCGGCGTTGGGATACACCGGCGTCGGCATGTTCGAGTTCCGGAGCGACCGGCGGACTGGTGCCTGGGTGCTGCTGGAGGTGAATGCGCGTCCCTGGGGGTCGATGCCGTTGCCGCTCGGCCTCGGGGTGGACTTTCCCTGGCTCTGGTACCGCCTGCTGACCGCGGGCGAGGAAAGCCCGGCGGTCGACTACCGCGCCGGCGTATTCGGCCGCAACCTGCTGCCCGATCTGCAGGCCGTGCTTGCCGAGGCGCGCGGGCGCGGCAAGCGCGTGGTGCCCACTTTCGCGCGCTGGCTGCTGGAACTCGGCCGGGTGGCGACCGGGCGCGAAATCCACGATGTGCTGGTGCGCGACGATCCCCGGCCGGCACTGGTCGAGCTCGGTGCGGCGTTGGACGAGGCGCCGCGCCGCGGGGCGATGTCGCTGCCGGGTTGGGCGGCACTGGCGCGGCAACGCGCGCGGGTACGGCTGCACCGGCAAGGGGCCGGCGACGTGGTGTTCGTCTGCCTGGGCAATATCTGCCGCAGCCCATTCGCCGCCGCCGCACTGCGGGCACAGCCGGCGATGCACTCCGTCCGCATCGGCTCGGCGGGCACGCTGCCGCGGCCGGGCCGGCCCACCCCGCCGCTTGGCGTGCAAGCGGCGGCGGCACATGGCATCGACCTCACCGCGCACCGCTCGGTCTGGCTCTCCCGCGCCATGGCGGAGACGGCAAGGGTCCTGGTGGTGTTCGACGAAGCCACACGACGCGCGGTGCTGGACCGCTATCCCGATCTCCACGAACGGGTGGTCAAACTCGGCGACCTGCTCGACGGGGCGGACATCGCCGATCCGGTCGACGGCGACGCCACGATGTTCGCCGCGACCTACACCACGATCGCGGCGGCGGCGGCGGAACTGGGACACGTGCTGGCCTTGCCTACTTAGAGCATGATCGCTTCTGATAGGCGAAGCGATCATGCTCTAACTCATTGTTTGATCGCGTGATTCACGCCCTCGGCCGATTCCGATTCGGGCGATCACGCTTTAGCCCGGAAGGCACTCAGCAGACCGACCCAGGCGCAGAATGCCAGCCATTTCGGGTTGCATCCCGCCCGCAGGGCCGCGAAGGCATAAGGACGCGCCTGGCGGTAGCGTTTGGCCCGGTACAGCGACATGGTCATGTGTTTGAGCGCGTAGCCGCGGTGGCGCCTGGCGTAGGCGCGCACGACTTCCTGCCGCGAATCCCGGCCGGCTTTCTCCAGCAGGACGAGTTGCTGGCTCCGCTTTTCGATGTCCGATGCCAGGGTGGACAGGTTGTCCCGGCGGGCGGGGTCCGGGACGTTGTGGCGGGCGACGGTACGCGGGACGTAGAGGATCGCCTGCGCCTGATCGATGGCGCGCAGGTAGAAGTCGCGATCCTGTTCGTAGCGCAGCCCCTCGTCGAAGCCGCCGATCGCCGCGAAGAACGTCCGGCGCACGATGGTCGTGTTGCCATGGCAGAAGCCGTGCGCGCGCAGCAGGTCCGCGGCACCGACGCGCCAGGCGCCGGCCGGCTCCAGGCGGCCAGTTTGCGGCAGCAGGCCGGCGAGGTCCTCGATCCATACGGTGCGCTCGACCCGCTGCCCCTTGGCGAAGGCCGCCTGGTCGAAATACAGCAGATCGAGCGGCGGACCGGGGAGCGCGATGAGGCCGGCCGCGCAGGCCAGATACTGCGGGTCGGACCATTCATCGTCATCGTCGAGAAAGCATAGATAGCGTCCGCGTGCCTGTGCCGCGCCGAAATTCAGGGCATGGCTCGGGCCGTGCCCGTGCTCGCTCGGCGGCAGGTGCAGGAAACGCACCCGCGGATCGCAGGTCGCCTCGATGGCGGCGAGCGGGCCGGCAAAGGGTTCGGCGGTGCCGTCGTCGATGGCCAGCACTTCCAGCCCGTCCACCTGCTGTGCCAGCACCGAGGCCAGGGCGTGCTGAAACAAGACGGGGCGGTTACGGGTGGGCAACAGGACGGAGAAGTACATGGTGTTCCCGGCGCAACGACACTTATTCGCCAGGATTTGTCCGCTGAGCGCAAGCCCGTGATCAGTGCGGCATGCTTTGCAACGCCCGCAACTCGGCGCCGGCGAGATGGCGGGCGCCGGCGTAGAGGTCGCGCGCGGCATCGATCGCCAGATGGCGCCAGAGGCCCTCGGTAGAGCGTTCGACATCGCCGCTATCGAGCGCGTTGGCGGCGAAATCGGCGGTGCCGTGCGACCAGTCCAGCAGCAGGGCCGCCGGGCGGGCGCTGGCGTTGACCAAGGTGTTGCGGCGGAATTCCAGCTTGCCAGCAGGGCCGGCGTAGGCGTGCACAGCGGCGTTGAAACGCGCGATGCTTGGGGCGCGGCGCAGCAGGTTGTCCTCCATCACCAAGCTGCCGCCATTGGCCAGTACGACCAGCGCATCGCGCACGCCGGTTTCGCCGTCTTCGATGCGGTTGCCGGTCAGCTCGGTGCGCCCGGCATTCGAGAGGATGTGCGCGCCGCCGCGGCTGTCCGCGAACCGTGAGCGCTCGACATGCAGGCTCGCGATGGCGCCGACCGAGAGCGCGGGGGATGGAGGATCGATGTCGTGCACGCCGTTGGCGATGAAGTCGCAGTCGGCGATGCGCACCGTCGAGCCGGGCTGGCCGCCGGCGAGCAGGCCGGTTTGGTTGTTGATGAAGCGGCTCGATTCCACCGTCAGATCGTCGCCCTCCGCACGGATGCCGGCGCCGTTGTTGTCGGGCACGCGGGCACGGGTGAAGGTGATGTTGCGGATGGTGGTGTCGTTGCCGCGGACGATGAACAGGGCTTTGCCCTGGCAGGTGGTGTCGGTGATCACCACGTCCGGGCCGGTGCCGGCGATGGTCAGGTGGTCGCGGGTCCAGATCGCGCAGTCATAGTAATTGCCAGGGGCGATGGCGACGGTGTCACCGTCCTGGGCGGCCCGGGCGGCGGCGCTGGGGCGGTCGAAGGCGCGGCCGAGTCCGACCGTCAGCGTCGCCGCGTAGGCGGGGGCGGCGAACAGAACGGCGAGGAAGGCAGCGGGCAGAAATTGGGTCATGCCGTCAGACGGGTCCGCAGCTGCTTGACTCCGTGGTACCACGATCGCAGCCGGCGAATGAAGGAAAGCGGAAGGAAAGACAGCATCCAATAGACCACGCCGCGCGGCTTCAGATATCCGTCTGCCAAGGCCTGCCAGAGATAGGGACGGGCTTCGCGCGGCCGGTCATCGTCGAACAATGCCGAGCCAGCCCAAAACAGGGCATGGTGGCGATGCGCCCGGATCAAGGCTGCCGGTAGCCCGATCCGGCCCTGTAGTCGCTGCTCGATGCAGTGCATCGTCTTGAGATTGCCGAGCGCGGTCACCGTGCTCTGCCCGCTGAGGTGGTCCGTGCCGCCGATACTGCAACGGGCAGCGGGCACGTCCAGCAGCCCGACCAGCCCGGCCTGCGCGAAGCGGCTGAACAACTCGTAATCCTCTCCCGCGTTCCCCATGCTCTCATCGAATTTTCCACAGAACTGGATCAAACTGGACCGGATCATGACGGTCGAAAGATGAAAGAAATTTCCGAGGAATATCTTACTCGAGAAATCCGAAATTTTCATAGGAACGTGCGCTGGAGCATCTTTTCCTAGGTTGACCGGAAGATCCAGTTCTCCGAATGTGTCGAACAACTCACGTTCCGGCATGTAGGCATAGCTGCCGTAGTACCGCCTGAGGCATCGCTCGAATAGGAACTGCCCTTCGCGATCGATCACCATCGCATCCGTGTAGGTGAGCTGAAGGGCCGGGTACTGGTGGAACGCGGCGATCTGCGCGCTCAGCTTCCAGGGCAGCCATTCGTCATCGGAATCAAGAAAGGCGATGAATGCGCCGCCTGCCACCCCGATGCCATTGTTGCGTGCGGCGCAGACACCGGCGTTCGGCTGGCGCAGGACCCGAATGCGCTCGCCATACGCCGCCAGGCGCTCGGCCGTATCATCGGTCGAGCCGTCGTCGACGACGATCACCTCGACGGCTGGATATGTCTGCCGGAGCACGCTGTCGAGCGCCCCGCAGACCAGTCTGGACCGGTTGTAGGTGGGGATGACGACGCTGACGAGGTCGGGCACGTTCAGCGGAACCGCTTCGGCGATGGCTGACCGTTATCGGCGGGGAAGGCGGCGCGCAGCAGGCGCAGATACGCCTCGTTGAACGGGTGATACATGAATTCGTGACTGAGGAAGTCAAACACCGCAACGGTGGGCATCGGGTCGTATCCTTGGGGGGCGGCGAGACGTCGATCCGATTTGCCTTCGGCTATCCGGTCGACATTCTACGTTCATGCAAAACGGGCCATCATATCCCGGAGCACTTCACTTCCATGAGATGGGAATCGAAGCAAGCAACATTCTCACCGTTCAGAAGATATTCGAAGTCATGTTTTGACATTTCCCTGATGAAGGGACAGCTCGTTCCTTGCCATGGCAGTAGCCAGTCATCCAGTTCCAAAAAAATGGCGCTGGTGTGGCCGATCCAGTCGGTATTTTCGGAAAACAGGGCCTTTTGGCTGCCTTCGATATCGATCTTGAGCAGCAGGATCTCCGGCTGTCCAATCATGCGCATAAGGGTGTCGATCGTATAAGCCCTTGCCGTGCCGCTTCGGTCGGCCGGGCCGACCCGGGTGACGCCGCAATGCGCGCTCGATGGCGCCGTCGAGGCGGAGGCCGGACATTGCGCCGAACGTCCTGACATAGTTCGGCAGCCGGCTCGGGCGGCGATAGAGCAGCGGCATGATACTGGCGATTCGTTGGTTCATCAGTGTCCTCGAGGCAGGGCGCCAAGACCCAACTTTACCCGAGATTGCCCGCAAGACGAAGCGGTACCCGTCTGACCTGACCGATGAGGAGGGGAGCGGCGGCTGGAACCGCTGATGCCCAAACCGGCTCGGCGAGGTCGCAGGCCTGCGGTGGACCTGCGCGAAATCCTCAACGCAATCCGCTACATGGCACGCAGCGTCGGTGGCTGGCGGATGCTACCGATCCACTTTGACCCGTGGCAGACGGTGTATTGGTCCAGTCCATCGTCTATCCTCCACCACAGCGCCGCGCCAAACTGTTCAGCGGCGAAGTCGTAACCATCCCGGGGATGCCACGTGCCGCAGGTTCAAAGGGGCTTTGCCCCTGGACCTGCCAAGGGCCTTGGTCCCTTGGAACCCATCACTTTTTTCTTGGCTGCGCCAGCAGCCATCGACAGGGATTATCCGAATAAATTCGTATGGCTCGACTGTCCAGCACCGCCACCGTCCAACAAACCTCAAAACCCCGCGACGACGATGGACTGCAGCAGCTTCGCAACGCTGTAGCCAATATCCTCCCGCGTCATTCCCATGCGCTGGATCACCAATTTTCGCGAGGGGATAATCGCAATCACCTGGCGGAGGTGCCCTTGCAACATGAACGTGTCGGCGGGGAGGTCGTATCCTTCGCCCGGTGCCAACCAAACCTGGCCGCGACCGTAGACCGGGCCCTGGCCCTCATCGGACCCCGGCACGGGCGAGCGCATGTAATCGACAAAACCCGGCGGCAAAAGCTGTTGGCCGTTCCAAACGCCGCCCAGGCGCAGGAATTCGCCGAAGCGCGCCCAATCATGCGCATTGGCGTAGAGAAAGGCTTCGGCCAGGAATGTGCCTGACGGGTCGGCTTCGAAAACGGCGCTGGTCATGCCCAAAGGCTTGAACAATCGCTCCCACGGGTAGGATAGCGCCGGCTCGCCAATTGCGTTCTGCCAGATCCGCGCCAACAGGACGGACGATCCACCGCCATAATGGAATTTCGTCCCCGGCGCTGCGTCGAGGGCCTGATCCCTCGCGAAAGCCGCCGCATCTCTTTCCAGAAGTTCCAAACGCGCCGCGTCGGTGACGAGGCCCTGGTCCTCGTTGAATTGCAAACCGCTGGCCATGGCCATCAAATCGGCCACTGAGATCTGCGCGCGCGCGTCCCCGGCCCATTGCGGAAACAGACCCTTCTGATCCAGCGAAAGCCAGCCGTCCTTGATCGCCATTCCGACCAGGGCGGCATTAACGGTTTTTGTCATCGACCAGCCCAGCAAGGGCGTCGAAGCGGTGAAGCCCTCGCCATAGGTCTCGCCGACGATGCGCCCGTCATGGACGACGACGATGGCGCGCATGCCGGGTCCCTGGAGAACCGGATCGTTCAGCGCCGCCCGCAAGCGACGGTCATCGGATAATTGCGCCGTCTCGCCGGTCGGCCAAAGCGCGTCGGGCGCCGTCGGCGGCGGCAAGGGCGGCGCCGCGGCGCGGTCCGGGGTTTCGTCTTTTGCAACAATTGTGCAACCGCGCCCCTCGGCATATCCGGCGTAACGCTTGGCAAACAGACCGTAAACTGCGGCCTCGACACGCCGGTTTGCGGTGTCGATGTCGATTTTCATGTGTTTGGTAAAGCGATGTTCGGCAAACTGCACGTCGGTTCGAATCACGGTATCCGCGTCGCGTTTGGCGATGAACACGTTCGAGCAGACGGTTTTTGCCGCATAGGCGGAGAGAATCGGCAACAATTCGGGACGGATGAAGGCGAGCCAGCCGCTCAGCCCCAAAATCCCAAGAAGTGGAATCGTAATGAGAAATATGAATAATTTCAGGACACGACGCACGCTTCCCCGCCTCGTCTCAACGCCGAACATGGGCAGCACCCTGGCCTTCTACCCCTTCGTCTCGACGTGCCCCCCGAAGCCGAACCGCATGGCGGAGAGCATCTTTTCGGCGAAAGTGTGATCCTGGCGCGAGCGGAAGCGCACGTACAGCGCCGCCGACAACACGTCGGCCGGCACCGCTTCCTCGATCGCGGCTTCCAGGGTCCAGCGGCCTTCGCCGGAATCCTCGACATGGCCGGAGAATGTGTCGAGGCGGCCATCCTTGGCGAGCGCGCTGGCGCTCAGGTCGAGCAGCCAGGATGCCACCACGCTGCCGCGCCGCCACAGTTCGGCGATATCGGCCAGGTTGAAGTCGTAGCGTTCGTCCTCGGGCAGCCCCGCGGCGGCGCGGTTGCGCAGGATGTCGAAGCCTTCGGCGAAGGCCTGCATCATGCCGTATTCGATGCCGTTGTGAATCATCTTCACGAAGTGCCCGGCGCCGGTGGGGCCGGCATGCAGATAGCCTTGCTCGGGGCGCGGATCGTGGCCGTCGCGCCCGGGCGAGGGCGGGATGTCGCCGGTGCCGGGTGCGAGGGTGGCGAAAACCGGCTCCAGCCGGTCGAACGCCTCCTTCGGTCCCCCCACCATCAGGCAGTAACCACGGTCCAGCCCCCACACGCCGCCCGAGGTGCCGGCGTCCAGGTAGAACACCGCCTTGCCGGCCAGCGCCCGGGCACGCCGCACGTCGTCCTTGAAGTTGCTGTTGCCGCCATCGATGATGGCATCGCCGGCGGCCATCAGATCGCCGAGCGTCTCTACGGTCTGTTCGGTGATCGCGCCGGACGGCAGCATGACCCAGGCGGCGCGCGGCTGGTGCAGCTTGGCCACCAGGTCGGCGAGCGAGTCGGCCGCAGTGGCGCCCTCCTTGGCGAGCGCCTGCATGGCGGCGGCGCTGGCGTCGAACACGACACAGTCGTGGCCGCCGCGCATCAGGCGCCGCACGATATTGCCGCCCATGCGGCCGAGTCCGATCACACCGATCTGCATCGCATCCCCCCTTCGTTGGATTCAGGCGACCCGGTCGCCTGGTTTCACCGGCACCGTACGATTATCCACCGCCGGCAGCATTTTCGCCGGATCGCGCGTGACCACCACATCGATCACCGTCGGCCCGCTGCCGGCCAGCCCGGCACGCAACGCGGCCTCCAACTGGGCGGGCTGTTCCACGCGGATGCCCGTGCAGCCCAACGCCTGTGCCACCCGCGCGTAGTCCATCTCGGCGAGATCGGAGGCATGGTAGGCGCCGGCGCCGTACAGCAGGTGCTGCAGCGCCTTCACATAACCGGAGGCGGCGTTGTTGACGATCACGATGGTGATATCCAGCGCCATCCGCCGCGCCGTTTCCAGCTCGCCCAGCATCATGTTGAAGCCGCCGTCGCCGGTCAGGCTGACCACGCGCCGGCCGGGCGCCGCCAGCGCCGCGCCGATCGCGCCGGGCAGGCCATAGCCGATCGAGGCAAAACCGCGATCGGGGACAAATCCGCGACCCGCCTGTTTGGTGTCGTAGAGCAGCCCGCCCCAATGCGCCGCGAACCCGCCATCGGCCACCAGGATGCCGTCGGCGGGCATCGCGCGGTTCAACTCGTGCATCAGCCGCGCCATGTTCACCGGGCTTTCGTCGCTCAGCAGGCGGGGCATGACGCCTTCGCGCCAGGCGGCCATCTTCGCTGCCACGGCCGCGGCGTACGGTTGCTGGCGTGCGCGGATGCGGGGTGCATCGTCCTGTAGCGCGGCAAGCAGGTCGCGCAGGGTTTCGCGTGCGTCGCCCCACAGGCACACTTCCGGCTCGGCGGTGCGGCCGAATTCCTCCGCGACGATATCGATGTGCACGATCCGCTTGCCGGCCGGCGGCACGGAAAAACGTTTCGTCGCGATCTCGCCAAGCTTGCAGCCGACCACGAGAAGAAGGTCGGAATCGGCAATGCAGCCGTTGGCGATGCGGTCGTAGCGCCCGAACAGTCCGGCGCTCAGCGCGTCGGTGCAGGGAATGGCGCC